>Ga0326512_10000241_pt1 | contig 46707 bp, 75 predicted proteins | sample 1_2617_0518_D_FD_203652 | JGI IMG/M metagenome (GOLD analysis project Ga0326512, IMG submission 203652) | Bovine rumen microbial communities from UC Davis, California, United States - 1_2617_0518 | ecosystem: Host-associated > Mammals > Digestive system > Stomach > Rumen | place: USA...
TCGTCAAAAGCCATTCTGTTTAATTCAAGAAAATCATTCCACTTTGTATCTTTTACAAGCCCGATTATTTTTGATTTATCCATTGATGGTCCAAAAGATAAAACCCCGTGCAGAATGTCTTTATAAAATGCCCCAAAATGCAAGCAAGAATTATTTACAATTTTTCCGCTATAATGGTGCTTTCTTACGAAGTCGTTTGCTTTTGTTGGATTTATCGGTTTTACAATAATTTCCTTTACATCAATATTAGCCATTTAATAAATACTCCTTGCAGATTTCGGCAAGTTTATTTCCGTTTCCATTTGTATTTGTTTCGTCTTCGATTGGTCCGCATTTCTTCAATGCTTCTTTTATAATTGAAACTTGCTCCTGCGATAATACAAAAGTCATTGTGCATTGTGTATCTCTATCGCCTTCTTTTAATTCGGGAAAGTCTTCCACTGCTTCCGTATCGTCTGTAAAATCAATTGTTGTATCGGGAAGTGCTATTTCGTCAAAGTTCAAATCAATATCTTCTGCAAATTCCAGCACCGACTCTTTGGACATCTTTCCGTATTGAGAATTAAGTCTTAAAAGTTTTTGTTTTGCTTCTTTCAGGTCTTTACACTCAACTTTTACGCAAGGTAGATCGGGAATGATATAACCGTCTTTCTGCATCTTGCAAAGTGTAGCAAAGCGGCCATGGCCATCCAAAATGTAATTTTTTCCATCTAAAGGCGTATAGAAGAACGGGAAAGAAAAGCCATATTTGATGATAGACAATTTAATTTTGTCATAATCGACACCCGCGCGGGCCTTTAGATTACCCTGTAATTCTGTAAGCTCTGCTATATTCTTTCTTTCGTTACTTTCACATTTTATACTAATTGTCTTGATTTCAACCATTTTCCCGCCCTTATTTTTAGTATATTTTACACCTAAAACCTCATAAATACAAGATAATTCGCTATAGAGAGTTATCAAAGTTCTTCAGCAGTACAAACAATCTTCTGTTAAGTTCCTGCTGTTCCTTATCATCAACTGATAATTTGATATAAGAATTGTTTCCTTCCAGAAAACACTCTACTGAACTGTTCGGGCATTTCTCTTTCAGATATTCACAAACTTTATAGACTGCATACTCTCGCCAATAGTTGAAAGTTACACCGTCTATAATCACATCTTCATGTCTTTGTAATTTCAGCCATTCCCTAGAGCCTTTAGAGTTCTTTTTATAAGCTCTCTGGGAAAGCTGAATTACATCTTCAAGCATTTCTTCGGTGGTCATTTTTTTTTATATCCTAAGTTTTGAATTACATCATCAAGCATTACATAGTGTTTGACTTGATATAAAATATATTTTGCGATGTTCAAATCCTCTTTATGTTTTTTCTTAAGTTGCTTAAATATTTTCTTTGATTCTTCTAAGATCATTGTTTCTCCCACGTAAAATATGACTATTTGAAAAACGCAAAACCAAAACAGAATTTAAACCAACATATTTCTATACGCTTTGCATTTCTCCATTCAATTCTTATCGTAGGAATTATAAAAAACTCATAAAGTAAAATTCCGTAATACATTTCTATTTGCTCTCCTTTCCTAATAAAAATATACGCTCTTTTTTGAGCCACTTAATTAACTTTGCTTCACCCATAACATTACGTAAAATGTATTCATAAACACAAACATCATAGGAATCATTCATATCTAAGTGCTTTGCTGAACCTTCTGTTTTTACATACATTTCTATTCAATCTCCTTTAGTTATGGAGGTACAATTTCTTTCCAATTCCTCTTTTGGCATAAACATACTTGCAATCAAAAACACCAGTATCATTTTCCCACTATCATCTTTTACCAACTCCTTAAAGTTTTCATCTATCTCTTTTTGGTTTTCTGCATTTTTCATTTATCTATCTCCTTTAGTTCTGGAAGGACAATTTCTTTCCAAGCGATAACATCAGTAAGCGAACACCAAGAACCTCTACCGACCCATTCATTATGATTTGTAAGACGTTTTACATCGCAGTCTCCTCTCGGAAAAACAACCAAAACATCTTTATAAAGTTCTGGTAATTCGTCTTTCACATAATGCCATTCATTAGCCTTGTTATAGCCGAACTCTGCACCGTCTTTGAATATAGTTTTACTTACAACATCTAAACTCTGTACTCCATATTCTTCATCGAAAAATGTGTGTTCTTTGATGTATTCTTCTGCTTCTTTCTCAAACATAGTTACTCCTTAATTATCTTTTACCCCTTGTCTTTCAAAGTAGTCAGCACCTAACTCATTCTGTTCTCTCTGTCTGTACATCCAACTTTTATCTTCAATTTTGACTTCCCGTTTTTTATCAAGAAAACTTTTAGCCCGTAACATGGCATCTTTAAGGTGGACGTCACAATCGTAATTTATTCTGCTCTGAATAATAAAATACAAGTCTTTAATTATATCCTCAGCCTGCTCTGATTCTGTCATTTCTCCACCTCGCTATCTTTGAAAAATAAAGCCACTTTCTATAATGTTTCTTTACAACTATCAGCCATTGAAGAAGGAATACAATCATAAAGTTCAAGAAGTAATTCTTCGGCTTTGGCAAGTCGGTCTGATATTTTGCTGTAAAGTGCCATTCTTTCTACTGCTTTCAGTTCTGCATTTTCCTTTTCAAGTTCCTTTATCCTATCTTGTAAATCCGCACCCTCTGAACTATATTCAGAAACAAGTTTCTGATACTCTTTAACAGCCTGTTTATTTTTACTAGACATTTTCGCAGAAAATTCTAAATCAGCCTTCAAAAGTTCATTTTCCTTTTCAAGCCTTTTATGATAAGCAATAAGTTCATCTGCATCATAGGTCTTTCCATTTATACTCAATGTCATTTTTCTTTTATCTCCTTACCACCAAATATGAAGAACTATATTAAAGTACCTCATATCTCCTAATGCTTTATCAATCTCACACTTATAACCTTTTCGCCATAACTCAATAGCAATCATATATACAGGCACAATATATTCTTTCTTAAATTCAATATATGCGTAATGGTCTGAAAGTGTAGCATATAGGGTTTCTTCAACAATCCACTTTAACTGTCTATATTTTGAAACAATCTGCCGTTTTCTTTGTTTACGCATTTTCTGTTTTAATGTCATTTTCTTTTATCTCCTTAATCTTCCAATTCCCATTTATCACAACCGTCATAAGATAAATCTATAAGGTAAGTTCTTTTTACTTCGCAGTAACCTTCGCTATCACAATGTTTACAATTAGCGTGTCTTTTCATCTTCTCAATCTGTGCTTCAAGTTCTGTTATCTTCACACATTCCCCTTCTTCATAGGTGCAGATAATTTTTTCAAAATCTCCGCAAGATTGTTTTAAGCCGTATCCGCAGTTCTTACAGTTCATTCTTCACCCTCCTAATCAATTTCAATTTCTTGTTGATGTAATATTTTTGATTTCTTCCCGGATGTTCTTCATTCCAGGCTTTACTCCGCTCTATCATTTCTTCCCTATGCTTCAAATAATAATTCTTGAAGTATGCTTTTTTATCCCACATTCTTACCTCCTATTTGTCATTCATTGAAACCCAGAATCCCCAAACCGCCCCGAAAATAAAGCAGATTCCGCCTACAATTAAATAACTCATTCTTTGCCTCCGTCAAAATATCCTTTCATCGCCTGAGTTTTAATCAGGGCCGATATTACTCTATCCTGTGCTTTATTTTCTTCTTTCAAGGCTTCGATTTCATTCTGCACAATATCAAACCTTCTTGTTTCTACTTCCCTCATCTTCATTTCCCCGCATACAAGCATTGTAAGCGCAAGAAGTAAGGTAAAGATGACTACCACTAAACCGCCTGTTACTCTATTCATCTAATTTCACCTTTACATATCCGTTTTTCATTGCATCAGAATCCAGCCGGATTTCTACCTCTTCAGGAAATAAAATCCCCGTTCCCTCGGTCCAGAAGTTCACTTCCGTTTCTGCCCATCCTTCGTGTGCAAGTTCCTGAAGTCTTGCTACAAGTTCCCCTAGTTTCATTTTGCCACCTCTTTATAACAATTAGGAATTACATCTGGAAAATATGAAGTCTTAAATAGCCGAACATCCGTTACAAGCGGATGGAGCTTTTTAAGTTCCTCAATATCCTGTGTTTCCTTTTCTTTTCGTATTTCTTTAAATTCCGTAAACTTATTTTTTTTCAGAAGGTCGTATTTCTGAAGCTGTTCTAGCGTAAACAGATATTCTTTCTGCTGTCCTATTTTGTGCATCTTGAATTGCGACATATCAAGCTTTAGATTCCAGAGCCTAGAAGCAACTCCGCTTCTTGTCATTCCTGTAAGTTTTGCGACATCTTCTAAAGTGTAGTAACCTTCAAACATTTTTTTCTTCCCCCTTAATTTAGTTCTTTAATGGTCTTGCAAAAGATAATTTTGTTTTTGTTTCGCTTTGAGCTAATTTTTGATTCTCTTTTTTGATAAATACACAACACCTAGCACATTTACAATTTGATAAATCCCGACAATTCCAATTTTCATTACCGAAATTTTTACAATAACTCAATTCTTTTTCAGGGCAATCATAACAATTAGGCTCATTTTCCGCGAAATATTCTTTGTTATAGCGAACAACCTTTGCAGGCGGCGGAAACTCTGATTTCTTTACCGCATAAGTTCTGCACTCAAAACCTCTTGAATAACATCCCGGACACATAGGAAGTGTATAAGCATACTCGGTGCCGCATTCCATACATACCGACCAAAAATAAATTTTTGGCTTTGTACCTAATAAGTTACACAATAAATGATTCAAATCTGATACTGTAGGTTTTTTTCTCTTATCAGGAAACTTCTCAAATAACTTCTGAATAAAACTAAATGATTGCGTATCATCAAGTTTTGATTCATTCATTTTCAAAAATTCGATTTCCTGTTCACCTAAATTCCCGTAATAATTTAAGATTCTTTCAAGCATATAAAAACTCCTTAAATCTTATCCCAATCTTTATTCACTTCTAAATATTCAACACCATTTTTTATATCTTCATCTTCCCATTGTTTTTGAAGCTGATAATAAATCTCACCTTCCGGCATTCCAGCCTTAAACCAATCTGCCCGATGATAAATAAAGCAAGGTGTAATAAGCTGAATATTTTCTTTGCGATATTCCCGGCCCATAAACTCATTACACATTTTTATTCTTTCAGCTTTTGTTTTTGGTATATCCATAAAACTTGCGATATTAAAATACTCAGGTGAAAACTGAATATAATTTTTACAGAATGACTGAAAAGTAAAACTAGTCCGCCATCCATTACATTCAGCCGCGCGGATGTAATTTTTTAATGATTGTATTAAAACATCCGCCTTTTCAATTTTTAGAAGCTCTGCTAAGTCCCGGCCTTCTTTTGTTTGAAAAGTCCACTCGTTATTTGAGATAGGGATCTTTTTTATTCCTGTAGCATTATGTTTTGAAATCAGATTAAAAAATTCAGATTGCACTTTTTTATAATCTTCTGGACCTACAATTTTATTTTTTATGTATTCAGGCTCATTTTTTGCGCACACAGTATTACTGTCTATCTCTTTCTCTATATCTATATCTATATCTATATCTGTATGGAAATTTTCCACAGTACTTTCCGCGTTGTTTCCACAGTCTTGCTCAATAGCAGGTATTTCAGCTTGTTTTATTTTGCTATTTCTTTTTTGTGCCGCCCAGTCTGTTTCCGAACCTATAAGGTTTTCAAAATCTGCAATCCTTAAATATCCGTTTGTTTCCTGATAAATCATCCCTAGTTTTATAAATAAATTGAAAGCCTGCTTTACTGTATCAATTTTGAAGTATTTACAATCTCGCGTGATTTTTTCAGCATCGAAAGGAATTATAATCTCACCTATCCTTCTAGCCAGGTAACCTTCTGTATTTATACATTTCATACAGAGCATCTGATAAAGAACGACATACTCGGCCCCGTTCGGTTGCGACATTAAGAAATCAACCTTATCAGAAGTCATAAAATTAGTTTTAAGTTTTATCCAGAAAAATCTTTTTCCGGTTGCCATTTTTAATTACCTCCCAATTTCACTGACAGTCTAAAACATTCCATCTCAGTTTTATTGTATTATCTTTAATTAAAATTGCCTGACTTGTTTTATACCCGAAAAGAATAGAGTTTATATCTTTTTCATATCCTTCAATTTGTTCTGACTGATATTTTATAAAGTTTTTATTTGTATCATTTTCTTCAGAAAGCATTTCATATTCAAAAAAGTCATTATTATTAAGAATTATTTCAAACATATCAGAAATACATCTTTTTACATTATGAAATACTTCTGAACCTGTAAAACGAATTGGTATAAAACCATTTTTCAAATACGCTCTATCTTTTTCTTTGTCTGCTCTTGCCTGCTCTTTTGTTTTTTCGTGCCATTCGTGGCCATCAATTTCAATAACAAAACCTTTTTTAAGACCATTTATATATATTGCAAAATCAGGGATATAGCCATTGAAGTAATTATTATCAGGCTGGGCATCATAATTTATATAAAATGTTTTATTTCTAAAACTTAGATAATACAATTCTTCTCTGTGATCATTAAAATCAAAAAATTCATATTCAATTTCGCATTTTTCATTTTGAATATAAATACAGTCTTTTTCTAAAGTTTGATTTAACTCATCCCAGAATAATTTTTCGATTTTATTCATATTACCTCCCATAAAGCAAAAAAAAATTATCATCTGCCCTAGCCGGTTATCAGCCGCGCCCGCCCTCTGGGATAGCAAGCTACTAAGACAGATAATAATTTTTTCTTGTAAGTTTCCAGAGTTTTTGTTCTATCGGCTTGATGAGTTCCGATAGTTCAATAATAATTCGCCATAGCGAATTATTCAAGTATTTTTCGCTATAGTGAATTATAAAATTTTTCCTAGAAATACCTCTAATTGGCTCTAGGCTTTGCGCTGGCGCGTTCATTTTGCTTAGGTAATGATATTTGACCACCTCGGCAATTTAAGCGCATTTTCGCAATTTTAACTTTTTGAAATAAAAAACCGGATGTTCACTTTCACATCTTGCGATGTCGTTTCCTGAAAGCTCCCACCCGGATTATTTACTGATTAAGGCTCGCAAAAAGGAAACGTTTTTTGCTTTTTCGCTATAGCGAATTATAAACCATTCTTCTTTTTTTGTAAATAAGACATACTAATTTTTTATATTTTTCTAATAGATTTTATACTAAGTTTTTTGTATAATAAAATTATGAAAACTTGTGATTTTGATGAATCAGGATATTGGGAAAGGTTGAAAGAAGTAGGAAAAAAGAAAGGCGTAAAACTCCGTGAATGCTGTTCTACTTTAGAATTTCCATATCAATCAATTCTGAATATGCACCAGAGGCACTCTTTCCCGCCTGTAGATAAACTTTATAAAATCGCCTGCTTTTATGACGTAAGTATAGAATGGCTTCTTACAGGTTCTTCAGATAACGTATTTGAAAATAAAATTGAAGCTCTGGAAGGAAAGCTGAAAAGGATTTCTGAAATTATCCAGGAATAGACAAAATAATAATTAAAGTATAGAGTGATTATACCGTCATTCACAATTTCTTAAATCCCGCGGTCTTACTTCCCCCGTGGGATTTTTTTTGAGGAAATTAAGAGAAAATAGCGGAAAGTTTCCCTAGTTCACATCGGGATTTATTCCAAGTTCTGAGCATATCTGATAAAGTTCATCAATCAAGTAGGATGCTTCGACTGTTGAAATTTCAGTCATTGAAACAGGCTTTGCCCGCCCCGTAATTTTATTTAGTTTATACGGGTAACCTCTTTTACAGGCACGTTCTTTAGCCGCCTCTTCAACGTCTGAAAGGTCGTTCCCCGTTTCCTGAGCAATTAAGGTTATAAGTTTCCATATCAAATTATTCTGCGATCCTTTTCCCGTTGTTCTTGATTTATTAGGCGGGCATAAATCAAGGTGAATAAAACCTCCATATTTTTTATTACATAGCTCTGTAATTCCTTTCAGCATTGCCCGTACTGAGTAATCATCGGTGTAGAGTAATAATTCACCGTCTTTATGAGAAAAGGATTTAATTTTCAAGATCGCTTTTTGTTTCTGCATTTTAATTTTGTTCCCACGTATCAGCCCTTACGTGTATCCAGTTATCAGAATCTACTTCTTCCGCAAGAACTGGCAAACTTATTACAGAAACACCAGGCTGAATTATAGACATAAAATCCGTATAGAAGCCCTCATTTTTAAACAAATCAACATCAAATATTTTTACAACATCATCAAAATATAAAACCAATCTCAAAACTAAACTATCTTCCGTATCAATTTTTTCAGCAAACCAATTCTTTGGATTATAAACACCTTCATTAATTATAAATGTCATTCTTTTTCTCCTCTTTTATCAATGTATTGACAATATTTTTATATAAAGATTATCAATAGCGTTTAATTAGTAATAATTAAATTGCATTCCCTGTAGACTTACCGCACCAGCCATTACTATTAGAACTTGTTGCTATCCCCTGCCATTCGATAACCCGTTTTAAGGCCCCGCCGCATTTATCGCACTTCTGAAAGTTCTTTAATCTGTCATATTCTTTAATACAGATTTCTTTTTCCTGTTTTTTACCGCAGGAAACGCACTTAAAAAGATAGTTCAATTTTTATCCTCCATATTGATAATTACAGCACCCACCGCAAAAACTGATAGAAGTACAACGATAATTGCGCCTAAAATAATCATTTTTGTTTACCTCCCGATTAAACAACTTTTTTATTTTGTTTTGCTAATAACCTAACCGCTCTTTTATCAGTTCTGTAAGCTCGTTTAGTTTATCAGCATTACATAACTTAATAATTTCAGCCTTGAAGGCTTCATCATACTTTATATAGCAATTCCGCGCCTTTTGCATATAAATTAAATCGTCATTGTGATAAGTCTGCATAAAAGTGATATATGTTTTTACCGACTTATTATGATGATTAAAATGATGTTTCTGGCACTGAGCATAAGCATTAGGCGGAAAAAATCTAAGGGAAGGATTTCCCCCGACTGTGAAGAAATGCGAACATTCTAAAGCCCCGGAACAAGGCTCATAATCTTTCACCATACATCTACAATCGCGCCGCCTGATTGCGTCATTAAATGCTTTCTGAACTTTTGATATTGAAATAGATTTCAATTTTTATGCTCCCCACAATTCTAACTGTTTCATTTTCTTTTCTTCCCGTTCAGTCTGAATGAACATATCCTCTTGTTTGCAAGGCAGGATTTTTTCATAAAACGCTTTGACGAATTCCCTTTTAAGCTCAAAGCCGTAAGCCCTGCGACCTAAGTTAGCCGCCGCTAGTAATGTCGTTCCGCTGCCTGCGCAACAATCTATAACTACATCATCAATATCAGTATAAAGCGAAATCAGGCTTTCTAATAATGGCACCGGCTTTTGTGTTGGATGCACCTTCGGAGTATCTCTATCTTCAAGCCATTCTCTACACTGAAAAACCATTTTTCCGTTGTTGCGGAATTTCGGAAGTTTATCACGATAGAATAAAAGTGCAATTTCAAAGTTTCCCACTGCCCGCATATTTGCTTTTAATACTTGTGCAGAATAATTTTTATAGAAAATTAAAACCTGATGATTCTTAAATCCGTATTGTTCCGCATAATGTATAAGTTCTTCCTGCTGTTCATAAGCACAAAATAAAATCATACATCCGGCATCACCTTTTTCTTTTGGCTCTTTCTTCAGAAGATTAGAACAGAAATGAAAAAATTCAGAAATACGGAAACCCGCTTTTGTATCTGTATCGAAAAATGATTTATGAGCATTTTTTGATTCACCATTCTTATTATCACCATCACAATACCAACTAGGTGATGAAGCATAAGCATTATCTCCTAGCTGATAAGGTAAATCGGTTAAAATTAACTGTGCTTTTGGTATTTCTTTTGATTTCCAATTCTGGAAGCTGTCATTATAAAGTGCTATTCGTTCCATAAGATTTTTCCATTAAAAAAATTGCGGCATCGGGCAAGTGTAGGAATTATAAGGGGACTAGACCCACCCTAGCCGCTAAAGATTGCAGGCGGACTTGAACCGCCGACCTCGCTATAACTAACTATAGTCTGCTCTAGCCTACTGAGCTATGCAATCGCGACTTCCCCCAAAGTCTATATTATAAGGAGTTCAATTATTATCCTCATAACCAGCATACCTAAGAAAAGCCCCGTAAGAAACATTTTCAAATCGTGATTGATTTCTGTTTTCTTGCGGTAAACTTCCCGACCTAAAAACTTTTTTAATTTAAGTTTCATTTACCCTCCCACCAAACAGATTGATTAAAATATCAACCTGTTTTGCTATCCGTTCCTTCTTTTCATTAGAAGGGAATTGGCGAGTTGTTATCCCAGGGAATATCCTCTACAAATCCGTTCTGCTGAGCCGGAGCCTGATTTACAGACGGCTGAAAATTCTGCTGTGGCATATTCTGAGCCGGATTCATTGGCGGATTCTGATTAAATCCGTTCTGAGCATAAGCCTGTCGTTGTGCCTGAACATTAGGATATACAGTGTTAGGATTAGCAAAATTAGCATTGTCCTTTTTACCGCCGCAAAGTTGAACGCTATCAGCAATAATGGAAATCTTAGAATGATTCTGCCCCTGCTGGTCTGTCCATTTATCCTGCTTCAAGTGGGCTTCAACCGCAATCATAGTGCCTTTCAGAAGGTAAGGTTTAAGGTTTTCCGCTGTCTTTCCCCAGATAGTGATGTCAAAATAATTTACATCATCTGTCCATTGTCCATTCTGGTCTTTCTTTGATAAGTTACTTGCAATGCTAATTACAGCTTTACAAGTTCCGCTTTGCGTGTAACAGAAGTCACGCCCGTTAGGATCGCTTCCGATGTCTTTAGTAAGACGACCAATTAAAAACAATTTGTTTAAGTCCTGCAATTTATATCTCCTTAAAATTAAATACCTGTATGTCCGAACCCGCCGCACCCGCGCTCTGTTTCTGAAAGTTCATCTACAATTTTGAAACTCACTGCAGGAACTTCGCGAACGCCGCACTGACAGATTCTATCACCATTTCGAATATTAAAAGTAGAATGAGAATTGTTAATTACATTAGCACAATACTCTCCGCGATAATCACTATCACCACTTCCCCAGGCTACATCAATTCCTTTCTTAGATAAACCGCTTCTAGGTCTAATCTGCAATTCATATCCCGCAGGAAGTTCCATAGCAAATCCAAGAGGAATTAAAGCTCTTTCCCCGTGTTCAATTACTACACCATTAGGAACTCTTGCATAGCAATCTAAACAACACGCTTCTGCTGATTTTATTTCCGGCAATTTACCGCCTTCAATCAGCTTTACTTTCACACTAACCATTTATTTCCACCCTTTTATATAAACTTTTCATCCTAGAAATACAGATAAAAGCACTCCTGCACATCTTTCTAGCACATCTTAAAAATGTATCTTCATACTTGTATCTAGTCCCAGGAAGGATTTTTACAACCATTCTTTTTAATTCTTTTCCGCTGAATTCCGTTCCAACGGGCAAACCTTCAATTACAAGCTTTACAGCCTTACAGATTGATTTTATATCCTCATTTTCCATTTTTCCCCTCCTATGGAAAATGACAATCTACAAGGTGTTTACTCCTCACACCCTATAGATTTTATCGCTGAACATCTGGAACATTTCTCGCAAAAATCGCCGGCAAGCTCTTTTTGTTTCATTTTCATTTCAGCCGGATTGTCAATCCTGCACCGTTTTCAAAATCGGACTTTCTACGAACCTTCCCGAAGTATTAAACGATGTACCTTTTATTTTTTTCTAAAACAAGATTCCAAATTGCAGTATGTAAATCTTGCTTTTTTCGCCCGTCTGTTCCGGGCCGTCAAATTATAGGAGCTTTCGCTCAAAGGCCAACGGCCTTATTTTCCTAAGCAATATCCTCTTTTTTCTCCACGCAATTATGGTAGAAATTACAGAATTCAGCACAAGGGCAATAATCAGCACATTTCTTGCTTTCCCCCGGTCTTTCTTCAATTCTGTATTCTGAAGATGTTATAAAGGATTCTGCCTCTTCTTTAGTGTTACAAACTTTTACCGCTGTCTTGCGGCCTTCTTTCATTACCGCATATTTTGTTGGAGTTGCCCAGCGTTCCTCATCCGTACAAGGAAGGATGTCATCATCGCCAAGTTTATAGGCGGCGGTTACACTTTCGATTTTTGCTTTGATTCTTTTTTCAGTTTCTTCAAGATCTTTTTCTGTTACATCAAACTCATAAATGAAAACAGGCTTTTGCGGATAATCTGATTTTCGCTTTGCTTCTGTTTTTGAGTGGTCTTTCAAAAGTGCCACAAATCTGCACTTCTTTACATTTAAGCCGTTCTGTTTCATAAGCCAGGCATAAGTTAGGCCCTGAGCTTTCCAATCTTTGAAGTCTGAATAGATAACTTTCCATACAGAAGCGGTTTTCCAATCTTCAAGGATTTCATTCTGAAGGTCGTATCTATCAACGCGGCCCGTAACTTTCCAGCTTCCAACCGGCACCGAAAAAGCTTCTTCTTTGAAAGCGTCATCTTCCTGTTTTTCCATAATTGAGTGAAAAGCCGTTCCGAAGGTTGCCCATACTAAGTCAGCCGCATCCTGTGTCATTTCCTCAAAATGGCGGTCGTAAAGAACAATCTGTTTATCCCCCTGAAGTAAAGTTGTAGCTGAAAGTGTTCCAGAAGGATTGTGTCTTACATTAGAAACATAATTTACAAATGCCTGAGGCATATTCATTTCATTAGTTGTTACCATAGTTTTACTCCTTAAATATTAATTCCGCCTGCTTTGAGATATTCGTGGCTTTTTTGTACCGTCTGAATAATTAAGTTTTCATCATTTCCGGCTAAAGCCTTACAGATTGAATCGTAAGCGGCCCCGCTCTTTTTGAAAACGTTTTCATAAGAATTGAAAAGATTGTTTAAGTAGTTCCAGTTTTCAGAATGCTTTTTGTTTAATTCCGGGTTTCCATCGGGATCTTCATCCGAGCTTATTCCAAGCATCGCGCATAAAGTATAGCGTTTCATATATGTAATTGCCGCGCCTGTATTCTGGGCCGCATTTCCTTTAGAAAGCGATACATTAGGAAGTGGAGCTGTATCTTCAATCCACTCACCCGCATTGTTAAACAATCTAGTAGTAATTGCTGGATTTCCGTTTTCTAAGGTTGTAAGGCTCTGCATAAAGCCGATATTATACTTTGCTAAAATTGGTCGCACTGTAGAAATTACAGTATCTAAATCAGTGTACTTGTAATTATATCCGTTTTTGTCTTTTGGAAGTGTTGGAAACTCGCCCTGAGCCTTGCAGAAGCTCTCTAAAAGTTTTGTGATTGATTCTGATTGTTTCATTCTATCCCCCTATTTTACAAAACTGTTTGAATCGTAATATTTACAGGCTTTCTTATACATCCCGCGGAAACGTCTGGCATCTTCAATAAAAGTTGCTCTGCAAGACCTGTCGCACCTGAAGGCCATCTGATAAAGTTCTTTAGCCTTCTTCTTGAGTAGAACTATAAGCTCTAAACTCTCCATAAAATCAAATTCCATTCTTTGCCCCCTATAACTCGCCATAGCGAATTATTATTCCTACTATTTTTTAGTAGCTTATAATGTTATTATATACCTTGATAATTATATTGTAAATAGTAAATATAATAATTTTTAGTATATAATTTATAAATCATTTATTTTTAGTATTTCTGATTTCCGAACCCGAACCGCTGATTTAATATGCTTTGTTTCAAGTTCCCCGGCATTTACCTTGTTGTAGATAGTGCATACAGAAACACCGATTATTTTTGCGGCGGCCTGTACTGTTATCCAGTCATACTCTTCGGCCCCGGCATTTTCCAGAAGTTCATATAGTTTCATTTTTTCTTTCTGAGCTTCTGTGATAATCTTATCCTGTTTCTTTAATTCTTTAATGATTTCTTCAACGGGCATTTTTTACCTCGCATAATTTCTACAAACTTCTTTTTTTCTTCATCACTTCCCAGAATGGAAGATAAAACCTTCAAAAAATCCTTTTCACTTACTTTGTGCATACTCCCTCCAATTTTGCTATTTCTTCTTTCATCGAATACCAATAAGACAAAAGCCTGACAGTTGCTCTGCTATCTTTTATTGCATCATCCGAGCAAATCCCCTCTAACATAAGTTCAAAATCGTCTAACTTATCTTCTAAATCTTCCGGCATTACTTTTCCCCCTTACAGTATTTCTGCCATATTTCAACCGCAATAGCGCGGCCATATTTTTCTTGAATATATTTCAGGGCTTGAATTTCCCCGACATCATCGGCTTCTGCCATAATACAAAACCGCTCGAAGATCTCATAAAAATCAGCCATTTACTTTTTCCATTTCGCTTTTAATCTTTTCTATGGCCTTCTGTGTATATCTGAAAGTGTTTACCTGCTTATTTGTATTTCTTGCCTTATCTACATACCACTTTCCAAATTCACCGTTTACTTTAAGACCGAGTATGTTTGCAATTTTTCCGACCCTGTTTGCAGAAATTCCCAGCTTTTCCCCGACTTCTGTTGCTGAGTAATTCTTTTCTTCAAGTTCTGGCAATGGAAGGATAAACTCGCCCGATATTTCTTTTGTAGCGTAAGCATCCAAAATCTGTTTATAAGTTGCATTATCTGAATAGTCGATTGCAAGTTCGTGTAAGAATCTAGCCTTTTCAAGTGGTGAATCCTGGACTTGCTGAATAATTGGAGTAGCGATGTTTTTTAGATTTTCTTCACATTCGATAAAATACTGTCTGAACTTGCGGCCAATTTCTGAACGCTGAATCATACAGATTTCTTTTGCCATATCAAGCGATATATAATATTCATCAAGTTCCCTTATCTGAATACCGCCGTTATTTTTTACCTCCGTACGGACTAGTACGCTGGTATAATCAATATTTTCAGTAAATCCATATTTAAGCATATTTTTGAACCAATCATTAAAACGATGTTCAATTTCCAACTTCTGATAAAGTTCCCTAGCAGATACAGTTTTCTTTCCTTCGTGTTCTGTAATTTCAATAAGTTCTTTCACGTTTTCCCCCGTAAAAAAAAATAAAGCCTAAGAGTGCTCGATTCTCTTAGGCTCTGACTTCAAAAGAAGTTTCACTACAAATGCAGTGAATAAATCGAGCAAATATTCAATGCACTTGAATTTTTGTTTTTCCCAATTTCTTGGGAGTAATTTAAGATTAATCCAACTTATAGGGAATGTCAAGAAAGTTATCCTAATTTTTTGGGAAATTCTTGCCTATAATTAAGACGTATGAAAATTAGCGGAAGAGATATTGTAAAAAGAATGTCAGAAAGAAAGCCTCTAAAATGCTATGAGCAAGACCTGGGAATACCCAATCAAACAATTTCCCACTGGAAAGTTGCAGATATTCCCCCGAAGGCGAATGAACTTCTAAAAATTGCAATATATCTTGATGTAAGTATAGAATGGCTTCTTACGGGGCAAGAAAGAGCCGCCCCGAAAATCCCGCCGGAAATACTCGACACCGCCTATGAAATATACAACCTTCCTAATGTTTACAGAAAGATTGTTCTTGATACGGTGAGAACGTTGAAAAAAGATGTTATAGAAAAGGAAAAGGAAAAAGTTACTTTAATAAAAGATTATCCCTAATTGCTATCATAAATGCTATCACTCATAAGAGGAATAATCATACTCTTCATAATGACAGTGATTATATTCTGTCTGCAATATTTTCTTGAGGCTGATTTTTCCGCCTACCCTGCATTTTTTATGACGGAAAAAGGAGGGAATGGTCCAGGTTACTAAGTCATTAATGCAAACAAAATTATGACATTCTTTGTGCCATTTTTTTGAAAGGAAATAAACAAAAGGATTTATCCAAACTTTTACATCACCATAAGTAAGCTCTTCATCTATGGCCGCGTTGCGCCTAATATAGAAATGTCTTTCCGCAATCTTAGTCATAGCAGAGCCAAAAGACCATCCGCGTATAATCCATTTATAATTCCAATAATCACTTGTTGCCTTATCGAATTCATCAATCGGGATGTTTCCGGCTGACTTATAGGCGCAGGCATATCCAAAAGTAGTCCATACAATTTTATTATCTAATTTCAGCGGCCAAGGGAAAAATAGAAGATTATGAAACCAATCAGAGTGCCTAAAGTTATTGCTATTACGCGACTCTTCAAATTGCAGGATAACTTCTTTTGTTCCGTGATTTACAAAAACCTTAAATTGAATATCTTCCCCGACTGTTTTATAATCATTTGTCTTCTTGATTTCGTAAAATAACTTCTGGTACTTTGTCATTTTTTAATACGCCTTCCACATAATCGCCCCACGCTTCCCATTCTTTTATAATGGAATGATAATAAAGAATTACCTGAGCGCATTCTTTTGTATTTTTTGGAATTAATAGCTCCTGTCTTTGAGGATGAGGCTTTAATACAATTTCATTTTCAATTTTTGTAGTTCTGCACGATGTTATTGTTATCGGCAATAATATCAGCAATAATATTATAAACTTCTTCATCGCTTTCAGCCTCCTTTATCGTCTGGGAAATAGAGTTTTTTTCAGAATCAATTTTCTTTATCTTATCAATATATTTAGAAAGCTCTTTAATGTTATTTGCAAGGCAATCTATTTTATTTTTATAGCACTGAATTTCTATTTTCTGTTTCTGTATTTTCTTGAATAAAAAGTAAATCACAAATCCTAAGATAGCAATTATCAGAATAGAAATTAAAACGATTTTGAAATCCATAATTACCTCACTTGTTTTCTTTTACTTCAAGTTTTGTTTCTACCCTTACAAGAGATTTCTGAATCTCAGTAAGAGTAAGCATAATTGCATCTATACTTTTATCTGTAGACTTTCTTTCTTCTTCGATTTTTTCCTGCATTGTTTTATGATCCGTACAGAATTTAGAGGTTTTTTCTTTCACTTCTTCTTCAAGCTGTTCTAGTTTAGATGTAAGTTTTGCACCTTTCCAAACAAGAGTAAGGACTGGCAAGAGATAAATAACTGTTCCGATTACACTAGTCAAAACACTATCATTCATTCTTTCCTCCGAGTTTTATTTCCTTAATTTTATCCATAATCAGATTAAAATAAACAGGAACATAACAGGCGGCGATTGCAAACCCTGAAAGAACTATATCACCTATATCAACGTGATTTCCCGCGATTATCTCTTTTGCAAATTGAAAGCCACTCCATCCGGCAACCCATACCGAAGCAATTATCTGAGCCAATAAAGATGTTGGCTTTGCGTGTATTCCTTTTTCTTCTGCCATTAGTAACCTCCTGAAATAGTAAGAATGCGGGCCATTACCGGCTTTCCTTTATTTACGCATAAAGAAGTCTTGAGGGAATTAAAGCCGATTTTGCCATTCTCTACTCCTACCCAATGTGCGTGCTTTTTTCCGTTTTCGTCTATTCTTTCATACTTTACAGGCGTTCTTTTTTTTATATCTTTTATTGATGTAATGTTTTTAAATTCTACAGTCAGATTGCGGCCTGTAAGATATTGGCAGGCTTTTGCCCATATTACAGTACAATCTTCTTCTATCGCCTTAGAGTCAATAAGCTGGCCTAGCGTCATAATCGCCTTAGCGTCATCCGGCTCAATTCCTAAGCACCATAAAAGAGTAAATGCACAACATCCAAAGTCTTTGATATTCCTAAGTTTCTCATTAGGAAACTGACTGTATAATTCTTCTGCTAAAGTTTGAGGGTTCTTCATGTCTACTATTTTAGACACTTTTCAGAAAAAGTCAAAATCAGTTATTATTAATTGAAGGCAGTTCCTGTCTTATATTTATAATTTTTCCGTCTGTCTGTTAGGCAGGCGGTTTTTTATTATTTGTTTTATTATTCTGTTGCAGACTCAACATATTCACGATAAGCACCAACTTCGTCTTTCTTCATAACGCTTCCTGTTGAGTTCATAATACTGATGTTCATGTAGAGGTGGTTCTTGCCAAGGTCTGCCGACACGTCAGAAAGCTTCTTGTAATACTTACTCAAAGCAGTTGGGTAATCGTCTACCTTTTCAGATTTAGAGTATTCTGAAATCTCCCCTTCTTTGGTAATCTGTTCGATTGTGTGAATGTAATATTTCATTTTATTTCCTCCTGTAATGAAATTATTGACTAATATAAGTGATGCCAAAAAAGAGCGATATACCCTGCGGAATAGCCTGTCTTGTTCTTAGAGTACCATCAGCAGGTATGTAAATATTATACACAATATTATTATCCCAATCTTTTGCAAGAAAATCTTTTGTGACACTGCTTGCCGCTAGTGGTAGATTTCTTAAAATTATCCCATCTGGATTGATATTTGACGCTATAGTTCCTAGAAATGCGTTTACAGTAACAACTTTTCCACTTTTCATAACTGCCAAATTCATCCAATTACTACCTGCCACAACAATAACTCCTTCAACATTAACAGGTGCAAGTAACTGTGCAACATAAGTCTCCATCTGTTGAGCGAGGTCTATAGGGAGTCCTGTCTGTCTGGCTTTGACAGCCCATACTACACCAACTGCCTTAACTTCGGTTGTGGTGCCAGTGCGTACACTTCCTCTTTTGATACTGTATAAATCGCTGTAGCCACCTGTATCTGAGCCATATACAAGGCTGTTTGCAGCAGGGCCTTCGGACGACATATTGAACTGGAAATTCTGCAACTGGTCATCAATAAACTCACCAACACCAAGTCCACCGCTCTTTACGTGAGCACCGACAGTTCTTGAAGTTTCTCCATAGCCTTTCAGCGAAGTTTCCCTTAAATCTGCAAGGGTAAAGGTAGTTGAACCGTCACCCTGCGAGAAGAACTTATCTACTCCAACCTGTTCATTTGCAACTGCAAAAGCCCATAAATCGGGATAGTCACCACGTTTTACAGTCTGACCATTAAAAGCAAGATAACCTTCTGGTAAATTTATCTCTTTTCCTGCAAAAGCAATAATTGAACCCACTGGGGCGTCTCCATACAAAGTCGCTCCTGCCACTGGAATCAATCTATCATTAATCGGGTCATATACATTTACTGACATTTTGTTTACCTCCTTAATCTGTTGTTTTGGTGTATTCAACAATAACATAAGCGGGATTGCGAGAATTAGTAAACGCTCCGCCAGTTAAAGTCCTATTAATCGCTCCCGAACTATTTACATAAATCTGCCATACATTACCGCTATCTGTATAACAAGGGTATTGTCCGTTATTTACTGCTTGTATAAAACCTTTTATATCAATGAGTCTATTGAGATTTGTGATTGTTCCTACGGTTGTATTACCGTCAAAGTTTGTATCGCTATAAAACACTTTTCTATAAATCGGCTTTCCATCAATCCATACCTTGTTTGTCTTTACTTCGTTTGTTGAGTAAATATCCTTGTAAGAAGAAGGACTGTCATCATCAAAGTTCACAATGTTATACATAGCCTTTTGTGCTAGTGTAAGAGCGTTCCATTCTGCGTGACTTCCGTTAAACGTTGCGTTTGCAACAAGTTCAAGCGTCTGACTGCTTCCTGTTCCGTTTGTCACATAAGTACGTCCTTCGTCTGTTATGATAACTAATGCACCGCTTGGAATATGCCCGTCACTTCCTTCGGGAATTAACTTTGCAGTGTTATAGGCTGACCGAGTTCCTTTGAAAGCTACACCCGCAGTAAAGTTCTTCACTTTATCATTGATTGCACCTAAAGCACCTTCAACAGTAGTTTCTTCAACGTTATCAACTTCTATAGGTGTTTCAAGTGTTTTCGGCTGATTGTTTTTATTAAAATCTTTATCTTTGATTTTTACCGTTTTTTCTCGGTTTTTGTCCCACATTATAAGCAAATCATCGTCATTAGCTTGGGTAGAGACATTGGTAATTTCATTAATTGTTTTGTATTCAGCCATTCATTTCCTCCTATGCTTTTAATATATTTCCTTCAGTATCTACATAGACATCTGAAATTGTATTACCGCTTGAAATTGTAACATTACTTTTTCCCGATATTCCCGTTGTAAGAGTAACATTGCCCGATAAATTCTTTCCATAAATCATATACCTTTTACTTCCCGCATTTGATGAATTAAGATAAAGAGTAAAAGTTCCACCTTGACCAGTAAAACCTAAAGTGTTGAATGTAACATCTTCCTCTTTCTGCTCTGTATCTTCGGGTAAATTATACCACTTTACGCTGTCAATGGCTTTTGCTTTAGAACTTGAAATCCTTATTTTTCTTAAAAGTAAAAGTATTTGATTTTTTAAGTCGTTCTGAGGCTTTCCAAAATTAAAAGAAATCTGATAATTTCCTTTTTGCCAGTATTCTGTCACGCTTAATATCTGAACGTTTGCTGATTTACCGCTGAAAGCAATTTTAACCGTATCGCCTATATTATACTGCTCTTTGAAAATATAAGGGCATTTAGCAAGGCCCGCACCTGCTACTGTAAGATTCTGCATATACTGAGCAAGAATTGATTTTGCCTCATTTTCATACTCTTCCTCAGTAGTTAATTCTGACTGATTATCCCAAGATTCAAAGCGACCCAAATCTCTTGGCTCTCCATAGTCAATAACAATAAAATCCCCTTCTTCATCAACAATGCAGTTTTCGCCTTCCTCAACTAAAAATGGAATAGAAATATTTTCACCGTCATAAATATCACGTTCAGAGCCTTCTCCCTTTCCACCAATATAAACAGCATTTGTAAAATTCTCATTGGTATCTAAAAAACTTCCGTTTTCAAGGCTTTCAAAATCAGTTGAGAAAAATACACTGTCTGAAATATCCTCACCGTTGAAACATTCAAGGGTCAGTTCACCGTCAAACTTAATCCGCCAACCGATTTCTGATTGTGTCGCTATAGTACAAAGAACGTCATAAAGGTTAGTGTAAGCCTCTGATACGGTGTATTCTTTTCCTAAAGCGTTTTCGGAAGCAGGGATAGTATTGTTAATTGGTAAGCGTCTTTTGACTTCTGCACCTTCTCCCGCTTCTGAGTAGATTAATGAGCGTAAACAGATTTCGCCCTTTGCGGTCATATTCCAAGTATCGTTTGAGTTTAAGTTCTTGATAATACGTCTTTTGAAAAGGTATCTGGCGTCATACCCGCTGATAGTTCTTTTCTGCCCCGCCTTACCTTCTGAACTTACTGCGTCTGCAACATTATAGATTTCACCAAAGTTGTAAGGGTCGTTTCCAAACTGAATGAACATTCCCCGCTTGAAAAGTAACGCATTAGGGATATTGTAATTTATCGTAATGAGAAACTGACCCGCTTGATATAGGTTATTTTCGATTGATACAGATTCATAATCGTCTATAATTGCCTGTAGTTCAAACTGTTCATTGATGTATGAGTATAATTTTAATTGCGGTTTCTCTTTGTAACTCATTGATTAAACTCCTATGTATTTCTGACGGTAAGATAATACTGAAAAGAATATATTATTATCTGCTGAATTAGTAAAAATAATATTTTCCCCGATATCAAGGCTAAAATTCATATTAGAACTCTTATCCACCTTGTTTATAATATTTGTTTTTTCGGATTCTTCACTGTAAATAATCGTTCCATCAGAAGACAAGCAAATATATTTATTAAGAAAATATGCTATATCTACAATGTTTTGAGAAACTAATTTTTCCTTTTGATACCATGTCTTTCCATCGGCACTCTGTAAGATTAAACCGTTATCTCCAACAATATAAAAACCATTCAAATATTTTACTTTATTTAAGTTTTCACTTGTTAATATTTCTATATGCTCCCAAACAGAACCATCAGAACTATATAGAATAACTCCATTATCTCCTACAGCAACAAAAGCATTTATAATTTTAGAAAAATATACAGAATTTAACTTTTCAGTAGTTCCACTATCTACAGAAATCCAATTTAAGGAATCAATACTTTTAATGATATTACCATTATTGCCTACACATACCAGAGTTCCACTATTTGATGATGCAATAGAATTAATTATAAAATTATAACCTGTATCATAAACACTCCAATTTAAAGTGGCATTGTTTAAAATTGTACCAATCTTGACTTTATTATCACCAACTACAATTATTTTTCCATAATATTTACTATAAGTAAAACTAACTGTTGTTGTATTGGGTGGAAGAACACCACTAAATCCTGCAACATTTTTACTAAAACCATATAGCACGTATTGATTATTAAACCCTACATAAAAAAATTTTCCGAGTTCTTCTATGTATTGGATTTCTTGATATTCAAAATATTGATTTAATGAATTCCAGGTAGTTATATTCCTGCTATTTAATAATCCTTTATTATATCCCCCGCTTCCACCATATCCACCTATATAAATGGTATCATCATTATTTGCTAAGGTAAAAGATGTGTTTGGATAACCTTTTTGTACTAAGAACCAATTTAATAAGTTATAACTTTCATAATACTTTCCTTTTCCATAACAAATAAAAATTCCTAATTCTTTTGAAAAAAACAAGTTGGTAAAATAATAAAAATCATCAACTCCTGTATAAGGTTTAATCACTGTAAAATTAATCATATCAGAACTGAAAATAACATTATAATACTTTACAGAAAAATATGATGATTCAGTATTATTTAATATAAAATCAAATTTATATAAATTCGAACTTAACAAATTATCAATATTCGTATCATAAGAAGTCCATGTTATAGCATCAGAACTTTTTTTCAATTTATGTGTATCAGTATCTTGGCTGAAAAATAAATCTTGATTTTCAGAATATAATAAAAAAGAAACTTTGTCAGATATACTATTTGTCCTTCTTACCCAATCAAGACCATTTACACTTTGATATACATTTGAATCGTCTGATAAAAAATATAAATTATATTTACCAACATAACAAGAAACGCTTACATTACCACCATTTATAAAACTTGATGATTCTTCCCATGTAGTTCCATTTTCAGAAACTAAAATATAATTCAAACTTCCTATGAATAATTTATTATTAATTTCTTTTATATCTTTTAAATTATAAGTTTGAGGTATTGTAATTTGTTCCCAAATTAAAGCGTTATTACTTTTTAGAAGTGTTCCATTATTTCCAACTACAAAAAATGAACTTAATCTTTTTGAATAAAGAATATAATTTAAATCTTCACTGATTGATATATCAGGCTTAATAACATTCCATACAACACTATCTTTACTTATTAATATTTCAGTTTTGCTTACTCCAACAAAACATTTTAAATCCTCAGAATAACACATATGTGTAAGTGAATAATTTGAAATTAAATTTATTTTATCAAGGGTTTCATAAACTTTTTTATCTCCTATTCCTGTATTAATTACAACACTTTTATCAACTAAAGTAGAATTAATTTTTATTAACTGTTTAGAAGTTCTGTTTTCAATAATAGGATTTTCAATATTTCCATTCAAGATTTTAATTTGAATTGGTGTTTTTAAATCACCATTATTTTCAATTACAGATACTGTCCCCTTTTTAATTAAAACTTCTGTTTCTTCCAAATCTTCCCAATAAGGGTCGCAGGCAGTCCAGCTTAGACTCGCCTTTGGTGTTCCCGCTTTGTCTGAATTATGAGTAGGAAATACAGGCATTTGAGCAAGGCATTTAATTCGCTTACTTATAAAGTCGTTAGTATAAATCAGATAGCCTTCACCCAACTTCGGATTCAAAGCAGAAATTAATTCACGTCTTAATTGGTATCTTTTTTCGAGGTCGCCACCGTCATTAATTGCGAGAGTTACGGATAATTCACGATTATTTAATAAAGCGTCAAGGAAAACAGAACCGTCTTGAAAAGGCACGTTTTGGGTCTGTACCTCTACATCGCAGGCGGAAAATCCTTCCCATTCTGTAATACCATAATCTCCGCTTGTTAAGTTTATTTCTGTTCCCTTTGAATTAATCCAAACTAATTTCTGCATTTTCCTTCTCCTTACATTATCCTTTTGATTTTTTCACAATACAATGCACTCTTGCTCAAAACCTTTTCTGTCGGTAAATGTCGATTAAGTCTATTCTTTACTGTGCTAAACGGCAACCCCAATTCTTCACACCATTGCGCAATTGTTTGAGTTTTTCCGTTATGTGTAATTAAACGATTGTTACGTTTATTGTTTTGTTGAACTTTCATAGAAACCCATCTGCAATTTTCGGGTGAATAACCTTTATTACAATCTATTCGGTCGATTGTTAGATTTTCTGCATATCCGTTTTCTAAAGCCCATTTCTTAAATGCTCTACCGCCTTTGTGAGAATGTGGTGTTTGCCATTCTGCACAGATATTTATTCCCCTTCCGCCATAATCCTCATACTGCTTATTATTGGGATTATAACATCTATCTTTCATATGTAAGAATATTGTTTGTAATCTCTCGTGTTTCATATCTCACCCCACAATTATAATACAGAATTGATAGCCATTTCACGATTATAACGTTTGAACTGTTGCATCATAGCAAAAGCACTTGTATCATTCAGATTATTAAACGTTACATTCTGATTGATTGTTGTACCTGCACCGTTTAAGGCTTTCTGAGTATTGTTTGCATTAAGAACCTGTTCACCACCTCTAAATCTTACAAGTTCGGGGCCAGCCTCACCTACAAGGTGTAAACCTCTAGTTGCGTTCTGAGTTCCCGTTGCATATCCGCTGAAAACATTATCCAAGACAGTATCAATTTTTGAAATCGAGTTTTGAGCCATATAGAAGATATAACTCAAATCACGCTTGATTTCATGTAAGCCTGTATCAGTAAATCCTTCTGCAATTCCCTTTGAAATTGTTGCACCGATTTGAGCAATTTCGTGCTGAAGTGTTTCTGTATAAACTACAGTCTGAATAATCGCTTTTCGGATATAGTCTTTCATTGAACCTAAGAAATCAGCCTGCGACATTCCGTCTGCGATTGCGTTTACAAGGTTTTCGCCTACGGTAAGTCCCATATCCTGCAAATCTTCAAAGAAGGAATAGAAAGCGGATTTAATTTTATTCAAAGATGTTTCAAGCACCGCTGAATTAAAACTTGCGTCTGTTGATGTGTAAAGTTCTTTGTAAAGAAGTATCTGATTGTCTAATTCTTTGTTTTGAGCCTTGAGGTTATCAGATAATTCTCTCATTGATTTATTGATTAAACCTAATGCCTCTTGATAATCTTCTTCCGCATCTTTGTATGCTTTTTCAAGATTTTTATATTCAGCACTTAATTCTGAAATCTTAGAGTCAGTTTCTTTAATTTTTTCGTTATACTCATCTATTCTTGGGGAGGTATTCTTTATCAGATTTTGGTAAGTGTTTATTGCGCTATTTACATCTTCCAAATCGCGCTTAGCCATTTCCCAATTCCATTTTTGCTCAGCCCAACTTAAACTTAAATCAGCCCTTTCGGCAGCATACTTTTTGGAATTATAGTCTTGTTCGTCATACGATTTGCCATTAAGACCCAAATAATATAAGTAGTCTTGAAACTTTTCCTCACCACGATATAACCCGCTAGGGGCAGAATATCCTACAGTCCATTCAAGAGATTCTCTTTGTTTATTTAATTCTATAATTTTTTCAGAATAAGTATTTATTGCCCTCTGTAATTCGTTTATTTGCCGAGTATAACTAGCCTTTTCTCCGTATGTAAGTTTAGAAATCGCATTAGGAATTGATGATGTTTGATAATCACTTAATGCTTTATTCAATTCGGATTTTGCTTTATCAATTTGCTGAGTAAGGCTAGAGCGACCCTGTAAAGTTTTAGATAAATCTGTAAAACCTTCTTTCTTTATATCATTAATGGTTTCGTTCAAACTTTTTACAGTTGATTTGGTCTTTGTGTTGATATTGTTGAAAATACCTGTAATTGAACCTTCGATTGCGTTTGCGGTAGAAAGGGCGGTTTCATACAGGTTTTTAATTGCTTTAGTAGAACTTTCAATAATTGAATCATCACCTGTAGTAATTCCAACTAACATCCCGCTTGTTGCGTCTGCAAGTTGTTTTTGGAAACTTTCAGTAAATACCGCAATTTTAGTCATCGCATTTACGATATATTTCTTTACATCAGATAAGAAGTTAGAACTTGATGCACCTTCAGCAATTCCATTGAACATTGTTTCACCGATTGTTTTTCCAATGTTTTCAAGGTCAGAATATGCACTGTCTAACTGAGTTTTCAAATCTGAGAGAACTTTATTTTTAACTATGTTTTTGCTGACTTTATCAGTTGCAGAGTAAATCTCCCTAAATGCTTTTGCCTGTAAATCAAGAGTGTCATTGAGTTCTTTAAGGCTATCATCAAGACCGTTTACCGAAGTTGTATAAGAACTTAAAGACTGTAAATAAACATCATAAGTTTCACTTGTAGCCTTCTGAGATAAAGCCGATTGAGCCTCTTTGACTGCATTTACGCTCTGAGCGTAAGCACTTGCTATGCTTGAAATCTTACCCGCTGAACCTGCACTTTCAATGGATTTCAATTCGTTCTTCAAATCTTTGAGAGCATCAACCAATGTCTGCGTATCTTTAGATACGGTTTTCATTTGACTTGCAATTCCTTTCAAAGCACCTGCACCAATTAATGCAGTGGTAGCACCTGCAAGGGCCATTCCTGCACTTGCGAAGTCATACTGAACCGCTTTGACAACTGCAAGGGCGGTTAATTCTTTAGCCAGTGCCTCAAGGATTTGTGCTATGCTTTCAAGGGCAACTGCACCCATATTTTTCCAAGCATCTTCACCTTCAACCATTGAACGACCGATAGTTTCAATGGCCTCTTTACCGATTTCACCGAATGAATGGAACATATCAGTAAAGAAATCTGACCATGTACTAGCCTCTTCAAGGATTTCACCATAAACATTAATGACAGCCTGATCAAAACCGTTCCACTCACTTTCAGAATTTTCAAGCATTTCTTTGGTCGTTTTCTGTAACTCTTCTAAAAGTGATTTAGATTTTGGTAATTGTTTATTTAATTCTTTCTGAAGTTTAATTATTGCTTCAAGCCTTGTTTTTTCGATTTTCAGTTCACCGTTAGATTCCTGTATCATTTTAACGTAGGCCTGTTTCATCACTGTAAGAAGGTTTTCTGCCTCTTCTTCTTTAGTGATGTTTTCACCCATTTGACGGTGGATTTCAATTTCTTCTTTTGCCTTTGCTACAGTTTCATCATAAGCATCTGTTAAGGCTTTTCTTGCGTTTATCTTTTCCTGTGTAGCATTTTCTGCGTCAATTCTTGCCTGCTCTTCCTCAAGTTCTTTTTCTTTCTGAACTATCATTTGGAAATCATCAAGGCCTTTTTTCCATTCGGCAAGTTTATCGGCCTGTATCTTTTTAATAGCCTCAACTAAGGTCAAACCTTCGTCTTGATATTTCTGAACATACAATCCGTATGTAATCATCATATCAGTGTAGATTTCTTTTTCTTCTTTTGAGCGTTTCTTTAATTCTTTTCCTGCAATTTCTGCAAATCGGGCAAGTTCCCTGTATTCGTTCTGTAACTGAGCGTTTCTGCCTGCCTGTAAAGTTTTTGCGTCTGTAACGTTTCCTGCGTTACCACCGCTTTTAATTACAGTGTTGAGGTTGTTCATAGCCTCTTTTGCGTCATTTGCTTTCTTTAAGGCCTCAGTCCATTTGTCGATAATGCTCTGTAATCCTTTCCTCATCGGACTTAAAGCATTTTCCCAACCGTAACCTAACTGCTCTTTCAAATCTCCGATTGAGTTCTGAAGTTGTACCGCTGAATTGGCAGTATTCTTTGCCATGCCTTCATAGGCTTTGCCTGCAATTTCAATAGCCTTACCGCTTTTTAATTCTTCTTCAGTAAGGTTTTTCAGTTGAGGCAAAAGCATTGTCAAACGACCTGCACTTCCCGCATAACTACCGTTAAGGCTTCTGACCGCTGATTCAAGACTTATCAAACCGCTTGCTGACATATCAACCGCAGTTTTCATAATTTGCTGAATCTCTTCTTGAGTTCGGCCTGCACTTGCCAACTGCGACATCATCAGCAAAAGTTGCTCATCGCCAACCTCAGAAATAGACTGCAAAAAACTTGCATAATCTTTCAATGCTTTGACATTTTCTGATTTAAGATAAGGGTTGTTTTTTGCTGATATTTCAAGGGTTTTTTCTGCCTTAGCCTGAACGACATACAGTTTTGCACATTCGTTCATCGCCTTTGTAAACTCGTGAATGCCTTTTACGACAAAAGCACCCGCGATAGCGGTCTTAAATGTTGAGAGGGTTTTCCCAAAAGCATCTATAGTTTTTCCTGCCTCATTTACTGAGGCCATAAATCCACTGTTATCAGCGGTAATTTTCGCACAAATAGGATAATAATCAGCCATTAAAAAAATCCTCTCAACAATTTTTCGTCAACAGGTTTATCCCTTCCCGCAATTTCCGTTTCTTCCTCTTCATCGGGATTTTTACCCCATACATAACAGGCTATGTAAATTGCAAGATTTTTCTGTTGAACTTTTTCTATTTCTTTTTTTTGGTGAATTAAGTTCCATACAATCCTTAATTCACTGTTCCAAAACCATTCTTCGGACTTACCCATTAAAACACATTCTGTTAACAGGTAGGCCCAAGGGATTTTTCCGTTGCCCTCAGCGGTTTTTACTTTTTTGACCCGAACATGTGAGCCATGCTTGAGTTCATAGACTTTGTAACTACTTCCATTACTTCCTTAACAGAAAGGTCTGCATCGTCCATAGCCTCTAAAATGGCATCTTGATTGCTGAAGTTTAATCCTTCTTTGTCCTTAAGAGAAATAAACAATAACCATGGAATAGTCTGCATTGGTCGCTTTGTAATATCTTCTGTGAGTTTATCGAAATCCTGCAATGAACCGTATTTCTGTTCAACTTTTGCAAGCGCAAGATTTCCGAACTTTACCTGTCGTTTCTTTCCACCGATTGTCAGAAAAAACTCGCTCGGCATTACACCTTCCAACTGATTTTCTTCAACTTCATTTTTCATTGATTTTACCTCATGTATTTAAAATAAAAACACCCTAGTCAGTGTCTACTTAAATATACACCAACTAGGGATATTTCGCAAATTGCGGGGACTTATGCCAAATCAGCGTCAGTCATTGGTGTTACTCCGATTCCAAAGTTATCCTTCAGACCGCTTGTAACTGTAACTGCGGTAAATGCGTTAGCACCTGTAGCCTTTGTAAAGGTGATTGTAGGTGCGCTTGCAGTTCCACCGAAGGCAAGTGTACCGTTAACAGGATTTCCGCTTGCATCTGTAACGATGATTGTTTCTCCAAGTTTTGCACTTGAAGGTGCAAAAGTGAACTCATCACCTGTACCCTTAGAACCTGTCAAAACAAGTTTTCCGCTTGATACAGTGGCGGCAACTGTTACTTCATTGTTATTCTGTGCAACTGTTACTACAGGAGCATTGAACCAGTTAGCGATAACTGAAGAAGAAACATCAGGATCATCGCTTCTTGCGTGAGTACAAATCACACCGTTTGCTACAGTCTGAGCGAACTGAGCTGTAAGATTGATGTGGCCGAATTCGATTGATTCTTTCTTTGTTGTTCCGCCTGTTTCTGGAACTGAGAATTTGCCCTTTGCATAGCAGAAATACTGATAACGGTTGTTTCCGTTTGCATCTGTTCCTGCAATCCATACACGGAACATAACAGCGAAGTATGGACTCTGGTCCAGAGGCTTTTCTACTGTAATTCCGTTTGTCTTTGTCTGACCGAGCATCAATGCGAGTGTATCTGCGTCAATGTCAATCATTTCAAGTGTAAGCTCTGTATTTCCGCGGTTGTTTGTAACAAAGAATACACCATTATCAGCGTAATCTGTAGCTACATCCGAGTTAGGATTTACAGAAGCATTTACACCGCCAGGAAGGGCAATCGGTGTGTCATAAGTGATTCCGTTTTCGTCATCACTAAGCACTTTTGCAATGTAGACTTTATCAAGTCCGATTTTTGGAGCTTCATTAGCCATATTTTTTTTCTCCTTTCAAAATATAACGTTATATTTTTAGAGAGAGTAAAACTCCCTACTAAAATCCATTGTTCTATGTTTTACGTTGTCCTGAACGTCTGACATTTCAATGTTATTATTCATAGTCCAGAAGTCATTCCGAAAAATGCTTCTTACTACTTCAGCAATGCTTTCTACTTTCGCATAGCCTTTTATCATTTTTGAAAAAATGTGAATCCTTACACTTGCCGATGTTCCGTGCGGTAAATTATCCGCAAAAGAAACATCTGAAGAATTCATATCTTCAAAAATCACCAGCGGGAAAGTTTTCACTTCCTGCGGATAGGCCGATACAATATTGTTATCGCCTATCAGGGCTTTTAATTCTGAACTTGCGGAAAGAAGGCTCATATAATATTTTTTCAAGTTCATTTCTTAAAAATCTCCTTCCACAAATTAGCCATCCAAGACTGACATTTAATCAGACTAGTTGATAACCACGGGCGCGGGGCCATCTTACTAGTTCCATATTCAAGCCATTTAGGATATTCAGGATTTTTTATTGTGCTTCCTACATATCCAATAGCTTTTCCATTTTGTACCTCAATAGAATGAGAAATACTTTGTCTTAAAGTTCCCGTATCTACCGCCGGAGGATTTCCCGGCTTTGAAGGATGATGCCCGCGCTTGCCGTAAACAATCTCCGGGTCTGTTATCGTATCCCTCATTATTTCTTTTGCAGTGCCTTCTACTTTGGCACAAGACATTCTGACAAACTTCAAGCTGTCGGCTTCTGCTTTCTTCTGCTTTTTTTCAAGAGCTTTCACAAAATCCGCAATCTGTTTGTCAAAACTATCCATCTACTTCTTCCCCGTCAGGCTCTGGCTCTGGTGTCGGTGTCGGCTCTTCGGCTTTTTCGTTTTCTACCGGGATAAGAAGGCACTCTCCGTGTCTGCTCCAAGAGTTTACAGGCATAATTACATATAAATCTTCGCGCCCCGTAAAATCAGAATCAACCTTTGCACGGTTTCCAACCTTGATGTTTTCGTGAATCCCATTGTAAAGAAACAGTTTTACACCGCCCTTCATTTCTGATATTCCGCAAACCTTGCATTCATCTTCGGTCATTGTATGCGGCTGAACATCACCCGCGATTGTTTCAACTTCCGACCATTCCGCGATATAATCGCCCTCATCGTCTATCTGAGTGCTTTCTGCTAAGATTGTTATTTTTGCATTATTAAATCTTACCATCTAAGCAATCCCGTAATAGACATATTTTGATAGAACTTTCTTTGCACTTTCTGAAAGTCCTATATCATTTGCGCTGTCCGCATAAGTATCTGAAATATGGCCTTCTGTATGAGCCTTCAAACCCTTTGCGCCCATAGCTTCAAAATTGTATTTTTCCACTACAGAATTAAGGCAGCAGGTGATAATGTCAAAAGGTAAAGAATCCTCTGCACCTTCGACATATCCCGTATCGCCTGGAAGATAATATCCGGCAATATAAGTTACCTTGATATTCCAAACCCCCGCAACTATATCGTATGTAAAACCTCTTGTATAGCAGGCTCCGCTCCATCCGTTACCGCGGTAAAGTCTGCCCCATCGGGCATATTCTGGAAGTATCTTGTAATCTTCAATACTTACATCATTTGCAGAAACGCTTAAAACGCTCTGTAATGGAAAGTGATTTAGTTGAATAAGCTGTCTGTCATTAGTGCTATGCAGTTCTTCTGTATATTCCGCTCTCTTGAGCGAATAGCCTAGAAATCCCTCAATCAATGCAGAAGTCTGCTTAATCATTAAATTAAGTTTTGCATCCTGCGTTGTATCGTCTTGAGCAATTCCGAGCATAGTTTTCAAATCGGATAGACTGCATAGCATAGACATTTCAAGCCACCTTACGAATTAGAAACAGGGTCTGTTCCAAAATCACCGAGAATGGCAACGGCTGTAGTAGCGTCTGATTTCAGATATTTCTTTGCGCCTGCAATCTGAATGTTGTGAACACCAGCGGCAAGACCTGTAACGAAATCTTCATAGCTTCCATCTGCTGTATCGCAAGTCTGAAGTTTTTTATTGCTTCCTGTTGTTACAAGTACGAGAGTTTCAGCTGTTCCCTTTGCGAATGCTGAAGTTCCGTCTCCAACAACTTTAATCTGTTCTAAAAGTTTTGAACGTGTCATATTTCAAATCCTCTCTTAAATTAAGAATTGCGGGGCCTTACACCCCGCTTTTTGTTACGACTGAGTAAGAGTAGCTTTAACGAATGCTTTAGGCTGTCTGCAAGCAAAGTCGCATTCTGTAATAAGGCGGATAAGTGTCAAATCCTGGTCGAATGCGTTTACTACAGTTCCGTTGTCGTTGAAAGAACCTTCGCGGCTGATTTCGATTGTAATGTCGCGTGATACACCGAACATCATTTCTGCAAAATCACCTACCCAGAAGTCTGCTGTAGGAGTTCCGCTTCCGTCATATCCGATTGTGCTTGATGAGTGGAAATCAAATCCACGGAGCTTTCCAGTTCTTGCCATTTCATCTGACCAAGCGAATGGACCAGAAGAGAATGCTTTGTTTCTGAGCCAGCTTTCACCGATTGGGTTGAGCAACCAATGAACATTCTCAAGTCTTACGTTTGCCTGCTGAAGAAGAGCAACCATATCATTAGGAGTTGTAAGGGCAAGAGCCGATGCACTCAATGTCTGGATGTTTGCATTGTTCTTCAAACCGAGCGGCATATACTGAGAACCTGAACCATTAATCATTGCATCATCAAGGGCAATGCGAGTTTTTCTCATCAAGTCTTCAGCGATCCAACCTTCAAGATTTACACCGCTTTCACGAAGAAGTGTGTTAGAAATTGGAGTAAGAGCCTTGAGCTTCTTAGCACGCATATTTACTTCGCCAAACTGAGGCTGTGTAATTTTTCCGCCCTGTGTTTCACCAACCCAACCTACACTTGATGTAGCATCCATTCTAGGAATAGAAAGGTTTCCGTGAATGAGAGGAACTTTGCGGATGTTCAATTTATCGATGAGAGTATTTGCTACAAGAGCATCGATATACTCGCCTGAGAATGCGAGTGGAACTGTAAATCCACCTTCAGAAGGTGTACCAGCGTTGAGGGCTTTCTTATCCAAAACAGCGTGAAGTGCTTTAGAATAAGGGAAGTCTTTTTTTGCCTGTTCAGCGATTTCTTTTGCAGAAACCTGAGCAATATTATGAGCATCTTTCTTGCCCATAGCTGAGGCGGCGGCAGCAATCATCTGATTTACAACTGTGACAGGTGTTTCTTTTACAAAAGATTTTTCGTCTTTAGAAACAGCCTCTTTGAAAGCTTCAAGGTATTTTACGTTTTCAGCTTTCTCAGCGTCTGCCTTTGCTGTTACTTCTGCAACTGCCTTTTTTACAGCCTCGTCAATCTGAGCCTGTGGCACTGCACCCAATTCCTTTTTGATTGATTCTTTAGCATCATCAATCTGTTTCTGTGAACGCTCATCAATAAGGCGTTCCAAGTCTTTCATTTCCATATCTTTTCTCCTTAAAGAAATGTTTTTTAATATGCTGTTCTTCAGCGAAAAGCACGGAAACGAAAATGCTTTTATTTGCTATGTATAATAATAGCCGTAATTCTTTTACGGCCCTTATAACCTATTTTGTTACAAACTGATTGCAGATTTCGATTGTTGCGGTAGATGCAATTCCAATAGATGCGTTGATTGCAACGGCATAAGAAGGATTAATGAAAGTAACTACAGCGATTGCGATTGTAGAAACTCCGCCAACAATTCCTGTAATCAAATTAAAAGTCTTTTTACTCATTCTATACTCCTTAATAATTCGCCATAGCGAGTTATTTAATAATTAGTAATATATAACGAAAAAATTTTACTGTCAAATTTTTTAGACACCTAAAAGAGAAACGAATATTTTTTGCGAAAAATCAGGAATTATGATATAAATAAATAAGAGAAGTTCTTTTTAAGAACATTCTTTGCTCTGGGCGGGCTGTCGTTGGCAGTTCCGCCCTCTTCTTTTATCCACGTAAAATATAACTTTTTACTCATATTTTTATCTAATAGTTACTCATAATTTTTAATTCGATTTTTTAATTCGTCTAATTCAAGTTTTCAAGTTAGATTTTATTTTAATTCGATATACTGAGTTAAAAAAAAGGCGGGATTTTTACCCGCCATATTTTACAAGATGTTTAATAACTTTTTCGTGCAATATTCAGAAACGCTCATCTGATAAAACTTTGCATCAGCTTTTATTTTTTCTTTTTCCGATTCAGTACAAACTATTGATAGTGTACTTCTTCGGGCTTCGTTGCCTTTCCGGGGCCTTCCGCCGCCGTGATAACCATAGCCGGTATATTTTTTTTCTTCTGCCATTCTATACTCCTTGCCCCCGAAGGGGCTTTGTGTTTAGTTCTTCGGTTAAAGAAGTTTTCCTCTCAATTCAGAGAAGTTTAATGCAAGGCGAGTTTTTGAAAGTGTTGCAGTTCCGAAACCGCAGGCTTTCCCGTTTTTGTCTTTCTTACTCAGGTAAAAAGGATTGAAGAAAACTTTTCCTTTTTCGATTCTGATAACATTATGGCTTTTGAAATACTCAAAAAGTCCCAATTCATTCATTTCTTTCTTTGCTGTCTCGTTCTCATAAAACATTGTCATATCTTTGCTCCTTTCCGCTTTTTAATCAGAAGCGGAAAACTGATTTTATTTTAGAAGTCTGTTGCAACCTTGTATTTATTGAATAATTGATTTTTAATTCTATCAGTTACCATAACTCTATTTTCACTCTGAACTTTGCAACTCCTACCAGATTTTAACTCTGGGAAATTTTTAAGTGACTTATTTAATCGGATACAAGTCCAATCACCTACAAATCCATCAATAATCAAATCAGCATTTTTTCTTCTGATTTCCGCAGGGTCATTTTCAAATTTTCTTCTTGATTCTGCCTTAAATTCTTCTACTGTCATTCCGCTTGCTTTTGCAGCTTCTGCCAATCCATCATAAACTAATACCATTTCCATTTTGTCCCCCTTGGCTCTCGCCTTATGGTTATAATATACACCTACTAATTTGTTTTGTCAATAGTAAAACAAAAAAAAATAAATATTTTTGTTAAAATAAAAACCCCGCCATTACTAGCGGGGAAAATCTAATTTTGTTTTGGAGATGAGTTTATAAACTGGCGATGTCTACTTCATCGACAATTTCAGATAAATCAAATGACTTTTTGCTGTCATCATTTTCAGGATTCTCTTCCGGCTCTTCGTCTGTCAGTTCATCTTCTGCATCGTCAAGCTCTTCAAGAAGTTCATTCATTGTCTTTACAATGCCTTTGAGAGTTCCGCGGCACTTTTCAATTTCATCACCGCAAGCCTTAATTTTGACTAAGATTTCTTTAGTTGCCGCGCTGATTCTTTTTCCGCTTTTTTCTTCTGTGATAAATCCTTTTGCAAATTCATCACCGAAAGATTTAACGGCTTCGGCTATAGCGTCTTGATTGGCAGGTACGGCAACGGCTGAGAATTCAAGAAGTTCCCATTTTGTGATGTCATAACCATCTTTTCTCTCTGTCCATTCAAGAGGGATAAAGCCTACAGATACAGCATTAAGCATACCCGTTTTATAACAACGATAGCAGAAATCACAAAGTCGGGCTTTCTCACTTGCATTTTTTGGATCGCTTGAAAGCTCTTCAATAGTCGGGAAGTAAACAATAGCTTTTACGGAGTTACCTTCTACCCAATATTTAATTGTCTTACCAAGCGGGAAATCGCGGCTGTTATGAAATCCCAAGAAAACGGGATTTTTTTCATAATTAGTAAAATCAACACCGCCCGCTCTGAGAATATCGCCATCACGATCTTCAACTTCTTTTGAAATTGTAAACTGTACCTGTCTTTCTCCCAGGTCTACAGCTTCAACGGATATTTCTTTTTTTGCAATCTGTCCTTTTTCAAGTTTCATTTTAATCACCTCCGTTTGTTGCTTCTGGAATATTTGTCAGTGTAACCTTCACTTTTGCCATTCCATCTTTGCCTTCTGTAGGCTCAATCTCTACAGGGCCGGTATAAGTTGATACGTCAATAGTTACATCCTTTTCATCTTCAATGATTTTTTCTTCTGGTAATGTTCCGGCTTTGAAAGTTACCGACTTAATATCAGCATCACAATCACCAAGAACACAAGTTGCCATTGCAGCACCTGTTACCTTAATGAACTTCTTAGCACCATCAAGGTCAATTACAAATCCTTTGTACTGGTCCGCGCTTGCATCATCGGCTGAAATTAGGATTTTGAAATCAGAATAAACTCCGGCGGCTGTATCACAAGTCTGCAATTTTACCGCTGTTGATTCAGTTCCACCGATAACTACAATGGCGCAAGTCCAGGCTCCTCTTCTGTCGATTGCCTGAGTAATATCACCCGCAACCGCTACTTTATCAAGCATTGTTTTCATTTTCTTTTACCTCGCTCTATAATTTTCTGCGGATGATTTTCACCGCGATTTTAAGCCTTTGAAAAAATGACAAGGAATTGAAATAGTCAAACACTTCACTTGCGATTTCCTTTTCCTTGCTGTTTAGTTCTTTTCGGATTTTTTTAATTGTCTTTCCGTTCATTCTTTGCTCCTTATCCCACTATCGGGGCCGTTGTGCATCTACAGTTACAAGTTTCACTAGCCGGTGCACTTGCATCTCCCGGATAATCCATCCAAGCTCCTTCACTCTGAGATGTAGCAGGCACTTCAAACTTTTCAGTAATTGGAACTACTACACCATCCATAAGAAGATGTGAATCTCTTGTGCGGTCATCCAATGTAGCGACCCACTCCTTAGATTCTACCCCTTCGGCCTTGTAAAGTTCGTTACTTCCTGCATTCATAGTAGTACAACTTTCAGTTCTTGCGATAAGTTCTGCCCGCCATTTTTTATCATCCTCAAACATAAAATCAGCGGCTTTAATAAGTTTTTTCTTGCGCTCTTCAAGGCCATCACCTTCTCCGATTGCTTCAGATAAAACATTCCGTAATTTCTTTTTAGTGGTGTTGTTTATATCCTTGCAGAGTTCAAGGCCGTAAGAATCAATCCAGGCATTGAAAAACCTTCTTGTTTCTTCTGAAAGCTCTTTTAACGATTTTTTATTGAGTAAAGACAGTGCGTGTTCTGCTCCGACTGTAAGTCCGTTAATAAATGCACCTGCTAAAGAATGCTTTAAGGCTTCATCCATTCCCTTGTCATAAAGAACTTCGATTGCCGTTCCTACATCCTTATTATTTTCTACCGCTTCGGAAATTGTCTTATCCACTAGCTCATTCTGTTTAGTCCAGGCTTTAACGAATGACTTGATAAAAGGAGCTTCAATGCTTCTTGCCCTGGCGTCAAAAGCTTTCCAGATAGCGGCTCTTCTTTTTTTATCATCTTCAGATTTAAGCATTTTATGACGCTTAGAGTAGTCTTTTAAAATTTCATCAAACTCTTTTTGTGAAAGCTCTTTTTCACCTTCCGAATTATTAGAAGCTGAATTATCCGTATTCTCATTATTATCTTCAGCATTGTTTACCTCCGGCAATGTAACTTCCTGACTAGGCTCTTCTTCTGGAAGTTCTACATTTTCGTGATTCTGCCTTTCTTCGACTGTAGAGAAAGACATTAAATAAACATCCCCGTTTACCTTATCAGGCTCATATCCCATAGCAATGCGCCATTCGTTTCTTGTAAGTGTACCGCGGGAAAGTCCCTCATCTGCGATTCTTAATTTTTGTTCAATATCTTCTTCGATTGTGTTTTCGTGATGTAAAACAAATCTATGCTCTTTATCGAAATCTTCCCAGAGAAGTTGAGAATTGATAACGCGTTCAAACATTCTGAGGTAGTCTGATAGAACGTTTTTATTCAAAAGATAGAACGCTGAATCGATTGTGCTTCTGTTGGAATTTTCAAGAATACCCATAATCTCAGGCGGAATGTGGAATTGCTGCAAAGCTGAATCGCGCAAGAATTTTCTTGATTCTACAAAATCCATTTCACGCGGAGTTACACCGATAGATTCAAACTTGCTTCCCTCGCCTGTCAAAACCATAGGCTCTTTTGCGTGTCTGAATCCGGCCATCTTCTGAACCCAAGATTGTTTTATCTGGTCTGCTGTATCTTTGTTACCTTGCGGGGCATAAATAATAGCGGATGGTGTCGCGTCATTAAAGAACAGGTTTTTAGCGTATTTACTGGCATATTCATCACTCTGAACTTCATCCCCGATTGTTTCCGAAGTTCCCCGGCCTCTTCCATAAGGGTCGTTTAAGTCTATATCCTTGAAACAAATTACATCTTCAACCGGCACTACAATAGAGTTTCCGCCCGCTGTTCCAAAAGGATAGATTTCCCAATATTTTCTGTTTACTGTAGGAGTAGTTACAACCCAGGAAGGTGAAACAGGCTGCAAGCCAATAACCTTTCCCTTATCGCGGATTTTCAAGAGGTATGCTTCTCCGACTAAAGTATAGCAGGCAAAAACAAAATAACGGATAGTCCAGCCTGTAAGCTCTCTGTCAGCAGGGCAAGGATTTTCCAAGAGTTCATAAATATCGTGATTTTCAATTACTTCAGCTTTGTTTTTATTCTTTCTGTAATCGCCTTTGTCGTACAAAAATAAATCTACAGAGGCGCATTTTGTCGCGATTGTCCTGCACCCGTCAAGCCGAGGATTAGAATGGTATAAGGCTAAAAGGTCTTTACTTGCAAGACTTGGGGCCTGCGACCACGTTTTTCTTATAAGATTTCTGATTCTTTCAGTGATATTCATAGGGTTCTTCCCGATTTATTTAATGTCTACAAAAATATACACCTAAAAGAACAAGTTGTCAAAAATCCTTATAACATTTGTGAGAAAATTGCCATTAAGACCTGTTTTACAATCGCATTTCCCGCCTGTTTATATAGCTGAGTATTTGAATTTACTGCTGCCGCTTTTTCAAAATCTTCATCTGTATAACCCATTAATCGCCAACATTCTTTTGGAGTAAGTTTTCTAATTCTGTAAACAGTTTCAACATAGTTGATATTTTCTCCGCCCTGTGCCGTTATTGTGGGAGTTACATTACCACCGTTTTGAACTCTACCACGCCGCATGGTAGAGTCAGGATAACTTGCGTCATAACAACCACCGACTTTGCATTTGATTGAGCCTTCCTTTGTTGCTTGCTTGATTTCTAAGCATAAATTATCCTTCTGTACGGTTGTTAATGTATTTACTAATCCGTCTTTATTCATTTCTAATCTTTGCTCCGTGTGTATTCCAGGCGTTCTATCTGTAGTGCGTTCAGGGTTTCTGCCACGCATGGCAACAATATATTTATATGAGCCGTCAGGCAAGTTAGCAGGTAACGCTAACGCTATATCGCCTTTATAAACCCTATCCTGTTGATAATATTGCGTTCCGCCGTTAGATTTCTTTTCTTCTGCAAGCCCGCCTACGCAATGCGTTTCCTCAATAATTTTTGGCTGAATATTTCCGCCCGCACAAGTCGGTATCGTAGGACATAAACAGTTTTTGTCGTAAACTCTGTTTGCACTTTCAAATGTGTGGTCAATCGTATTATCCATTTGTCCGAGTACCACCACTTGACAATTCTGTATATGTGAACAATCCTTGTCTTGTCTTGTCTTGTCTTGTCTATGCTATTTTTTATTTCCATGATTTTGACCTCGTGATTTTCTGCTCTAAGGCAGGGCGCAAGCCCCCCCCCTCATAAACTCTCTGGTCTTGCTCCCTCTTCACGTCAAGCAAGCCTATTATTTTTACTTCTGCCATCTTTCAATAACTCCGTTTGCTTCCTGATTCCCAAATCCCTTGTAATCTCTTGCCATTAAACAGGTAGCAATATCAGTTTTCTTTTCAAACCGTCTGCCTTGTTCTGTCAATAACTCCGCTTCCGTCTGCCTGTAAATTGCTGATTCCTGCGTCATATCTTGCTTTGATACAGTTTGCAATTCCGATTTCTCTAGGGGACTTGACACATAAGTCAACGGTCTTATAATTTCTCTGTTCTCTGTTCTCTGCCAATACTCCGCTTTCAATAAGCTCTTTAATTAGTTTATCTGCCTTTTCATTTTTTATGTAATATTTTTCATCAACAGTTTCTTCCAAAAAGTCTTTCATTACTTTTTCAAGTTTTACAGGCTCTGGAAAAGTAAACTCCATAAAATCATCATCAGATAAAAAACTTACACAAAAACATCTATCCCTGTTCTGTGGGATTCCATAATCCTTTGCGTTTAAGTCTTTCCAGAAGTTCTTATAACCTTTTGATTTTAGAAAATTAAGCCAGGCTTTAAAATCACTTTCGTTCTGCTCTGCGTGAACCTGTGGCACGTTTTCCATAAGTAAAACATCAGGAAGATCTTCTTTTGTCATTTCCTTCAAGATTCTTTCAACTTCCCAAAGTAAACCACTTCTTGTTGAATTGCCCTGCTCCCAATCTTGGCGGCTCATCCCCTGCATTTTGCCTGCAACGGATAAATCAGTACAATTATGCACTATAACTCCATTTGCCGTAAAAGAATGAGCATTTTTTGTTTCTATATCATAAACTTCTTCATTCTGTTTTGTGTTTTCTATGCTCTGTATTGGAAACCAAATAAACCCGTTTTCAAAAAAAGCTTTATCTTGCTTTTTCTTCTCAGTTTTGAAAACAAGTTCAAATCCAGCTTGTTGATGGCATTTTCGACCTTCAATTATCACTATAGGATTTCTTTTATTCTTGTAAATTCTATAAGGTGTTTTATAAACCTTTGCGACAACCTGAGCAAAACCATATATCAATTCACGGCTAATTGAACTAACTTTAATCAAGCTATTATGAACATAGCCGTCTGCACTTATATACCCCTCAAAAAGACTTTGCAATAAATCACAAGGCATATCAAAAATAAAGCCGGGCAATTTTTTATTTTTTGCTCCTTTTCCGAATTGTTCAACAAACATTTGTAATTCTTTTAAAGCAATATGTATTTTGTTTACAGTTCTTTCTTCTGAAATTGAATAATTAAAATTACAATTTCTTAAATGCGGAAGTATTTCTATTGTTTCATCTTTTGCACAACAAATAATAATTCCGCCTTGCTGTCTAGTCCATCCATCACCAAGATAGCGACCAATAATCCACCAAAAACAAATATTATTCATTAGCTTTGAAAGTTCGTTTTTATGTCTTGTTTTTCTTCCGTCAGTCCATTCAAAATCTATTCCTTCCCATTCTGGAATAATTGAATTTTGATTTATTGCAATTCCAAGATAATAATTTTTATTTAAGTTTTTGCATTCAATCCATTCAGGCTCGTCAAAAGTTCTAATCCTTTTTCTTCTTCCGTTTTCTGTTGGATAATGCCTTGTCATTTTACGAACATAAAATCTGTGATTTTCAGTACATCGCAATTCATCAATAGCCATTCCATTAATTTTATAAATCTGCTTTTCTCCCGTTTTTCTTGAAGCAATTACTTTTTGATAATCGTTTTTATGAGTTAAAACATAATCATCGGTTGAAATATCTTTAATCTGTTTTAATCCGTCTTTCGTGAGAATCAGTATATCACCTGTAAAGCAAGGAAAGGAATAAGTCAATAAATAACAGTATTTATCTTTGTCTTTGATTTCTAAATCTTCTGCATGAATATCTCGTATATCGTGTGTTGTGTGTTGTGAATGGCATTGTAAGATTGCACTGCATACTTGTCAAATTCAACTAAGCGATAATATTCAAAATCTGCCCCTATATCTCTTAGGGCCATTGCCTGAGAGCCGATTCCACCGAATAATTCTATCAGCCTTATTTTCTTGTTTATTTTGAATTTCGGAAAATCAAAAAGAAATCCGTCACTCATTTTCTTCCCCCGTTTATTTCTTTCATTTTCAACATCTCAGCTTTTAATCTATCTATTATTCCTTCGTCTTTCTGGTAATAAGTCCATAGCCAGTGAAGTACTTTATGAGTTAGATTGTTTACGCATAAAAACCATTCTGGCCTTAAGTTCTGATATTCTTTTTCATTTAAGTTTTGATGATGTAATTGCCAGGAGCGATAAAGCTTCTTGCCTGTAATAGCATCCACCTTGCCCGCTTCGGTTTTCATCTTCTGCTTGAATTCTTTCCAGCGTTTAGTCTGCCTGAATTTCCTTTTACTTTTTTGTGAATCATTCATTTACAAAATCCCCGCAAGCCTCATCATCTTTATTGCAATTATAAAAAAGGTCGCGTATTGCACAAAATCCGCTTTCCTTTCCCTTAGCAGAATGAAAGTCAGTTACATTCCCGTTTTCATCCTCATCCGTTACATAATAAGCGCAATCGTTACAAGTCATTTTACTCCCCAATATTCAAAAATCAGCTTTTTAATTTCATTGTAATTCTTGCCTTCTGCAATCATAGACTGTATAAGATTTTCACGCCTTGCAAGCTTTTCAAGTGTTTCATCATCTAAAGAATTGCGGTCTACTTTATCAGGAAGTCCAAGCGATTTATTTATTAGTTTTGAGAAGTTAGAATAACAAAACCTCTTTTCATTCAAGTTATCTGTTTTTTCTGCAATTTCTGTTTTGATTGTATCGGTCAAACTTCGTCTTATAAGTTTTCCCTGCATCCGATATTCACCGTGTTTTCTTAGGGCCGGTAAAACTTCATTAAATACCCATTGTTGAAATTCAAAGGCCTTTTTTGTCGTGCTATGGAAAATAAGCTCATAAAGTACAGATTCATTTATAACTGTAAATCTATTTCTTTTGCCTGAACTATCTATACCCACGACCTCACGAATCGTGATACCGTCTATTTTATCTCCATACTGATTATGTCTTTCTCTAATTTTTCGGATTGATTCACTAGAGTTTTTCAACTTTAAGCAATCGCAAACTTTAGAAGCATAAAACCACGGCTCGCCTTTTTCATCAACAAAGCCTTTTACTTCACCAATGTTTTTGTTTTGATAACTGATAAGATAAGATTCTTTCATTTTTTCCCCTCTAAAAGATATTGCCTACTCGGTAGTTAGAGCTCCTTTCGGCAATCATTATTATAACTCGCTATGGCGAATTATTCAATATTTCACTATAGTGAATTAAAATAAATTGTTTTCAAACTCTTTTTCTGTCATCGGTTTTCCTTCTTCAAAATCCCTGCATTCTGTTTCTTCAGAATCTTTATCCCAGTCTTTCTCTAAACAGAACCCGCCTTTTTCTTTTTTCACATAGTGATAGCAATGCAAGCATTTTATGTCCATCTGTTCACCCTTCCAAAATAATCAGCCTCTTTCTCAAAAGGCTTTGAATAATACCACTCATATCTTTTGTTTAAATCCCATTTTCTATGAGCGATTTTATCCCAGATATTACAGGCTAAAGAAGGAAGTCCTATTAAGATTAAATAAAACCATCCGTATTTTTTACTCTGCTTCTGGTGTCCCCTTTCGTGCTTATTCTGCTTAATTGTAGGTTCGTGTCCGAATACCACAAAACGGCCTAGAGAAATACCCCATAGGCCCCGGAAACGCTTTGCAATGTAAAAGTCGCTCCATTCACCATCTGCAAGAAAAGAGGCTCTGTTAGCATTTGTAATTAAGACTAAAAGAAGTCCGAATATATTCTGAGGTAGTTCTAACATCTTACCACCTGTGATTTAAGGCTTTTACTTCAAGTGTAGGTATTCCCAAAATCTCACATAGCTTACTTTCAAGCCTTGCGCCTTTGGATTTTTCCCAGCCTTCAATTTTGTAAATAAAATCACAATCAAGCATTAAAGCAATATCGCGCTTCATATAGTCTTTCCAGGTAAACCCAGGTATTAAATGCTTTGCTGGATTTACTACATCATAACCGCAGTATTTAAGTTCTTTTTCAGCTTCGAAAAATTCCTCTAAGTAGTTTTCCTTTCCTGTTATCTTTCCGCTTATATATACTTTCATTTTTCTATCGGCTTCCTTCCTCTAGGTTTAGGCTCATCTTTTGTAACAGCGTTTCTAACGATTGCAGGCGCGTCTTTTACGCAAGGCACAAAAGCGATCCCGCAATAATCGTTATAAAAAAGATAACCTCCGGGAACTTTTGTTATCTTGAACTGAGTTACTGAATCGTAAAGAACATCACCGATGGCCATTTCATTCAAACAATCTTCTAAGTTTTCATTTGCGTTTCTTGTTTCCTTTTTCATTTTACACCTCTCTAATATAGCATTGGCATTACATCGTGTCTTTCGTAATAACACAATAATAAACCATCTGCCAAGTCAGGCGATTTACCGCCGTGTCTTTTTTTATAATCATCCTTACTTTCAACAACCTTCTGGCCTTTGTTGTTAAATTTATATCTTCGGTCTGAAAGTTCTGTCATTAAATCAGGAATATCCATAAGGCCGCAATCTGAAAGCGGGAAGGTAAACCACATCTCACTTGCCGCGCTGTCATATTTATCTGTATCAACAGCCTTTTCCCCGAAGTTCACTTCTGTAATATTTCTATATCCTCTTTCCCGTAAAATGTCGATAAGGCCACCACCTACACCGCCGCCATCAATACAGGCGTGAACGTTTTTATCTCTTCCGCAAAAGATTTCAAAATAATCGGCTTCTTCTGTCATACTAGTTTTTTTATAAACTTTATATTCAAGAAGTTGCAGGCCTTTTCTCTTAAACATTGTTGTACGGTCGTTTCCATATCTCGCACAATCGACACCGATTGAAATTGCCCCTTCGCTGTCTGCCTTTCTGTTCATTGCTTCCCGAATAGAAACACGATTCATAATACAATTATCACCCTGCTTTCTGAATTTTCCGCCCCATACGTGTTCGGCATTATCAGCATCTTCAGCATAATCAGCTTCCATTTCTGCCCGGCTTCGTTCTGTAAACCACGGATTATCCTGCCAGTTCATTTCAACACAAATTGCACCTTTTCGGCCTTTTAATTTCTCTATCGGGTCATCTGGACTATCAGGATTCCAGCAGGCCCATATCTCCGCATTATTGGCTCGAATTGTCGGTAAAAGTAACTCTAGCGATTCTTTAGAAATAGACTGAGCTTCTTCAAGCCAGCAAAGATTATACCCCTCTAGCGACTTGATAGAACGTGCTGCGCGTAAATCTCGAAGGCCCCGGAAAATAATATGACTTCCGTTTATATTATCTAGTGATTCTTTTTTAATATCCCATCCGGGAAGGTCTAGCCTTTGTACTGTATCAACTAAAAGGCGATAAGATGATTCATCAATGGACTTTTGAATTTCTCGACAACATACTAAGCGATTTTCGCTTTCTGTAAGTTTCTGCATTAAAAGGCTTGCTACACCCCAGGATTTAGAGCTACCGCGCCCGCCATAAGTAAGTTTATAAGGTGCTGGATTTCTGAAAACTTCAAGTTTCGGGGCAACCTGTTCTCTATAAAGTTTTAAGTATAAAATCTGTTTTTTTGGAGAAAGTTTCTTAAACTGTTCGGCTGTAATTTTCGGGATAACAGGCTCAATCAATTTCTGTTATCCCCATTAAATCATTAAACGCTTTTAATCGCTCTTCTGAATTCATTATTTCTGTTTTTAATTCACCTGATAGGTTTATCTTCTGTCCTTCTGTACTTTCGCGAATTTCTCTAAGCATTGATACAGAAGAACTATCGCGCCTTGCTATTATAGCCTTGATAGATTCATTGCATAAATCTGCACCTGTAATCTTCTTATTTTTGTCACCTACTTTTACGTTATATTCTTTTTCAAGAAATTCTGCGTAAATCTGCGACATAAGTTTTTTCTTTGCGTTATTCTCTTTTCTTTTTTCTGCGGATTTTAATTGTCTTTCCCTTGCGTTTTCTTTAGTGCAAGGCTTCAAGTTTTCATCATTCATTCTTGCAAACCTCTTGCTATAATTTATTTTAAGGGATTGAAAAGGAAGAAAGCCGAAGGGTCGGATTTGAACCGCCACTTTCTTTCTGGAATGAAAGACGTGCTACCATTACACTACTTCGGCAAGTAATTATATTTTAATGCTTCCCCTTTAATTCTGCAACCCCTTTTTTGTGCCTTTCTTCAACTGTAATATTTTCGCCTTTATACATTCCCGCACCTATTTTGTCGATTTCTGAAAATGGCAGAATAGGAACAGTCAATTTATCTTTATAGGATTTATCAAGAAAATAAATATATCTAAGCATATAACCCGATACACGCTTGACCCCTAGTGCTTCCCATTCTTTGTCTGTAAAGTATTTCACCCCCCCCTTATAATCGGTTGTGGCTAGTAATTCTTTTAATCTTGATATACTGCAAGATTGCGGTCTTAAACTCATATTTGCGACCCTTTCGCCATTCGGAAATTCAAGAATAGTTTTATTTTCTGTAATTCCGCATAAAGAAAAACCGCTTGCCCTATATATTGCACCATCCCCGCATTGTGTTCCATCTGCAAAAGATATGACCCATTTAATATTCGGATAGTGCTTTTTAATCAATTTGAAAGAAACTGCAATACATCTGCTTTCTGAATTCTTCGGCAGGTAATCGTCAAAAGCCATTCTGTTTAATTCAAGAAAATCATTCCACTTTGTATCTTTTACAAGCCCGATTATTTTTGATTTATCCATTGATGGTCCAAAAGATAAAACCCCGTGCAGAA
>Ga0326512_10000242_pt1 | contig 46486 bp, 49 predicted proteins | sample 1_2617_0518_D_FD_203652 | JGI IMG/M metagenome (GOLD analysis project Ga0326512, IMG submission 203652) | Bovine rumen microbial communities from UC Davis, California, United States - 1_2617_0518 | ecosystem: Host-associated > Mammals > Digestive system > Stomach > Rumen | place: USA...
TTGTTTAAAATAATTTTCATATCAATACAACCTCTCTTTCTTTTTTATAACTCATTATATACATCTAAAGCAGATTTAACATCATTAAATCTACCTATATGTTTACCTCCATTATAGACAATGAAACATATTTTATTATCTAAAATGTTAGTTTGTGCTACTAACTTCTTTCTCTTATCTGTTTTATCCCAACTAACAGCAATTTCATTATTGTAAGTTTTAGTTAAATCATCAATTTCTAACTTTGATTTTGCTTTATAGTTACGTCCATCGTGTGCCATTATATATCTCCTTTCTAAATCTTCCTTATCGACATTAACTCTCTTTTCTTGTAAATGAAATTTATAGTTCATAACCCAATCTTTCTTTATAAAAGGATTCAATCTTATTCCATTCTTCAATTGAAATACCACCACGGTCGAATTTTTCTTGCAGATTATAAAAGCATTGAATTAAATAACGGTCATTATGCCAATCTTTATATAAATCAGCAAAAACATAAAATCCATTAGGACAATATAATGGAAAATGTTGCCTAAATTTGTCAAAATTTGCTCTATATCCACGATTAATAATTTCACGATATACTAAAGAAGTATAGTACATAAAATCGTTTATAGGATATTTCATAATTGGATTTACTAAGATATGATTTGGTGAACCATTTACATTTATGTTACGAGCTATGCAACAACATTCACGCCATTGTGATATTAATTGCTGTCTTGGTAAAACCTTGATTAAATCTTTATGCTATAATCGCACAATTACTCATCCTTTTCTTCAATTTCATTAAAATTAACCTTTTTAAAAATGACAGAACCTTCTTTTTCATCTATAAAAATTTCAAAAGGTGCTCCAGGCTCAAAACCAATTTCTTTATAGTGTTCTCTTATTGGCTTAGGAACAATCAATCTACCTAAATCATCTATTCTTCTGATAATACCAGTAGCTCTCATAAGTTTTAACCTCATTTCTTCTTAAAGTAGACTTAAATTGTTTAAACTCTAAACATATCTTCGTATCGCTCTATGTTCCATTCATAATTTTTATAGGGTAAACAAGCTATGCCTCTATTAGTTTTAGTGTCATATACAAAAGCCATAAGTTCAACTGTTGATAATTGCTTATTTGTTACATCTGGTTTTATACACTGTCTTAATCTAATATTGTATTTTTTATTACAAATTAAAGGGATTTCCATACCATCTGTAATGTTAAATCCCTTATACGTCACATTGTAATACATTTTCTCTTCAATCATAATTTATCACCTCTATTAATCATTTATCTTCACATTTAATCTTAGTAAGTGTGGTATATATAGTCCATTCTTCATCAACACCACCAACATATCCTGGGTCTCCTACTTTAAACTTAATAGAAACATATATAGAAGTCTTTGTTGTGGTAATATCTTTATTAGCATTTTTTAACCTGGAGAACTCAACATACTGGTGTTCAACCCAATCTTTCATAAACTGTTTTGCATTTTTCTTTTTAGAAAAATACTTACAATTATTTTCAAAGCAATAAACGCCACGCATATCTTCACGAGTAATTTCATAATCAACCTTATACATAATAAATCCTCCTCTTTAAACATAAAAAATAACATTTATCTGTTCTTTACTATAATATAGTATAACAGATAAATGTTATAAAAGTTTATTATTATTGTAAATAAATTGTTAAAGTTAGCATTTAATCATTATAATAGATTCTCTTGACCAATTACCTCTGTAAGCTAAAATAGAAGCTACATCATAAACTAACATTTATATCATATGATTTTAGAAGCCTTAAATAGCTTATCTTCTGCCACTCTAACAGCATCCCAAACTTGTTTAAGTTCTTCATCATCATATAAATCATTATCCAAAGTATCTTGTATTTCATCTGCAAATTGTTTTATATTTCTAAGTAGATTATTAAATCTATGATAGTCTACTGTACTTTCTTTTATAATCATAATAAATCAAATCCTTTCTATATTATCCTCTACAAAAATAAGTATTTACAAATCCATCTATAAGTTTATTATAACTTATAAATATTAAAATAGTTTAATATGAATGTAAATAAATAATTAAAGTTATTTGTAATGCTTTCTAAGATAATCTAATGTAGCGTCTATTCCAGTATCTCCGTATTCAGCTTCTATTTCTTTTTCTATTTCATTTACTGTATTATCATCGTAATTAAAACCATTATTATCTAATTCATCAGTTTCTATTTCCGTTTCTTCCTCAGGGAAATATTTTAAAACTAATCCGTCATAAAACATATCAGCATAGTAAGGTTTATTGGGGAATTTACGATTACAATAATCTCTTAATTCTTCTTTAGTAGGTTTAGTTTCTTTTATAACAATGACTGGAAATATAGCGTCTTCTCCAAATGCTTTTGCAACTGCTAAAGCTCTATGTCTACCTTCTTGACCATAATTAACATAATCAAGATTTGGAATAGGAAATTTATCTCCTTTTAACATAGCCTTAGCATATTTATCTACATTAGATTTTTCAGGTAAGTTTTTATAAAGATAATCTATATTCTTATTAAATATTTCAGAACAACCTTGCATATAATCTCTGGCTGTCATATATTCAACCTTAGCGTCTTGGCCTTTTTCGTATCTCATATAATCATTAATAGTGACATTACCTACCATAGTAGGTCCAATATATTCTGACGCTATTCTATCAGGATTATCTATGGAATAAAACGAATTTGAAGCGTTATAACTTTCACATAAAATTATCATAAACTCACCTCCACCAGTAAAATTATCAATATTAGTAGTAACTTAAAACGTTATGTTTATAAAAGAAAAAAGCACAATCAATTCTTAAACTAATTGTGCTTTCCATATTTTTTTTCTAAAGTTGTTTCAAAGCATTTACTATCTCAGTAATGGGAGATATAGTATATTGATTATATAAAGCTGTTGTCTTATATATATTTGGTATCTCTTTATCGGGATTACCGACATAATCATTACTATCATCTACCATTATAGGATAATTCTCATTAGTAATTGGGTCTAATAAATCTTTATTAAAAAGATTATGATAATCGCTATAGAGTTTATCATCATATTTTGTTTTTGATTTATTATTATACCAATTATTTCTTGTATTATCGGTAGCTAACATAAGTCTTGGCTTTATATAATCTAAGAATTGTGGTATTTTATCTGGACCTATAACATTAATAGCTTCTGATAAACGATTTATAGTGCTATATAATGCAAATAAAACTTTAAAGAAAGGCATTGAACTTATTCTTTCTCCAACCTTACCTATACTACTTAAAGTATTGGTAGATACACCATATAAAACTTCAAGCATAGATTTACTATCGAATAAATCATTATTGCCATTATAGTAGGGTGATAAAACTTTTTCAACTATTTGTATAAAAGATTTTACTTCATTGAGTTTAATTGGTGAACCTATTTCTGGAATTTTAGGTAATTCCTTTTTAGTTATATAAACTTTAATCGTAGCACTTGGTATTGTCTCAGGAAATGTGCTTTCATAAGTTATAGTAACATATCCATTAGGAACAACATAGCTTGGAACAAAAGTAGTATAAGGTATTCCATTAACATCGTTTTTTGGATAAACATAATCAACTATCATACTTGTAAGCTCATTATGACCATATTTCCATGTACTATATGCTGCACTAAAATTATCAGCATCTCCTTTTAAATGTGTGTCGTCAGGTATAACTACATAATATGTTCCATTAGGGAATTTTATATTGATATTCTTTAATATAGTAAAATCATTTTTGGTGGGTAACTGAAAATAAAATTTAGGTCTATCACCATAATAATCTAAACTATATGTGTTTGGATTGTTTTTATCAGGAATGGCATTAATTATTTTAGGATAATTGAAATATTCACAAGTATATTCGTGTATAGTTACTTCTGTATTACCACTGGATATGATTTGACCTTGATAATGTAATGTTAAGTCAAATCCCTTTACATCACTTATATGTGGATTACCAGCATTATAAGCAGTTTCAAACTTAGTAGCAGTTCTACCATTAACAGTTAAGTTTCTATTTTTAGAACCAGTTATTTTCAAATAACTTTCATCATTATCCTTAAGATATATGTCAATACCACTTGTTTCACTTTCTATTGTTGGAGGTGTGAAATAATATGAACCACTTGGTGGTTCTATTGATACGTTAAATTCCTTATAACTATTATCAGTATTAGCTAAATATAAATATATATCACTTGTACTACCGTCTATTGAAATACCTTGCTGTTTAAAATATATTTTAACTTCACCCTTAATATTATCATTGTAGTCAGATGATACTACGAGCTTAAAATATTTACATTTTTCAGAAGAAAATATACTTTCATCTGGCACTTTATATGAAATATTGTTACTATATTTTCCATAAGTATAAGGTAAAGTATCAAATTGTGTTCCTTTATCAGTAACAAGTTTATAATTCAATCCGGATAATTGTTTTGCAGTAGTTCTTGAACTATCATTAGAATTATAAGGTTTTAATAATACATTAAATTTAATAGTATCTCCAACATACACATTAGTTTTATCTGCTGTAACATCAATGGCAGTTGGTTTTAACCAGCAATTAAATGGTAATGTATATTTCTTTGAAGTGTCAACAGCACTTCTAACTGTAATATTCGTTGTGCCATTAAATTCACTTGTAGTTCCTACAAATTGTTTACCTAATCCACTATTACTTTGTGCAACAACACTTGTACCTATATTGACAATATTTCTATTATTAGATTCAACAGTTACATTAGAATTTAAAGTACAATTAACATTAACTGTTTGTTTTATTCCACTACTTTCACTTGTAAGAGTAATATAAGTATTACCAACTTTATTACAAGTAATTTTGACCTTTACTTGACCATTACCAGTACCGTTACCAGTATAAATTTCTTTATATTCATTTGGAATAGAAACTATACTTTCATCATTAGATACCATATATATAGTATCAGACGCATTTAGTGGTTCAAATTTAATTATAAATTCTAAAGTTTTAGGAGTAGTACCAACAATAGTATTAATTTGATAACTTTCATTATTATAAGCACTATAGGCTGTTTTCTTTACAGTAGCTTCTGAATAATATTCTTCCAAATTATCAGTAAATGCAACATTAGAAATACCTATTGTAGATGTCAAAGTAGCAGGTGATGTAAATATGCGTGTTATTGGTGCAGAGCCTACAGTAACATTAACTGTTTTTGTAGGTTTATTCATTAATGATGTAATTATAGGCATATTGCCAGTAATTACAATCGGTGTACTCTGTATATTATTAACACCTTTAACAGTTAAAACATTTCCACTTTTTGAAACACTTATATAATTTTTATCATATGTGTATGAAAATGGACTATTTGCAGGCATAGTAGTAACTGTTATAGTCTTATTTGTATTACTACCTTTTACAACTTGTAAAGCTGTTTTATCAACATCTAATGTAGGTGCTTTAACTGGAACAGATACTTTTGTTTGTATAGAAGATTTATAAGTGCTATTAACAGCTATACTTACATACTCAGAAGGTATTGTATAGTTATTAAATGTGTAACTTATATTGTATTTATTATCAGTTCTACTTGCACCATTATTAAGAATGACAGTAGAATGGGTATTTGTAATGGAATCTATTTCATATTTAGTTCCCCTATAATTAGATGAAACTCTTACAGCAGAATTTTCAGCACTATAAGGTTCAACAGTAATAGTATAACCTATTGTTTCTCCTGGATAAATACTATTCTTATTAGAAGTTACATTTATATTTGTCGGTGGTAATAACACATTAGTTATTACTGTGTTACTTGCACTTGTATTACCTACTGCTAATGCCTTAATGTTCGTATAACCACTTATACCTGTTTTAGTGACAACTGTACCCTTACTTACAGAAGCAACAGCTAAGTTACTGGAGTTCCATGCAATATTTTTATTAGCAGATATAGTACAATTAAGTGTAGCAACTTTATTACTATCACTTTTAGCAGTAATAGTCGTAGTTCCAGGTTCTTTTAATAGTAATATAAATGAGTTTGCTTTTGTAACATCAATTTTGCTTGATTTAGCAGAAGCCACCTGAGTATTAGATGATGTGATAGTTAAGTTTCCTTTAGCAGTAGTAGGCTTGACAGTAAAATTAACTGTTTTTTCCTTAGAAGAATATCCTGCTACTGCGGCTTTAAGAATAATAGTATTTCCAGCGTCAACATATTGAGCTTTTGTATTATCTATATTAGTATAATTAACTTTATTAGGATATATAGTTTCTTTAACAGAATTAGAAGTAAAAGCAATAGATGATATTTTAGTAGTCTCTATTTTAGGAACATCAGTTACTTTATAACTACCCTTAGCATCAATAGATTTAATACTACCTTGATTAATAGAATACCACTTCATATATAAGTCATAATCTATTATAGCATTAACAGTACCATTATCTTTATAACTTAGAGTCTTACTTGTTGAACATAAATCAAGAGTATGTGAACCATATGAGGCTTGACCCCATTTAGGGTCTTCTTGAATGGAACTAATAGCATTGACCATTGTACCACTATTAATACCTATTTTCATTCTATAACCAGTTTGTTGATTTTCTCTTGTAGCACCTGCAGCATTAACTTGTAAATAATATGCATATTCATAAAGCACTAATTTAGTATAAAATTTTATAGTTCTCTTAGCTGTATCGGGATTATCCCATTTATACCATAATTGAAATTCAACTACACAAGTACCTGAGCCAGAAGAAAATGGCTTAGTCCAGCGACAACCACTTGGAGTATATTTCTTCCAATCCAAACTAATTCACCTACTTCGATTTATTTAATATTTATATTTTTTTTATTATGACCAAACAGCACCATAGACTTTTTCACCAGTAATAATCTTAGCTTCAATATTACCTTGACCTAAAGTTTTAGTATCAGTATCACCTAATTTAATACTGCCGTTAGCTGATATATAATTACCAATAACATTGACATTTTGATTTACTTCAAGAGAACCTAATACAGTAAGTTTTCCGTCTTTTTTACCAAAAGTCATGAACATGGGAAATAATTCAATAATAGGTGATTTATCACCTTCCGTATTCAAATCAAATGCTAAAAGATTCACTCTATCCGGTGGACTATCAGTAGTAGATACATCCTCTTGGTCTCTTACATCTAAACCTTTTACTAATTGTATACCACCCTTACGCTCCATAGGATTATAATATATTCTAATATAATTCATATTTTTCTTAGCGTCTTCGATTGCTTTCTTTTCTTCAGCTGTTACACCAGAAGCATTTGGATTTTTAGTAGATAATAAATAAAGTTTTTTATTACTGATAAAAATATTTGATGTACCATCACGATTTCCAGTGTCGGGACCATAACAAATAATATCAGAATCAAGACCTCCACCTAATATAGAATTAATCAAATATTTAATTAAGTTATTTAATGTTCTTTCTTCATTACCTAAATTATCATCATCAGCATATATATTAGTAGAATTGATGAACATACATTTATAAGGATTATTAACTACTTCACTTATAGTTACATTACCCTGATTTTTATATACTGATACATAACCAAGATAAAATTCGTCTGCATAAGGTGTTGCGCTTGTAAGTATAATTTCAAATCCTTCAAAATTACTTATAGTTTGTGTAGATGTATCTGTACTGTATGTAAGTAAATGTCCAGAAGCGTCTACATTTTTCTTAAACTTAATATATAACTTAATTGCTGTACTTTCAGATGTCGCATTGACTAATAATTGTTCTAATTCAGCAGTATAAAATTTTTCATCAGTAATATCTATTTCAGTAGTTTGAGTACATCTAAAATGATAACCTTCAATATTAGCGTCACCATTAGATATTGTAAATATTGTATTTTCAGTATTCTTTTTACTTAACTTGAAATCATCTGGCGTTAACGTAAATGTTCTCTTTGTAAGTCGTAACATTATCCATTTTATATTTTCTTCAGAATTAAGTTGTCCTTGATTTTGTGAATTTGCAGAAGGATATGCAAAACTATTTATTGCACTAAATACTGCAACTGGTTCACTTTCATAAATTGTACTTGCCATATAATAAAACCTCCATTAAGCCCAATCCACACTAAAGTTGCCTTTGTCTTGAACCCAATATTTATCATCTATAGATATAGCACCTAAGTTCCACTGAACTAATATAACATCTTCTGTAGTTTGTGGTATAGGGTCTTTAAAAATAACTCTTGCTAATAGTTTACCTGTATTACTTTTAGTTCCGTAATATAGATTTGAGAATAAACCTACTTCGGACATATATACTACACCGTCTTTAACTCCAAATGTAGGGTCATGTGTGTAATAACCTACTGGTACATATGTAGTTAATGAAAGTATACCATTATCCGCACCAGAACTTGTTCCTAACTCACTTTTAGAGATTGGTAATCTATTATATTGTTCGTTTACCATTTCTCTTTCTAAAGTAGTATCATAGAAATTAGTTTTACTTACTTCATTAGTTATTATAATACTGCTACCACTTCCAGTAACAGTCAGTCCACCATTACCGAAACTAACATAAGAAGGTATATATAACTTAGCTGCATTTATATTATGTGTAATCATATCATTAGTTAGATTAGAAGGATTAAACTCACCTCTAAGAAATTTTAATACACCTTGTATCAGTGCGACACCAGCTTTATTATGTTGTTCTGCCTGATATTTGATATTATAATTTTTATCATAAACTGTCACTCTAACATTACTTTGCATATCAAGATTAACGCCTAACATTTAATTACCCTCCGATAAGAATGAGTTCCAAGTTATCTCATTAAGTAGTAAATCATTCCATGTAACACCATTATTAAGTAGTTCATTCCAACTATTACCAACAACTTCACCACCGCCGGAAGAAGTTTTACTCATAGCACCTAATGATACTTCTGAAAGTTCAACAGCATAATCAATACTATTTTTACCGCTTTTGAATTTTCTTACAGTTACTTCAACATCTGTGCATATGCCAAATCTATCACTATTCATCTGTTGCATAGCACCTTCCATAATAACTGCCATTCCAACAGGTCTTACATAGTCTATTAAATCTCTTACTTTTGTATTTTCTCTTGGATATATAACTTTAATTAATGCATGTTCTCGGTCATATAAAACCTCTAAGAATTTTAAATCAGCAATTTCTTCTACTTTACCTACACTATTAAGAGATAAACAAGCAGCTAATTTAATACCTAACTCACTACCCTTATAATGTAACAACTTAGAAAAATTATCAATAATAATTCTGTTTTCTTGTATAGTATCAGAAATATTATAATTATAACCAACCATTTCTGCTAAATATGGTAAGACTTTATGTTCACATTTCATGGGTTCATATAAATCTGCCATATTATCTACTTCATATTTAGTTGTGTTAATTACTGTATCTAAGAAAGTTAAAAAGGCTTTATAATCTCTTGAATTTTTATATATTTGTGGAGAAAAATCTTCACTTTTAATCATTAGAAATCATCCTTTTTTATGCACGAAGGGTCAATTTTTAATAACTGCTCTCCGGCTTCATTGCAATTATACATTTCAGAATCTGTAGAACCAGCACTCGGAACGCTATATTGATTAAAACGCATAATAGATATATCATTAAAATAGTTTGCAACATCAAAACATTCTGCATAATCAATTAAAGGTTCAACACCATATCCGGCATCAAAATATTTAATTCGTGAATCACAATTATTAATGACCTCTATAACGTCCATATAATTTATCTTATTTCCAAATCCAACATATTCAGGTGTAAATTTGGCTTGCAGAGCGTCTATTACAACTGATATCAAAGAATTTGCTTCTAATTCACCAATAGTTTCATATAGATATAAAGTACCTTTTACACGCCAATCAAATACTCTTATTTCAGGAAATTCTACATCTACTGTTATTATCTTAGTATGTATCATTTTCTTTTGTAAACTATCGGCAACTTCATCAGTTATCTGATAACGCCTGAATGGAGCACTTCTTGTGAAAGTGACATTAAACCTATTAAAGAAATTCTTATTAGGGTCTGTAGGGTCCGAAAAGTCTGCACCTAATGCTCTAATCTCCTCTATTTCCTCAAAACCTCCGTCAGGTTCTGGGTCCCATTTAAGTTTTTTTGGATAAAGCCAATAATCACTATTAGCACCTTCCTCACTATTTAAACCATATTGAGCTTGATTATATTGTTGGTCATAGCTAAGATATACTGTATAAATATTAAGGGTATAGTTTTTAATGCTTTTACTCTTTGTGTAACTATATCCTATAGTATCTTTATCAAAGTTTTCTTTTGTAGTTGTTTCATAAGAATATGAACCACCGAATACATATTTACGATAACGATGTAAATTGGCTAAATCAGCCGGAGCAGTTGGAACAGGTTGTATAATTTCTTCTAATTCTGTAGGATATTTTTCAGGATTATATCCTAATAATAATGCTTCATAATCCGTATTATCACCGTCAGAATAGCTATCAAATATAATTTCGTTCAAATCCATTGCTTTCTGACCATCTATTGACCTTGCAACATGAAAACCAGATTGTCTTGTTACAAATCTTTCAAAATCAAATAAAGTAACAAGTGTATTATAAGTAGTAATATAGTTTGCATAATCAGCTTTAGCATCTTGAACAGTTTGCGGATTATAACCAGGAGAATTACCAGCAACTAATGTACCATATTGATTTGAAGTATTAGTAATTGTATAATCTAAGTCTTCTTCAATTATACCAGTAGAACTTATCAAGGGGGTATTTACAAAGTATGAAAATGCATTAGTACCAACACTACCGTCTGCACCATTACTTGACAAATAATACAATTCTAAATCTGATGAGTTATTGTCCTTGTTAAAGTAGTTTTCCCAATAAGATACAAGTTGAATATAAGGATTATCAAATTCATCAACATTAAATTCAAAATATCTGCCCATTTCAGTAGTAAGATTTAAGTCATCAACTAATTTCCAATATTTATTAGCATCAGGGTCATATAAGTATAAATGAGCTTCATCAATATTTGTTTCGGGTAAATAATATCTGTTATTAATTACACCTGATACAGGTATTGATACAGAACGTAATCTACCTTCAACACCAATAAATTTAGCAGCACTTTGTGGATTTATTGACACAGATGTTATACTCTGGTTATCATAATTAATATTATCAGGAACAAAAATAGTATAATATGTCATTCCGTCAGCAGATAAAATAACTTGATTATTGTTAGCAGTATCAGTTAAATCTGTATTTATAATCATTCTTGTGTTTAATGTGTTATTAACAACAGTTATTTCCGTTACTGCTGACCTATACCAATGCATTTTATATCCACCCAATTGCAATATCTTCTTACAGTTTTTTCTCTGAGTGACTGTGGATAAATACATTTCCATAGCTTGCATATCCATATTAAAAGATAGATTATCACCCAAAGCTGCCATAAGACTTAAAAGCATAATTCCAGGGTCACTTTCTTCTCTATTTGTCCATTCTGAATTTACACTATTTATCATTGTTAATAAGTCAGCTTTAATTGAATTATAATCTCTACTTGTATAACGTAATAAGTTATCCACTTAGTTATACCTCCTTCGGGAAATTAATAGGAGTGTAAACATCTGTATCTCCTCTAATATTACTATTAGTTAGTGTATATGAAATGTGTATTTTTAATGCTAAGTCCTCTTGTTCTATTGATATGTCACTACGATTTATTATTATCCTATCTTCCCATTTACTAACACTATCAATTATTTCATCTATTATAAGTTCTTTAAGATTATCATTATAACTCTCAAATAAGAATTTTCTTATATCTGAACCAAATTCAGGATTACCAAATACCTCTCCTTTAGCTGTTAATAATATTAATGCAATAGAACGATTAATAGAAGTATCTAATTTATCTATATCGGTATTACCATTTATTATAGAAAACATTTTAGGATGAGTTATTGAACTTGTGTATAACATATTATAACTCCTTTGTGAAAGATTTGTTACCAGTTATCTAAATTATTACTAATCAATTTTGCACCTTCAATAAATAAATCATCTAATTTAGTTGCAGTTTCCTTTGTCTTATCACTATAAGAACTAAGTGTATCTTGATAACATATTTGATTACCTGACCAACCCACAATTAAACCATTTAAACCACTTGTACCTTCCAAAATAATATATACTATGTCACCTACAGCTGGACCTATCTTAGAACCAAAAGAATAACAAATAGGCCACCAAGGTAAATCATTATCTATAGTAAATTGAGAATTAGATTCATCTTTAGTATAACTACAATATTCAAATAATCTTTGTTTATATGGATTATTGCCTATAATACTATCTGTACGGCTTATAGGTAATCCGTGAATATTTGGCACTCTAACTTGTGCCATATTTGGATGTCCACCTGGGTCAACATTTATTACAATACCAATTTGAATTATTTGTGCCATATAATTTACCCCTCATTTACTTAACTGTATTTTATTGACCAAAGTTTATCTTTCATTGCTTTCATTGATGATTCTAAGTCTTCTACATTTCCTTGACCACTTTCAAATAATTGAGCGTGTTCATCATCAAGTCTTATGAGACCATATGTTGTTGTGAATGCCATAGAACTATCTATATTGTGTGTAACACTTTTAACTAAATAATATCCAGCTGTATGATGTCTGTGATTATTTATCATAGGTATTACTTGTATAACTTTTCTACAAATATCAACTGGTTCAGGATTACCTAAAACGGTTAATGTAGCTTCATATGGATAAGCCCAAGTTTGTTTTACTTTTACAAAACTTTGTTTACCTGACATTAAATTATCAACTACATTTGTACTCATTGCCATATTACCTTCTAAGGGTGTTCCGTTAGCTGGAACAGCTAATGCTTCACCAAAACCACTCATAACCTGAGTTACTGCTAACTCATTTGCTATAACTGAATCGTGAATAAGAGCTGTAGCATTAAAATCACAATCCCAAGATATTACAGTATGGTCTATCAAATCATCACCTTGACTAATAAAACCATAATTGAACACATAATTAAAATTGGGTTTATTCTTAATATTAGTCACATCAGTAAGATAAATAGTTCCATATGTATTTTTATTTAATGTATATGGGTCAAAAACAATTTCAAATTGATGATTATATAATTCTCTATATTGAGTTCTTTTAATTCCGTCCATTCCACACAATAAATTTATTTTATCACAAATACCTTTAAGTAATAATATTAAATTGAAATTTGCAGGGAACATCAAAGAACCTTGTGCTTTATCGAGTTGTGCATCAGAACTATATGCTGAAAAATCTAATATATTGTTTAATTCAGAACCAATTTTAACAGCTTCAGTATTACTCATATTTATGCCAATTTCTTTATATAGTTCCTTTAAACCATATAAATCTTCTATTGAGGGTATCTCATAATCACATCTAAAATCAAAACATATTTTAGCTGTATTTGACATTTTAGTATTTGTTTTTGAATTTGATATACCTTTAGATTCAGCTTGTTTAAGCACACTCCAGATTTTACCACCAAACAATCCACCATTGGTATTTGGTGCTGTAGCTTTAAGCAATTTAGTTCTTATCCAAGTTGTTATATGGTCTTTAGTAGTAAATCTTAATTCACTACATAAAGTTGTGTTTTCTGCTAACTTATACACACCAGTAGCTATGAAAGAATATTCAATATAATTTTGTTGTACACTTGTTTTCATTTCGATAATAGTACCTTTGTAATTATACGATTCTTTCCTTATGTTGCGTGTGTAAGGTGAACCTGAAACATAACCAAATTTAATATCAATTATATTATTTTTATCTAATGCTTCATTAGACATTATAGCGTCCACAATTCTTTCTAATTTTAATGTATCAGCCATTCTAAATGTGCTTGGGTGATATTGAACGGAAAAACTATATTTGATTGTCTGTGCGTCTATAAGGTCTACGGATAAGTTGGTTAGATGTAAATTATTACTAACACTTTTCTTATCCATTCTGTTTACAAGTGTTAATGAATCATTACCTTCTCCAATAACAATTGTAACAAAAGTATTTGGCACTTTATCTCTTAAAATATTTGCCAATTCTCACACCTACCTCTATCTCATATAAGATAATGGACTTCCTCTATCATAAAACACATCTCTATTAGGTATTTTTAATATTGTTTTTGGTTGTAATATAAAAGGGTCTATCATATTGTTAGCCATAGCTATTACCCAATAAAGTGTGGGGTCTCCATAATATTTATTGGCGATTATATCTAATCTATTTAATTCAGTTTGCTCTACTAAATGATATTGTGTAGAATCGCTATCAGTAGATATTGTTCTATTCTCATTTAATTCAAAATATGTAGCGTCATAATCTGAATTATAAATTGTTCTACAATTTCTATATCTACTATCATAATCAAAATCTCTATAAGAATTAAATTTAATCATGTTTTAAAACACCTACTAACCCATATATGAACCGGATTTACGCTTATCAGCAAAATAAATCATTCTTCCCTTTATTTCAGTAATAGTAAATGATATATCATACACATTATACTTACCGTCAATAATAGGACCACTATAACTTGTAGTAATACCACCTGTAATAACACCACTTATATAAACTTGATTACCTACTTTAAGAGAGGTAGGTATTGCATTACTATCTCCAACAGTAGGATAACTTGCAGCTTGAATTACATTAATTATATTATCTATATCAGAACCATTACTATTTGTCATTTCCCTATGGAGATTAAATGCAACACTAACAGTTCTCGGACCACTATTTGAATAATTTATATAAGGCTCTGTTCTATAGGGAACAGTTTGAGAAGTATAATCAATACTTAATGAATCATTTAAACTTACAGGATAACAAGGCATATTAAGAATTACACTATTGATTGTAAGTATGACTTCTCCACCAGAACCAGCTAACAAAGAACTTTGTTTCGTATAATTAAGTGTATCATTTTTTCTAATATACCAACCGTCACCTATACTATCATCTTTACCTCCATTATTAGGTATAGGAACATTTATATAACCCTGTTTTCTAAAACGAGCATTATCTTGTACATATATTGGTATCTTATTATAACAATTATTACACTGAGCTAATGTAGCAACACTCACATTATAGGCTTCAGCTATCATTTTAAATGATGTTTTTTCTTTAGGGTTTATTTTATATTGAGCTATATGCATTATTATAAACCTCCCCTAAAAGCTCCTTATCCTGTAATAAATATTTCTCTGTTATTATATCAAAATAACCAGTAGGAATTATTACATTATAATCTTTATCTGCTTCTTCTGGATTTTTTGCCGTTGAATATCTCTCATTTAATTCTTTTTGATATTCATATAAAGTATTTGTTAATGATAAATCCCATTTACCTCTAACATTAGGACTATATTCAATGTATAGATTTTCTTCAAGTAATCTTTGAACATAATCTATATCTTCCATAGAAGAATACGGCGTTATAGTTCTACCTAATATAAATGAAGCTATGAAATCATCTATATTAAATGCTTGCTTTTCAGAATTAAATGCAGTATTAACACTACAAAAATATTTGCAAATATCACTATTAATAAGCTCAGTTACTGCTTCAGGATTATTAACCGTAGTATCACTTATAGTATCACTTATACTAAAATTTCCCTGTATTAATGTAGGATATCTACTATTAAGATACATAGCTATATTAGCACATAAACTATCAATCTTTTTCATAGTAGATTTTCTACAATATATTATATCACCTTGATTAAAAACAACTGTTGAATCTTCTTCAAAATATTCATCCCTTAATACAACACTATATTCATCTTCAAAAAATCTATCATTATCATTTATTTCTTTATTAAGAAATGCACTTGTGCTGTATTTCTCAAATTCAGCTTGATATTCTTCACTATATTCAGTAGGTTTATCAGGATAAATTTGCGAAAATGTTTTTGTATAAGCAAAATTATCATTCAAATCTTTAATTTCTTCTTCGGTTAAAGTAGTAGGTGCAGTAGGATTTATAAGATAATCTCTATAGACTTTCTTTAATTTCCTACCATAACAAGTATTAGATATCTCTACTTCATAAAATAATCTCTTTTTCCTTAATATAGAATTAGTACCAAATTGACTTGTAGACACAGCACCCTTAATTAAATCAGCATCAGTAATGTCCTCTTGGTCTATTATAAGTCCAGTAACAGTTCCACCTACATAATCTATTTTACAATAATCTAATTTATCAGCACTTGCTTGTTGATTGAGATTATAACCTACTAAATTACTACAAATACACTCTTCATCTATTTTAAAATCATTATAAATATTGTTTTTGTAAGTATTTGTAACATCACAAGCATTATTATATGTTTGATTTATTAAAACAGATATATATTTAACTATTAAATTAGTGGAATTATTACCAATTACCATAATTATTCACCTACTTTTACTTTAACCATAAATTGAAGGGTTCATATAATTTTGTAAACCCATAGCACCACTTAAAACTGCATTAGTAAAATATGAATCTTTTTTATTATCCATAGTCTTTACACTACTATTTCCAGTATTAGTGGCAATTACTTGCAATATAGAAATAATATTAGATACGATAGAAGAAATATTAGAAGTCTGATTATTAATAGAATTAACAACATCAGTATTATTACTATTTGCATGATTATTACCATAAACAACTAAACCTAAACTATCTAATGAATTTATTAATTCATTTAAGCCTGTTTCATATAATTTATTTTCAGTAGCAGTTAATACCCTTTCACCCTCATGTAATAAAGCTGGATAATCGTCATAAGGTACATTATCTAAACCAGTAGCGAATCTACCCCAGTTTTGTGGAGCATAATCAGCATTACCAAATAAACCAGAAGTTTCAGCGGAACTTGCATTACTTCTTGTATAAGCACCAGGCAAAATAGTTACAACTTTATTAGTTTCATCAACCGAAATATCTTTATTAATTTCCGGAACAGCACCAGTTTCGTGATATTGTTTAGCTATATAAGAACCACCTGCAATTTCACTAAATGCTTTTTCCCAAGCATTATCTCCTTCTGTAGCTTCATACTCCTTACTACGTTCATACACTTCATATAAAGTAGCTCCCATTTTACTATTAAAATCATCTAAAACTTTCTTTTGTTCATCTATTTTATCTAATTCTTGTTTTGCTACTGACATCATATAATTAACAGTACCTGTATCAAAACTTTCATCTGCAAGTAAATCTGTTCTCATATTTTCAAGATAAGTATTTCTTTCATCAGCAGTTGTAGCTTTAGCAGCACCACCAGCAATAGTGGTTGCATAGGATTCAATATCAGCTTGGGCTTTTTTGAAATCCGTATAAGCTGTGTCGTCCATTGTACCACCACTATCAGTAAAAGCATCTCTTATATCTTTATCGCTCTTACCTAATAATTCTGATGCACTTGCACTTTCTGTACCTGTAACATTACCGTCATCATCATATACGGCTTTATTATAAGTTCCTAAGCTACTTGAAGCTGATTCCGCCTTAGCTTTTTTACCCGATTCAAATTCTATTCGTTGTTCCTCGAAACTAACTAATTTTTCATTATATACATTAGATTGTTTCATTTCTTCAACTAATTTAGACATATTATCTTCTACATCAGGTAAATGTTTATCTAAATATTCCTCTTGTTTATCAATAAGAGTATCTGGATTATATTGTCGCTTAGTCATATCTTTTATTATTGTATCTAAATCAGCTGCTTTGTATATAGCTGTACCAATTTCCCAACCAATAACACCTGCAGCAATAACAGCACTTGCCTTACCAGCACCACCTAATACTGCACCAGCAGTTCCACCTAAACCACTACCACCACTAAGTAACATATCAATACCGGCATTAATAGTATCTTCTAATAGATTAGCGGCTTCATTTATAGCAGCTATTTCCATTTTAACAGAATATGGAACATCACCTTGTACTAATCTTGCAAAAGAATCGGTCATATCATTTATGACTTCTTTTTCATATTCAGCTTCTACTGTTTGACCTTTGCCCTCAACTATTATTTCTTTATATTTTTCATCTGCTTTAGCGGTATTTTCCATTTCAGCATAAACATTTTCTAAATCGGATAAGAATTTTTCTATACTGAATACACCATCTTCAAAGAATCGTTTATCATTTACTATTTTAGATATACTTGTTGAATCAATACCTAATGTATTCATTAACATTTTATATGATTCATTATAATTGAAATTATTATCTTGACCGTAAGTAAGTAACTCCTTATAGGCACCTACCATAGCATCTTTAAAATTACCACTATTAATAGCATTTATAATATCTTCACCGTGAGTAACACCTTGAATTATATTTTGTGCCTCACCCTTAATGCCTTCTTTAGGTAAATTCATAAATTCTGTTATCCAGGCATTAAAGTCTGTAATATCAGAACCAACTAAAGCACCTAATCCATAAATTGCCTTTCGTGCATCATCTGCTTTCTCCGTTGTCAAACCATAATCATTTACGGCATCTGCTAAAGCAGTATCTAATTCAACTAATCTGCCGTTAGCGGACCAGAAAGAATTACCTACTGCTTGTGATGCAAGATAAGCCTCAGAAGCACCTTTATATAAATAATCTCTAAGTGCTTCTGCGCCGTCTTGTCCTGCTTCAGCGGCATTAACCCATATTTTATAATAAGTTCTTAGATTTTCTTCATCATAAAACTCGGCGGCGGCGTCAGGATTAAATGTGGACATTTCTGCAATAACCACTGACATTTCATCAAGCATATCACCATATTGCTCTGAATTCCTAATGCCAGCATCAGCTAAAGAACTTGCACTTTGTAAAACTTCTGTAGTATCAATACCTCTTATTTTATTTTCGAGTTCATTACCAATATTTTCTACCATATCAAGAACTTCATATCTTGTAGATAAAGTTCTTTTCATTATATCTTGACCAGAACCTTCATATGAAGATTGTAATGAAGTTAATGCATTAACTTGTAAATCTCTACCATAATCAATTACTGTATCAACAGCTTTCTTTAGAGCTTTACTAAATATATTAGCAATAGTGCCTTGTGGTTTATAAGCGTTTTGTATTGTTTCACCTAACATTCCACTAAGATTAGCTGTATCTTCACTTATTTTATCAAACTGTTTAACAGTTCTCTTTATAGCTTTTTCTTTAGCTTTTATTTCTTTCTTATTACCGTCTGCTATAGCAGCAAATAAGCTATTAAATTCAGCTAAAATTGTATCTGCTACTTCATTTTGTTTATTTATTAAATCTAATTCTTTTTCAAGTTTCTTCTTTTCTTCATCATTTATACCACCTTGTTTGAGTTTATCATTAATGATTTCTGCACTTAAAGTATTATCTGTTTTTATCTTATTGAGTTCTTCCATAAGACCTGAATTTTCAGTAGCGCTTTTAACAGCATTTTTCTTATAAGCAGTTACTAAGGCTGTACTGTTAGTAGCCATATCAAACAAAGCAGGATTCATACCCTTAATAGTATTAGTGGTATTAGACATTTCATTGTATGATTCTAAGCGTTTCTTTAAATCATCATACTGTTTAAAATTACTATTATTCAATGCGTCAGTCATTTTATTAATTAAGCTATCTATTTCAGCACTAAAGAAAGTATTTTCATTAGTTTTAGCTTCGGTACTTAATTTAACAAAATCATCTAATCTCTTATATAATTCCGCATTAACACTATTATCTTCAAGTATATTACCATCAGTGTCTTTTTTAAGTGCTTTATTAGCCTTTAAAATATATTCATTTTCAAGTTCATTTTTTCTTTCTGCTAACTTAGAACTTTCTTTTAATAAATATTTATCTTTATTATGTTTTATGGTTTCAAATTGTAATCTATTTTCGTATAATTTCTTTTCCTTCTGTAATCTTTTCTGTTCCTCAGTATCGGCAGATTTAATGAGCTTATTAATACTTTCCAATCTTTCACTAATGACATTAATATTAGATGAAAATGTATCTTCTAAGTTCTTTAACTGATTTTCAAAACTATTATATGATTCTTTAAATAAGTTATTGTATTTTTCTTTAAGTCTTAAATCGGATTCAGAAGCATTTTTTGTTTTTTCTAAATCATTTTTAGCATCTTCGTGGGCTTTCTCTTGTAACTTTTTTAAGTTCTGTAAATTTTTCTTTACGTCACCATTACTATCTTCAATAACATTATCTATATTTCTAATAGTTTTTGAAAGTTCATTTAACTTATCTTCCAAATCATCAATTATTTTATCTTTAATAGTTTTTTCTTTTTTATCATTCTTTTCTTTATTGTCACTTGTTTTCTTAGTGGTAGAATTTAACTTATCAATAGAATCAATAAGTTTTTTAGTATTAGAAGTAGTTTGTTTACCAGATTCTTTAATCTCTTTTCTTAAAACAGATAAACCCTCAGCTACATCAGACATAGTAGAAGCTACTTGCTCTAAATACATATCAGTAGTATTAGAGTTAGTGCTATTATCTCTATTATAATTATTATTAGTAATTAAAGATTGGTCATTATTTCTGTTATCCGCCATAATAGCACTCCTCTAACAATTAATTATTTACGCCCACTACGCATACTTTCAAGCATTTTCTTTTCTTTTTGTTTCATTTCTAATAAGTGTTCATAATAAAATTCTTTATCTTTTAAACACATATTATCTATATCATTTAATGTAATTGCACCCTCAGACACCTTCACAATAAATAAATTCTGTTCAAGTAATGATTCATATTTCCATAAGTGAAAAGGCTTGTTATTAACTATCAAATTTGGGTCGAAAAAATGTTGAGTTCATAGATAAAGTTGTTTGATGTTTTCTACCACATTTAGGACATATTACATCAATAGTAGTATCTATTCCCGCCTTTGTTTTATTTAATATATAGTCAATATATTGAGCGTCCATAGCAGGCAGATTATCAACATATTCACGTTTCTGACCCTTACTTAATTCATCATTGTTGACTTTCATTATAGAATATTCGAGTTTAAGGTTATAATTAGGGTCTCCAATGTAATCAGGATTTTTAATTCTGATTTCCATAGCTTCCTTTTCCATTTCTATTCTATCTTTTACCCTTAAAAATCTTAACTCTAATCTATCTTTAGACATAGGTAATTGTTCAATTACTATTGGTTCAATAAATTCATCTTCTAAATAATTTATAGTTAAATCATCTAAGTTAATTGTTTGCTTAGAATGTTCATAGCAATTAGGACACATATCATCTATGTTATACATAGAGCCATATGATACAATTCTTGCCATATACATTGTATAAACAAAATCAAATTCAGTAAACCATTTTGTATCAATCACTACATCATTATCAGTAGTGATGCAACTATTAAGAATAGAACACATTGTTTGTAAAAATGTATCTCGGCTACTAAGTCTTAAACGTTCTTCTTTAGTAGTAAACATTCTTAAATTGAAATGTCCGTCAAAATTTTCGCCATAAAGTAAATTTCTACTTGGTAAATAAAAGGTTTCTGCGTTCATTCCAGGATTAGGTGTAATATTTTTAGCTTTAAAATCTACTTTAGGTATTTCATTGTTATTGGTAGCTTTCTCAGTAGTTTTAGGCTCAATAATATTATCAGGTGTTTCATATTCAAACATACCAGCTTGACCCTTAAACTTACTATTTTTTAATGTTTCCATATCAATAGTAGGAAAATCACCTTTACCCATTATTTCATTATCAGACTTACTTTCCATTTCCCTATATCTTGATTCCATATCCGTTTTAGGAATTTCCTTAGTAGGGCTCGGTGTATTAAACAATGCTCCATTTCTACTCATAATATTTGCCTCCAATTAATTATAAATAAAATAAAAATAACTCTTATTCCTATAAGATAAAGACAGAAATAAGAGCTATTTTTAAGTTATTTACTGCCTCAAATAAATAGACATAAAATTATAAAAATATAAACCCACATTCGCCTTTAGTATTAAATTTGAATGTGGGTTATATATTTAATAATTAGTCATCTAACGGTAATGCATAGTCTATTGAAAGTGTCATTGTAATCTGTCTTGTATTACCGCCTGCTTGGTCATAACCACCATATGAAACATCTGATGGGAAACAACCGTATAATTCCCAAGCCTTTCTATAATCACCGTCAGGTGAAAATTCAAGTAAATGAGCAGGTTTCTTATAAATAGAAGCTCTACCTATTTTCTGTGTATTAGGGTCATATACTTGCTTATGCCAAGCAGCGATTATTCTTTCTGTTTCAAGTCCAACGAAATCATTGAATGTTATAGATAATGTACCATAATCAGGCTTACCTGCAAAGTGAACCTTATTATTACCATAATCTACATCAATAATACCTACATTAACTCCTAAATCTCCAACTGACTGAGTTGCCAGTGTTAAGAATTTACCTGAGTTAGCAGGCATTTTAATAGATTTCTGAACAGAAGTTAACTGGTCAAGATTGTATATATGAATCTCAAAGTTATTAGTACGCTGTGGCTCCCAATTGTCGTTGCCAATCATGTGATAAGCACCGAACTGATAAGGTCTAAACGATGAATTTGTTGCCGTAGCCATTAATCTCAATCTCCTTTACTATAAATTTTTATTTATTATATTAACCTATTACGTCTGATTTTGATTCGTCAAAAGTAACGCCAGCCTGTGTAATAGTAAAGTCAATATCAAAGAACTCGGCAGGTCTTGTAGGTGATATAAATACTTTACCAGGAACTGTAAGATTATTTTTAGCTTCATCAGTAACAGTTGTTTCATCCATAACTATCTGATAATCTGAAATACCACCATTAATCTTCATCTGGTCAAGCGTTGTTGAAAGTCTTGTCTTAAATTCTGCCCAAAGAATATAATCATTAGGCTCAAATGTAAGACCTACACATATACTAAATATAGCTTTCTTAACAACATTACAAAGAACTCTTGTTCCAAGTGATTGTAATGCTGACTTAGAATAACCTTCTTCATCTTGCATAAGTGTAGCATTACCATATATAGTATAGCCATAAGTAAGTATCTTCATAATAGGATTAATTCTTACTGCTATATCATCTACATTATTTTGCCACTCATTAAGTATTGTAGCACCTATCTCATATTGAGGTTCTTCAACAAGATTTGTAGAAGCTCTTGCAACACCAGCAGGTGCATACCAAATCTGTGTTTCTGAATTTCTTGCTAAGTTAGTGCCTATTGTACCAAGGAATATAAATGAACCAGGAATTAATAAATAATTACCATTAGTTATATCTCTTATCTTACACCAAGGACCGTGTGTAGTACCATAACTATAAATAGTGTCACTATTACTTAATGTGCTAAAATATCTAACTAAGTCAATATGATTATATTGCTTAGGACAATCAAGACAAGCTACTGCGTCACCTCTATATGCAGCAAGTTTAAGCATATTAGCGTGTAATTTACTATTAGTTTCCGTATCAGTTACTTCTGCAACTGGGTCTTCATTATATCTTGTAGCATTAAATCTACTTGCAAAACCAGAAGCACAAATAAAATCAAAATCATAGATATAAGGGTCTTTAAAGTTATCCCAGAAAGCATTAATACTATTTATATCTGACTTAGTAGCGTCCTCAGGTTCTTCTTCAAGTGTTCTATAGAACTGTTCTAATGGAGTAGTTGTAGGTGCTATTATAACTTCACCTTCATCATTAGTCACTTCTGTAAAGTAATCTTTACCGTTCATAAGAATGAAATAACTATTAGAATTTTGACCTGTTTTGAAATCAACTGAATCTACAAATTTTTCAAACTGTTCTATTGTAGTAAGCGGATTACCATCTGCGTCCTCAATAACTAATTCAGATAAAAGTGAAAATTCGTCTAAATACTCATTTAATTTATTTATAGAATCTTCAAGTTTAAGGTCATCATATCTTAAAGTAACTGAATCAACTGCCTTATAAGACTTAATTGCAGATGTAGGAATAATATTATCTGTAATTTCCTCCGCATCTGCTCTCTTAGTTACAAGATATGTTGTAATAGTAACTGTTTTCTTAGGTTCTCTATTGAGAATATCATCAGCGTTAGTGTTACTCTTAGTAAATCTTATAGCAACCTTATTACCATAAGAACCAAAATATTTAGCCTTAGCTAAAATTCTCATATCATAACCAGTAGTTACATCTATTGTTTCTTCTTTAAGTGTTCCATCGGGTTTTATATTATTATTTATATAGGTATCATAAGTAACTACATAAGTATTAATTTCAGGAGCAATACCACCTAAATCAACATCTTCAACCTTAATTTCCTTAGTAGGGTCAAATGTATTAAACTTAACATACTGACCTACTGATACTTGAAGTGTAGGTGTTATTTTATTTACTGTGTAGATAGAAACTTCATTATCAGGCATTGTTTCTACTACGAGTAATGCACCAGTATCACCTTCCTGTGCAATAACAAATGTGTTATTCTCAAACTTAACATAATCACCTTCAGTAACTACAATTGAAGCAACACTATTAACATCTTCAATAGTAACTTTAGCTACTACAGCTAAAGCACCAGATGTTGTACTTTCTGTAATTACATATTCACCAGCATATTCGTTAGGAACAACTTTCAATGCTCCCTCATCAGTAGCAAGAGCTTCATGGTGCATAGGAAGTTCCTTTTCAGCGCCGGTTGCAATGTAAATACAATAATACTCTCTTTCTGTACCAGGTGCGTTCTTAACATACATTATTGTAGGTGTAACTTCATCCTTTGACACATAACCTGTTATTCTTTCTGTTACGGGGTTAACACCTTTATCCATATCAGCATAAAGATTATCTAACAAAGGCTCTGAGGGTCTCTTACCTTCTTCAAATAAGCAAGTAGGTTCAACTCTTTTAGCTAAAAGAGAAACACCACAATTAATGAGGTTAAGAGCATAATTTCTTGTAATATCACCCTCAATAGCGTCATCTAAAGGAGTACCAAAATAATTTTTAAAATCAGTTTCAGACTGAATTAAAACTGCATTTTCGGTTGAACCCCAAGATGATATAATAGGTGTAAGGGCTATTAAAGGTGCTCTCTGCGAATTAACAACGTAACGAGATTGGTCTATCTCATTAATGGTAACCTTCGGCATTAATACTCAACTCCTTGTATTATTTATTTATTTTTTTTTGTATTTTTACGTTTTCGTGTCCGTTTAACGGATTTAGTTGGAGTTTTATCTACTGTTTCATTCATTTCTTCATTAGCAGCAGATTCACTTGTCTGTAATTCTACATTATTAGTTGTAGTATTATTATTAGTAGTAGTATCATTACTTAACATAGTTTTTTTGTTATCTACATTAGTATTAAATATAACAACTGATTTATTTTTAATACTATTACTTAATGCTTTACTATTATTACTAAGTTCAATAAACTTAGTAAGAGAAATAGTAACAGATGATTTAGCAGGAATAATTATATCATCTATAATTATATCAGAAGAACAATTATTTTTAAGTCTCTTACCAACCATTCTATAAATCATACTCCTTTCTACTTAAATCGTCTACTAATATAGAATTAATATCCAATTTAGGTGATTTATAATCTTTACTGGACCACAAATAAGCATCAGGACAATACATAGTAAATGTATTTCTAAAAATAACACCGTCATTAATATGACTTACTACATCAGAATTATCTTGAATATCTGGGTCTACAAAAAGATTAAATTTATGTTCAAAATCTAATCCATAACCTATTTTAACAATATGTGTTGGATGAATATATAAATAGAATAATAGTTCTCTTATTATCTCATCGTTCATTTTCTTATCTACTGTAAAAACATCTACTTGATATTCTAATCTTATAGGTAATATTCTGGCGTGTGTAACTGTATTATCTTCATTCATTCTAACAGTAGCTCCGTCATGTAATGCATTATAATTTACATCATCTGTTCTTACAGTAAATCCAGTACGATTTATATTAATTAAAGGAAATTTTAACTTATCACCATTAAGCTGAGATACGTTTCTAAAAGCTGTTTCTGGTGGATTAATAAAAATCTTATCACCTGTAATGCTTTCAAAAAGATTAGCAACAGCACTATCATATAAGTATGTGCTCATTTTTAATATCCTCCAATTTCTTATATAACTTCTTAAAATTTTCCCAATCTTCTCTAATATTAGTGGTTAAATCTTTCCAAGTGTGAGAAATCCATTTATAAGGTGGCATTTCTTCATTACCATATTCAATAAATCGAACAAAATAAGAAATCTCCATATTGCTATTAGTAATATATATATTATCAGGTATATTATACGAAATGCAAATATTATTGGTTGCATTAATTGATTTATATATTCTAAATGATTGTATAATAGCATTTATAATATATGTAGAATTAGGAATATCACCGTTAAATTCTAAAATATTATTATCAATTAAATAATCATATCTAAGATTAAACTTTTGTATATTAACATTCTTAGATAATCTTATTTTGAAATCATTTAGTTTATTGCTACAAAATTTATAGAATAAATCATTATAATTTACTGATACATCATTTATGTTTATTTCAAATCTAATCATATATCTACCTTTAAGAAGTTTGTATTAGTATCTGTATAATCAGTAGGTATTGATTTATCATCCTCATATACAGGTGCTAATTTACATACAAATGAATCTGGAAAATCTAAATTAGCTTTAATGTCAGTAATAACAAATATTTCATCAGAAACCATTGGCAAAGGTGCGGTTATAGTTATTCTACAACCTTTACAAAGATTTTTAGCATCATATGGTAATGTAGCAATAAAAGGATAATCTTCATTAGTTCCTTTAGCCCAACCATATTTTCTTAGTGTACTTATCTTAGGATTTTGTTCAAATATAATATCCATCTCTTCTGGTTCACTAAATGCTTTTGGTCTTTCTTCGGCATGAATGGTAAGTTTCATTTCAATAGGAAATTGATACTTAACTCTTATACCTCTTAACTTAGCCATTTCTTTAAAGAAATTTCTAAATATAGTGCTATCAGCCTGAGTTAATTGACCCATTATTCATCACCTTCATTATCCTCATTGTCATTGTCATTGTTCTCATTATCTATATTGTCATTATCTACATTATCATTATCTACATTATCACTTTCATCATCAACTTCATCTTTGAGTTTCTTGCCCCATATATAATATTCAGTTAAATCAGGATTAGAACGCATATATTCAAGCCATGCTTTAGCAGCAGAACGTACCCACCTTTTACCATATAATATAGCCAATATATGTTTACATACATAGCCTTTATTATTATTTACATTTCTAACTTTAGGTGCTATTGTTTGTGGAGTACCATATTTACAATCTGCTTGTGTAGCCCAAAAACTGAAGCGGTACAGAAAATCAGGACAGCTGCAGTCAACATATAAATCTTCTGTATCTAATGAATTTGATAATGCTTCTATAACGTGATTAATAGTTATTCTTTTCCATCTATTTTTACCACGCATAGACGCTAATTTATATTTTAAATACTCAAATGCACCTTCAAAACTTATAGTGACTATATAATTATATTGACCATATACACGAGTTCTCCAAGTAAAAGTATCATTATCAAATAATTCTTCAAAATCAACAGTTCTGAAATCCTTTGGAGAATAATTTTTCTTTTTTTCATATCTATCAGGAGATTTATATTGGGAAGCTCTAAGCATTTCCCAACGAGTTACCTCACATAAATTAAGTTTCTTTTTGTGCATAATAATTATCTCCTATATAAAAATGTAGTTAGTGTAGTTAAAATATTTTAAAAACTACACTAACCACACAAATTAGTTTACTTTATTCAATTTAAGAATATAAGATTACTTAACAATGCCTTTAACTTCAAACATTTCTTTCATTGTAGAAGTACGCTTTGTCATTGTTCTACGCATACCCTTAGATTCTCTAACAGGTCTTTTAGGTGTTTCTGTCATATCAACAGCTTTAAAATTATATCTGAGTGACATAGGTGTAACAACACCAGCCTTATAAGCACATTCAACTACAAAGGACTTACCATTAGTCTTTACACTCTCTGTAAAAGGACCATATTCTACAAATCTAATACGCTTATCAGTCTTCTTATAATTCTCAGCTACGAGCTTAATAGTTCTCTTAGAACCCTTAGCTGTTCTTACAACACCTTCAAGAGTGAGCTTGCCATTTCTGAGGTTGCCTTTTGTAAATCTTACAGAAGCAACATTAGAATAGTTCTCCTTAGCAAATTTTGTAAACAGTCTGCTAAGTTTAACCTCATCAAGTTTAAATTCTCTTACAGGCCTTGAAGTCTTTTCTGCAACTCTTCTATTCATAGGTCTACGCATAGCTTTCTTCTCTGTAACTCTCTTAGCAGGTCTACGCATAGTCTGACGAGCGTTCTCTCTCTTAGCTTTCATAGAAGCAGATTTAACTGTACGTCTTACAGCTTCCTTGCGCTGTGCTTTCTTATCATCTTCCTCGTCACAGCCTTCTTTCTTATTGCAAGCTTCTCTTTTCTTACTCTTGTCATAAGACTCTTCTTCTATTTCGCCTTCATCATCAAATTCAAATTCATCGTCAGTAACTTCAACTTCGTCATCGTCATCAACGATTTCTTCATCATCAACAAATTCTTCCTCATCAACTTCACCGTCAACAGGAACTATCTCACCAACAACAATCTGAGTACCTTCTTCACCACATACAGGGCAAACACCGTCAACAACAACAGTCTGAACCTCGCCATCAACATCTTCCTCGATTGTCTCTTCACAATCACAAGCGTAATTAGCACCGCAAATGGAGCACTTGCAAATATCACAACCTACAAGCTCTTCAGCAGCTTCTTGTGCTTCTTCCTCCGTAGCAGGTACTTCTTCCATCTCTGGGTCAATAACAACTACTACCTCATCCTCAGGCTCAAATGTAAATTCTTCCTCGTCTGCTTCCTTCATAAATGAAAGAGATTCAATTCTAATTTTAGAACTTGCAAACTTAGGTATTCTCTTTACAGCTTCCTTCTTAGTAGCTTTCTTACGCTTTACAGATTCTTTAACAGACTTAGTAGGCTTTGCCGATTCTGTATAAAGGCTCTTTAATGCTGTGTTAGTCATTTCAAAAACATTAATTTCGTTTGCCATAATAAATAACAACTCCTTATCAAAATTTTGTTTTAATTTAATGTATTAATCAATAGGGTATAATACTTCACAATTAGTAACTAAATGTGTTCTTATACTCTCTATTTCCGCATTAGCTTCATTTATAAGTGTTTCGCCGTCTAAATTGTATTGAGCACTATTTAAAGTATATTTACCTCTTACTCTACCTAATGCTTGTTTAGTATATGCTATCGCTAATCTAAGTAAAATATCAGTCCAATAAGGGTCTTTTATTTCACTTACATCTTGATAATCTTTGGTATACTGTATTGTTAAAGCAGGTGGAAAAGGTGGATTTGTACTTATAAATAATTGTTTAGTTTCCATATTCCATATAAAATCTAAGTCAGTAGCAAGTGTATTTCTTTGTTGTAATATCAACATTCTATTTACATAGTTATCTATATTATTCATATTATAATAACTACTTGCCATAGTAAATACATCTGCGTCTTGCATAAATGTTCCATATGTAGGCTCACTTCTCATTACATTTATAACGGAATAAACATTATATGAAGTTAAATCTATAGCAGTACCTGTAAAAGGTATTGTTGTAAAATAAGGTGTAGAAATATATCTTTTAAGTTCTCTAAAAGCTCTTTTTATATAAGATTCTATATATTTAGTAACTTCTACTTCTACAATCGGAGCACCTAAACTAAATTCAATTTCGGATTTATATTCTTCTATCGTCATTGAATAATAGTCACTCCCTTCGTTAATATATCAAGTTACATTTAAACTATAGTAGCATCTTTTATAAGTTTTACAATTTCAGTTTTCTTAGCATTATTAGGTAAAGTAACACCTAATTTTTCCGCTAATATCTTTAAGTTCTTAACTGTAAGATTTGATATATCTTCTATAGTTTTTGCTTCAACTGTTTCATAAGCTGTCTTTAAAACATTTACAGCTTCAACAGTTTCTTTTTCATTTATAATATTGTTGTTATCAACACTTACAGCATCAGTAGTATCTGGTACCTTTTCTGCGATTACAACTTCTTCTTGTTTCTTAGTTTCAGTTTCTTTAACATTATTCTCAATAATTTCTTTTTGAGCTTTTACAATATTCTTAGGTAAACTTGAAACTAATTTTTTAAGTTCTGAAATTTTATCTGTAACTATAAATCTGTTATCAACACAAGTTGTCCAAAAATTAATTTCAGGTTTAAAGTCTGTTTCTAATATATATGGGCTATATGCATTGATAGTAACAATATCTCCATTAGATTTACGAATAGTTTGAGTTGTATCAGTTCTATTTATAATAACTAATCTCATTTAATAAACCTCCACTTATATAATAATGTTTTAAATAGTAAGGGTATATGCGTGGAGGCTTTAGCATATAAACCCTTAACTATTTAAAACAAATTATATTTTTTATAAAATCTCGTTAAGAAACTTTATAAACTTTTAAATATTAGCCTTCGCCACCGTCATCTTCAGCATTGGAAGGAGTAACTGTGATTGTGCAATCATCAATAGCAAGCTGATTGTAGTAAGCAGCTTCCTCGGCAGTTCTTGTAGTGAACTGAAGTGTATCTCCAGGCTGTATAATAAATTTGAAATAAGACTTAAATGCAGGTACAAAAGCAGGAGTAGCAGGAATTATCTCACTTGCTACGGCATTACCAGTAGCAACAAGTGTAGGAGATATAAAACCTACTTCTTCAAACTCAACAGCTTTAGAAGTCGAGTTATTAGTAATTGTAACAAGCATACCATCCTTCGGAATTGTGAATGTTGCCATAATTATATCTTTCCTTTCTGTAATAATATTTTATTGTTTTAAAAAGTGAACTAATTTTATTTTATATTTTTAATATATAGTATGTTAGATGTACGTTATGATTTTTATTAATAATTTCAAATAATTATTTAAAATTTTAATAAAAATCTTTATTGTTCAACTTACAGTTCTAAAAGTTTACCACAAATGGCTGTAACACACACCCTCTATCCCATTTTATTGGGATTACTTTTTTCATAATTAATATTTGTATAATATTAACAAATATTAATATTTTAATAAAGTTTTTAATTATTTATTATATTAAGTTAATAATTTTTAGGTATAATATTTCAACATCTAACATACATATATAAATTAAGCTAAAATATTCAATTAGTCAACAATTCTACCTCTGAGGTACATTCTGTTGTTAACCATCTTCTTACCATAAGAAGTAGCGTAACCTTGCTGACCCTTGTAATCAGCAGGCATTAATAAATCTGTTGTGAGAATAGGCATATACGGTGCATATACATAACCTGTCTCCAGGAAGTTAGTACCCTTATAACCCATTACAAAGTCATCAGCAGGTAACTGAGGTACTACATATACCTTATACTTACCACCAAGAGTACCAAGGAAGTGAGGACCAACGCCAACCTTAGCGCCAGTACCATCAAAGTTTCTCATACAAGAAATAACAGCACCAACATTAAGACCACATACAATGAAGTTAGGCTGTACTCTCTGAGTAGCACCAAATACAATATTTGCACCCTCAGTAAGTCTTACCCAGAAACTGTCATAATGGTCAACTATGTTAACGCCAATAGGAGCTGTCTTAGACCAAGTAATCATAGGACCAGCTGCTGCCTTAGACATAAGGTCTAATGTAATCTCTGTGTCAATTTCATGTGCAATTTCACCTGCTGCCTGTACAGAAATAACATCATTAATGTCTTTACCATACTGCTTCTTCAGGTCATAAGCTGCATCAAAGCCCCAGTAAGCAGCGAGCTTACGGCTCTTAGCATATATCGGAATCTGCTTGATTTCCATTACCATTTCAGGAATTACATTGTGATAAGGCTCAGTCTTCATATCATTGAAAGGAACTGTTTCATTATCATAGTTGTAAGTCATCATTGTATCGCCTGTAGGCTGTGCACCACTAACTTGGATATCAACAGCACCAGTAGCATAGTTAAGTGTACCAGTTACATTAGGGTCTGTAGGAGATTCAAGTGTAACAACACCATTATTAACAGTAGCAGATTCAATTACAACTGTACCATTATCAAGTGTAGCTGTAAATGTACCAGGAATTACAGGAGTAAAATCAAGGTTAGCATTTGCACCAGCATAAACTTCATCAGTAACTACTCTGCTTGTGTAGTTAGGGTCGCTGTAACCTGTGTAAAGCGAATTGCTAAACATAGTACCAGCAGTAGTACCACCCTTAGTTGTACCATACTCATACTGGAGATAAGAAATTATACCAGCCTTAGAATCCATAGCCTGTGTAGAAACAATTTCACTTGCAATAAGATTAGGAACTACTGCCGTAATCATATCAAGGAAGAATGTCTTAGAAGGTATGTTTTGTGAGTTAGAAGCCTCTATAAGGCTCTGTGTGTTTTCAAGTATTGTAGCAAGTGCAGCTTTCTTCTCTATACCAAAGCTACCACCAGTTTTCTTCTGAACACTTTCAGCAAGTTTAAGATACTTAGCATACTTAGTATATGCAGAAGACTTAACCTGATTCTTTATAATCTGTTCAGAAACAAGATTTGTATTCATTGCCATAATAAAAAATCCTTTCTGTAATTTATTTTTAATCTATGTTATTATAAACTATCCACAACATCTGTTATAAATCTTAAAGAGGAATCAAAATCTTCATCTTTATTCATATTAGTAATGTTTTCAGATAATACTTTATAAGTAGTAGGTTCTTCATAGCTAATAGGTAACTTGTTATACCTATCCTGCTTATCTCTTACATCATCAACTATCTTTCTAATATCTTTTAAGGAAGTAGATTCTTTAATAAGATTTTTAACTGTGTTTGGGCTAATTCCTTGTTTATTTGCATATTCTTCTAAATAAGCGTTCTTATAAGATAAGTTTACTTGTTTAGATTTTTTATATGCTTCAAGTAATTTGTTATATTTAGATTTTAGTTCATCCATTTCCGCCAAACTATTATCCAAATCATTTTCAGTTCTATTTAACTTTTCTAATAATTCTTCATTATAAGAATTTGTATCTTCATTAGTATCTTTGAGCATTTGAATATGTTCGTGTAAGTTATCTTTCTGTGAATCTAACTTTTGTTTAAGAATATCTTGTTTATTCTTATAACTAACAATAATATCATTAGATTCATTTAACTTACATTCTAATTCAGATACTGTTTCTTTTAAGGAATTTACTGTTTCAGTAAGTTTCTTATTTCGATTATTAGAATTTGAAAGTTTTTCAGTTAAGCCATCTATTTCTTTTTCTAATTTACCATTATACTTAGTTTGTTCGGATAACTTATTGTTATCTTCTTGTAACTTAGTAATATTATTAGTTAAAGACTTATTGGTTTTAGATAAACTTTCTGTTTTGCGTTGTTTACGCTGTAGAACTTTTATTTGTTCTTCAAGTTCAGCTATCTTAGAATCGCTATCTTGTAATTGCTTTTTGTAATTCTCACAAACTTTAGTTAAGTTACGTTCTCTTACTTTATAAGCATTTACTTTACAATTTAATTCCTTTAATGAAGCACTCATTGTTTTTACTAATTCCCTATCAGTTTCCTTAATAATAGTCTTATCAGTAGTTTTAACTGATTCATTAGTATTAGTATTAACTTTCTTGGCTTTAGATGAAATAGTCTTTCCCTCTGTAGAAGTTAAATTGTTTTTTCTATCCTTAATACATTCATATAAAGAATGTAAATTAGGAACTTTAGCATTATTGATTGTAGTTTTTATGGCGTCTAACTCCGCTGTAGAAACACAATCGGTTATAGCAGATTTTATAGATTCAGTTAATGCTTTTTTCTTATTGGCATTTTTTACTGATTCCGTATATGTTTGTCTTGCTTTAGCAACTGCTGGAGTTGATACTACATCAAAACAAGCAAATTCATAAGTATCAGGGTCAACTTCTTCACCATTTTCGGTTTCAATTACATCACCTGTACCTCTGCTTGAAACACCCATTTGACAACCATAGTCTAAAAGTGCTTTAAGTATTCTGCCTTGTGGTGTATCTAATATATCAAATCCACCGTATACAAGTCCAGCATCTTCATCTATTTCGTAATCTGTCATAACTGTACAAGCTAATTTTGAAAGAACTTCAAATCTGTCTTCAGGATGGTCAAGTTCTCCAAAGGCTGTTCTTGTTTTAATAGATTCTTGGAAAAGTTCATTAGCAAATACATTTTTCCAAAGCTGTAAGCCGTATAATCTATCATTTCTTGTGGGGTTTTTAAAGTCAGCACAAGGTCCTTCTATTCTACCTATACAACCTTTTCTTAACTTTGCTGATTCAACCAACTTTAGAACACCATTAGTTCTTTCAATAAGATGTGACTTCAATTTGTTTTCACCCCTTTATATTAAAAAACTTATAATAGTAACTACTTTAAAATGAAAAATAATTACTATTATAAGTAGTGTTAGGAATACTATTACATATTAACTATAAATTAATAATTATTTTTATATCTTTTTTGATTAAATTTATTTCTTCTACTAATGGATTGAAATTACCATAAGAAAAATATAAACTTAATGCTTCGGATAATTCAGGTAATCTTGTACATTTTATAAATGTATTTGCTCCTTTAATATCATCTTTAAATTTATGTTCTAATGTAATAGTTCCTTGTGTTATTAATGAAGTAGCTATTTTAATATATGTAGCTACATCTTTACCTTCACAGTTCATTATTTCTTTTATTATCTTATGTGCCTTTTTATTTAATAAAGAATAATGTTCTACTACAGGTAAATCTTCATTTTGATTAAGTAAAAATCTAATAGCATTTTCAGTAGGTTCATCTGAATTTACTGTTTCTCTTATTAGATGTTTACATTCATTATCTTTTTCATACTTGAATAATCTATCAAGACATTCATGTTTATACATTAACATAGTAAAAAGCCTCCTATTTTTAAAATGTTTATGTTTTTATGCTTCAGGTGTCATTGTCGGCTCATTTGTAGGTGGTTCTGGTGCTGGTGCTTCATTAGGTTCGTTACTACCTATAGGTTCTTCTCCACCCATTTCAAATGAAGGTTCACCACCAAAATCAGGTTCACTACCACCAAAATCTGAGCCACCAGAACGACTACCTCCACCGCCAAAATCATCAAAATCATCAAATTCACCATTTTCATTATCCATATCAAATTCAGGATTATTCTCTATATTGTCAATATGCTTTTGAATGATTTCAGCAATTTCAGAAAGTTTAAGTTTATTACTAAATAAATATTGTAATACTTCAAGTCTTTCTTTATCATCTAATTCAGATACTAAATCAATTAAATCTCTTGTCTGTCCTATATCATTATTAAGTTTTTCAGAACGTTCATTATCTTCGAGTGTACTTGGAGATACCATTCTAATGTTAAATTTATTTACATAATCAAGTTTATTATTGATAAAGAAATAATTAAGTAAATCTGTAATACCTTGTGTATAAGCATTTTGTATTCTTATAATAGTATGGGCGTATCTTGAACTAATCTTAGTAAGTGATACACCATTACCTCCAATACCTTCAGGACTATCAAAGTTTAAGAATTGCTTAGGTATTTTTAATGCTGCTAACTTTTTATTATTAAAATAGTCTAAATCTACTATATCTTTAACATTTACATCTCCACCTATGTTTTGTACAGTAATAGCACCTATACCATTTTTGGTAGGTGTATATACCATATTATCCATAGGACCAGGTGAATTAAATGATTTAGTTAAACCAGTATTTACATTCATAGCTATCTTTTGTTCAAATTGATTTTTATATCTATGAAGTAAATTAGTTACATCTGCTTTCGGCATATCACCTACTTCTACTTGAACTAATCTTAATATAGCAGAACGTGTCATTCTATTTAATACTAAACTATCTTCAAGTAATTTTAAAGTCTGTGTAACAGGGTAGGCATCTTCTAATATAGATTTACCTGATTTAACTTTATATATTTTATTATCAGTTCCATCTTCGCCATAAGTTACTTGTAATAATTCTGGATTTCTTTTAATAGATTCAGATAATGATATATGAATAAAACTCATTCTATCATAACTAATAACATTTCCGCTTTCAACTGTTTGTAACGGCTGAGAATTATATATATTATTAGTTTTTATCTTAGAAGCATCACATACTCTCATAAATCCAGCAGTTTTGCCTTTAGTTTGTAAATCAAACATAGAAGCTGGATTTTCTACATATTCAATATATTCTTCATATTTCTTAGTAGGCTCTTCAGGTTTTATTAAAAGTTGACTACTATCATTATCTAATCTATCATAAATAGTAACATAGTCGCTTTCATCACCCTCTTTATATAATCTTAAATATAAATCGCCATAAGTACATAAAGAATATATATCACGCCAACAGTTCTTATTTATGTCTAATACATTTATAAGTCTGTTAGCGGCTTTAACAGCTTCTACATCATCACCTTCTGCCCATATTATCTGTCCATTATCATTATATTGACAAGCATCATCAGCATACATTTCAAGGGCAGCTGCTATGATAGGGTCTTCTAACATCTCTTCAAATCCAGTATATTTATCATTTCGATTAGAAGAAATTGTTCTAAATTCCTGTATAGCTGAAATATCTGATAATAAAGCATTAGTTACATTATCAGATAATTGTAAATAGGTTATATCATCTTTAGCTGATACAACACTATTAACCTTTTCGTCAGGCATAGGTTTTGTTCTCATTTTTAAGCCATTTGAAAATCTTTCAAATAAACCTGCCATTAGTTATCTACCTCCATAAAATATAGTCTATTTTATTAGAATATAATAAAATCATCATCTGAATATCTATTTATCATATTATTAATGTTATTATTAATAGTATTTGGATTATTTAAGGGTTTATCTAATAATCCAACTGCTTTTGGTAATTCTCTTTGTTTTTGATTATTAGGCTTATTTTGCATTAATAATTGTTGAGCTAACTTAGCTTGCTCATTAATCATATCATCTTCATCAAAATTAACTTCTTCAAAAGCATCTACCCAATCAATATTAAATGTAGGATTTTCTTCATAAGTAGAAGCATTATATATGGCACCTGCAAATGAATCTGATAAATCTTTTGAACCATCAATCGGGTGGTCAATTTTTCCAGTAGTATTATCTTTCTGTAATCTTACAAGTTCATTTTCTAATCTTTCATAAGGTATCATACCCACTCTACCATCATTCATAGCTGAACGAGCAGTAGTATATCCAGGTTGTTCACCATCTTTAAGTTTATCCATAGATATAATAATAGCATCAAATCCATTAGTAGTTAATATTTGTCTTGTATCTGCGGATTGGAAACCATCTATAGATATTCTTTTTATATTAAAACCAATTTGTTTTAAATAATATATAAACTGCCTTGATTTCTCTAATGATATTTCATCACCTTGTGGAGCTTTAATGCCTATTGTAAATATATGTTTATAACATCTTTCAACTTTAACTTTATTAACTTCATCAATAGCATTTTCATTTACAATTTTACGTTTACCTACTATTGCTATTAATGTAATACCTGTAATATCGCCTTTTAATGAAGTATCTAAATGTATAAATTGTGGTGCTGACTTAGTTTCTTCGGGTATGACTTCCGGGTGAAAGAAATCTTTAAGTTGTAGTTCATCGTGTAAGCCTATTTCTAATACTTCCGCACCAAAAGGTTTATTATATTCCGCCATATAACACTTACTAAATAAAGCATAATTAAAGAAACTTGTAGTACCAATAACAGATATACCAGCCAAATTCATTAAAGCCGTGTTTATATTAAGAATAAAACTTTGTTTTAAATCTACTGGAACATCTATTATATTATATCCTTGCTCAGTAATATCTTTTAAGAACTTTTCATCATTTTCAAAATCTTTAGGAACTATATAGGATTCTAATAATCTATTACCTACTGCTACTTTAAATGTTTGTTCACTATAAGTTCCTTTAGGCTTAACTATCCATTGCGGTTTATCTACTACTAACATATTCTTAGATTCTTCTGTACTTTGTAATTTTCTTACATAGGATTCCAAGAAGTCGTGTTCTGATTTTTTAGAAGATACTAAGAACATTCTACCATACTGTTTTCCATTAACAATAAAACGTGAGTTAATACGTTCTTTTATCTGAGTATAAGTGTCCATAACACCATTTTGTGCGGTAAGAACATCTACACCTTTTAAGGCAGCTCTTGTAAAATCACATTCATCCATTAAAGCGGCATAAATCTGTTTACCTAAAAAATGTCCTGCTTTAGAGCCATAAGACATTGTTATATGTTTAGGCGGATTATATCTTAATACTTTCTTACCTGTAATAGTTCCTCTTTCTAAAAACCAAGGACTATTTAATAAATATTCATGCATAGTATTATATGCTACACCTTCTGCAAGTTCAATAGTAATATTACAGAAAGCAATAGTAATTTCATCACCCTCATTAAAATGGAAAAATTCGTGAGGATTTCTAAGACACATAATTCTATATAATAAATAACATAGACATACAACAGCAGTTCTTGTTTTACCAATACCAATAGCACCAGTTAAAACTATTTCTAAGTATTCTTCTTCATCTGAAAATACTTGCTGATATATGTCTTTCCAAAACGGATAAATAGAAGTACCTTGTCTTGTAGATTTACCTAAATATTTATCATCACTAATAAATGTAATAATGTCAACAGGAATTTCCTCATAATCGGCGTTCCACATATCTTCTAATATTTGAGAAAACCCATTATCAGCAAATTCCTGTAATATATCTAATACTATTTGTTGTTCTTCAGAACTTAATTTATCAAATTTACTCTTATCAATGTTAAGAATAGATTCTTTATTTAAATTCATCAAATCTGCCTCCAAGATATGCTGAATAGTTATGTTATGAATTTTATAGTATTAGTTAGTATAGTATTTATATTATAAGTTATTATTTTCATAAAGTTACTTTTATAAGTTATAGAAAAATAAAAAGTGGAAACAAACTGCAAATTGTTTCCACTTTTAGATTACTTTATTTAGTTATTAGTTATTAGTTATTAGTGATTAATGAGGGGGTGAAAAACCAATTAGTCTAAATCTGTGATTACAAAAGTATCAGAAAAATTCTGAACTGTTTCTACAAAAGTATCTAAAATGGTCTTATTAATTTCAAGCCACTTAGTTTCGTTTTTGCCGAACTTAACTTTTATAGATATCTTTTCATCATCAGTTTCTATATCATTAAGTTCATTCATTAGTTCAGTAATAGTATCTTTATCAAAATCACCTGCTACACTATATGCTTTAACTTCTCTATGCGGATAAGGAGTAGGCGTAGGTGTCATAACACTTTCATTACTAAGTGCTTTTCTATAATGTTTTGGCAGTTTAGGTCTTTTACCAAAAACACTTATTTTACTATTATCTTCTGGTTCATCTATATAATCTACTTTACAAGGTATTACCATAATATATCAATTCCTCTCTATATAAGATATAAGTGTAAAAAATTAAATTAAGATTACATATAAGTCATATCTAAATCTTCTACATTTTCAGGATATTTTTGTTTAAGTTCTGGCATCCATTTTAGCATTATATAATAAACTTTATCCCAATCAGTATCTGTGGAATAACCGAACAAGGCATTTCTAATAATAATAACTTCCGGGGCACTATTACTTAAATTGTTTAAAACTTCTTTAGTAAATATTGTTTTTATAATGTTATCTCTATCAAAAATAGATTCTTTAATTCTTATTTTCTTTACTGACATAATTAAAAATCTCCTTTTTAATTTTTTTTTATTTTCTACAATTATGACAAGTATAGTGGTCAATACCAGCACGTTCACCAAGCATAGTCCAACTAATACTATGAATAGTCGGTAAATCAAGATTATAATAATCAATAATCAAATCTTTACAATGCTGATTATTTATACATTTGTCAAGAAAAACCATACAAGAATAATCTGTAAATTTATTAGTAACTAAGTCGTAGTTAGGGTCTATCATAATTCTTCCTCTCGGAAAATAATCCCATTCTACTTCCTTACCATCAACTAAATAATCTTTACTAAAATTATGCCAACTATTCTGATGTGTTTTGCCATTAAGAGTAAAGTCATAATTGTAATGTGGAACTTCACTTGTAATTCCAACAACTTCATTATCAATTATCCAAAAATAACCTTCATAAGGATAATTAATGTTTTCTTTTAAAATAACCATACTAAATCCTCAATTAAACCTAATTTATAATAGTCAATCTTCTTATTTAAAGTAATTTAATAATTTCATCTAAATGCTCTTGTCTGTATAATTCATCATCTATTTGTTCTTGTGTAGGCTCTTTATCACGATTGTTAAGTAAGTTATCTATTTCAATATCATCTGTTAGATACTCTTCCATAATACGAGATATGATTTGCATTTTAGCACGATTAGAACAAATAAGATTATAGTATTCATTAGCTGTCATACAATTACCTCATTTCAATATCTTCACAAGATTACATATAAGTCATATCTAAATCTTCTACAATTTTTTTTACAATATCAATGTTTATTTTTGAAATCACTTAATGTTTGTCTAACTTTATTATACAATTCATCTATATCAGAATACCATTCATTTTCATATTTTACATAAATGTATTCTACAGGAATTGTATCTTTATCAGTTAAATTTTTGTTTAATATATAATAGTCTTTTGTTCTATTCTTTAAATAATTTAATTGTTTATCTTTAGCATCTTGTTTAGTTTCGTTATCATTCCATTTAGGCAAGTCGTGGTCAGAAACTCTCATACCAATAATTAATTCTACTTCTTCTGAATCATAATCAGATTTATTACAAAAAGTAAAATACATACTTTTTGAATCAGAAGGCTTACCAGGTTCTAATTCTTCATAACCAAAATCAATAATAATATTAGTTATGTTATCAATAATATCTTGAACATTATTCTCAACATCAATAGTTTCATTGAGTTCAATATTATCTACTACTATTACAATGTCTAATGAAATTTGTAAAATATCAGTATCTAATTCTTCAATTAATATCATTATTAATCTCCTTGTTCATTATAATAGTTTTATCATAATTCAAAATGGCTACAAGATTATGATTTTGGTCAATGATATAGCAAATATTAGTTTCAACACCTTTATCAGTTTCTTTAATATATGCTTTATCAACATATTCATTATTTAAAGCACTAATAGCTTCTGTAATAGTTTCAAATTTCATTTTGGGTAAATCTTCACAACAAGCTATATATGCAATACGATTAAATGGGTTTATAGTTGATAATGGTAACTTTTTTAACAATTTTGGATTTGACCTACTCCAAATCGAACCAATTCCATATTTCATAATACAATACTCCTTTATATAAATATAATATATCTTTATAAATATAGTATAACATATAAATATTAATATATTGTATTATATATGTAAATAAATAATTAAATTAAAATTATTTAAGTCCAATATCATCGATATATAAGAAATTACCACGTTCATCTGTTTCTAACTCTTCAGTAGATGATAAATCCATATATTCGGCATTATCTGGCCATCTGTAATATGAATATTCACCATCTTCATAATCATATACAGTTACATAATAACCGTCTTGGCACATACTCCATACCCAATCGTACATATCAGATGCATTAGAAAATTGTTCAGAATCAGCTAATCCGCTATATCTTTTATTATAGTATGCTTTACCCTCATATACTATATCACCAGAATCTAAGTCATTATAGTCATCATAATCTTCAGTAAACATTTCTTCTCTTTCTTCATCTATTTTATTTACAATAGGAACTAAAAGCTGTTTGAAATCTACTCCATATTTATTAAACCAACGTTTAACCATATCACTTGTAACTCTTACACTACCTTTTTCAAGATAGTCATTAACATTGGACTGGAATAAATCTAACATAGCTTCATAGGCTATAGAATAAGATTTACGTCTTCTATTCTTTATTTCATTATAAAGTTTTTGTGTATTAAATAACCACATATCAATACTATCTATTAAGTAATCTTCAATTATCTTACCATTCTCAACATATAAATCATCTAATGCAGATTGAACAGAAGATGTATAACCTTTATTAACTTCTTTAATAGTAATCATTTATATCACCTACTTTTAGAATATCCAAATCCAGTAACATTTGCTTGAATTACACTATAAATTGCTTCTCCAATTTCATAAGCCATATCAAACATAATATCATCAGCTTCATCTACGGGAATATTAGTTTCTTCATCCATTACTTCATACTCAAATAAATCTGTATCTATTAAACTATTATCTATATCTACATAAATTTTAGTTTCATCTTCATTATCACCATAAAGGTTTACATTAAACCAGAACTTAAATTGAATATTTTCATCACCTTTGGTTAAATTACCAACTCCAAAGAATTGAGTTCCGCCAAAGCCACCAAATTCATCTTCTTCAAAATAAAAAGCATTATCTACTTCATCAAGAGTTCCATCAAAAGTTAATTTCCAACCCTTGATAATATCAATAGGCTTTGTATGACTAATATCAACCATAGAATAACCGTTATCTATATGATGATACATTTCTTCTTTAAGACTTTCATTACATTCTTCAAGTTCTTCAAAACTAATACCCAATCTATCTAACAGTTTATTATTCATAGTTTCTGGATATATGTCATAATATTTAAGTTCATCAGTAGATAAAGGCCTATCTATCCATATAGCTGTATAATAGTTATCTAAATCTTTGTATTTACCTATTTTAACATCTTTCGGTAATGTACCAGGTCCAATGCCGTGTTTAGTTATATACCAATAAGGACATTTACTATCTCTTTTGCTTTCCCACGGTATGTTTTCTTCTCTAATAGTAATCATAATTATTATCTCCTATCTTTATTTCTGTTTTTATTTGCAATCTGTTTATTACTCATCAAATCAGATTCTTGAATTGTCTTAATAATAAGGCTTGCTTTCTGAGAATCTTTACATAAATTCAGTAAGCCTGAAACATTATTAGTACAATCAAAATTAGTAATATTCTGATTTAATGAAGCTCTTATAGTATTAATTTCAGTATCATAAATAATAGTAAGATTTATGTTGCCGACATTTATAATACCTTTATTAACACTGTTTGTACTTTTATCAAAATACACAGCGTCAAGATTTGAAGCAATATCTTTTAATTCATCAGTTATATAAGAATCTAAATCTTCTTCTTTTAAAATAATCAATTCAAATCACCTCACAGTAAACTTACTTTTAGATTATTATATTTTGCGTATCTATAAGCATTTGAATTTTCATAACAGAATATAGTAGCATTACTACAATTACGAAACGCTCCTTGTTCAATGTTAGCAGCTGTATTTCGTATATAAACTGCTTTAAGATTTATACAATTTTTAAAAGCAAATTTACCTATATTTTCCACACTACTTGGTAAGTCAACTGTCAATAATCTATTACAGTCTAAGAAGCAATTTTGACCTATGTGTTGTAAACCGCTTGGAAATCTAACACCAACCAAATTTACACAACCACTAAATGTACCTTGTTCAAGAGAGATTATGGAATCAGGTAAATTTACCGATTTTAGTCGTTGACATCTATAGAAACAATCTGCACCGATTTCTTTAATAGAATCATATAAATCAATCTTTTCTAATCTAATACAATTAGCAAAACTGCCTTTACCTAATTTTGTTATATTTTTATTAAGTTCTATAATGGATAAGTTTTCACATAAATAAAAGGCATAATCTCCGACATATTCAATATTATTTGGTAATGTTACATTATTAAGTTTGAGACAACCCTGAAATAAATTTGATGCAATATATTGTACATTATCAGACAAGTTTATGGATTTTAATGCCTTACAAAATCTAAAAGCCGCCTTACCAATAAGGGTTACATTATCATTCATATCCACATTTAATAAACTATAACAATTTGAAAATGCTTTTTCAGAAATAGTTGTAACACCTTCCGGAATAGTGAAATCTCCAGATATACCACTATTAACACTAATAATAGTACCTTTCTTAATAGTATATGTATTATTAAGTTTAAATGCAACTATATCTGAATTTTCTTCTGTAGTATTAGTAGTAAACCTAAACTTTAGTTTAGTTAATTTGTTTATCAAAATTTCTCACCTTCCGTTTAGATTTTTTAATCATAATGTAAATCAGCTTGTACACCTTATAATATTCTTTTTACAATATTCTATAATGTTATTATTGTTAGTGTGAATAGTAACATTATCACAATGTTTAAATATATCGTCACCCAATAATATATTTGATTTACCTTCAAAATATACATCAGTTAAGTTAAAATTATCCTCAAATACATAATCCCCAATTTCTTTTACTGTATCAGGAATTGTAATCTTAGATAAATTACAGCCACTAAAAGCATAAGCGTCTATACTTAATAGATTATGACAACTACCGAAATTTATATCAGTTAATGACTTACAATACATAAAGGCACCGGCCTTTATATACTGTACATTCACAATAACTATTTCGGATAATGATGTATTAAATAAAAAAGCATTATTTGGTACTGTATCTATACCAACAAGATTTATACTTCTTAAATTTTCACAATGGGCAAAACAGTTTTCCCCTATATTAGAAAAACTACCTTTAAAGTTAAAATTTTCTAAGTTACAACAATTATAAAATGTATTATTTCCTAAAGATAAATCCTTAACTGGAGCTGTAAAGTTTATGTTCTTTACATTAATACATTCTTTAAAGCTATCATTACCTATATTATTAACATAATTAAGTATGTTAATGCTTTCAACTTTATCCATATATTGATATTTATAATCTGAAATAGTTTCTATATCCATAACATTTAATACATCTTTATTATATTCAGAAAGTATATTGTTATTTATATATTCAACTGATATATCTTCTTCCGTTGGTTGATAAGTACCTTGTTCTATTATTTCAGGTTCTTCGTGTTGTTCTTCTATAATATCATCTACAGCATTAGATAAAGTTTCTTTATATTTGTCAACAGATTTCCTATTAAATAATCCCATTGATAAGCCTCCATTTTATCAACAATATTATTTATCGTCTGCCGCACATTATTTCATATACGGCAGACATATACAATTAATATCTATCAATCTTTACAAATTTCTTTTTAGTACGTTCTTTTGACTTTGGTATTTCAAATGACTTAGAACCCTTCATCGAAAAATGCTTAGGTTTATAAATATCATCAATTTCGCCAATAGTTAGTTTAGTTTTATTATCATTATTGTTTTCATTTTCTATATCAACTAAGCCATTGCTGTTTGATATAAAATTAGCTATACAAGCATTTATTCTTTCTCTACATTTTTCTGCCTGATTAACTACATCACCAGTAGTAAGAGCCACTAAGTTATCTATATAAGTTTCAGCATTGCCTTGAAAACCTTGTAGTAATTTATCTCTTTCAAAAGCACTATCTAAATCAACTACAATTAAATCTTCCATTAGTTTCACAAAATTTACTTTTAGATTAGAGTATTCTTTATGAATATATAAGTTCATAGGCTGTCTATTCATTTGAAAACCTAATTCACTTAACTCAGTACAAATATTATCTACAAACTCAAATAGTAAGTCGGCGGTAAACTCATTTATATCTTCGCAATCATCAATAAGCTGATATAGATATTCTCGGTCTAATACTTTAATATATTCCTCTTTGAGTATAATCATACTATCACCCTTACTTTAAAAGTAATGAAGATTTAATTACCTTAATAGCCTCTCTTATCTCCTTACAATTCTTTTCTTTTCTAAGTAAAAGAGATACTTCGGATAACTTATTTATAGCTTCTGTTCTAATATCTCTTTTTATACGCTTTCTTGATACACTTTCGTCCATTTCTTCATCAGGCTCAGGATAAACTTCATCAATAAGAGACTGAATATCATCAGCTAAAGAATACATAGAACCCATTATAGCTACTAACTCAGCTTT
>Ga0326512_10000243_pt1 | contig 46390 bp, 66 predicted proteins | sample 1_2617_0518_D_FD_203652 | JGI IMG/M metagenome (GOLD analysis project Ga0326512, IMG submission 203652) | Bovine rumen microbial communities from UC Davis, California, United States - 1_2617_0518 | ecosystem: Host-associated > Mammals > Digestive system > Stomach > Rumen | place: USA...
TTATACAAAATATGTATAAAGGTAAATTAGATGTTATTAATCAGAAAGTAAAAGAATTTTATGATATGTTTAAAGGCATTAAGAGTGTAGATATAGCATATCAAAGATGGCAAAATCAAGAATAATAACTTAGTTTTATTTTTGATTTATAAATACATAAATCAATATATAATATATTATGAGATTGATTTGAAATTTATGGTGGTGTAGAATGGGAAATTTAAAGAATTATGGTAAAATTAGACTTACCATATCATTTAAAAGATTTATAGAAGATTTTGAATCTGGTGTATATGATAAGAAATTATTATATACAACTCACACTCTTATAGTAAATACTATTATAGATTATTTTAGGAAACAAGTAATTGTTATGGAATATATGAGTGAGAATAAAATAATAAATGATAAGATAAATCTATATATTAAATTTGAAGGCAAATTAGATAAAACTTATAAAGAATATGAATCTGAACTGTATAGACATTTTAAAATGTTTTTACCTCCAACAGTTTTAGATAATTTAGATTATCCTAATGTAATTTGTATAGAAACATATTGAAGGAGAAATGGATTATGATTATTAAAGAATATGATGATAGATACTTTACTACTGAATATGATTATGATACTGATAGCTATTTTGATAGGAATAGGAGTTTAACTTGCACTGCCGAAGTTGTTATTTATATCTATATGGACGAATATCTTAAAGACCTTGATGATAAGTATGAAGCTGGTATTATAGGTGAAGATGAATACTATGAAGAATTTGATAATATCTTTGATAGTGTTACTGATGTACTTAATTCTAAACTTGGAGACGAATTAGAACGAATTGATATTACTGACGGAGATTTTGAAGGTAATAGATGTGTTGTTGTTGAAGCCGATACAGAAGGTTCTTATACAGCAAATAATAATGATGAAGTAGTAGATAGATTTTTCTCCATTGAGAATGTAGATATAGAACAAATACTTGTAGATAATTTACCTACTATTGGTAACTACATAGAAAAAGTAGAAATGGATATTGATAACATAGAATATGATTAAAGCAATTATTTTTGAATAGGGATTTTGTAGTTAGAACGCTTAATCTTCCCCCTATAAGCGTACCACTCTAACTCCCCTTTTATATATTATAAAAATACACTTACCCAATAGGGTAGGTGTATTATTTTTTCTGTAAATTTAACAATTATGTAACAACATTATAACACATATTTAAAAATAATCTGTTATACTATTATATAAATAAATACAATAAGACAAACACGAATAATGGAAGAAATGGAACGGAGATATGAAAATGGCTAACTATAAGTTAAATATTACAAATGAGGATATATATGAAAGTTGGTTTATATCAACCAACTTTGAAGATAAATTTTGTAAAGATATAAATACTTTTAATGATAATTTCAATGTGGCTTTAATTGATTATTATGCTTGTATTCAAAATCAACCGAACTTAGCTGATTCTAATAGGGAAACAAAGTCATTTATAGATAAATTAGGTTTTGTCGATAAAGAATATTTTGGTTTTAATGATGCTTATGAATTTTTATCATCTGTTTTATATTCCAGTTTTATATCCTACCCTATTATTCGTAATAAATCTTATCCAAATACTGTAATTGAGGTGACACTTGAATATAATAAAAAATTTAATAATTTAATGTGGAATTGTTATATTTATAGTGCTAAATATGATTCTATGTATAAATTATGTATTGATGATAAATATGAAGTGTCTCAGTATTTCCCTACTAATAGTATACCATTTGTTGAATTTATAAAACTCAGACAGAATGATAATGGGGAATATGTTTATAATGAATTTGAGTTTGTGTCTTTCATTATGAATGTAATTGAGATTTATAAAAACATAAGAGTTAGTAAAAAGTTTATATCTGATATTAATGATATTGTTAAGGGTAAGCGTGATGGAGAGCCTAAGAATACATTTGAAACAAATGATTTTCATATAGTTCTGAATGATGATGAAAGTGTTTCTATATACAGTAAGTATAAGAATAAGAAGTTAGAACTTTGTAAGTTTACATCGGGGCAACATCCACATCATAAAAGTATTGAAAAAAGTATTGAACTTTATTCTATTGATTATCATTTAGAACCTACTCACGATGATTACTATTGTTATGAGATGAGTTGGAATGTAACTAAGATAATTGAACGTAAAGAATTAGACAGCGAGATTAAAATGTTAGAAGAAAAATTAGCTACTATAAATAAAGATAAAGAAGAAATAGAAGCTAAACTAATGTCACTTAAAGAAAAGAGGGGTTAATAATAATGAGTAATACAATAACAAGTTTTAATGTTCCATTCGCAAATTATCTTATAGACGGTGTAGAGTGGAAAGTATCTATTTATAATTTATATGATAGAATACTTGAATTTCTTGATGATATAAATGAAAGTGAATTATTTATATGTAGAACATATTTCCCGACTGACAACTGGTCCGACTGGAATTTGTTTAAGAATAATGAAACAATAGAACTACATATAGGTTATAGTGTAGATTTAACAATAGGCATTACAAAGTTTAAATCAGACTACTTTACTAATAAGAATACATTCTATGATAAGTTTAGTCAATTGTTTTATAACTATTTTACTAATATTGTTATTACTTATTATGACAATCCCGATATATGTACAGTATTTAATTGTGTAGCCAATATGACAGGTAGAATTAAAAATCTATTTTCTGAATATTTTGATACATTTGAAATGTTATCAGCTATACACGAAATGGAATGTGGTGATAGAATAAATCTATTTACTTGTGAGCCTATTAGTTTTGTTTCTGACCCCGATAGTAAACTTTTTAGCAAATTTTTAGCTGAGATATATTGTAAAGATACTGCACTCTTACTTACAGAATATAAAATAGTTGGACTTAACGGAGTTAAACATTTACAATTATGTGATTATATAGATAATGTCATTGATACAGATAGTGCTTGCCATTTAATAAATGGTATAAATAATGAAAAATATCTTTTATCTAATTATAATAATAGTTGGCGCATAGCTGAATATATTATATCTATATTTAATGCTTTTAAACAAAGTTATTCTGAAGATAAGATAAATCATATGTTTACTGAATACGATAATGAATTACATAATAAACAGATTAAAGAAATACCTGTATATTGTAATACAGAAGATAAGAAGTTAGCTAAATTAGGTTCTATATATAATTTAAATAGTAAATTTGATTTAAATGCTGAAACTGATGTCACTACAAATGAAACTATAATATATTATAAAAATATCCCTATATGTTCTTTTTCTATTTTTAATGATACTGAAATAAGACTTGATATAAGAGAAAATAATGATAGCGGAATGGAAGAATGTATTACTTGGAATATAACTGATGTTATTAAGTCTAATGAAATCTATAAAGAAATAAATAAACTTAGTGAGAAAGAACAGAAAATTGTAGATGAACTTACTGAGGTTAGAAATAAAATAGCTAAACTTAGACAAGAATTAGGTAATACAGGTTTTGGGTATCATACGGATGAAGTATACAATGAAGATGAATAGAACAATTACGAGTTAATAATTAATAAAGGTGGACTAATTTATGGAAAATAAGAAACAAAGTTTAACACTTTATACAATCAACAATATGATAGACCAATATAATGCTAAAATTGATAATCTTTATATTAAGAAGGCACAGATAGAACAAGAAATAGACGATACTATAGATGCCCGTTCTGATTTAGTAAGATTACTTGGAACAATAGAACAAGAACAAAAAGAAAAGAATGACAAAGAAAAACAACTTTTAACTGAATGAAAGGAAAATGTAATTATGACAAATCTTGATGCAAAAATAACCAATTTTAACACATCAGTAATTAACACAGTTGATTATCTTAAGGCTACTGAAAAAGTAGATGTGGTGAGCATGGAAGATATGATAAGATTTTTAAGAGAAAATCTTACCTCTTGTATAGAAGAATGTTTAGGTTATTCTATGAATATTCCTGATTGTTTTATTGTAGAAAAGGGTAAGTTAGAAAAGACAAGAATTAAAAATGATTTTGACCCTGCTACTGTTAAACTTATTAAGTACGCCGACTTTAGCACTTGGCTTAGAATTGAAATAGGTTTCTATACTGATGATAATGTTGATAAAGTTGTTGTTGGCAGAGATAGAATGATTTATTCACTCACCATTCCGATTGAGGTAAAAGATGAAGATACTGAATATCATCTTGTGGTAAGAAAATTTACTAAAGGCTCTATAGATAATCAGTATAGTGAATATATACTTAACAATTTAGAAGACGCAGTAAAAAAGATTGCTTCTACATTAGTAAATAGAGTGGATTAAACATTATAGCATTTTTAGTTAAGTGCCTTTTATTTATCTGTAAAATTTAATACTTAGTTTACAAAATCAATAAACGTATTTAATAATTATCTGTTATACTTACTATAGTGGGATAAAACAATGAGTTATTTTAAGGAGGATTTTAATTATGGACGGTTTCGATATCAACTATGATATAGAAGTAATGGTAGATAGATATGAGGAATATCAGACTTGGCTTAATAATGATGGTTTAGAAGAACTTTATGGTAAGGAGTAATTGAAGATGAAGATACTTGTTCCAGGTGTTGAACCGAAAGAAGAACTTATTACAAGAACATTTCAATGCGATAAATGCGGTTGTATATTTGAAGCAGATTCAAATGAATATTATTATTATGAGATTCCTAAACTTATGACTTCCCCTCGTATTGTAGAATATTATTGTAACTGTCCTTATAATGGTTGTATTGGAATTGGATATGAACTAACAGATGATAATATGCTTAAGCTATGATTTTACAAAGAGATAAAGTAAATAAGGATAAGAGTGGAGAATAGATATTAAAATAAAGGAGAAATTACATCATGTTTACATTAAATGAAATCGAAGAAATAATTTTAGGTATGGCAGAGATAGTTAAAGAAAATCGTTATCTCAGAAAAGAAAATGAAGAACTTAGATTAGAACTTATTGACAAGAAAAATAAAATATATACAGATTATAAAGAAAGTCAGAAGTTAGCTGGTATGGCTTTAAAAGCTGCCTTAAATGATTATAAAAGATTAAACTTTATGGAGAATTATAACAATGAATATAAATGAAAAAGTAATAATTAATGATTCATTGGAAGAAGGTGATATAGACTGTTGTGCGTTCTTAGCTAATTGGTTCTATACTCATAATGATGATGTTGATATTCCTTGTATGAGTAAATCGTGTAAAGATTGTATTAAGGAGTGGCTTGATAGGTGTCATGAATAATGTCTATAATAGTATTGAATCCAACATACCTGAATTACTTAATGAGCTAAGTAAAGTTCATAAAGAATATATAATAGTCGGTGGTAGAATATTAGGTAAGGATTATATTTTAAGGAGGATTATAATTATGAATAAAAATAATGAAGTGATAGAAAGAGTTAATGATATCTTTAAGGCAGTTATTACAGATAAGAAAGATATGTATTTGTACGTTTTATCTGTACTTACTGATATTAATTATAATACTCTTAAAGAGGAATGGGATAATAGAAAAGATAATAAATGTCATGTAGCTATTAATAGGGAATTAGTTAAGAAAGCTATGATTGAGCATACTACTGAAAATTTAAACGCTCTGATAAATCCTGGCATTACTTTGGGAGATTGCATCAAAAAAAAGTTTGCTATTGATGATTTAGAAGGTGGCGTAATTGATTATGAAGTCTTTAATTGTCTTTTTGGTTATTTGAGAATGAGTAAATTTTTAGGTATTAATGGAGAGGAAGCAGAAACAAATTAATTAATCTACCCCGACTATTATATAAAAGTTAATAATTATGTAAAACGTATAACACACAAAGTTAATATTTGTGTGTTATACTTATATATAATAGAAGTATATATTGGAAGTGAATTTATGATGAGAATTTTTGTAACTGAATTTGCGGATAGCAAACGTGAAATAGAACATACTTTAAATATAAGTACAGATAATGTAATTGAACATTTACTTAAACTTTATTGTATGCCAAACTCAGAAAATAGAAATCATTGGTGTACTGAAATAGCCAATTTTTTATGTAGAGTTAAAAGATTTGCTGGTAAAAATAAGTTTCCTACAGCAAAACAAATTTATAACTGGACTTACTTTAAATGGAAAGATTTAATTACCGACATAAATTTCTTTAGAGGAATGGTAAATGATATTGAATTTGATTATAATGTTTCTATTAATGGTAATATAAATACTATGTCTAATGAATTTGATTATATATGTGAAGAATACTTTAACTGGTTAGCCTCTGAGTTAAGTAGTATAGGTCGTGTTAGCATTCCAAAAGTTGTAAATAAACTAAATGAATTATTTTAAAATCTAAAAGGAGTAAAATATGAGAATATTTGTAACTGAGTTTGCCGAAAGTAAAAAAGAAATAGAAAGAGAATTAAAACCTAAAACAGAAAATATTATAGAACATTTATTTAAGTTATATTTAGTACCAGAGCATACAGCAGTAAATCATTGGAAACAGGAAATTTATTCTTTTCTACATACAATTGATAAACTTAAAGGTAATAATAAACGACCTTCAAAAAAGCAACTTTATGATTGGACTTTTGGTAAAAAAGAAGATTTATTTGATGATGATTATTATACTGAGGGTATGATAGAAACTATTGAATATACTTATAATGTAAATATAACAGCCGATACGTTTGAAGTTAATGAAGTTATGTTTCACATATGTAAATCCTATTTTACTTGGTTAGCAGAAATTTTGTCGGAAAAAGGAATTATAGTTCCACAACAAGTTTATAATAAATTAGATGAATTATTATAAGGAGTATGTAAAATGACAGTAAATGAAACCATTAAAAGGTTACAGAAATTATCTGAGTTAGGATATGGCGATAAACCGATAAAAATATATAATTTAGAGAACGAAGATGATATAGACGATATTGGCATGGAAGCCGATAATGATGAAGAAGTTATTGTCTACACTAAAACATTTGCCGATACTGCTTTTGGTAGAGATATAGGATTTATCAGTAATGAAGACATTAATATTAGGGAATCAAGAACAAAAATTGTATTTAACAATAGTTTTTATGAGTTAACGTTTAAACATTGTTGTGATAACTGTAAGATGTTTACTTTAAATGATTACTTTCACGATTCTGATAGATACTGTGAGAGATTGGGATATAAGGTGTCCGATTTAAAATATCCCACAAATGTAAAACGTAAAGATTGTGTTTGTGATAAGTTTGTTTTAAAATAATATCTCTTAAAGGAGTTGAAAGTAATTATGGGTTCAGTAAAACTTGTAAATAATAATACAGATACTATTGGATTAGCTGATATAAATAAACATAGTATGATAACATATGCTATTCCAGATGAATGGAAAGATTATGTTAAGCAGGAGATAGATAAAGCTGTTAAGCCTGATATTAATACAAATAATCTTTCTACACAGCAAATTATTTTAGAGCCTAATCAATACTATATTCATTTTAAGGCTTTTCTTGGAACTAATATAAAGAATGTAGGTAAGTATATTTATAGAATAATTAATGCGGAAACTACTGATTGTGATAATATATGTAATCAGTTAATTGTTTATGAAAATATAATAGATAAAAAGATTTGGGCGAGAAATATATTTGATTTTACTGACGGAGTAGATAGAAGTAAATATCCTGAAATACCTAAGTTTATCAATAATCGTTTTACTTTACTTAATAAGATTGGTTATGATAAGAGTAATTCTTATTTTGAAAGTATTAATTATTTTAAAAATGAAAGCGGAAATACATTTATCTTTAAAGTATATAAAAATGGTAATTATTGTAAGAGTGAAATGATAAAGGAGTATTGATTATGACAAAGATAGAAAAGTTAGAAGCATCAATATTGGATTATAAAAAAGAGTTAGAACAACTTGAAGCTGAAATAGAGCTTTTAAAATTAGACGAAGAAAAGAAGAAATCTTATGAAGAATATTCAAGAGTAGGAAAAGATGAAACTTATTATAGTGTTGCTATTTTAGGTAAAGGTAGACCTTATATTGTGGACAGACAGGATAACCATAAAGATAAACCAGCTACTGATGCTACCTATTCTTATGAGAATAATAATTATTTTAAAAGCGAAAAAGAAGCGAATAAAATGGTAGACGCTATTAAATTCTTATTTAAGTTACAGAGGTTTTATGATATATATTGTCCTAATTATAAGCCTGATTGGTTTAACTCGTCGGAAGAAAAATTTATAGTTTATTATGACCATATAAAGAAAGAATATAGTTGGACTATTCGTAATACTTTCGACTATAAAACTACAATTTGTTTTCCTACTAAGGATATAGCAGAAAAAGTATGTAAGAGATTAAATACGCAACATAAGGAGGATTATTATGTCTGAAACAAATATAGATAAACTTAAATTAAAAATAGATGTTCTCGAACTTAATCTAAAACAACTTGAACAAGAATTAGAACTTTTAAAGAGTTCAAATGAACTAAACAATATAGATTTAGAAAATAGTTATCGTGTGAATAAGGGAGAACATTATCACGCAATTGAAACGTATGGACCTGTTTTTGGTATAACGTGTTATGTAGAAGAAAATTCTGGCTTAAACGATAAAAGATATGTTAGTAATAATTATTTTAAAACTGGTGATGAAGCTTCTAAAGTAGTAGATAAAATAAACTTTTTACTTAAACTCGAAAGACTACATAATATTTATTGTCCTGATTATGAGCCAGACTGGTCTATTACTAATAATAATGATTTTAAATATTTTATAGCATATGATACTGTTAACAATAAATATTGTACAGATTTTATTCATATACTTAAAAGAGATTCAGAAGTGTATTTCCCTAATTTGGAAATTGCACAGAAGGTATGTGATATTTTAAATAAGGAGTTGGACAATAATGAATAATGCAGAAAGAATAACTAAGTTAGAAGAAATGTTAGAAAAATTACAAAAAGAACTTGATGAAATTAAAGGGAGTAATAATGATAATGAATGTAAAGTAGATACATTTGAACGAGTTAAACGTCAAGAAGCATTTTATAATAAATCAATTTCATTATAAACTCTAAAACAATAATATAAATTATATCAAAATCATTACATAATATTAATATAATTATATAATGTAAAAATTTAATATTTACAAATTACAAGATTTGTGTTATACTTTAATTAGTAAAGTGTAGTGGCTTTATGTTTTTAATTTATAATAAGTTAATATTAATGTTTGGCTATTTTATATAGTTTAACATTTTATATTATATAAAAACTGCTTGTAATTGTCCACTACCTTTTACAAGCAGTTTTTTATTTCAATAAAAGGTGGTGAATATAATGCAAGTAAAAAGAATTGAAAGACATATCATCAATAGACAAAATAAATGGTATAAATTACTTGAAAATAAATGTTATATTGCTAAGAATATTTATAACCACGCCAATTATCTTATAAGACAGACATTTGTTAAAACTAATAAATATTTAACTTATGAAGAAGTTGAAAAGCTGTTACACGATGATGTTGAATATCCTGATTATTGGAATTTAGGTTTAGCTAATAGTTCTCAACAAATATTAAGAGTATTAGATAAAAATTGGAAGTCATTTTTCAAATCCATTAAGGATTGGAAATTACATCCAGAAAAATATTTAGGTAGACCTAAATTACCTAAATATAAGAAAAAGAATGGGTTAAAAGAATTTGCTTTAACTTATAATCAGTTTAGACTTAAAAATGATAATCTCATTCATTTTCCTAAAACTCTTAATGGATTTACAATAAAACCTAATTTCATTAATAATCCATATGATACAATTCAACAGGTAAGATTTATACCACAAAATGATAGAATAGTTGTTGAAATAGTTTATCTTAAAACTATTGCTGATATTAGTATAAAGTCAGATAATTATATAGGCATTGATTTAGGTGTAGATAACTTCGCAACCATTGTAAGCAATAATGGAATTGCTCAAATAATAAATGGTAAAGGTCTTAAATCCATAAATCGCTATTATAATAAGCTAATTGCCGAAAATAAATCTAAATTAGACTTAGATAAATCTGAAACAGAATATTCTCATAAACTTAATTCTATTACAAATAAAAGAAATGATAAAGTCGATTACTTTATGCACAATGCTTCATCTTATGTTGTAAATTTAGCATTAGCGAATAACATATCAACTATTGTTATTGGCAAAAATGAAGGCTGGAAAAATGAATGTAATATAGGAAAAGTTAATAATCAAAAGTTTGTTCAAATTCCATATAATTCATTTATTGCTAAATTAGAATATAAATGTCAAGAAGTAGGTATAACACTTATTACTATTGATGAATCTTATACAAGCGGAACATCATTTTTAGATAATGAATTACCTATTAGAGATTTTTATAATAAGAAACGCCGTATTAAGCGAGGGTTATTTAAATCAAATCAAGGTAAATATATAAATGCTGATATAAATTCTGCTTGTCAAATTTTAAGAAAAGTATTTGTCAATGCTTTTAATAAGCCAGACAATATAGGGTTTGTAATGAATCCAGTTAAGGTTAATGTTATTTAATAATATTAAAATTACAAAGAAAAATTATATTAGACTTTATTAGTTTATTATAATTTTTACATTATATTAGTTTAGACGGTGTAGCAACTATATTTAAACAAGTTGAAACAGAACAGTTTGAAGATTTTAATAATGATTGTTTTAAAAATAACAATTATTTCAAAAGTATAGAAAGAGCCGTAGAAGTTAAATCTAAGATAGAACTTTTACTTAGGCTGGAGAGATTATACGATACTTTCTGTCCTGATTATAAACCAAATTGGAATGATAATTATGAACTTAAATATTTTATTGAATTTGATTGTGATGACAATGTTTATGTTTGGAGTTATACTGATGCTTATTATCGTACTGATGTGTATTTTCCAAGTGAAGACATAGCAATAAAAGTTTGTGATATACTGAATGCTGAATTGGAAAGGAATAAAAAGGATGAAGCAATGTCCTAAATGTAATAGCTATATGCGATTTAATATGGATTATGTTTGCGGAAATCCTTTTATTTATTATACTTGCATTAGTTGTGGTTATGATGAAAGAAGATATCATCAGTATACTGTAAGTACAACTAAAACAGACAGTTACTTAGAGAACAGACTTTCTGAGCTTAAAATGGAATATGGAGATAGCAATGAATTAGCTTTAAAAGAATAAAGTTAACAATTACTTAACATAAATAATATTTATTAGTAACAATCTTATGTTATAATTAAATAAACATAAGATTGTTACTTTTATAAGATAGTGAGTTGATAGTAATTATATGTTAGAAATTATATATAGAATTTATGAAGTTTTAGATGAAGAAACAAAATTAGAATTAGCTAAAGCCAGCACCTATTTTTACGGAGATAGAAATAAAGAGTTAGTGATGGATTGTAAACTTGTGGATAGTAGAGAACAGTTTAAATCTATTATTAAAGAAGAATATGGAAATGATATAAAGTTTCGTAACAGTAAAAATTTGAAACCTGGTGATTTATACTGCATAATTATCGGTGAACATTGTTATACTACAGAAAGATATTTTATTAAGTATAAGGGTAAATGTGCTTATTGTAATGGCGAATTAGAAGGTTATTTTACTCCATTAAGATTTGATAATTATGAATTAGAGAAAGTTCTGTATAATGTAGATGTAGAAAAATATTCTAAAGAAGCATTTTGTTCAAATGAATGTAGAAATAGAAGACTAAATGAACTAAAAAATTTAATAACTAAAGATTCTGATAAGTTAGAAAATTCTAATGTGTGGATTGATAAATCATTATTTACTGAAAATCAATCTACAAATAAAATTGTAGGTTACATATATAAAATCACTAAACGTTCTACGGGTGAATTTTATATTGGTGAGACTACTTATGTACCTATATTTAGGTGGGGTCAACATTTATTGACTGAACGATTTAATATTAAAAATATAGAAGATTACATTTTTGAAGTTATTGATACAGTATATGAAGGTACTAATATATTTGAAGCCGAATCTAAATACATTAAAGAATATTACAATAAATATCCTAAGCTAAGTCTAAATAAAGCTGGTATTACAGAAGAAATGAAAAATAAAGTAAATCATAGTATAAATAAGTTATTTTAATAATTATTTAACCTATATATAATTATATTGTAATAATTGTTTGTTATAATATACTTAGTAAAAAATTTATTTAAATCTATAGGAGTTGATATGTTTTATGAAAAATTATAAAAATGTTGCCATAAGTAGAGTAGATGACAAGTATTTTAAAAGAGGCGAAGTTGTTTCTATTAGTGCGAAATCGGATTATGGATTTGTAGTAAGGGGTAATATGGCTATTAATTTAGGTGACACAGACTTTATCTTTATGTTTAATGCATCTGATAAAGAAATAGATAAAGTTGTTAATTCTATCATAACAGAACCCACCTCCTCTATAGAAGATGAACTTAGAACTGACTATAAGAAATTTAGTTCAAAATTAAAGGAATTAGAGAAATTAAAGACCACAAAATACCACAGAAGATTATGACAATGCAAATCTTAATCCTATGGTTAAAGAAATATATAAGCAAGATAATGAAGCTATGGATGACGGTATAGATGTTCTTAAAACACATTTAGACCTTGTTAATAGGATGGCTAAACTTAAAGGAATAAATTTAAACGAAGAATAAAACTATGTGTCAAGATATCTATTAATAATGTGAAAGGAGTGTTCATATGAAATATCCTATTAGTGATGTTTATATATGTATAGATGACCACGACCTTATTATCATTGGTAAAGTTTTAGGCCCAGAGAATGACCCTTATTCTTTAGAAGCAACTGAAATTGTAACAAATTCTGAATTTGAAAAAAGATTAAGAAGTTTTGATTGTGCCTATGCCAAAGTAAATGATTGTGTTTTTCACTTAGTAGGTTATTTATACACTGTAGGTTATTTATACACTAAAGATTTTGTAGGTAAAAAGTCTAAAAATAATTCTATTGATACTAAATGGATAAATGAACTTAAACTTATGGGGTATGATATAGATAAGCTCGATTATACTTTGAAGGAGAATTAATAGTTATGGTTATTCTTACAGAAGACAAAACATTGTATAGAGGTATATTTTGGATTACCGATATAGATAATATCAGTTCTTCTAAACTTTATTTTCAAATTCCTTGTGATAGTAACGGCGTTATTAATGATACTAATTTTAATATAGATTTTGATAAATCTTCTAAAGGTCAAGATAATTATAATCATAAGAAAGTTTGGAATACATTAAGTGTTAAAGATACTAAAGGTAAACCTTATAATTATTTTCCAAGGGGTAGAGTTGAAATAAATAATGGTAAGGCTACCATTTATTGTTCTCCGCACATTGTTTGTGATGAACTTAAAAATTGGATTATTGATAAGTTTAATCTAACTAATTACAATGGCATTAAAAAGATAAGAGTAATTCCAGATTATTCTGAGCATTATGAATGTTATTTAGATTTGGATTATATATTTAATAAGGAGAATTAACTTTATGTATGTTTTAAAAATAGTTGTTAAAAATGAAGGTATAAATGAGTATAGAACTTATTATCTTTCTGAAAATAGAAAAGATTTATATTCTAATAAGCGTTATTCTACTTCATTAGATTTAGATATGGATATTAATAATGCTATTGTGGCTTGTCGTGCAGAGGATTTAATTGTGATGTTTTATAAAGATATGACAGATTTAGATAGTATGTTTTATAATCATTTTGGCATACATTTTGATGATATTAAAGAATATGATTTTAAAATAACTATTTGTGAAGTAGAAATTAGTGATATATTTAAGAAAGAATACCCATTTCCGCTTTATGGGTAAATAACTTAATATAGGTGATTTTATGAAACTTATAATCGAAATTCCCAAAGAATTTGAAAAACATTTCAACTATGATAAATTTGAGGATAGCTTAAATCGTTTAAAAGATGACGCAGGTACTTTTTGTTTAGCAGGTCAATACGAAATTGAACTTTGTGAAATGCTTATAAAATGTTTTAAAAGTGCTACAATTATAAAGTAATCTAAACTAACTTATATTGTAAGATTTTTTAATCTTACTAATTCATTAGAGAAAAGGGTTTAGATTGTTTTATGAGTAAGAAGAAAGATAATACAAGGGCTAAGTTTCAATGTAATCAATGTGGTTGTAGTTGGGTATATCACGAGCCTTATTGTCCAGTATGTAAAATTTTAGGTATGCCTATTAATGATAGAGCTAAGAGACTTGTAAAGAAATATTTAGATTTAGATAAAAAAGATGTTATAAAGAAAGAAAGTGATATTTCATGAACTTAGAAATTTACGAAGCCCGAACTCTTAATTTCAATATAGACGTGGAAGGTTTTTTAGCATATAGAGCTGATAATTATTACATAATTCCGATTGATACAATGTTAATATCTAATGGAGCACAGGAGTTAAATGACCTTGTGTATTTAGGAGCTTATTTAGTAGATAGAAATTCTATAAAGTTTAAATGTTCTATGCCTATTTTCCGTAATTAAAATTTTAACATTTTATTTACAGTTTATATAAAATTACAAGTACAAGATATTGTATAATTATATTAGTAAAAATAAACACTACTAATAACACGAACTCTTTTGGTTTTAGTCTTAATTATATTGTACCTAAAATTATTAGCTAATCTAATAAATTATTAAAAATCTTATTAAAATACTAATATTTGTTAATATTGTACAAATATCAATTATAATTTTTATATAATCTAACACTTGACTTTTACTCTTATATGTGTTACATTTATATATGTAAGAGGTAGAGAGCTTACATTTTCTTTTTAAATTTATATGCTAATAGCAGTTTATCTGTTATTTATAAAAAAGAGTGTTGGATATTCTCTACTATCCAATACTCTTTTTCTATTTTAAACTGAAAGTGGTGAGTGAAGTGTTAGTAAGACGTGTTGAAAAACATATTATTAAAGAAAATAATGAGTATTTTGATATGTTGATTGAATTTTGTTATAAGTCTAAAAATCTATATAATCACGCCAATTATATTATAAGACAAGAATTTATATTTAATCATAAATGGATAAGATATGATGAACTTAATACATTATTAAAAGTAGATACTGAATATCCAGATTATAAAGAAATGCCTACAGCTCAATCCGCACAACAAACACTAAAACTTGCAGATAGGAATTGGAAGTCATATTTTAAATCTATTAAAGACTGGAAGAAAAATCCAGAAAAATATTTGGGTATGCCTAAAATACCTAATTATATTAAAAATGATAGATATATTCTTGTACTTACAAATCAAAATTGTAGATTAAAGAATAATAATATTTATTTTCCGAAAGTATTTAATGGTTTTACAATAAAACCAATCTTTAATAATCGTTCTGATTATCATTCTTTTCAGCAAGTAAGAATAATACCACATAAACATAGAATTGTAATTGAATTAGTATATAATATTAAAATTAACACTAAAGAAATTACCGATTATGATAAATATATTAGTATTGATATTGGCATTAATAATCTTGCTACTGTTGCTAATAATATAAGTTTGCCTGCGTTTATAATAAATGGTAAGCCTATAAAATCTATAAATCAATTTTATAATAAACAAATAGCTCATTATAAATCAATTTGTGATGTAGTTAATAATATTAAGTATTCTAATAGAATGTATAGAATAACAGATAAGAGAGATTCTAAAATTACTGATTATTTACACAAAGCAAGCAGATATATTATTAATTGGTGTTTATCTAATAATATAGATGCAATTATTATTGGACAAAACAAGGGTTGGAAGCAAGAAGTAAATTTGAAATCACAGACAAATCAAAACTTTACACAAATTCCATTTGCAAAGTTCATTCAACTGATTCAGTACAAAGCAGAAGAAAAAGGTATAGCAGTCATTTTGACCGAAGAAAGCTATACAAGCGGTACAAGTTTCATTGACAATGAAGAACCTGTAAAGGAATTTTATAATAAAAGTAGACGTAAATATCGTGGTATGTTTAAATCTAATAAAGGTATTTTAATAAATGCAGATTTAAATGGAGCATATCAAATTATGAAGAAAGTAGTTCCAATAAAATGGAATAGAGGTTGTGCGTTACAGCCATTTGTAGTAAATATAGCGTAAGCTGTGTTGAACAATAAAGATTTTATTAAAATTTTAAATGATTATTTGAAATTATTAATAAAAATCGTAACATTTTTGGAAAGGAATTGATTACTGTGATAAATACAGAATATTTTAAGTTAATAGATGAATATGGAGATAGTGCCAGGGCGATACTAAAAGCTAAAGGTTTTGATGATGATAGAATAAATCTTATATATCAACATTATGAAGAAAACAAACAATATGCTGCCAAATTAGCAGAAGTTTATAAATCAGTATATGATATGAATGACGAAAATAATTAATTTGTGATTTGGTGGTGTTGATAAAATGAATAAGCAAGATAAGTTAGATATTTTAGATGAAATCATAAGAAATTATATAAAGGAAAAGAAATTCAATAAAGTAAATAAACTTGATAAGCCTGATATGTTTTTCAAAGGTTGTTTAGTCGGTGCTTTAGATATGTGTGATTGGGAACTCGAAGAAATTACTAAGTACATATTTATAAACAATAAGAAAACTAAAAAGGTAATGGCTATTTTTAATATAGAAGAAGAGAAGTTTGAAACTTATAAAGCATAAAAGGAGATATAAAAAAAATGAATTATTTTTTAAGATTTGACATTCCTACTGAAAAAGTTAATCCTATGCTTTCCGCCGATACTGAGCAGATAGCTGATTTTTCTTTTAATAATTGTAGAGATAGATTTTTTGAAGGTCAACTATGTTTACAGAATACAAATACAGGTAGAATTACATTTATATTTATATATGATGGTGATAAGTTTAATTCTTTTAAGGAACTTAAAGATAAAATTTCTTCTGACGCCAAACTTATCTTAGATAAAGCATTTACATATATAGATAACGATTATGAGAAATATCTTAAAGGTCAATATACAAATTTCTTTGCTCACATAAAGAAATTTGATGATTACACATTTATTGAAAATGATGTGGATAATTATGTGGGTACTGCCCTTATTTGGAAGATACTTCAACCCTCAGATAAGTTTTAAACATATGTCTGGTGATAGAAATTTTAATTTAGATGATTTTGAAAGTAAGGTCAAGAATGTTTCTGGCACTATGGCTCTTGAAGGTCTTAAACTTAACAATGAGGTTAAACAGAATTTATGTAGATATGCAACGGGTCAGATAGATTATCAAGAACTCATAGAAGAAATAAAATCTAAGTATAAGAAATCGAAATGAAAGGAAAAATATTTATGAAATTTACTAAAGAAGAAATAGAAGAGTTTATAACATTATATAGTAAAATAAAAGAAGAAATTAAAGGAAAAGAATTTATCCTTAAAAGCCTGGAAGCGAATATTGCCGACAGTATTGATGAATTGAGATTTGATAAAGATTTTAATAGTGTTAAATTAATTGAATTTCTTGATAGTTGTTATCATTTAGATGATGATAATTTATTTGTTTATAGCACAGGTCCTTTATCTATCGCCGAAACTGATGTAAGAGCCTTAGAAGATTTCTTACAGAGATTACTTAATCTTATCCTAAAGAAGGTAGATACTAAACAAAGAGAAATGTATTCAATGTTGGAAGATGTTGACAAAAATTTAATTAATACTTATAAAATAAAAATAAATGATTGTATAAGTAAATGTTTTATAGATGGAATGGATAAATCCCCTTATTATAGGATAGACTTAACTATCAGTAACAATTCAGATATTTTAGAATTTTCAAAATTATTTGGTATAGAAACTAATATTCATTTTACATTATATGTACCATTTAAAAATGCTGTACCTGCCTACCCTAATTTCGGTAAGATTAAAATGGATATTTACAGTAACACAATAAAGAATAAAGTCGTTAAGACTGAATATGATTATAATGTTGAAAAATTGTTTGTAGATATTTTAAAAATGTTTCTTTCCGATGAAATGACCTAATTTAGCGTTCACCTCATTGGTTTTTCATAAAACTCCTTTAGAAAGACGTAACCTAATTTTGTATTGTAACATAAATTAGGTTACGTTTTTCTTTTAAGTTATTTACTTTATTTTGTTTTCAACAATACTATATCATTACATACTACTAATATTGAATTTTTTATATGAATAGGGGGAGAATATAATGCAGACCCGAAATATTATAAAATATAATAAAGATAGTGAAGCTAAATTTATATGTCCGAAATGTGGCTCAGATGATGTTCATAACGTAAGAGAAAAAGTAAATAATTACTATAGCCGACAAAGTACATATATAAGAGATGATATGTATTTATGTGCTAAATGTTTATATATGGATTATTATACTCAGTTCAAGAAGAAAGATAATTAAAAAAAATAATTGAAAAGGGGATTGTATTAAAAATGGCTGTTGACTTAAATAAAGTTATAGATATTATAAATGAAACTATTGAAAAGAATGATATATTTACTACCACTTCCACAAGTTTTATTACAAGTGCTTTTGAACAAGTGGGAGTTAATGTAGAAAGTGTAGGAAATGTTACTTATACTAATAATATGTATAAAGGTTTCATTGCCTGCGGATTTGATGATGTTACCTTTAATATAGATTTATTTAAAGGTAAAAATCTTAAAAAAGGTGATGTACTCTTAAATCATTGTAATCATTGTGCTATAATGGTTGACGATAATAATTTAGCAGAATATTATGAATCTGCTAAGATGGGTGATTATAGAATACCTATGTTAGATTGGAATGATAGAAAGTATTATAATATAAGACCATATTATAATTATCCGTGGAATTGTGTGCTACGGTATAGCGATTTAGTTAACACTAAGTTAAGAGATGAAACACTATTAGCCGGAAATAAAGTTACTTTAGATAATGTAAAATTATTTACTTCCAGTTCAATAAAATCTTTCACTGAAACACTTAATGGTGATTATTATTTATATGATAGTAAAGTAGTGAGTGATAGAATAAGAGTAACTAAAGTTAGGTCTTGTGTGGGTAAGAAACCTATAAATCAAAATATTGTGGGTTGGATAAATGTATCTGACATAAAATAAAAAGACATAATAAGGAGGATAGAAAGATAAATCTATTCTCCTTATCTTTTTATTATATAAAAATAATAAGAATATATTTTATAATGTAATTAATCGGTGTCACACTACTAATAATGTTATTATATTTATATGTGAACCATTAATATTTTTAGGAGGCAAAATATTATGAGTACAAAAGAAAAGTTAATTACTATTGTTATACCCTATTATAATGCGTCTAAGACTATTGAAGATACTTTAATGAGTATTTGTATTCAAAGTATTAAATCCCAGGTTGATGTTATTATCGTTGATGACGCTTCTAAGAAAAGTGAATATAATAAGTTAGTATCTATTGTTAAGAAATTTAAAAAATATATAGACGTTGATTATATTCATTATGACGAAAACAAAGGACCTGGTTATGCAAGACAAAAGGGCTTAGATATGTGTAAGCACAAATATGTTATGTTTATGGACGGTGACGATGTGCTTGCAACTTCTACAGCATTATTTGTTCTTTTAAATGAATTAGAGAAAGATGAAAATTGTCAAATTATATCTTCTAACTTTATAGAAGAAGTAAGAAATAATGAGGGTAATTATGTAGATATGCACATTCACGTCAGGGATATGACTTGGATGTTTGGCAAGCTTTATAGATTACAATATCTTATAGATAACGATATATCATTTAATGATAGTAGAGCAAATGAAGATAGTGGTTTTAATGCACAATGTATTCTTTATGCAAAAGAAGGCACAATAAAATATTTGGATAAACTTACTTATTGTTGGAATTATAATCCAAGTAGTATTACTAAGAATAATGATTATAACTTTAATGGCTTAAAGGGTTATATAGAAAATCATACTTGGTGTATTCATAAAGTATATAGACATTATATGGAAACTCACGATAATAATGGCTCTGGAATAATATCTAATGTAGTTAATCATGTATTAAAGACTTTTTCAATGATATATTTATATAGAATGGAATTAACTAAGAATGGTAGAAGCCAAGAAGAACTGGATATTTATGATAGTTGGGCTATGTCTTATTATAGAGACACATTTGTGTATTTTAAATTTTATTTTACAAATAATACCATAAAGGATATATATTTATTAGTATCTAAAAATCATCAGAAAATGATAGATAACTTTATACTACCTTTTAATATATTCCAGTATATAGATTATCTTAATAATAAAATGCTTGATGAATTAGGTATGATGCAGATACTTGACGCCGATAAAAATTTAGTTGGTTATGTCAGAAAAGAAGATAAAGATAAGATAGACCCTAATAATCCTGATTTAGATACTATTATTAAGCCTAAAGATATAAATGAACATCTTAAAATATATGAAAAATAAAAATTAACAAAATTAGTTATGTAAAATTAAACGAATAATTACATATAAGTTAATTCATATAATACACTAACTAATAATAGTTAAATGATAAGGCTTTAACTTGGATAAAAAAATAAATCTTGAAATGGAACTTAATTACGGCATAAATAGCACGTTTATATAAGTTAAAGCAGCCGTAAAACAAATGGATAACTCCTTATATAAAAAATTAAGTTCTATTATATTAATTTATTAAAGATAGGAGTTGATGATATTATGGCTGATAATGTAGGTGTATATATTAATGACAGAGGTACTATGTACACCATTAGAGACCAAGAAGCCTTTGACACAGCTAATAGTGCTAAATTATTATCTGAAGACGCACAAGAAACTGCTAACGAAGCATTAGCCTTAGCCGAGGAAAATGCCGAAAAAATTGACCATTTTACTGAATCTATTGTGTTTAATACACACAATGAATTTCCAAATATAGGTGATAGTTCTAAGTTATATGTAGCTACAGATGAAAATAAAATTTATAGGTGGGATTCAGATACAAACATTTATGTATCAGTTTCAGGTGCTGGTTCAGATTTTAATATCATTGAAAACTATTTATAATAGTCAAAAAATGTGATATCATAAATAATATATTGCATTTAATTTTTAATTAAAGATTAAAACAAAATAAGAAAAGGAGATTGATTTTTATGGCAGATACAATTGTTTCCGCAAAAGTCCTTCAAGTTGCCCTTACCACAGAGCAGTGGGCAGATTCAAGTGTTGCTTCTAAAGTTATTAGCAAGGGCCAGATAGTAGTTGAATATTGCACTGATGGTTCAACTAAGATGAAAGTCGGTGACGGTGTTAACACTTTCGCTAAATTACCTTATTCCGCTGGTGCAGATGTAGAGTGGGCAGACATTGTTAATAAGCCTGCATTTGATACTAACCTTACTAATGCTGGTGAATTTGCAGACGCTCAGGCAGTAGGTAATGCTATTACAGCAGTAAATAATATTGCTACTGATGCTTATACCAAAGCTAATGGTGCTTATGACCAGGCTAATCTTGCTTATAACGCTGCTAACACAGTAGCAAGCGACCTTTCTAATGCTATGACAGTTCAGACTTATGGTCTTACACTGAATGGTGCAGTAACTACAGATGCAAGCACATTTACTTTTGCAGACCTTGCAAAGGGTGTTACATTAGAAACAACTCTTAGTAACTTTGATGCTTCTAAGATTACTTCTGGTACTATTGATATTGCAAGAATACCTCATGGTGCTTTAGAGCGTTGTGTTGTAGTTGCAAATGATACAGCTCGTTTTGCACTTACATCCGATGATGTTCAAGTAGGTGATACTGTTAAGGTTACAGCTACTGGTTTAATGTACTTTGTTGTTGATATTGACCACCTTGATACTGAAGCTGGTTATGAAGTTTATACAGCAGGTACAGCAAGTGCAGTTGAATGGTCTGGTGTACTTAATAAGCCTTCTATTGATACTACACTTACACAAGATGGTAACTTTGCAGACGCAGGTGCTACTGGTAATGCTATTACAGTAGCAGAAACTAATGCTTCTACAATAGCTAACAATGCTTTTAATGCTGCTAATGCAGCTCAGTCTACTGCTAATGATGCTTATGATGCTGCTAATAACGCTGCTGGTGACGTAGCTAATGTTGCAAGTGACCTTGCTAATTTAGCTAATGAAGTAATTACAGTTGAAGTTAATGGTGCTGTTGTAGCAACAGCTGCTAATGCAAAGCTCGGTGGTACTATTACTCTTGAAACAACTGTTAATAATATTTCTGCTTCTGATGTAGGTTTAGGTGCTGTTAATAATAGCAGACAGGTTGACGCTCTTACTACTGTAAATAGTGGTGATATCGTAACTTGGGGTGCTGATGGTCATACAGTTGTAGATAGTGGTATAAATGCTGCTAATATTGTACTTAATACAGATACACTTGTACTTAATTGCACACTTTAATTCATTAACTTACTTCTGAGAGTTTTTTGAATAAGTAGTTAAAAAGAAAATCTCCTAATTGAATTTATCAGTTAGGAGATTTTTTATTTTTTACAATAAAAAATCAAATAAATCCATTACAATAAGAATATTTGATTTACAACTAATATTAATAAAAGGAGATGATACCCGTGTTTAAAGTAGCTTTAATAGATAGTGTTAAGGAATATAATGGTACAGAAAATAATAATAAAATTAAAGTTGTAAATATTATAGAATTACAAAATTTATCAAGTCTTGATGATATGAGAAGATTTATGAATGTGCCTTATATAATGAGTGTTAACAATGATGTTAAAATAGGTATGTTATATGACCCTAACACTAATATTATATATAATGAATTAGGCGACCAAGTATATCCGCCTATGACACCAGATTTGATTTTACAAAAAGTATATAAAGCCGTAAAAGAATTGACTTTTACGCAGGATTTAGAAGATTTAAGTTTAACAGAGTTACAGAACTATCTTATTAAAAAGAGTAAGAAAAACTTAGAAATATATTTAGAAAACCATCCAATGAAATACAATAATAAGTATTATACAGTTACTTCCAGTAAACAAAATCAGTTAACTGAATTACTCAATGCTTATAAATTTGCTGATAATGTAGATAAGGAATTAGAGTTATATTGGAATGAAACAGGTAAGGAATTTGAAACTTATACTTACGAAGATTTAATTAATGTATATTTGGCTATGCTTGAATATGTAAAGCCAATAGTAGTTTATCAGCAACAGATAGAAACACAGATTAGAAAAACTAATGATACTTCTGTCTTAGTAAATATTGATATATCATTTGATAATTACAATTTATAAAATTGACATCACTCCAAATTTTTATATATTTCATTTGGCACCTCCTTTTTAAAGACGAAGCAACCACTCTAATTAACAAAAGAGTGGTTGTTTTGTTTTTATATTTTATATAAATAATAAAAAATTTGATTAACAAATATCATATATTTTTGTACATACTAATATTACAAGAGAATAAACAACAAACATTATAATAAAAAATTGGAGGCTTTTATTATGGAAAATAATATGAATGTAAAACAGGAACTGAAACTTTATTCTTATTCAGTATCAGCTATTAATCAGGCTCTTGATATCATTGATAAAGAAATGAAACCAATAGGTATTGATTCTATAAGAGCTGTATCTTATCTTATTGAAATACTTACTCACCCATACAGTGAGTTAACTAATACTGATTTAGATAAAATAAATAATACCCCTATTTTTGAAACGGATAAAGCAGAAGTTTCAGAGTAAAGCAAAATAAAGGAGATAGATTGAAATGAAAATTTATTCTGATGAAAGTTTAAGAAATTTTGACTTTTGGTCGGGTGCATATGATAATGCAAAAGAATTAAGTTATGAACAGTTAGACCAAATAGAAGCTGTATTAGAAGACGCTTATCCCGAAGGTATGAGTGCTACTGAATTAAATGATTTATTCTGGTTTGATTTTGATACAGTATTATCTTGGATAGGTCTTGTACAACTTGATAATGGTGATATAGTTGATGAAGATTATGAAGAAGACGAAGAAGAATATGAATATGAGGATGAAGAAGAATAAATCATTTTTAACTTAGGACAGCCATTATTTTTTCTTCCTAATGGGTGAGGGTAGGTAGTTAGCGCACAAATTATCTACCCTCAAATACACATACAAAGGAGTTGAATTTTTATGGGTAAAATTAATGAAGCAGTATCTTATATGAAAAAGATAGCTAATGACCCTAAACACGGTTATAGTCAGCTTAATCGCTGGGGCAATCCTAATACTTGGTCAGATTATGATTGTAGTTCTTTAGTTATAAGTGCTTATGAAGCTGCTGGCATACCTGTAAAGACTAAAGGTGCCACATATACAGGTAATATGTATAGTGTTTTTACGAAATTAGGTTTTAAAGATGTTACTTCTAAAGTAAATCTTTCTACTGGTTCTGGTTTAGTTGCTGGCGATGTATTATTAAATCATCAATATCATACTGCTATGATGATTAATACAACTCAATTATCAGAAGCGTCTATAGACGAAAAAGGTGGTATAATGGGTGGTCAAGTAGGCGACCAAAACGGTTGGGAAATACATATAAGAGGTTATTATAATTATCCTTGGAATTGTGTATTAAGATTTACTGAAACCACACCTAAAACACTAAAAGCTCTTGATACTTCCGGATATAAGAAAGGTCAATCTACAATAGGCGTATATTCTCTTAAACAGTTACTTATCATTGCTAAAGCTAAAAAGATTATTAATCAAAGTGTAAATAATGATAATAAATTTGGTGACGGCACAGAGAAAGCCGTTAATGAATTACTTAAAAAATGGGGTTATAAACAAAATGGTATTGCAGGTGAAAACTTCATTACTAAGTTAGGTTCTTTAATCAAGTAATTGAAAGGAGAGATAACTATGGCAACATATAAAGGTTTAGATGTTTCTTACTCTCAGGGAAATATTGATTTTAAAAAAGTTAAAGCTGACGGTTATACTTTTGTAATTATACAGGCAGGGTATGGTAGATTAGCTTCTCAAAAAGACAAATACTTTGAACAAAATTATAAAAATGCTAAAGCTGCTGGACTTAATGTAGGTGCTTATTGGTTTAGTTATGCCGAGAGTGCAGAAGACGCTAAATCAGAAGCTAAGGCTTGTATGGAAGTTATTAAAGGTAAGAAATTTGAATACCCTATTTTCTTTGATTTAGAAGGTGCTCCTTTACAAAAAGGTAAAGCTGAATGTAGTAAAATGATAAATAATTTCTGCACTGCTTTACAGAATAATGGTTGGTATGTAGGTTTATATATGAGTAGAAGTGCTCTACAAACTCTTGTTACTGATACAGTTGCTAGAAAATATACTAAATGGATAGCTGAATATGGTGTTAATAAACCACAATATGAAGGTTCTTATGGTATGTGGCAATATTCAGATAAAGGTCAAGTAAAGGGTATTACTAATAATGTAGATTTAGATACTGCATATAAAGATTATGCCAACATTATTAAAGCAGGTGGTTATAATGGTTTTAAGAAACCTACTCTTAAAACATTAGACGCTACTGGTTATAAGAAAGGTCAAGCTACAATAGGTGTATTGGCATTTAAACAGTTACTTATTGCAGCTAAAGCTAAGAAAATTATTACACAAGGTGTTAATAATGACAATAAGTTCGGAGATGGTACACAGAAAGCCGTTAATGAACTGCTTGGCAAATGGGGCTATAGACAAAATGGTATAGCTGGAGAAAATATGATTAAAAAATTAGGAGAACTCCTCAAAAAATAGAGTAAAGATACAAAGAATAAGGACATTACCTTTAATTAGGTAGTGTCCTTATCTTTTATATAGAAGAAATTAAAAAAAATTAGTTGTAAACAAGTTCTATAACTTTTTGCATAAGTCTTACAATACTTTCAAAATGTTCTTTAGTATTATCCACTGTATAATAGAAACAGTGTGACATTTCATGACATATAGTTTCAAGATTAAGCATAATAAATTTAATATCTTCCTGATTCAGTCCGCCATTATTATCTGTAAGATTATTTCTATTCTTAATATATTTTCTATTAAGGAATATTCTATTTTCATAGGCTGTAGCAAAGCTGTCTATATCACACATTTTATAGTTCTTATTATCAAACTCAATTACATTACTAAATTCTGTATCACTAATAATAAATACATTTGTTTTGCCGAAAAGAGTGTCTGTAATTCTATTAAGAATTTTAAGTATTCTTTTCTCAGCCTCATTATTCACATTATTATTCTTAAATTTTGCTTCCAGCTTAATTGAATTATGAAGTTCAGATATATGTTTAAAATTATTCTTAGTTTCAATAACATTCTTTTCCAGCTTATTTCTAATAAGGACAAGAGGAATATTATAATATCCTGTAATTGCTACATAATCAGCAAATTTAGAAACTTCCTCTTCTTCCACATAGAAACCAAAATTATTATCTCTGTTAAGTTTTTCACCAGTTTGTTCACATTTATCTACTTCTTCATAAATATTATTTATTTTAGAAACGATATTTGTAGTAGTTATGATATCATTATTAGTAACTTCTATATTAGTTTCATTTATATTATCAAAAGTATTATTGGTAGTTTCATTTTCTTCATCTTCAACCACTTCAACTTCATTATTATTATAGAACTTAAACTTAATATAGTTCTCATAATCATTTACATTCAAATTTCGGTCAATACCCATTTCGTAAGTTTTTATATCTTTATCAGAACCATTTTTGACAATCTTCTTAAAACACTTAATAATTTCCTTATTAAGTGCAGATTTCATACCATTATAGTCTTCATCATATATAAAATCTTTTCTATCAGGTGCTCGTAGATTAACCACATTGGGCTTCAAATTAATAATACCAGTAATACCTCCAAGTTCTTCCTCCTTAATATGTCTATCAAAAGCAAAGTATTTAATCTTATGCCAATAATCATAATTATCATAACTTGTAGGTCTTATCCAACCAGTAAAGTATTCATTATTAATTTTGTGTAAATATGGATAATCCTTTTTAGGACTTGTACCTTCAAATTTAATGGTCGAACCATTAAGAATAATTCTTGGATTTTTAATGTATTTAGCAACTGTTTTAAACTTATCTTCTATTTCAAAAGTATAAACATCAGGTAAGAAATCAGTAAGAGTTATTCTAAATCCCGACTTTCTTGAATTAGGAGTTATAGTAACAGCATCAACCGTATTTTCTTCAAACATTTTGTTTACATCAAATACGGCTTTAAATCCAACACTTTCAATAATGACAGTATTAGCTACAACAATAGTGGAAAAGAAACCTTCACCAAAAGGATTTTCTGTAGACATTACATCAGAACTCCAACCCGAAATATTCTTTTCAAAAAGCATTTCGGGGTTAGAACAACCTATACCATTATCCGAAATAGTAACTTTATTATTAGTAACATCTACTCTAACAGTTGTAGCTTTAGCTCTTTGACAGTTTTGTATAATTTCATCAACCCAAGTATATCTGTCAGAATAGGTATTACTCCTAAGCCTTCTCATTTCATTAATTACATTAATCTTAATATCCATAATTGCACCTCAATAATTATTGTAAATCATAGCTATCAAAAAATTCCCATTCGACTTCTATATCCTGTGAAGCCTCTTTTATAGCTTCTTTTATAGCATCTTCTTTATTTGGGAACTCTGACACATTTATTAAATATAATGTATCAGTATCAGCATAGCGGTCGTATTGTATGTTTATCTCCCAATAAGTTTCACCGTCACTATAATCCGCTTTACTTATATCAACCGCTTCTAATAACTTTGAAGCTCCTTCACATATTCCTTTGTCAGTCAGTTCTGTATCTATCTTAGGTTCATCAAAATAGTAATCATCATAGTAATAATCTTTATAATCTCCCTCATAGATATGAGACACACACCCAAAATTAATTACTGGTAAACAAACTTCCATACTACTACCTCCAAAACATATGTCGAATATTGTTGTTTTCTACTGTAACTAATTATATACTATAAATATTACAAAAATTTATTTATAATGTAAATATATTATTAAACTTATGACATACTAATAAAACATAATCTAATAAGAAATAATGCGTAAATAATCATAACTACTAATAATATAACTATATATGAAAAGAAAGGAGATTATATAGCGTGAAACAAGATTTATTAGCTGTTGTTCAACAGGGTACTCTGCCTTATAATGCTATTGACGGTAATGAAGTAGTTAATTTTGCTAAATTAAATGCAATTACTTTAAAAATAGTTACCAATGAAGTTGGTGAAATTACTTTAAGTACAACAGTGACTGGTAATATTCAAAGTGATGAACGTTTATCTGACGGTCTTGAAGAATTACCCTTACCTATGAATGAAATCTTTAATGATTATAATAATAATATTGTAGGTTCACCGGAAAGTGTTATTATAGGTGGTTCTGGTAATCACGTTGAAGGTATAAATAATAATGTATGGTCAGATTTTACTTCACAGGCCGACCATATTGAAGGTCAAGACCATTTATTTATGTCCAATATAAGATTTATGCTTGGCGGAGGTATTATTAATTCATCTGTTGATGCCGAAAGTGCTGGTATAACGAATTGGAGTGTTGTTAAGACTAACGGTGTTCATATAGAAGGTTATGAAAACTATTCATTATATTCAGATACTAACCATATAGAGGGTTCTAAAAATGTTAGTATGGGTGCAGATTATTCACATAATGAAGGTTATAAAAATTTAGCATTTGGTAAATATTCTCATATTGAAGGTTATAGTGATAACGATATTATAACTCAATTAGGATTACTTAAAGATTATGTTAGAGATTTAGGCACTATACAGCCTAAATTTGATGATATAATTAGTAATGCTAATGATTTAAACAAACCTTCTTATAATACTATATTAGAAGCTAATCCTTTTACATTAGCTGCTAATAAAGTAGTTGATTTAAAAAGTGCTATTGCTAATGAATATTTATCATATAATCATACTCATGATGTTTATTCTAAATTCTTTATATCTCCAAATAGTATAGGTAGTGCATTTGGTGACGCTTCACATACAGAGGGTAGTAATAATACAAGTTTTGCAGATTCTTCTCACAGTGAAGGTACTTATACTACTACATCAGCGGATTATTCACACTCAGAGGGTTTATATTCTCACGCATTTAATAAAGGTGCTCACGTTGAAGGTGGATATAATATAGCAGGTTCTTTTGTTATATTAGACAGTGAAGGTAAAGACGTTACAAGAAAAAATGCTGACGGAGATTCCAGTGTGGTATCATATCTAAGTCATCAAGTTACTGAATTAACTAATTTTACTAATAATAACACTACACGACTTATATTTGATAAGGCGTCTTTTGCAAATGCTGACGGCGAATATGATTTAACTCCTACACACAATAACGATTTTACTATTAAAACAGGATTTAAATATACTGGTAGTGGTGAAGGTGTTATTGATAGACTAACTAAATCAAGAAGTTTATCAGGTACAAGTTTTACTGGTTTATTCCCAACAGAAGATGGTGTTAGAGGTTTCCAACACGCAGAAGGTTATAATAATTTAGCTTTTGGAGATTTAACCCATGCTGAGGGTTTTCGTAACTGGGCAATAACTCCTGGTTCTCATGTAGAAGGTGTAGATAACTTAACCACATATGATTATCCTATATCTTCTAATTTACAATTAGATTATTTAGGTTTACACGTTGAAGGTAGTTCTAATGTTGTTAGAAGTGCTGGTAGTATTCACGTTGAAGGTAGTGAAAATTTAGTAGAAGGTAATTATTATCTTGATAATAATATTACTAAGAGCATTAAAATTGAAGGCGCTCATATTGAAGGCTATCAAAATATTTTAGGTATAGAACCAAGTTCAAATTCGACAAATGGTATTGGTACTCATATTGAAGGTAGATTTAATATGGCAAGTGGAAACGCTTCACATACAGAAGGAAGTTATTATAAGTTAAGGCATTATGTGGCATATAACGAAACTACAGGAAATCCTTACTTAGTAATAGAAGAAGCGTCTATATTAGGTGTTGGAAACTATACTTATTTAGACCCAAATACGTCTAAAAAATATAATTGGGGTCCAAAAACTTATTGGACTTCAATAGTACCTATAAGGAAGGTAATAGTACCAAATGGTGCAGAAGTTATTGATACCGACTATTTATATCTTAATAATAATAAAGGAGAAAGCAGTCACGTTGAAGGTGGAGGTAATACTTTATTAGGTGGCATTTACTGTCACGTTGAAGGTAGTCCTTACACTTATTTAACATCAATTACACACAATGAGTATACAGACCTTGATGCTCATAATTATACAACTGAGTTTCATAGTGTAAGTGGTTCTGCTCTTCACGTTGAAGGTAGAGCTAATACTTGTTATGGTATAGCTTCCCATGTAGAAGGTGATAGAAATAATTTAAGCGGTCTCTATGGTTTACACGGCGAAGGATATAATAACACTTGTATGGGTAATGTTAATTATGTTCATGCAGAAGGTATTAAAACTAAAATTCAAGGAGGTAGTACATATCATAATAATGCCCATGGTGCCCATACAGAAGGTTATGGTTCCAGAGCTATGTCATTTGCTGCACACGCAGAAGGTTCAGCTATAAATAAATTAGATACTGAAAATTCTAAAAATATTATTGTAGGTATTGCTGATGAAAATTCAGTTGCAGGTAATATATATGTTAACTACTCCGGTTCTGGATTAAAACTTAGAGAATTAATAAATAATTTAAATGATTCTGCTGAAAAAGATAATATGAGTATGTATTATAATATTCCTGAAGATACTTGGATGCCTCCTACGGTTGGTACTTATGTTCTTGCAGCAGGTATTGGTTCTCACGCTGAGGGTGGTGCTACAAGAGCATTAGGACACGTTTCACATACAGAAGGTCTTTTAACAGAAACTTCTAATGCCAAAAATGATGGTATTGCTGATAATGTTGCAGCTCACGCAGAAGGTATATGTACTTATGCTTTTCAAACTGCTTCACATACTGAGGGTATAAATACAAAGGTTACTGGTGTTGCAGGTCACGCAGAAGGTGTAAATTCTATAGTTGAAGGAATTGCAGGTCACGCAGAAGGTTACGATACTCAGGCTATTGGTCAATCCAGTCATGCAGAAGGTACTGGTACGTTAGCTCGTGGTATGAACTCTCACGCAGGTGGTACCTATTCAAGTGCATATAATGATTTCTCATTTGTTCATGGTAGTTCATTAATTACAGATTATAATAATCAGTTTGTTATTGGTAGATTTAATAAGTTAAAAGAGTATGGAGAAGCTGCTCCTGATAGATTATTTATGGTTGGTAATGGTGTAGATATAGACCATAGAAGTAATGCTCTTGTACTTGACATTAATGGTAAACTTACTATCAACGATGTTGCTTTTGGTACTATTGATAGTTTAGCTGATGAAATTGCAAGAATTTGGGCTGCTATTGGTGGAGGTGGTGGCGGTGGAGCTACTTCACTTGCCGGACTTAGTGATGTACACCTTACTAATCCTATTAATGGTCAAGCACTTATATTTGATAGTGGTTCTGGTAGATGGATTAATGGTGACGCCGGTGGCGGTGGTGGCGGTGTTGAAGTAGACATTGCACGACAAATGGAATCCAATATGACAGATGGTAGTGAACTTCCTATAGAAATAGGTACTATGGAAGAACAAGTAGAAGAACAAGAAGAAAGTGAGTGATATTTTTATGGCACAAGTAATTAATAGAGAACAAGTACCAACTGCTGATTTAATATCTTCATTAATAACAGATTTTCAATCTGTATTTAATTTCAGTTCAGTTGATACAGAAACAAATACAATGAATATAACTACTGACTTATATATGAAATTTGCTATTGCAAGTAGTACGTTAACTATTACTTTTGGCAATGGTAATGGTGACTTATATGTTATGAATTTTAATAATGTTTCTGCTACATACAGTCATTACTACCAAATTATCAAAAGTACCAGTGGTGATGTTGCATTTAGATTTCAACCAAGAAATCCTTTGACAGATAATAACTATCTTCAGTTTGCTATTGTTAGAGTTACTGATAATAATGAAACTTACAGTTGGGGTATATTCTCTCCTGCCCCGTATAATCCTAATGCAACTATGCCTTATACACAGGGAATAATAGCTGCTACCTCTGGCAATATGTTATTATTATGTAATGATAATGTTAGGGTAGGTGTTAATGCTTCTCAAATGAACTCAACATCTGCCGCTACATCTTATACTGTTACTGGGGCAGGTTTTAATCCAAATGCCGTATACACATTTTTATCTAATGTATATAATATGTATACTAAATATACTACAGTTAATTTTAAGGCTATGATGATGACACCTCAGCCTTATAATAGAGTATGTACTTTTGGCACGAATAAATACTATTGTATATCTCTTTATGCTATGTTAGATAATGATTTATAAGAAAGGTAGGTAGTTTTTATGTCTAATAAAGTTTATGATTGCTTAAAATGGATTTCACAAATTTTGTTACCAGCTTTAGCTACTTTGTATTTTGCTTTGGCTAATATTTGGGGTTTGTCTTATGCAGAAGAAATAGTAGGTACAATTGCAGCATTGGACGCTTTCTTAGGTGTAGTATTAGGTATTAGTTCTAAATCTTATTATAAACAGATTAAAGACATTATTAATAAAGAAGATGTAGAACAAGAAGAAAATACAATAACTAATGATTATACTGAGGGTGAAGAGATTATAACCTCTGAACCTGCCGAAGATTTAAGTCCTTTAGATGTGGATATAGACTTTAAACCTACACCAACAGAAGATATTGATGAAGAAAATTAATTGAATATATTTAAAGGAGGGTTTAATCACCCTCCTTTATTAAATTTAAACTTATATTTACATTGTATTAATATAATTATAATAATTGTATGTTATACTTAGTATAAGAATAAATATAAGGAGTGTTAAATGTGAGATTTTCTTCTATACCTAAATGTCTTTATAAGGATAAAAATTATATTATTACACATATAATGTCTGAATATAAGACTGATATAAAATATTATTCTAACAGAAACGAAGTATTAGTTTATTATTATGATAATACTTATAGGAAGTTAGAATTAAATGGATATGCTTTAGATGTATATAACCAAATAAATGGCCTAATAAATAACATTAATAATATAAAATATATTAGATATTATGCTCCATTCCCTAAAGAAAATATTGATTATTGTAATAGTAAAAGATACTATATATTGTCCAATCTTTATAATATGATACTACACATAATACCTAATACCATTATAAAGGAATATAGATATGAAAAGTTTTTTAATTTAATTATAAAATAGAAAGGAACTTAATTATGATTATAATAAAAGAAGATATAAATGATAATGATTTTATTGATATTGATATTGAGTTGGTTAATATAACCCCGATAAACGAAGATAGTCTATCAGATAAACCAATATTTACAGGAGATAGTTTCAACGCTAATCTTTATAAAAATGCTAAAAATAAGTTAAAAGAGATAGAAAAACTATTTAATACTAAGATATATAAAAAGTTAAGAGGTACAGTTTTGAACTATGATTGTACTGTAAAGGGTAGAAATGGTAACAATAATTGTATTGTAGATAATTTTATATCTTTTTCATTCTATATGGATTGTGTCATAGACTATAAAAAGATAGCAAATCTTTCTAAAATTTATAAATTTTATAATGATGATTTTAAAAAAGAAATTTCTGAATTTACTATAAGATGTTCTTGTCATTTTACTTTAAAACATAATGCTAATTTACTTATGACAAACGATATTAGTGAAGCTAATGTATCAATATTAGATAGTAGTTTGAATGATTTAAAATTATATTTATCCAATATTTTAGATGTTCGTTCTAATATGTATATACAATTTTGGAAAGACGTTGATAACTATTGTAAAGAACAGAGTATAATGAGAAAAAATATAAAATTAAATAAATTGCCAGAGGAACTACAAAATGAATTTAATGAAATTAGTAATAGATTTAATGAAGTCAAAGTGCAACCTTCAAATGACCCTATATTTTTGAAATTCAAAGAAGAAAACTTGGATAAAATTTAGTTTTAATAATTTCTTTACAACATTTAAAAACTTTTATAATATTTATCTGTTATACTTATTATAGTAAGAAAAGAACATTGAATGTTTTAGGAGGTAATTATTATGACTGGTACACTTGTAAGAACTGATAAGAATGGCACTAAGTATTACACAAGTAATGTATGTCCTAAGTGTGGTGGTAGGGGTTATCTCCCTGAATACGGTTATGTTGATTCTGGTGTTTGCTTTAAGTGTGGTGGTACTGGTTACTACACAACCACTTGGAAAGAATATACAAAAGAGTATGCTGCCAAGCTCGAAGCAAAGAGAGTGGCAAGAGAGATGAAGAAAACCCCTGAGATAAATGCTAAGTTCTTAGAGAAAATGGGTATGAATGAAAATGGTGAGTGCTTTGTAGTAGTAGGTAATACTTATGCTATAAAGGATGAACTTAAAGAGCTTGGTGCTAAGTTTAACTACACACTTCTTTGGCACTTTGATAGAGAAGTTGAAGGTTATAAGACAGTTAAGGTAACTGCTGATGATATATTCGACAAGAATATGTATGGTCAGTTTATGGAAACAGAGAATACACTTAATACTGTTAAGAAGATGCTTGATAATGCAATAGAGAAGAAAGGTGAATATATTGGCAATGTAGGTGATAAGGTTACATTAACTCTTACTTATAAGGGTTATCACACTTTTGAAACTTACTACACATACTACGGTGAACTTAATTACATCTATACTTTTGAAGATGAGAATGGTAATACTTTTGTATGGGTTACTTCCGCTTCTAAGGATTTTGAAGAGAATAAGACTTATACAGTTAAGGCAACTATTAAGGCTCATAAAGAGTATAAGGGAGTTAAGCAGACTAATTTAACAAGATGTAGAGTAGCTTAAAAACTACTCCACTCTTATATAAATCATTCAAAACAACTTAAATTAAAAAAAAAACAAATGGAGGAATGTAAAAATGGCAATTGATTTTACAAGAAAGTATGAGATTTCAGACAAGATTGAGAATATAGTGGAGAGATTTGGCTTTGAGCTTGACGATGAAGATGATTTTAATATCTATTATTCACAGATATTTGATGTTACTGATGAACTAAATGACATTATAGACCCTAAAGGTAGACTAAGAGATGAATATGATTATGATGCTTATAATATTGTATTCCGAGCCGAGATAGGCAGAGGATTTAATGGAGAAGTTTGTGTTGAACTTATTAAGAATAATGAATTTGTACTTAATACTAATGGTGATGTAATAAGCGTAGATATGGATATAGAAGATTTTTACGATATATTCAATTAAAGTAATTTACAAATCACTAATTAATGTTACTACTTATAGTGTAGTTGATTTTATTTAACTCCACTATAAGTTAGTAATATTTAATTAAAATTAAAAATGAAAGGAAAGATATTATATGTTAGATGAAAGAATGATAGACAGACTTAGAGAACTTGATGTTGAAGATAATGTCATAGCTCTTATAAATTATATGTATGATAATGGCGATATTTCAGAAGAAGAAATATTTGACATAGGTGATGATGAGGAATTTGACATTAATAATATTGGCACTTATGAACTCGGTGAGCAGTATGATACATATGATGACGCTTTAGGTACTAATATAAGCTATAATGGTGAAGATTGGTATGTGTTTGATAATTATGATAACGCTGAAGCTGCTGCTAAGGAAGATGTTGTAATGCTTTTTGATGACATAGGCATTGAAGGTATTAATTTTGATAATCTTGGTGGTATTGAACGTTATGTAGACGAAGATTGGTTTAAAGACGCTCTTGAAGAAAGTTTTAGGTTTTATTGTGAGGATATAGCTAATGAAGGCGATAATACTTATGATAATAGACTTGTTCAGGAATGTTATGATGAAGGTCTTATAGATGATAACGATTTTGAACTTGACGAAGACGGTGAACCTGATTATACTCAGTGTCTTGTAGATGAAGAAGACCTTGTAGATAGATATGTAGATAACTATATGTCAGGAATATATGACCCTATACAGACTTATATAGATGATTTTGGTGCAAGCGATTTTAATTATGTAGTAAAGAATAATCCAAATCTTATAGATTTAGATAGTCTTGCTGATGATATAGTAGAAACTGACGGCGTAGCTAATTCTCTGGCAAGATATGACGGAGAAGAGATTGAAACCGATTTTGATAACATTACTTATTATATGTACAGAAATAATTAGTTATAATTGTTTATAAAGGAGATTATTTTTATGAAACTTACAATTAAAGAATATGATAGCTTTGAATATCTCGGAGAAAATTATAAGTACGAAAATAATCTCCTTGATTGGATATTTGAAGCTATTGACAAGACTAACAAAAGAAATGCTTATGCAAATAAACTTAAAGAAAGTTCTTTATCTAAAGTATTTCAGCATAGTAAAGACGCTTTTATAATGATTTCCGCTTGCCGAAATGATTATAATGATATGCAACTTAAACAGAAAACTAAAGAACTTGCTAACGACATTCGTAGTGCAGGTTTAGGTTATATTAAAACTGTTGGTGGATATATTGAAGACGGAAATGAAGAAGGAATACCTGTTGTTGAAATGTCTTTCTTTGTTCCTTATAACAATTCAGTAACTCCTGAAGAATTTAAAAATTTGGCTATTGAATGGTGTAATAAATACAATCAAGATACAGTTCTTTTAAAAATGCCTAACAGTAACGATATTAACTATCTTAATAAATCGGGCGAAATCGAAATGACCTTTAACAATACAAGACTTGATGATAAGTTTATACAACAATATTTCTCTTATCTTGCAAAAGGTAAACATAAAGGTAGAAGATTTTATTTTGAAAGAATTGCACATAAGTTTCCTATAAACATTATGTCAAGACAAGTAATGCAGAATAAAGGCGAAATATTTTAAACAAAATATAATATATATAATATAAAACTCCTAATCTATCATTTTTAAGATTAGGAGTTTTATATTTTTTTTATTCTTGACTTATGAATTTTACAAACAAAAAAAAAAACGCAACTTTTCATAAATTAGTTACTACTTATATTGTACTAAAAAATTATAAAGATAAGGAGTGGATTATATTGTCAGATAAAAATATGAACGCAAAACTTTCTGTTAACTTTACTACAGCAAGTAATAGAGCTAATATTGAAAGTAATGAAAATATAAGTACAAGTTTTGGCAAAATCAGTAAATATTTTAGTGATTTAAAAACTGTTGCATTTTCTAATTCATATAATGACCTTGATAATAAACCAGATATTCCAGATACAAGTAATTTTGCACCTTTAAGTTCTAATTCTTATATTAATTTTACTTCCAGAGGTCTTACTAATACTTGGGATGGTAATTCAAGGATATCTACTGAATATGTGCATAATGGAACTGATGTAGCTGGTATTGATATTGAAGTTAATGGTACTGGTACTGACAGTTCAGGTAATCCAGTAGGAACACCTGAAATTCAAACCTATGTGGACGTGAACGATAACGGCACTACCAAAAGTACACACTGGTATATGAGGTTTGATAGTGACAATTTAAGCATAAATCATGAGGGTGTTAACAAGAACTATGGTATAATTTTTTATCTTGCAGACGGTGGTAACGGAGATTATATAGGTAGATATACAAATGGTTCAACGCCCGATGCAAGTTTAAATCTTAAATACCCTACTGTAAAAATAAACGATAATGTTATTGGTACAGCTGCCTTCAAAGATATACCCACAAGCGGCAATGCTTCTGACACACAGGTAGTAATGGGTGACGATAGCAGACTTTATAATTCAAGACCAGCCTCTGACGTATATGCTTGGGCAAAGGCAGCTGAAAAGCCTACATATAATGCCGACGAAATATCAGGTCTCGGTTCCGCTGCGTATTCCTCAACATTCGATTTTGCCACGAATACACAAGGCCAATATGCAAGTGATTTCAATAACAATTACAAGCCAATTTTCACAACATCAGGTCATTCTCATGCTTCTATATATAGAGGTAAGTATCTCGGTTCATCATTATTAGACCCACAAAAGAGCCAGATTAGTAGTGGGACATTTAACGATTTATACGTTGGCGATTACTGGACGATAAACGGCATAAACTGGAGAATTGTTGACATTGACTACTTTTACGGTCAGGGTGACACAGAATGTAACGTGCATCATCTTGTTATCATGCCAGATACTGCTTTAGCTAGGTCATACATTAATTCATCCGCAACAACTCAGGGCGGTTATTCCGGTAGTTATATGCGTACCACTACACTAAGGCAAGACGGAACCCAGACATCATCAAGTGTTCTCGGACAGATAACGGCCGTTTTTGGTGCTTACGTCTTACAGCATAGGGTATATTTATGTAATGCCGTTAACTCGTCTTCTGGTGTTCCGTCTGGTCACGCTTGGTTTAAGTCATACGTTGATATACCGACGCAGTCACAGATATTCGGTCATAAGTATTGGAACAATGGTGTGGGTGATGGATATAATGTTGGCGTTGACAGTTCACAGTTTGCTTTATTTAGATATGATAGAAGTGCATTTATATGCCGTAACAGCAGTGGTAGAACCGGGTGGGCTTTACAAGATGTTTGTAGTTTATCAATGTTTGCGTGTGTTGACTACACGGGTGCGAATAGTAAGTCAGCTGCAAATAACACAATAGGATGTAGACCCTACTTTTGCTTAGAAGGTTCATGAGTAATTTAGGAGGTTTATAAATAATGAATACAGAATTACATACTATGATTCTATATGACAACACAGTAATAGAAAATCTTACGCTAAACGGCAATAATCTTATATCGCCAATAGATGTAGGTGAGGACAAACTCAACATCGCAAACCTCTCCCATATTACGATAGACGATGTAGAATACGTCAATATGGTACTGCGTAACTACTGGGAAGATACTGACGGTTGGCATATTGTTATCAGCGAAGTTACTCCTCAGGAGAAGTTTGAGGCGACCCTAAATGCCAAAATTGACTATATTGCTATGATGGGGGGTATTGACCTTGATGAGTAAGAATTTTGAAAAAGTGAAAAATTATTACGTTCTCGGATTATGGGATAAAATAAAAGTACATAATGCAGTAGGTAAGTGGATAACGGAAGAAGAATTTAAAATTATAACTGGTGAGGATTATTAATTTAAATAACTCTGCAAATTCTAACCCACAAAATTGTTTAAAATAACAATTGATTTCTAAGTAAAGATGTGTTATACTATATATGTAAAAGGTGACAGTTTTACAAAATACAACTAAATAATGTTAAAACTAAGTAAAGTTTCTTTACTTGTTTTATATAAAAATTGCCTGTAATTGTCTGTCACCTTTTATAGGCAATTTTTTATTTAATTCTTTTAAGAAAAATGTAGAATTAATATTTAAAACAATAACTAATATAATGATACTTATACAACAATTATATTATCTACTACTAATAGTATAGTTGTTTTTATTTTAATTTTATAAATGGAAAGGATTGTGAGATTTATTATGATTACTATTAAAGAAGCTCCGCAGACTGATTTAGTTTATTATAGTAGATTATCTGATAACGTTCAGAATAAAGTAAGTCAACTTAGGCAGAAAATAAATGATTTTGTTGATTATCTCAATGAAAATTCTATTATATTAGTTACTCTTAATGATGATACTCTTTATAATGTTGATAGTATAGATAAAGAAGATAGCTATATTTATATTGATGAATTTGATAGTTATTTAGATAATAATGATTTAAAGAAAAAATTTGTCGGCAGAAGTGAAGATTATTTTATAAGAGATAATGTAGATGATTTTATAAATGATTTCTTATATGAATTAGAAGATACTGATATTAATTTTAATACTGTATGTGTTGCTATTGAAACCGCTTACCTAACATATGATGAATATTATAGTGATATGTTAGATAATAATTTAGAAGAAACTGCAATAGATGAAATGCTTAAAGATGATATTATGTCAGGCTTAACTGAAAGAGAAGCAATTAATGATATATCTACTGCAATTCAAGATTTATATAAAGATATTACACTTTGTATTAAAGATGTAAAAACTAATGTGAAGCCTTTACTTGACGCTTATGCTGAATTTGATAATTTAGCTGAGGAAGTTTCAAATATTGAAAAGTCAGAAGTAGAAACAGAGTTTTAAGGAGGTTATTATAATTATGTATCAAAAAGAATTTATGGAAATACTTAGTGATAAGTATGATAAAGAATTAGATGAAATACCTGAGACATTAGAATTTGAATATGAGCCTACTAACTATGCTTGTCCAAAATGTTCTGGTACATTAGACAGAGTTTATGTAACTGCTCGAAATGGTGAACAAGTAGATGTTTATAGTGAAGTTCTTTATTGTGAAACTTGTAAGGAATATTTCTATGAGAATGATATTATTTGGAGAGCTAATAACGGCGGTGGCGGCAGTGGTGGTGGCTCCAATGTCAGAATGGTAGGCAATGTATTAACTATTACCTAATAGTTAATTAAAAAAAGGTGATGTTGTATAATGAATAAGGAGTATAGTCCAGAACTTGAAGCAAATTCACCAGTACAATTAAAAGGTACTACAAAAAATAATTATGATAAAATGTATAATGATGATACCTATTTAGATAAACAACCTCTGGATAGAAATACATTTTACATTAATCTTACTCCGAAAACAATAAAAGAAATGTTTCCTTATGACGTTAATCTTAATTATTGTAGTACAACTGGTTATAAAAATGCGGATAAAATGAGTGAAGTTAATTTAGTCAATAATGGCTTTGCTAAGATAAATTTAAGTGAAAAAGAAATAGAAACATTAGGTAATATAAAGTATGTAGAGGGAAATATTAAGAATGAATTTTTAATAAAAATGTCTACTGATAATAAATATTTTAATCTTTATGTTCCAGTAGTTGATGAAATTAATTAACAAATAGGAGTGATATAGAATATGGCTGATGAAAATATTATAACTAATGATGAGGAAGTAGTTCAAGAAGAACAAGATATAACTTCTGATTTAAGAGTAAAATATATTACTCCTGACGCATTTCAAACATTATTAGATGATAACACAGTAAATCAAAATTGTGTATATATAGTTCATTATAATGATTTACCTACTGAAATATCAGAAACTCCTGTACTTGAAGTCTTTATAGGTTCAAGTAGAGTTTCATCTATAATTAATTTAGATACGTTGCCTGAAATATTTGATACTAAATATATTAATTCTTCTATATTAAAGGAACGTGTAGAAGAAATTATTGCTGCAAGTACGGATAAAAATGATTTAGCTGAAAAATTAAATAATCTTATTATTGAATTAGAAGCTTTAGAACCAAGTAATAATAGTACATCTATACCAACTAATCTTGGTTTATCTAATAAACTTTATTTATATTTTAATAGGGGTGGCGGTACTGAATTACCTTCTTATGAAATGTTTGTATTTAATTCACAACTAAGAAGATTTATTCCATTAAGACTTATTCCTGCTGATAGTGGAACACCTACGCCTACACCACCTCCGACACCTACACCTACAACAAAAACAACTAAATTAATACTTGAATATTCTTCAATAATAACACAACCTCAGGTAAGTCAACTTAATATAACAGGTCAAGAATTTTATTTTGATTTACAAAGTATGACTACTATTAAATACGGTAGACCTGGAAATAATATATTTGTTCAAGGTAAAATGGCATTTTGGTCTTTTGATGATATAGCTCGATACATTGAACAAGAATCTCCTACTTGTGATTTTATAACATATAATAATTGTTTCTTGAACTTTTCTATGGAAGGTAATTTATATACTACTTATTTCCATTCAGATTTTAATACTCTTGAATATAAAACATATACTGACCACGATGTAGAAAAAGAAGACTTTTTCATTAAAACAGTTAATAAATATTATACTTATACTGTTTCCGGTTCAAGTATTACTATTGATTCAGAAATCACTAATTTAACTAAAGATTGTTGGGATATGCCGAATAACACAAGCTGGACTAATAACAATAATATGAGTGGATATGGAATTTATGGTATTACTATACTTATCAATTCTGTTAAAAGTCCTGGTGAAGACCCTACACGTTTTCCTTATGGTTATGTTATAGGTAGAATATATAATACTATTACAGGCAAACGTGGCTGTACAGATATAGATGATTATATAGATTTAATTACTGGTGATACATCAATAGAATATGATAGTTATTTGTATGCTAAAATACCATTTGCTTCATTGAATGAATATTATTACGCTATGTCTATACTGACAAAGAGTGAAGTGGTGATTATAGATGAGTAGTTTAACAACTAAAATAGATAAAATAGAAATAAATAGAGCATTTAGAACATCTAACAAAGCTAAACAAATTGATACAGATTATGAATATACTGGTTTAGATAATGGATTTAGTGTAGACGGCACATTTTATCCTTATTCTTCAAAATCATTTAATGGTGCTGATACATTTTTATATAATACTGAGGGTAGCGGATATCCATTGCCAATATTATCTGAAGGAGATACTATGACACCTTGTTACGCCGGAACAAGAATGGTAGCTCCTTCTAACACTACAAGTGGGGGTCAGTACAAAAGATATAGTGATGTTTTAACTGGAAAATATCAAGACATTACTATATTAGGTAAAGAGATTATGTATGGAATACCTTACACTACATATGAATGTTATGATAATGTTTCTGACCCTAATACCACAATACATAAAGTAAATTATTTAATGATGGTTCATACAATGCAAAACGTAGAACATCAGTATTATAGTTTTGATGAATTTAGTAATATCGGTGTACAATGGAATTTGAATTTTGATAAAGATTTTGATTATAGCACTATAGATAGCTTTTTATATTACCCTAAAAAACACATATGGCTTGAAGATGATTATTTGCCGGCCGACTCTTATGATTATATAGTAGATGTTGAAAAATCATATTTATGTTTTCCTAATTTCCAACAAATAAGTCCTTATGAATATCCGTATGATATTACTGGAAGAAATATATATACACCGAGAAGTTATGGACTTGGTACAACAGATGTAAGATTCTGTATACCATTTTATACTGATATGCCTTCAAGTTTATCTCAATATGATTTTAGTGGAGCCTTAACTTATTCTTGTGATGATTTAATACTAACTAATACTTACTATACAGACAATTTATTAATTCATGATGCTAAGATTAATAATTTTAATAATGCTGTGAGTTATTATTATACAGATATGGAAACTCAATTAGTATATCATACTGATGCCAGCGGTGATTGGCATAATAACATTCCATTAAGATTTAATTTTAAATTATTACCTACTAAAAGTGCTGCACATTCAAGACAAAGACTTTTTATTTGGAAGGGTGCTCCTTTTGAAGCAAATGTTACTGGATATCCTTATGCATATGATTGTGGTGAGTTTATTAGTTCTTATCAATCTTTTATAGATAGTGGTAATATAATTTATCCAGCATCTATAAAATATGGAGATAAATATAAAGGTAGAACATTTTTACCTACAATACAGATTAATGATATTAGTGAAATGGAAGTTTATGACGGTCATTATTATGCACCTATTGATACAAGTAAGTGTGATGAAATATTTAGAATATTAGAGAATATTTGTAGTACAGCAGTTAATGAAATTGTATTAGTGCCTGCAAGTAATTGTCCGGATTATTCTAATTATCCTTCTGACATAAGACTTAATAAAAAAGATGTGAAGATAACTATTGAAGAAACAGTTCACGACCCCGTAGACTTTTTCAAAGAGGAGTGGAATTAATGATAACTTTAAAAGAAAATGATTTCCGTTCAGTTGGTAGTGTGAACTGTGACGGCAAATATACACTGAGACTTGAACTCATATCAGAATTATTACACGATATATCAGATGAACTCTACACTATTACTAATAAGATAGAAAATATAGGTAGAATTGCTAAAGGTATTGGTTGTGAAAATTATGATATTACAAATGATATAGTAAACAATTTAAGCTCTATATTAGATATAGAACAAAATTATGAATGGAAAACATTATTAGATGAACTTAATGATATTTCCGAAAAGGGGTAATTATGTATGGTAACTTTATTAGATGAAACAATACAGTTAATTCATATTAACCCTAATAAAGAAGTTACAGATGCTTTAGTTAGGAGAGCCTTAATAATGGCTAAATCTACAAAAAACTATGCTAAGTTTTATACAGATAGATTTTATATAATAGTTAATTTTAATAGAGATAATACACTTAATATATCTCATAATATAAGAAACTTAGACTTTTATAGAGAGCTTATGAGATTACAAAAAACTGTTAAGAATAAAACTGATATATCTCAATATTCTATTTTTATTGCACGTTGGCTCAATAAAATTAGAAAAGGCATAGTTTATTAGTTCGTTGGAGGTGCGAAATGGATAATAAATATGAAAATATATCCACTTGTATTACTATTGTAAGTGATGATTTAGATACACTTAAAACAAATATCATTAATACAATAACTAATAATTTTGAAAATAGGTTAAGTTTATTAGGTATTAAAAGAAAGTGTCCTAACATCACTTTTGCTGCTGGAACTGGTAGTAGTATTGATATCTTATACAATATTATGAATAATGTAGGTACAGTAGTAAGAACAATTAAATTAGCTACTATAACATATGAATATGATACAACTAATATTTATCTTTCTTATGATAGAGTAAGAGATACTAATGATTTCAATATAACTGAAAACATTAATAAATATTCTGTGTTATTATGCTTTACTACTACTGAAACAATAGCTGGATTTACTATATTAAATCCTTCTATGTTAGTGTCTAACAACGATAATACTTATAGTGTTAAAACAGCTGGTAGTGATACAGTAATTACATTCAAACAAACAGACGCATTTATGCCTTATGATAGTATATTAGAACAAGGTCTCAATCCTAATGATATAGATTTTAATAACTTATATATAAGGAATAAATTAATCTATAATCCTAATTGCTATTACGAATTGGATTTTACCGATTTAATTGATAATGATACTGTAAAATCTGTGCCTTATATAAATGATAGGTTTTATGATATTACTGAAATAGATAGTTCTTATACGGAGTATAGTAATATAAATACTTATGAGATTTGTTCTGTATTAAGCACAACTCGTATTAATTATTCTATTAGTGATTATCCTGTATTATTCCCAAAAACTATTACTGCACAAGATAATACAGTTAAGGGTTATCTTAATTATGTATATGATGTTCCGACACAAAAAATTGATACTGGTGATTCTATAAATAATCTTTATTCAGGACAATTAATAAATCTTGAAGATTCTCAATATGTTTTATGTGATGCAAATACAGTTGTTCAGATAGATAATCTCATTATAACTGGTGGTAATACTGATACCACGTATACTGGTAGATTTCATAATTTTGACATCATTTATCCTAATGATGATAACATTAAGGTATATGCTACACTTACATCTGACCCAACAACAATAGTCGATGCAGGTAAAGGCAATCCAATTAACTTATATGATGTTCATATAAGAACTACAGTAAGTGAATCAATTCATAGTTGGTATCAATATAATTATAAACCAGACGGTTCGTATGATACAGAGGATATTAAAGGTTTAATTGAATCTTCTGGTGTTAATGCCGGAAACTATGATTATTTATATAAAGTATGTATACCTTCTGGAGACGCTACATTAACTGAACAAACACCTGTACTTAAACAAGAATATTTAAGACTTCATAAAGTAACAGAAGTTGACCCTGGAAATGTACTTAAACAATATCCTTTTATACAA
>Ga0326512_10000244_pt1 | contig 46226 bp, 60 predicted proteins | sample 1_2617_0518_D_FD_203652 | JGI IMG/M metagenome (GOLD analysis project Ga0326512, IMG submission 203652) | Bovine rumen microbial communities from UC Davis, California, United States - 1_2617_0518 | ecosystem: Host-associated > Mammals > Digestive system > Stomach > Rumen | place: USA...
ATGCAAAGGGGGTGGCCCTTTAAAGACCCCCTCCCCCCTATTTGATTCCCAAACTCCCATGTAAAATATGACCATTCAAGCCGTTAATTGGCTCAAAACAGCCATAAATATAGCATGAGAGCTTGGGAACACTTATGGAGGATACAACATGAAAATATAGCAATCAAAGGTTGCCACTTTTCTACAGGTTTGGGGTCAAATTGGCTATGAAAATATAACTAAACAGCAATGGAATCTCTATACACTTTGTTATAGATAGGAATGAGTGTGTCTGCGTCATGAGAATATAGCTTTACATGCAAGCCATAAGGATCAAGCTCTAACAGTCGCTGTGCGCCAGCATCTATCTGTTCGTCTTGCTCTTCTATAGGCAAGTCATTAGAGGTTCGCGACAGTATGTAAAGCCATTGGTCTGTATGATAGCCATGCCGTGTGTCATGATCTAGCCACTCATGGTAGTGTGTAAAGGGATTCCATGGGTTGTCTATTGTAGTAATCATATAATCACCCATAAATATGCTCCTTTCTTACTTCTTACCATTAGTGATGTTATACACACTGCTTGTAGATATGCCTAATCTATCAGCAATCTCTTTGCCACTATAACCTTGTGCTTTCATAGCCTTAGCAATAGACTCTTTTGCAGAAGATATAGCAACGGAGTGCTTAGGCGTGGCACGCTTTTTAAGCTCATCCATGTCACAGTGCCCAAGTATATTTTCAAGCTTATTTGGAGATATAGCACGCGCCTGAATAGCTTCCCATTCACGATCAGAAATAACGATCCGGTCTTTGCCATTAGGATTATATTTTTTCCTGGAAGCGGTAATAGCTTGGCCACTAAATTTGCGCTCTTCCTCATAAGTCATCTCAGGATTGTCGCGTTTTTGGTAAAATAACTTCCTATTAGCATCGAGCTGTGCTCGCCTTTCTCTTGGTGCATTCTGAAGTGCTCTCTTATATTTATCGTCAAGAGATTTAACTTCTTCTGCATATTTTTTCTCAGCTTCAGGGTCCTTTTTATATGTAGTGGTACTTAACCACTCTTTTCTTGCGGCATTTCCTAAAGCCTTCATTTGGTTAGCATATTCTGCGTAGTACTTCTCTTTTAAATAACCTGGGTTATCTTTGCTTCCACCAGACGTAAGAGAATATGCATCGGAGTAGAAATCCATCTTTCTAATTTCACTGGTCTTGCCCTTTGTTTTAAGCTCACCTTTAAAATCAGATTCTTCTGCATAACGGCGGACTTTCTTTCCAGGATTAGCAGGATCGTTCACTAAATAATATAGCCTGTCACTGCTCTTATCCCGATTAACAATAACCTTGCCGCCCTTCTCGTACTCGCTTTCAGAAATATACTTTCTTATTGGCTTACCAGTGGTTGCGTCCACATCGTCGTAATATGACAGGCCAGTCTTTCTTTCCTTCTTGACAGTTACATATTCACCAGTGGAAATAAGACGATCCTTAATATTACCACTAGTGGTGGTCTTGCCAGTAGTCTTAAATATCTTCTCACCAGTTTCAGGATCTATAGATCTCTTTATTTCTCCGGTCTTCGGATCCATAGATTCCTTTGTTGCAAACCAGTCTTTTCTCTGGTCTACATGGATAGGACTCTTTGCTCTGGATATGATAGTAGAAGCTCCGCCAGTCTGATATATTTCCTTAAGCTCTTTAATTCCATTTTCTTTCTCAGACCGTTTCCAGTCGAGCTCGTGCTTTTCAGCATCAATAACAACCATGGAATGTTTAACAGCTCTTGCAATATGATCATCCGGCGCGCCTTTAAGCGTCATATCCGTAATAAGATTGGATACTTTGCCCATCTCCTGCTGTTTGAGCTTATTGGTAATAACCTGCATTCCCTCATATTTAGGATATGCTTCCTGAGGATCAAAATCCTTAAGCTCTTTTAAAGAGTCTTTAGATTTGATCCTGACTTTGCTGCTAAGTGGAATAACGACAACAGTATCGCCATCGAAATCAGCGCCTGACAATTTAGCGGCATTCTTAGAATTAATACCAACAGCATCCGGCACGTCGCCTAATATCTTCTGTGCCACAGACCCTTTGTTTCTAACTGTAAGCTCAGCTATCTCAAATGGTCCTGCGTGAGGATATCGAATACACGCAACCCTTGTTCCATCCTTGTAGTTAGGCGCATATATTTCGTTATCCTTAAGTTCAGGAAATGGCAAAATAACATGTGTCTGCTGACCAGGAAATGGCGCCGCTTTAAGTTCAGCTGCTGCAGAGTCGCATTTGTCACCAAACTGAATAAGAAGATTTTTCTTAATAACAGGATTTTCCAATCCTTTAATCTCTTCATATTCAAGTTTCTTATATTTTGCGGCTAAGCCAAGCTGTCTTTCAATAAGCTCTTTAGGCTGCTTGGATAAGAACTGAGAAGCAAGATTTTTATCCCACTTCATCCATGTGCCTTCGGCATTAACTATATTTGCGGCAGAAACATGTCTCGTTCCATCTGGAGCGTCGTACTGAAGCTGAGAAGATATCTTATCATCAATACTTGCACCAAACGGATTATCCCAATTGATCTCTTTAGTACCGTCTGCATTCTTCTTGGTCTTCATCTGCTTTAAGACGGTATTATCACCTTCGCCAAGCATGGGAGTGCCTTTGTGTTTATTCGTGTTGAATACAACATCGTATCCTTCGGGAATATCGTCAGAATACCGGCACATGCCTTTAAGATAATGAGTATTGTCAACGCCCATTCGAATCTGGGCATAACGAGATGCTCCAATAGAAATATCATCCACTCCAGGACGAATCTCAATAAGACCATCTTTCTCTTTACCACCATCTTCGGCATACCTGATTAAGACTCTGTCCGAAGATATACACTCTACTTTGCGAAGACCAAGCTCTGTAAGATCGCCATTACCATCATAGACTTTAGGTTCGTCTTTTACTCTGGCAATATCAAATTTATGCTCAAGCAGATCAGAATATGTTACATCCGGAGCGGTTAGCGTCTTTATGGTAACCATGTTACCAGGAGAGCCCATGTTACGAATATAAACAAGTTCCTGATGGTAGCCCTTATCCTCAAGCAAAGCAATAGCGTTATTAAGATTACTTGAGTTTGTACCAAGCTCAAGCTCAGTTCCCGGGCCTACATCAATATACTTCTTCTTATCAACTAAAGCTTTCAAAATATCAGCCGTCTGTTCAGCGGCATCTCTCTTGCCAGATTTAAAGTCGTTGATCCATCCTCTGATAGTAGACTCATTTACAGCCTTGCCATTATCGGTGTACTTTGCCATCTCTTCGCCGATCTTACGCTTGCTCCAGTCAGGATGGTCTTCCTCATATTTAGCGGCCATCCTCCTAAGCTCGGCAGTACGATTCTTTGTAGCAACAGCATAATCTTTGGCAAGCTTGTCTGTTGATGGTTCTCCTTTCTTATTTACGCATCCAAGCTTTTGAGCTATTTCAATCTCTTTAAGTCCCTCTCGCCTGAGTTTGCGGACCTGATTGTAAAAATCGAAATATCGCTGAAATCCATCTTCTCCGGATCCCCAGGGATACCGTCCAGAATGCCCGCCATTAAGATGACCAACGCCATAATGTGATAAGAAATCACCAGTCTCATCAACGAAGTACACTACCTTCACCCCTTTCAAACTTACTCGCAACGTCGTTTATATGTAAAATAGTATTGAGCAAGGATTTAATTTCTTCGCCTGTAGGCTGCTCAATATATATTTCACCATTTTGATAAATCCGAGCTTCAAAGTTAGTTTTAAGAGGGTCGAGTCTGTTCTCGTAGCAGTACAAAGCGGAATAAATAAAGACCTGCTCAATCTTGGCAGGTCTTGAACCGGTTTTCAGATCAGATATTCTAAGCAGATTGTCTTTAGGATAAAAACGGACGGCATCTGCAGTCCCCTCAATTAGCTTGGATACCGAGAGCTTTTGCTCAGATTCCATCCTAAAGCCTATTGAATCGCAAATAAACATCTTCACAGATAAGAACGCTTCCCCTGGAAGATAACGAAGATGGTTAAGAAATGTCGAGCCAATTTTAGGATCGTACAGCTTCGATGTCTCCATCATGTACTTATCGTAAATATAACTCTTAACTCCTCTCTCAACTTCTCTTATGCCGGAGGGTTTGGATCCTAATATAATCTGATGCGATGACCATTCGTGTATCTCTGTTCCAATATCCGAACGATACTTGTTCTTGAATGCTTCAATAACCTGCGCATCCGTGTACCGTACCCATGATGGTTGGCTAGGAGGGAACGGCGCGTGCGAAATGCTTGTCGAGCTCATGAAGTATTACCTCCTCATTCTCAGGAAAAATATAAGCGGCAAACGACATCTCGTTTAACCGCTTAACATACCTTGGCTGATTAGCCCTTGTTCCTGTTTGTTTTTTAAGTGCTTCTTTCTCGCTCTTTTTCACCTCAAGCACGGCCCAATAATCTTTATACAATATCGTAAGATCAGGAATGCCACTCTTGTAATTTGGGTCATTCTTTAGAACCATACAGCCAGGATAGCGATCTTTAAGCTTTTTAATGAGATCCTTTTGAAAGTCTCTCTCAAGCATTAAATCACCACCCTTCAAAGAAAAATGAGAACAAAATTGCTTGTTCTCTTTCCTATTCTATTATAGGCGAAAAAATGCGCGCGAAAGTGTTACAAAATTGTTAAGTTGCGTTATCTCTGAAATTACCTACATTACACATATCGCACTTCTTCATGTCAACCTCCTTAGCCTATAGAAAATATAAACTAAGGAGATTGTACGTCACCTGCGTTTGACTTTCAAGTAGGTGTTCTCGTTGAAGGATCTCTTCTGTTTCAATGCTCTTGCTATTGCCAGATCAATTGGGGCGGCGCTCGAAAGATGATAATAATATAAGTCATCAAATGGAGTGTTCATCCTGTCAATCCTTCCTTCCGCCTGCTTGGTCATGCGATAGCTGTAGGACTGTGAGAAGAATATCATACAGTTGGTCGTTATGCAGTTCCATCCTTCACACCCGGCAGAATATTGAACCAGGTAAAACCATCTTTCAGAGGAAGGTACTTCAGAGTGTACTTCTCCGTTCCATTCGCCATACTCAATACCAAGTTCTTGTGCGACTTCTCTGAGCCTGTGGAGCTCATAGGAGAAGTTGTAAAAGATGATGATTCTTTTATGGTTTTCAGCAGCTCGTCGAACAAAATCGTATCTACTATCATTATCGTTTGCTACCTTTCTAAGTAAATAAAAGAGCTTACCAGTTTCTTCAATAGGCTCATCATCATACGGATCCCATCTGTCTTTCCAGACCGTCTTATATAAAACCTTATCGTAGTTGAAGCGCAAATATAAATGCTGAGGATGTGTGTGCCTGTCAACAGGAAGAGGAATAGAGATGTCAGCTTTGTGTTTTAAAAGCACGCTCTCGTCAAGATACTTCTCGACTTTTGGATACTTTGTAAATCTTGAAAATACGCAATGCACCCTGTTAAACTCAGTCTTATTCTTATAAAACCCATTTGCCACGAAGACAGGAATATAATCTTCCCACTTATCGCCAGGTGTTGCGGAGAGAAGTATCCACCTGTTTTTCCTTGCTATGTTTAAAAACGCTTTTACCCAAGCGCCTGACCCTACGACTCTTTGTTCATCAAATATAAAGAACGCACCATATACCTCTTTATACTTCTTGATGTTGTTCCATGAGTCAACTACAACCTTCCTTTTTATCTTAAAAGGAAAAGCCTCGTCTTCCCACTCTTTAGAGTCTCTTTTCTTTGCTGTTGTAATAATATAAAGATCGCGGTCGGGGCAGTCTTTGGTATAGTAGGCCAGGGCAGTTCTGCTTTTCCCTGACCCAACGTCACCGACAAGGATACAGCCATTCTTCATCTTCCTTACTGCATCGATCTGATGCTCATTAAGCTCAATATTCATCACTGTACCCAAGCCTCTTCATTTCTCGCTCTCTTTCTTCTTCCCGATCCAGCACCTCTTCAACGCAATACCTTAAAAAATCGCTCACGCTTATATTATGCTTCATTGTGTGTTGAATAAGCCTGTCATAAACGTCATCTGTAAATCTCGCAATGACCTTGTTATTCTTCTTTTCGCTCTCTTCTTTTTTAGGACGACCTATTTTATGGGATACAATCCTCACGTTTCTTATCGGCACATAAATACCTCCTTCTAACTCGCAAAAGCGCTAATTTAGAGACGACAAAAAGTCCTAATTTAGAGACTACAAAAAGTGCCTAATTTAGAGACTACAAAAAGGAGCAACATACTTTTGCGAAAAAACTCTATTTTAAAATTTTTTTCTCAGAAATAAAGAAAAATGATAAAATAATTTGCCCATTGTTGACGTTTTTGTCGTCGCTAAATACAATAGCACACATACGCTTTGCAATCCGTACTTTTTGTAGTCGCAAAAATACCGACTTTAGAGACTACAAAAAGTCTCGAAAGTTCAATTTTGCTAGAATAATTGTTGACGTTTTTGTAGTCGCAAAACTAATTGTTGACGTTTTTGTAGTCGCAAAATTAAAAATCGTACTTTTTGTAGTCGCAAAAGTCGCCTTTTTGTAGTCGCAAAAGTCCGGGTAGTTCACCCAAAATCACTCATCTGAAAGGGGTACGCCGGCCCATTTCTGCTCTAAATAGTCGTCCTCAAAGTCGTTCCTGCCGCCCGCAGTCTCATCTAACGAGAACCAAAGCTCATTAATAACAGCCGTGCAGGGCTTCTTCGGATCATACTTATACGGCCTGAACCCGATGTCGATGTTCTTGATGTGAGCTGTATCGACCAGGACGAACTGATCAGGCTGCAGAAGCTCCGGTCCGTTATCTGTCTGCATCATGATCTTCGGGCTCGGCTCTTCCTTCCCTGTCCTCCTGTTGACAAAACTTTTAAGTCTCGCCCCAACAGTCCTTCCGTTCTCATCAAGCACCTTATCCACATAGCACACGAACTTGATAAAGTACCTCTCTCCCTCGAACATGAGCGACCCATCCTTGTTCTTGTGGTACTTATCCTCTGCCCTGCCGACAAGGAAATCATTCTCCCTCAGCCCATTGGCAATATCATCCTCATCAAAATAGATGGTGATGGCTCTCTGCGGATCCTTGTTCGGATCATCATAGATCGACTTGGTGTGAGCCCCGGCAAGGTTTGAAAACTTAATATCAGTAGCTCCGTTGATTCCCTCAAGTGAATAGCCATACTTTCTCTCTGTAAATCTCATAATTAATTCTCCTTTTCTTTTAATGTTTTTGAAATATCAACACTTCCATCATCACCATACGTGATAGTCTGGCAGTCACAGCAAGGGTAGATATCCCTGCCCTCGACCTGAGACTGGATTGCGCTTGCGTAAAACTCACATGTCCTGCAGTACAAAATATCTTCACTGCCCATTATCCACTTCGTCGCTATGCTGCTCGCCATCATTTTCTCCTTTCGCTGCTCCGGCCACTACCTTCTTTGAATCAAGGAACTTAAAGCGATTGGTGGACAGCTGAATGATCTTGCCATCCTCAAGCTCGATAACGCCAACAACCTCTTCAATAAGGTTGCCCTTCTTGCCGGTCAGGGTCCGTGATCCGAACCCATGAAACCAGCCTTTCTTTCCCTCGTATACAGCTACATTAAAAATCTCTACAGGTCTCATATATATTCTCCTTTCTTAAAATGGAACCTCTTCATCAACGCCCTCAGGGATGTTTAAAGCATCCGCAAGTGGGTCGTTATCATCTTGTACAAACCAGTCAAAGTTGGCATTTGGAAGTGCACAAATATCATCCTTTGCCTCATCAACAAGAAGCCTGAAATACTCAAGATCTATCTTGTCTTTAAGACCTTTCTCAACTACATCTGAGCTCTCAAGCCACCGAAACTTCTTACCGCCAAGACTGGTTCCGGGGGCTGCATACCTCTTGCCATTAGCAACGCGGTACAAATATCCGCCTCCAGTCCCGTCTTCTACCGGCACGAACTGTCCTACCTTGCCAACGAACTTGAGGTTATGACCGGCTCTGATCTTACTATCAAGCTCTTCCATCTCTTTTTTTGCTTCATCTAAAGATGAAAATGCTTTCGGAATCTCGCCCTTTGAAAGCTTGCCTGATAGATACTTAAATCTCTTTTCTTCCGCTGTCACATCACTAAGGCCTTCGTTTAGATCAAGATACAGGGCATCTTTTGTTGAGAATGTCTGGCAGTAGTCATCAAAGTAGATAGGCTTATGAGTAAATAAAGTCTTTCTGATGACTTCATTCTTAAACTCATCGGCCTTGAACGACCACGAGCCGTCTTTAAGCTTTCCGACATATGCAGCATCATTTAAAAGTGCGAACTTCTTAAACTCAGCTTCTGTCTCAAACTCGTATCCGTACTCTCTGCCAAAGTCGACAATAAAGTCCTGAACCTTCTTGTCTGCATTTGCAACCTTGATTGAGTCAGTCTTGATGTGAACAACCGTATAGCCCATCTTCTCTATCTGGTCCTTTAAAACCATCATGAAAAGATTGCCCCTTTTAGCAACGATGTTGTCGACATTTCTTGAGTCTTTAAACTCATTGTTAAAGCCGGCTGATGTAAGACCGTAAATAGAGTTGATGATGATCTTAAGTGCCTGAGCCATGTCTTTATATGACTCATCATTAAGAAATGGTATAAGTGCTCCGTTAAGGTATTCTCCTGCCTTCTTAAAGTCCTTATGCTTAACTGCAATCCTCGCAAGCACCAGTTCTCTAAATATCTTTGTATACCTTGGCCCAAAGAGTACCTCTGCGATGATTGAGGATGGATACTGAGACGCGATATCGCCATCGTACACATCTCTCCACATGCCTTTAAGGCTAAACGTCCTTCCGCCTTCTCCTCCATAGTCTCCCATGAAGAAGCTCTTCTTGCCCTTCTCGCCATACCGATCGAACACATAGCCCGGGAAGAACGGAAGAATGCTCCACCCCTTGGGCAGAACCTCTCCTGGAATATAATCCCTCTTCTCAGGAAGACCTTTCTCATTCCAGACTCTGAATTTGTAGTCCTCTCCAAACTTTTCAACATACTCTTTGTATCTCTCGCCCCCAACAGGCTCTGACAGATCTCTGTAGTTGAATTCAGTCTGGGGATTTTTGTTGTTTCCAAATATCGTCCTCTTGGAAAGAGTGTTTGCGGTATCTCTTGGGCTTGCGTTAATTGAATCGCCATGAAGCGCATGAACCAGTGATACCTGGAAAAGACGAGCTTTGTAGAAGTTTTGCGTGAAAAGATACACGGCCTCTGTTGCAAGTACGTCGTTTTTGCAGTACTTTACAATCTCATCCCACTTTTCTTTAGGAGCAGGTTCGCTCCATGGAATATCCATCTCCTTGTGAGTTGTAGAGCCCCTAAAGGATGCTATAGCCCTTATCTGATCTTCGTTGTAGCCCTCTTTTCTAAGCTCTTCGTCAGAGAAGTTAGAAAGACCTGAGAGCATGATCTCCCACTTCTTAAGGCTCATTCCCTGCCCTGCAGCCTTTGTATACTCATATACATCGCACTCAACCATTCTCTTGGCATCCCACGACTTAACATCCTGGCGATTTTCATTGATCATGGCATGAGACAGATTATAAAGCTGCTCGTTGCTATCACCCCTTGATGCTGCCCAGAGCATGTGGCAGTCATACTCCAAGATGTTAAATCCAATTAGAGAAAACTTATCGAGTAGCTCTTGCACCTCGTGAGGCTTTGGATTTATCATTGCTACAACGTTAGATGGGATAAGGTCAGTTCCAAGCATTTTCCAACAAACAAGGAAAAGACCCGGATTGCCACCCTTTGGGCGGTAGATCTCAATATCAATGACGATCTTTTTGCCGGCATAGTTCTTTAAAACAGTTCTCCCTGCAACCTTTCCCTTTTCTAAAAGCTCGCTCTCAATCTCCTCTTCCTCTTTGGATGCAAACTTCATATGGGCCACAAGACTTAGGCACCTGTCCGCCTGATTTGTAGACTTTGATGCAAATATCAGCACTCTTTGTCTAAGATCAGACACGTTGTAGGGAATGTTTGATTCATACGCCTGATTTAAAAGCTCATAAATATAATTGACAGAACTTGAGGTATCAGCGTGATACTCTTTATTTAAGTTCTTCTCAATCATGGACCGAAGCATCTTTTCATTCTTGATGCCTTCCCAGTTATACGTTTTCTTCACTCCTTTCTTTGGAAGGCCGGAAGACAAAACCGCAATCTCTTCATTATTGCATTTTGTAAGCCGCCTTCTAATTGCGGAGTTTCCTTTAAAGACCTTAACTTCAATATCCTCAGAATATAAAGAGCTCAGCTCCTCAAGCGGAAATCCATTCCAGATGTAATAAAGGTGGATTCCCTGCCCCGATTTGCTAAGCTCTGCATATGTCTTTGGAAACTTTGAAGCACTTTCAATGTTCTTCTTAAGATCTTTTACTCCGCCCTCGCCTTTAAGATCAAAATCAATCATGACTATGGGGAAGTTTTCAGGAGGCTTTACGTAGTGACTATTCTTTGTGTCAATATCACGAAGCTTTGTCTCTACATTTGCCCATGCTTTCTCGGGCTGCCCTCCCTTTCCATAGTCTTTTTCATACTGTGCCGCCCAGTTTGCATACTCTATGTCAAACCTGGACTGTTGCTCTTTAAAATCAAGCCATCCTAAATTGTCCAAAGTATCAGTATTGCGAGTATTATCAGTATCATCACTAGTATCGCTACTATCGACATGATCATCTGTCTCCTCCTTTGCTGAAAACCTGTCGTACCTGAATCCGGAATATAAGTTCCTTACTCTTTTCCCCTCAATGACCGCACTTTGGTCAAAGTTCCTGAAGTAGTTTCGAAGCTCTGTCCTGAAGATTCTGTAAGACAGTTTGTAGGCGTTTGCAAAATCGCAGTACTCAAGATACGACTTCCAAGCCTCGGTAAGCGTGACCATGTCTTCCTGCCTGTAATGGTCATAGTTATGCTCCACAAAGTCATAAAAGTCATTGGTCGCAGCCATCATCTCGGTTGGAATATAAGCATCGTAGTAGTTCTCACCCAAAGTCTCAAATACCTTGATGCAGTGAGACGCAATCGCTCCAAGCTCGAAATTATAAATCTTATCCATCAGGGCTTTGTAGCGTTTGATAGGAACTTTCTTTCCTGACGAGTGCACATCGATAAGGCGCCTGATTAAACCGCTCTTTGCATTGGTGATCTTAACCGGAGAGTTTGTTCCCATGAATATAAATGAATGGAGAGCAAGCGGGAACTTCTTCTCATTCTTTACATTGATCTCCTGCGTCTCATGGGAAACTAATGAGTTCAGCCTTGTGTTATCCTCAATCTTTGAAAGATCACCGTCGTGCTGAATTGCAATAAGCGGGTTATTCTTAAATGGCTCAAGCGCAAAGTCTTTCTTAGAATCGCCAAGCTCTTTTGCATCAAACGTTGTCCAGTAGCGCCTCATATCCTTATCGCTCTTCTGCCCAAACAGGCGCTGAATAATGTTAAGGACTGTGGATTTACCAGACCCGGCTTCGCCGTAAAAGACGATGAACTTCTGAATATGCTTTGAGTCTCCTGTAAATATTGAGCCTATCGCCCACTCTATCTTCTGTCTGTTCTCCGGAGTATAGAGTGTATCCATCAGCTCATCGTAGCTTGGGCACTTATCAGGACTATCCAGCGAGTATGGAAGCTTAAAGGAAATATAATCCTCCCTTTCTGTCTCCTGATTTGCAAACACGACATGATCATCCAGTGGGTGAAAGCAGTTTGTCGGCATATGCTTTTCAAGAAACTTAAGGAGCCTGTCCATCTCCCCCGAATCAGAGTCCCACATCCACTCGACTGTTACATCCTCGCCCATCTTCTTATGCGCAGAGGCGCATTTTTCAAGCTCGGCATCTGTCGAGTTTATGATGTAGCTCCATGCTTCAATATCTCTGACCCAGGTTTTTGTTACCGCATTGTAAACGGCATAAAGTTTGCCGCCTTTGGTCATTACGTCCTCGGGCGGCATTTTCGCAAGAGAGTTCTTCACTCTGATGCGCCTTTTTCCCTTGATAAACGAAAAGTCGTCTATCCTTTGAAAGTCAAGAAGCATTCATCATCTCGCCTCCTCCTTAATCAAATTGTTCCAATTTTATGCTGCTCCTCAAGCTCTTTTTGAAGATCGGGCCACGGTGACCACGGAACATCGATAATATAAACATCAGGATCTATTGTTTTATTCTTGTACCACTCGCTCTCTCCGGCTTTAAAGACAAAGAAGTCAAGCCAGTAGCAGTCGCACTCAACGTTTAAAAGATCATAAGACCATCCTGCCCTGTCAGTCTCTGGCGTGCAGAGATCGTCTTTCCCAAGGAACTTCAAAGCATCGCTCATTGTCACAACTCCCCATCCTCTGGAGTAGTCAACAAGCTCCTGATTGATTCTGTTCAGGCCGTCAATGACCTTTGCGTGCGTGGATTTGAAGTAAATTGGCTTATCGAGCCACCAAATAAGATACTCATGCTCAAGCTCCCCGTCGCCATCGTATGTGGCTTTGGATGCTTTCTGCATAATATCAATGTCCCTGGCCTCGCCATCTTCCTCTTTGACAACACCTCTGTACTTCTCAAACTGCTCTTTGATCCTGTTCTTATTCGCTGCTACCCCTGCTGCAAGGGCTCCTGCTGCCGCGATTTCTTTTCCGCCGAAATAATCACAAAGAACGATGCTTGCGATAGTTGCAGCTCCTGCTGCCGCTGCAGGGCCGTAGGCTTTGACGTTCTGAACTGCCGCTTCTTTCCTGTTATCAGGATTGCCCTTCTCCATGATCCTCTCAGCCTTAAGTCTCCCCCCTCTTGCTGCAAGATAGGCAGTTGCGGGAACACCGGCTATAGCCAGAACCTTAAATACGGTTCTCATTGTCTTTACTTCCATATCTTCTCCTTTCGAAAAAATAAAGAGGCCTATCTTTTGATAAGCCCCTCCTTTTGAAACCTAATTTTTTTACTTTACAGGTGCATAATTTTTCTGGTAAGGATAGTACTTACCATCCGTGATGTCTCGCTTTTCCTTGCAAAACGGGCACTTCCCATCCGGATACGTTTCAGTTAATATTCTGCAACGTTTTCCGGATTCGGATTTCCCAAAGCAAGCTCTGCTTTCCACGCATTCCGGTAAGTCTCTTTCATTCCTATACGCCATAATAAAGTCCTCCTTTAAATATCAAAACCAATAGTTCCTATTAGAGGAGCTTATTTTTTAGCGAAGTCCCAAGTAGACACCTCTACGACCTTGGGAACAACTATGCCTTTTACATACGGCAGGGTCTCGATCCAATCGCAAAACTGCTGCCACTCGTCAAGCTTGTGGTGCCTTCTGTCCTTATAGATGCTATAAAGGACCTCATAGTTAAGCAGCACTGTCCTTTTCTGGTTGTAGCTTGACGGAAGAAGCTGGATCATCTGCCACCAGTACCGCTTGTCTCTGGTTTCGAGATATAACTTGCGATAATGATTAAGAACATCGCATGTATGCCATAAAAATGTAAGTGCATCGCACTCGATCTCGTCCTGATTTCTGTCTACAAGAGTAAAGGGGTCACCGTCGCCATCTTTCCACAGTTCGCTCAGCAAATGCTCGCGAGAGAAGTCCTCTAATTCAAACTCCTTCGCAGCAATTGTATGCATCGTAGAGCAGGAGTTGGCTACAGTGCCAACCTTGTAAGTGTCAAACTCCTTCCACCAGTAAAGCGGCGCTGTAATATCAAAATACACCCCAACAAAACGCCTGAACTTGGCATGAGATGACCCGCCGGATGAGAGATTTTCCATAAGCTTAAGGTCTGAATCTCCGATATCTGGTATTATAGTTCTACTAACCTTGGTAAAAGTACTATCGCTCTTATCCCAGGAGTTATAAGAGTTTCTCATACCTCTAACTGCGGGACCAAAACCACAAATCTCAACCTTTTCAATCTTAATCATTATTATTCTCCTTTGCTATGCCGTGCTTTTTAAGATACCTGACCATGTACTGGCACTCTGCCCAGTGCTCACATGTTATAATGATCGTCATGTCACTAGGTGTAACTCCTCTAAGAACCTTTGGCTCAAACCTCATGCAACCGTCGTGGCAATAATCCTCAAGATTAAGAGTTATCATTTACATCCTCCAGTCTTGCCTGCAGCATCGAAATATCAGTCCTAATCCCTTCTATGTCCACGATTACAGATCTGTCGTGCTCCAGGATCTGATTATTCGTGTCTATAATGTTATCGACGTGAGCGAGCGCCTTATTAACTTCGTCTACCGTTTCTGCAAGATCTGCTCTTGCCCCTCTATAAAGATCTTCTAAAATACCAACGTAATCTTTATACCCATCTACGCTGTGCAGAAGCTTTGAACACTCTAAAAGCGCAAAACCAGATGCACAAAGAGATACTAAAATCCCAACTACTAAGACTAAAAGTTCAAATGTCGTCATCTTTTTCTCCTTTCTCAAACGAAGCCATAACTTTCTCGATCTCATCACTATGTTTTCCAGTCTTTTTACAATCCTTAGGTTCTACCCGGATAGTACCGAGTTCTTTCGTGAGTACTCGCACTGAATTTTGGGAAACAAAATCTGTGATATATCCTCTATATTTCTTGCTGACAATAGACCCTACACTAAACTCCACCTCATCGCCTACGCGCAGAGCTTCCTCCTGATACTTCTTATCCTTAGCTAAGGCTTCATCAACTGGCATTTCAAAAATGGTATTATCACAATGTGAACCAAATGCTGAATCAAGCTCTGACCAACTATAGGTGTCCTCTCCAAACGCAGCAATTCTCCTTGCAAGATCCCAAGCCTCTTTTCGACCTTCTTTCAGAGCCTTTTCCTTCACGCCCTTAACTATAAGGTCAAATTCGCCAGGACCCATTGAGTAGGTTATTAAAGATCTCTGAACAGTTCTATCCTTAGTAAGACGCTCTGCTAGACGTCCGTACACGCTGTCGATAGCTACTATCGGATCCGTAGCTGCTACGGGATTAACGTATGTAATCGCCGAAAACGGTTCAAGATTGTCAGCTGTCCACGCTTTTCCTCTAATTTCCATTAAGATTCTCCTTTCTAAGTTGCTCTAACGCCTCTTTTATCTGTTCCTCAAGGGCTTCCTCGTCTGAATAGTCATGCGGAACGCTTATAATCACGAACTTTTCCGTTCCAGGCCACATTACAGCGATTTTGAATATCCACATATCGACATCATAGTACGCTACTATTAATGCATGGTATTTGCTGCACATACGGTCTGCGAATTCGTACATCGCTGCAGTTTCTTCATAGCCCATTCGATTCTCCTTTCTTTTCCCTTTTGATGACGTACTCCAATTCTGGTTCATTGTAGTATTCCATCATCAGTGCCTTAACGAGAAGCACTGCAGTATCTAAAGGCATATACCTTGCCACGTCAACATTTCCAGTTGACACCTTGTATAAATCACATCCCATTGTCATTCTCCTTTCTGCCGTTTCTCCTATTCGTATCACGTAAGCCGGAATATCAATGTTTGAAAATTTTTCGCCACCTACGCCAAACGCAATATCGTGAACGTGTTCAATAATCTTTGCCATTGATTCAAGGTCGGTTTTCTGTCCCTTGCCAAAACCATGAACAGTGATGTAATAGATAGCGGACAACCTCTTGCCGATTTCGTTTTTATTCTTTTCGGTAATCAGCCTCATCTGTTCTCCTTTCTACAATTGCTTTGACAACGGATAGGATTGCTATCTCTTCTGCTTCCGTCAGAACTGTCTTTCGATTTGATACCGTCGCCACGGTGTTTGTGAGAGTTGTCATTGTCTGAGGCATTACAATCTCAATGGTGTTTCGTTTCGGGTAGTAAATCAGAGAATATCCGTCACAGTAAATCATCGGTTCTCTCCTTTTCTTTCATCACTCTTCACCCTCTTCTGTTTCATAGTAATCAAGGGAATTTCTGGCGCAGTCATAGCAAGTCCCGTCATCCTCGCGGTAGTGTATACATCCACCACACCATTCATTGTTCATCGATTTCTCATTGAATCCGTTCCAAAATGCAGATTCCTCGTTGAATCCGTCCAAAAATGCATTTGCCATAATGCTCTCCTTTCAAATATCAACCAATACAAAAATACTCAGTCACTCCATTTGGAGCTAAAAGTGTGGCATAAACTGACCCCTGCACAAACTCAGCCTGAAATATCACGTTTGGAGGGAGCTGGCTGCCGTTTGTAAGCAGGTACTTAGCAACATCGACAGTTTCTTCCCCTGGAGTCTTTTCGAAGTTTCCATCAACCGTGCAGGAATACTGCAACGGATTGTTCTGATAGATAACCTCTCTCAAAGTCCCGGGAAAACGAGAGTCCGCGACCCTGTTAAGAGCCACGGACCCAACGTATGTCTTCATTTGACGATCACACCCTTCGACCTCGCCGCAGATAAGGTGCGAAAGCAAATATAAATCTTCCTCGCTGTACGGCGCTTCGGTTTCCGTTTCCGCCTCTGTCTCCTCCACCACTTCTCCGTACACGATCTGAGGCCTGATGACGTTTCTATGAGCGTCTACAAATATCAATACGCACCAGATCACAATGAGGATCAGCGCTACTACCAAATTCTTAACTTTTCTATTCATCAGCTCTCCTTTCGGGGCATGGGCGTAACCTTATCACTTCTATTCTTCTTCCTCGCCTCATAATCTCTGCTGAACGCGCCGATTACAGAAAGAAGGAAGATCGCAAGGATGCCAAATGTTACGGCCGCCACAAAAGCAATAAATCCAATCTTGATTCCAAGCAGTATCATAAAACCTCCTTAGTGCGTAATCTTGTTGGCAAGGGACGCATAGATGTTGGAGACATCATCAAGTCTTGACTTGTAGCGGGTGGTGAGATTGTCAAGCTCATCGTTGAATCTCTCCTCGCCATCGTTCTCAAGCTTGTCGATAAGATCGTCTGCAGCATCCTCGATCTTGTCCTTCATCTCCTTCTGATAATCGCTAAGATCTCCGATCAGGGAATCCTTCTCCCGGCGAATATCATTAAGATACTCGGTCTTAGCATCCTTTGCTGCTTTCTCGATAACTGTCTTGTGGGCCTCGTCAATGCTCACTCCGGCAACCTGCTCTGTAAGCTTCTGCTCAATCTCAGGCTCCAGTGCCTTGACCTTTGCGGAAATATCATTCTTGATCTTAAGGATCGCCTCTGCCTTGATGCCATCCACGGTCTCCTGAACCTTTGTCGGGATGACCCGGTCAAGTTTTCTCTCCGCCATAGCCGACACGACCTCATCGATAAGCTTATCTGAGATCTCGAAGGTAGTTCTTGACTCAATGTCGTCAAACGTTGCACCAAGTCTCTTGCAGAGCTTGGAAACCTTGAGAAGTGATACTCCTCCAAGAACCATAGATGTGATAACACCGCCACCCATAAGCATTTCTTTGTTTGTCATAATGTTTCTCCTTTCAGTCTTTCATTAAGGTAATAATTCATTTGATCCCAAATACTGCAAAGCCTCTGGTCTTTCTTGGGATGGAGCAAAGGAAACAGTCCTCCGTTACCATTTGCCTCATACGATCTTGAAAGCCATGCTTTAACAACTCCTTCAACAAGGTCTTCCCTGTAGACCTTATCTGTTGCCGGGTAAAGCCCAAGGTTTGAAATCATCTCCCAAAACCACTTCTCTGGCTTCTCTTCCCCAGGCTCTGCCATGATGTCCTCTTCAATCCTTATAGACAACGCCACGAGCATCTCTAAAATGCTGCACGGCTCTAGCCTGTCAGAATATAAAAGGTAGTCTCCGGTCTCGTTTGCGTATCTGTCTCTTAAAAACATCCCGTCCTTTGCCCTGTTAGCATCGGTCGGAATCTTAAAAGACCACGTAAACGGGGTATCAAAAAGATAAGCAAGAAGGCGTCTATGTCGAACTGCCCCCTCGCTTATCTTGTCTGTAAGATAGTTTAAGTATTCCTCTCTGTTCATTTAACCTCCGTAATCTTCCGACAGAGAGCCTACTACTTTAATGATGTGATAGTCACACTTTCGATCGAAGTTCCGGACGAAAATTTCACGCTCCAGATTGTTCACGTCGGCAAATCCGTACTTGATAAGAGCGTTGCCAATCGAGTCGGCTACCTCGTCCGTGTCAACTATATCATCGTAAGTCCCTCCTTCCGGAATGAGCGTAGCATCTTCTGTGTAGTAATAAAGGACCCGGGTAGAATATCCGTCCTGACCGAACATCGCTGCTCTGATCAGCTTTGGAGGCTGAGGCTCGTGTTTGACCGGCTCTTCATCCTCTCTTGGATGCTCTGATTCCGCAGGATCCTCTGTTTGGTAGTAAGATGTGTAATCTGTAGCAAACGATCCCTGCCGCTTTTCAGGCTTCTTCTGCATTCTCTCAATAACCGCCTGATTGTACTCGGTCTGCGCTTTAAAAAACTCGCCGATGCCCTTTTCTAGTTCGTGTAGCTTTTCTTCTGCCTCTGTAGAAATATCATCCTCCGTATCGTCAGAAGTGGTTTTGTAGGCCTTGTCGAGCTCATTCTGATAGTATTCGTCCATCTTTTTAAGCTCTTCGTCGGACTTCTTCAAAACCTCCACGTACTTCTTCTTAAAGAAGAATGCAGAAACGCCAGCTCCAACACCAGCGCCTGCTAAAAATATCAATGCGTACTTTAATGCGCTCATGACTCCTCCTTCCTTATAATCTCATTAAACCGGCTGTGTGTCTTCCATATATCATTAGCAGCGATAGTCACTGTCCCCTTATAGAAATAAGAGCCAGGAGCATCGTTTGTAAGTACGACGTAGTATTTGTCTTTGATGTCAAGAACGATTCCAACGTGCCTGGTATACTCTACCGCCAGTGTTCCATATGGCTCTTTTGCACGCCACCCAATTTCATCACCAACGTGGATCACATCACGCTCCGCATCATATTCCTTAAATCGGTCCATGAACTCTTCAAGGCCCCATTCGCGTATAACATCGCCGATTGTTTCTACGCCAAACGCTTCTTCAAGTTCTTCCTGCTCATACTCGCTGTCGATTTTTATCAGCATGTCCCATGCGGATTTTGCTTTTTCTGCTGCAACAATCTCTTTTGTAATGTTCTGTGCCGCAGCGTTTTTCCAACAAGTTCCATATGCATATTTGTATCCTTCGTTCCAGGCACGGCGAAGCTGCTCCTCAACAACCGTGCTAAACTTCCTCGCATACTTACTATTTATAGTTATGAATTCATGAATGCGATCCATACAGTTTTCGACGCATCGATCCTTGGGGCTCTTGTCCTCGTCCATAACCTCTTCAATAGAAATATTTACTTCCGTAACGTTGTCAATTTTCATTTAAGTTCTCCTTTCTTAAATATCAATAGGTCGCCCAACCAATCCTGCCGGTGATTGGCTTCGGGTCAATGTTAAAATCAATAAGGAAGATTGGCTCAAGGCCGTTCACAAACCATCTGGACGCAGCATCGTGCACGTTGAATATGCCAAAGTCCACGTGATTTGTGGTTCCGTCAGGATTGTCTCTGATGATCCCCATGACCCTTCCTGCGTCTGTTGGCGGATACCCAAGCTCGTCATACATGTCGTTTAAGAATATATGACCGTTCTGCTGAAGCTTCTGGTCAAGGAAGTTCTGCTTGCCAAGAAGCCACATCTTGTTATACTCAGGATCGTCCCTCCATGCCGGATTAAGTTCATCAAAGAACCTTGAATACGGATTGCACTTGGATCTGGCGGTCTGTTTATCTGAAGGATCCGTGAGCCCCGTTGACTGAGCTTTCTTGATCTTTTCTGTCTTGAAGCCCTCTTCCAAATCGTTGAACTTCTCCTCGCCAAGCTGTTCTTTGTAGAACTTCATCTTGTCGTTGTACTTCATAAGCAGCGCATTATACGCAGCACTCATGCCAACAACCAGTTCCTTGCAGTCACATATCGCTCCTGCAAAGCACGCGATAGAAACCCCGGTAAAGAGTGCGGGAAGTGCGTAATTCTTTCCAAGGTCGATCACATAGTCTACCTTGACCTTGCGAATATCATTCTTCTCATCAGCCTCTGTATACTCTTCCGGCTCGATCTTTCCTTCCTTTACCATCTGCTTTACTTCGTTGACGCTATCGAGCCCTTTGTTTCTCTTCTCAAGTATGCCTGCACTCTTTAATGCAGCCTTGTGAGTCGTATACAGAGCCGCTCCAAGTGATGCAACGCCAAATATAAACTTAATCTCAGGAGAATACTTCTTTGTTGTAAGAAGAATGTGTCCTGCAATACTAGATAATCCCATTTCTATACTCCTTTCAGTTAATGCGAACAGGCTTCGGGAACTTCACCCACCAACCCCTGGCTACATGTTCGATTGGTACATGATCTAAATTTGTCCATCCCCAGTTGTTATCCGGGAATTCGCTCTCAATCTGCGCTCCAAGCTCCTCGTCGATAGTCGTGACATAGTCATACATCTCAAGTACTGACACGCCTTCGTTGTCATACCTTCGAAGATCGTTTCTAAGATTGTTTAAAAGTTCAACTGCTCTTTCTCTGCTTGGAAATACGATTCGATCCCAGTGAACCTTCACTTTCTCTGTCGGCACTACCGGCTGCCTGTAGTTATCCTTGTAATAATTGTCATACGATGCTTTATGCCCCGGACCTTTAGAATATCCGCTGTAGTAAGTACTGCTTGCCTCATCTCCGTAGATTGCCTTCTGGATTCCCGAGATGAACATGTCGGCAAGAATATCTTTCGCCTTCGGGATCATGACTTCGTTGACAACCGACAATGCCACCGTCTTCAAATCGTTCTCAAACAAAGCGTTGACGATTCTTGTGCTCAGTGGCTCTTTATAGTACTCGATAAGCCCCTCCACTTTTTTCTTCGGCTCTTTTGTTGCCAAAGAGGCGAGGCGATCGGCTTCCTTCTTAATCTGATCGTCTAACATAGATTTCTCCTTTGAAAAAAAAATAGAGAGCCAATCTTTCGATTGACCCTCTAGTTTCGAGTTACTTAAACCGTTTCAGATCTCGGATTCCTCATTATGGAATTCACTCTGAAAAGTTGTGGTCTCCTGCGGACGCGTATACGCCTTCTGACTCTGCTGCCATTCTTCGAACTTGGCCTTCCGTCTCTTTGACGTTGCCTTGTCGATGACAAGAAGTCCTCCGACGACAGCCCCGAACGCAGCCGCAACACCCTCGATCACTCGACCGGTGGTCTTGAGCCACTTCGGAACTCCCTTCTTCTCCTTCTTTTCATCAGCAGGCTTCGTCTCCGCCTTCGGAGCTTCGTTCTGCTGCTCAGAGTTCACTTCTTTGTATTCGCATTCGCTAACTACTTTCTTTTCATCTGCCATGATAATTCTCCTTTCGTCTTTTGGCAGTTTATAGTTCCTCATTAGAGGAGCTAATTTTTCTGCGAATCCTTGTATTTGAACTTAACCGGCCTATGAGAATATGAATTTACCGGATTATCCAAACACTCAAAACACGGATCGTCCCTCTCGGACAGTTTGCTGAATGCGCAAAGCTCACAATATTTGTGAAACTCTACGATCTTGTCAGGATTAAGTTCTCCCATTTTTCCTCCTTAGTAATACCTTGCTCTCGGGCTGCTGTAGGACGAATACGCCATGACAGGCTTTGTGTAAAAGTCCATGATGTACCCAGGCTCTTTGGTTCCATCCGCAGCCTCATACTCGAACGTGTTATTAAGATTCACGCTGATCTCGTCGTGCTCTGTTGCTTTCCACACAAACAGATCTGCAAATCCGCATCTGGACAGGCCGAAATCATCGAAAATATCAGTCATTCGAACTTCATAGTCCTCCCAGCCCTTAGCCTTTGCTTCTCTCAAAGCGCAGCTCCAGTTGTTGACTATAAGCTCGACATAGTCTTTCGTTGCCCTGAAGGTCTTGCCTGTCATTGGTTCTCTGAAAATATAAGTGCCGTGCCCGGTGTTCTCGACCTCGGTCATAACAACAGGCTTCTCGCTTGCCCTGTTCTGCATGACTTTTCTGTCGATCTCATCTGCCGTCTCTTTACCGACAACCTCTTCTGTTGCCTTCTTCGTATCCTCTCTAAGAGTTGAAGCAACAGCCAGTGCCTCCGCGAGCTTTACGATCTTCTCTCCGGTCCTTTTGTGATTAAGGATCGCAGATCCCCACGCAACAGCTACTGCCATCATGGTTCTGCCTGCCACCGGCACTATAGCCTTTGCCGTCTCAAGATTGCTCGCTCCCTCTTCTTTTTTCTCTCTTAAAATCTTCTCGCACTTGGGTCCGTCCTTAAGTGCAAACACCACTGCTGCTCCCGTTGCCACGATCGTGACTGTAGTTAGAATTGTCGAATCATGCTTATCCCAGATTCGAAGTGCCGGAGCTGCCGCTCTCTTTGCCAGTGCTATTACGTTCATACGTAGCCTCCTTTGCATTTGAAAAAAATAAGGAGAGCCTATCTTTTCGATAAGCCCTCCGGGTTCTTAGGCGGTGAATCCCTTCACCACAACATCAACAGTTTCGTCCTCCTTTCTTTTGTTTTCCTTATTGAACCAGTGCCATGCCTTCTTGGCTGCATTCTGCTCATCATCTACAGTTTCAGTCTTCTTTCCGAATACCTTCTTGCAGATAACAAGCCCTGCTGCCAGAATTGCCAGAGTGCCAATTACAAAACCATATTTCTTCATGTTAGATTCCTCCGTTTTGTTATGTTTGGTTTTCTACTACCTCATTAGAGGAGCCAAAAATATCACGAATTCTTGTCAAGAAGCTTCATCGCAACTTCCTTCCATATGTCTCTCTCCGTCTCCAGATGAGCTATATAGGCGCTTCTCGCGTCGATGTAGTTATCAGGAATAACCGGCTTTTCTTCCTTCTTTTCAGGTCTGTCACGATACACGATCCTAACCTCGGGCTTGGCCTTAACTACTTCAGGCTTCGGAATCTCAATGCCAAACACCTTCATAAGTGCTTCCTTTGCCTCATTAAGCTTGCCTACATGTGTGAACATTCTGCGCCTTACGCAGTACTTAAGCGGCTTGAAGGTAACATGCGTCGGATCGCCAAGATACGTTCGTCCTAAAATATTAACGCTGAACGGATTCTCGCCTACGATAGTTCTGGTCTCGTCTGAGTCAGGGTACAGCTTGATTCCCTGGCAGGCTCCGTTAAGGGAGTTCAGGGCAAATATCATTCCCTTGGTTCCGTTGGATTCCTCGGTCTGCCATACCTCTCCCGGAAGGATCTTGCCTGTCTTTTGAGTTGCAATAAGTGTTGGGGTCATTACTTGAGGTTCTGCAAGCTCAAGCACTCCCGGCATTACCTCTACAAGCTCGTCTTTTTCAACCGGCGCATCCTCGACCCACTTGTATTCCGCCATCTTTCCCCTTGGAGAAATGTTTTGAATCTCCTTGTGTTCCTTTGCAAGTCTGTGCATATACATGGTTCTTGCGGGCGCGGTCATATCAAATTTTGTCTCGATTGCCGAGCTGGTCATTGTCTCGCCCTTTTTAAGAATGTCGATTAAAATCTTGTCTCTTTCGATGGTTTCCTGTCGTTTTGTCTGACTCATAATTAATTCTCCTTTCAAAAAATAAAAAAGAGCCCAGACATTTGTCTGAGCCCTCAATCTCAACAATAAACATTTACCTTTTCGGTCTTGTCTCTGAAAGACAGCCTATAAAGCAACCTGTCTGTCCAGTCAAACTCTGCCATAATCATGACCTGCGACTCTGACTCGCTTACAGGAAGTCTGAATTCCTTGAATTCTTTATTCCTGCTCAAGAGCCAGTGCTTCGCTCTGATCAGATTTTCAGTGTTTGCCGGCATGATCATAATTCCCTTATTTCTCCCCTTCATGTTACACTCTCCTTTCAAAGATCAAAGTTAATTGCTTCTCACTAAAGGAGCCAAAATATCAGCGAGGCTCTAAGTCTAAGAATGTATAGCCAGCGTATCTGATGCCGCCATGCTTCTTGATCAACTCGTTGACAACCTCTACCGGGACATAGCCGTACACGGTCTCCGTATAATCGTCAGGGTCTTCTGCGTAAGGATTGATCAGCTCGTCCTCGTCTGACGGATAGCCAAGTTCGACCTCTGTATAGCCGGAAGTCTTGGTCAGCCTTGGTTTACAATAGTCGCCATACGCTGCCTGTATTGAGACGTTATAACCGTCGGCCATAATCGCGCGTAATCTAACAAGATATGCGTGCTCGTCAAGTTTCTCCACCATGTCGTTTCCCGTACTAGCCTTCCACGTCGCCTCAAAAAACTCATTGACGTCGTATATTCTTCTTTCTACCTTTCCTGCCATTTCTTTCTCCTTTCAAGTATCAACTTTTCGGCTTACATTGTCCTCTCTTCAGAGAGCTTATCTCTAATGGCCTTCTCGATCTCCTCTGCGGTGATGTTATAGCGATTTGTAAGCGCTCCGATCACAATAAGGACATCGCCCATCTCCTCGATAACGTGATCGTACTCTGCCTCTGTTCTTACTGAGTCATCGCCTTCAACATCCCTGGCCCAGAGTTTTCTCTCAAGCTTTGAAACCGCCTGAATAAACTCTCCAGCCTCTTCTGCAGCCATTAAAGGCATTCTTTCTCTCCAGTGAAGCCAAACGGGCTCCGTCATTTCCTTAATTTTGTCTAAAGTCATCTTGGTCTTTTTCTCCTCTTCTCTTTCCAGAGCATTCCGATATCTCATAGCGCATAGCCTAAGCTTTCTAAGCATTCTAGCCTCGACCTGCGCAAAGCGCCCGCCGCTTATCGGGTCATCAAGCATCGCGCCTGCCTCTTTACAGGTGTGGTATTCTTTGTACCGAAGATCTATGACCTTGCTTTCTCTCGAAGTTATACGATACCTCACGGCATCATCTATTACTTCGAGCATCTGGTCTTTTGTAAAAGAAAACTTATATCCAGGTGCGTTCGACGATCGATTAATAGCGTCTAAAAGATTAAACGGATACTCCAGACTTTTATTAATTGTCGCCATTACTCTTCTCCTTTCCATCCCAGACAAAACTCCGCGTAAGTGTTCACGAACTCTCTGCGATCCTCAACCATACTGAATGTTTTCTGCGGAAACTCTATGCCGTTTCTCTTTAGTATGGATTCAAGTATGACGATGTATTCGGCCATACCAGTAACTTGTTTCATACCCTCCCAGTACTGCTCCATAAGAGCCGCAACATGTTTGTCGTGAAGTTTCTCATCACTATATGTCAGCCCGAGCTTCTCTGCCTCTTTTTTCCGTTCTTTGTATGTCATTTAGTTCTCCTTTCAAATATCAATGAAAAAATTAAAGAGCCCAGACATTTGTCTGAGCCCTTCAGATTTACTTAAGCAGTCCCATATCATCAAGGATTGAACGATATGTTTCGCCTTCCTGATACCTCCTTTCTATGATTCTCTCCTGCCTCTTCGAAAGCCGCTTCCTGGCGTAGCTCCATCTGTCAGTCCGGCGGTCATAGAAACGACGGTTCCGCCACTCATCCTCTTTCTTATATGCTATTATCTTCGTCACGTGTTTCGCGATTCCGGCAATAGATGTAAGAAGGATGATTGCCAATTCCTTGTTCCTTACACACCAGCCTGCAAACTTTGCAAGCCCGTTGGTAAACTTCTCCCAGAGATCCTGGAAAAACCACTTCACTTTTTGTACCATTCTTTTCATATCTATTCTCCTTTCGTGTGGATACTTAGTTCCTCATTAGAGGAGCATAAATATAAGCGAAGAAAAAAAGAGCCCAGACATTAGTCTGAGCCTTTTTGATTATTAGATGTTACATAAGCATAATACTTTCTTGGACCAAGCTTTTCCTTCAGTACGGCGCGATCCCATTCCTCCTTGTCTCTCTTAGTTTTTGCTATGAGCAGCAACGTTCCTGGAATCTCACTAATTACTTTCTCTATAATACTTGTACCATTTGTCATAGTGCTTATTCCTCCTTTCATTAAAGGATCATAAATATATGTGAAGAAAAAAGAGGAGACACAAAGTCTCCCCGTTTTCTCTTAATCACTTTATGAATGCCGGCATATAATGCCATACACCAATATTGCAATTAAGATCAAACTAATCAAGTCCATAATAGTCTCCTCCTTTTTAAGTGATACATCTACTTCATTAAAGGAGCGGAAATATCAGCGAAAAAAATAGAGAACGGTTCTGACCGCGCCAATTCCTACATTGTTTCAATCTTTGAAATGCGCTGTACCTAAGGATGTAGTTTCCTTTTCTCTCATTAGAAGAGGCAAAATTTCTGCGAAAAATAAAGAGCCCAGATAAATACCTGAGCCCTTGTACGGGTACCGCCAGTGTGTTACACTTCAGGCGGGTATCCGAGGATATACCTGACATGTCTCTCTGTGAGATTCGTCATACTCGCGATCTCGGGGATCGTAAGATACTCCTCTCGATAGAGATGGATGACATAATCCTCCATACCCTCACCTCCTTTCTTGTGACTTACCGGGTTCCATTAAAGGAGGTTATTTATTTGCGAAAGAAAAGAGCCCGGTTTTAATTCCGAGCCCAATCCATAAATCTTGTCAATTTTACAAATAGTGCAATGCAATTCCCTTCGTCGTATATTTGAATATTTCTAGGATCATCAATTACATACAAATCCATGTCCTGCATATCGCATGTAACGTCGAGAAATCTTACCAGCCAAGACAGAGTAACCATACCTTGTATCCTAATACGATCAGACACCTGTCTTTTCATATTTTCTATAAAGATACGATTCATATCTGGATCATTTGACCAGTTTGCGCTCCTTTCGTCAAACTCTAGCAAAACAATATTTATCTCAATCGTGATATCCATTCATTTTCTCCTTTCAAAATGGAATTACAACCTCTCATTAAAGGAGCAAATATAAATGCGAAAAAAGAAAGAGACCATAAAGGTCTCCTCCTTTGAAACTTCTTTCAATGCTTGAAGAATCGACCAGATAATCCATTCTTCACGACCGTCTGCTCTGACGTTGTCAGTAAGGCGTTCTCTTTCTCGAACTCTGTCGATCTGTCGAACATCTTTATCTGCGCAACCGCAGAGAAGATCGTCGCAGCCGCTATCCCGCCTTTGCCGACAAGATCAAGAATTGCCTTTCTCGTGTCGCTCTTGACTTCGGACTCATTCCTCTCACGCTCAGCCTTGATAGCTTCAGCCTTTGTGTTAGCCTCGCTAGCAATCTTCTCGCGCTCGACCTTGAGCTCTTCCGCTTTAGCCTCACGATCAAAATCGTTCTTGATATCGGCGTTGAGCTCGTGATAGAGCTTTGAAATCGCCTCATACTTTTGCACAGCATCTTCATCAGATGGATCGATCAAACCAATCGCATCGAGAAGTGCCTTGTTTGCCGCCAGTTTCCTAGCCGTAAAATCTTCCTGTGTCATAGTTTCTCCTTTCTTATTTGAAAGTTTACAGTTTCTCATTAGAGGAGCTGAAAATATTACGAAAAAGAAAAGACCCGTGAATTACTCACGGATCCAATCAGTTGGACATTCCTTAAAGTTACGTGATATAGTATACAAATACTTCTTTGTGTAACCACCCTTTCTTTTCCTCAACATGCTAACATATACAAACACTAAGTTTCCAATCGGCACGCAATAGCAGGTTATGTCATGTTTTCTGAATTCTTTATGTAAATCTTTGAATTCGTCGAATGGCAATGCTCTGCATAATACGGTCAGATTTGGATTCTTTGTCATATTGTCAGCTAATGTTTTAGGTGTAACCCAAGTGTTTCCCCAGTTACCATTCCTAAGTAATATTTTCATATCCATATTCGTCTCCTTTCTAGGTGTATTGTTCCTACTAAAGGAGCTGAAAATATTACGAAAAAAAAAAAGAAGAGAGCTGATCTTTTTGACCAGCCCTCAGTCGACAGTTACAAATCTTTCTTACTTCAGAAGCCAGTTACCGATCTTTCCTTCCTGCTTTGAGCACCAGATGAAAGCGTGACCAAGACCATGCTTTGCGCCTGTGCCAACCTTAACTGCACCTCCGGCAACGGTCTTCCCGGCCGTGACTACACCGTCAGCTACCGCTGTGCCTGCATCGCAGACCGCAGTGATGCCAACCTTGTACCACGGTTGTTTAGCCGTCTCCGTAGGCTTGTCAGACTTGGCAAACGCCGTCATAGACATCGTCATAACCATCATCATTGCTACTACAATAACCATAAATCTTTTCATAACTATACCTCCATAAATTGTTTGAAAAGTTTGTTTTCTTGTCATTATAGAGGCATAAATTTATGCGAAAAAAGAAAAGAGGCCAGACATCAGTCTGAACCCCTTTCTTTTACAAAACTGCAGCATAAGTAAATTATGTCATACGGCCAAATAATAATGTTGATTACACAAGCCAATAGTAACGCTACCGTACAAGCGATTCCATATAAACCAAACTCGTGCTCGATAAGCTTTCGATATATTCGTTCTGCCTTACCGAGCATACGAAGCATAGTCCATATGGTACCAATAATACAGTAAATCAATAACTTAAATATCAAATTATTCATAATGTCCTCCTTAAATATGTACGTATTTACAGTTTCTCATTAGAGGAGCAAATAAAATTGCGAAAAAGAAAGAGCCCGGATTTTAGTCCGAGCCCGTCCTTTTGACAGATGAGATTATTCTTCTTCTTTTCTCTCTTTTTCAATCTCCTTACTGATAAAGTCGATAAGCGTCGTGCCAATTACCAGACGGATCATGAAATATATCAACAGTAGCCCTCCAATCAACCCAAGGTTACTCACTATAAATGCTATAGTAAGCACCGGGTGGAATAAGAGCAGTAACATAAATATAACCCAGATCGCCTTAACAATGGTTGATAGCTTCATTATTTATCCTCCTTTTTGAATCCGATTTAAAGTTACAATCTTATCTGTCACTATAGAGGCAAAAATATAAGCGAAAAAGAAAAGGAGGCATTACACCTCCATTTGTGTTACCTGACGTTTCTGAGCTTAACAGCTTCCTTCAGAGCTTTGACGAGCCATTTAGCGTTTGATTTCTTCAAGCCGAATATGTAATTATCTCCGTCTTTGTCTGTAAACACTAATAAGATCTCGTCACCGTCTCTTGTAGAGGCCATTAGGTCCACATTAGTCCATATAACATTTTTGTCCATAAGTTATCCTCCTTCCTCACTAAAGGAGTTAAATTATTTGCGAAAAAAGAAAGGGAGAATTAATCTCCCTCGTAACAGTTCCTCCATTGAGGAATGCCAAATTGGTAACCTTGGAACTCCGCTTCACCAGTTGCGTGACGACCGTCCTTATCAAACGGCATCTCCAGAAGAACGAGCTTATCGCCTTCCTCAAAGTCGTTATAATCGGACACCTCATCTCCGTTCCCGTCAACGATGCCAACGTATTCCTCTTCAGTATCCTCGTTAAACAGAACTTCCTCAAAATAAGTTTTCATAATTTTCTCCTTTCTTTTAGGTATATTTTTCCTACTAAAGGAGCCAAATTATATGCGAAAAAAAATAGAGCCGTGAAATATCCACGACCCTATTTTCTTAAAGCAGCTACCTATTTATCTTGAGCGAAGGAATTTAGAGTATGAGTTGTCACCGTGAAACCTATGGTATGCTGCTTTTCTATTACATCAAGATCATAGTCAAGCGAAAGCCAGAACGCTGGCGCCGTCGGATCATCTTTGTTGATCATAAATCTCCCCGCTTTTTTGTATGATCTGAGTAACCTGCCTGTAATTACGCCCAGTACAAACATTAAGAGTCCATAAAGGACTGGAAGAATAAATGCGCTCATAAGTCTCCTTTCAAAACATTTTCCAAAATTCCCTTCCGGGGATTTTTTCAGATCTCTTTTACGATTGCCGCAAAATTAGCCTCGTGCAGTTTCTCGCAGCGCTTAACTGCCGTCGACTTCTTCGCAAACGGTTTCCCGTCTTTCTTTCTTCTGGATACGACTCTGTACTGAGATCCATACGTCTCTACCGCAGCATGGAATCCAGCATTTTGAACCTGCGTAGCCAAAGCTGTAGCGTTCTTCTTCGACTTAAACTTTCCAAGCTGAATTTCGTACTCAGCTTTCTTAGCCGGGGCTTCTTCCTTAGGAGCAATCTCCTTGTCATACCGATCAAGACTGTAACGCTGAATAATGTTTGAGATCTTGGCAACGTAGTCAGGATCTGTAGCATAGCCGCCATTCTTGATCAGGGTAATGGCCTCTAAATAGTTCTTGCAGTTAAGAAGACCTTCGTATCTTTTCTTCTTGCCATCCATAGCACCAAGAAGATACGCAGAATGATCCTTGATCGAGTCCTCAATGCAGGGATACTTCCTGAAGTCTGCCTTGATCGTGATAAACTTCTTGCCATCCCATTCCTGGGTATCGATCGCAACGGTGCTCTTGCCATCCCAAACGCTTGTCCAGATATTGTCAGATAGCATCTTCTTCATGCCAAAGCAGTTATTAGCACTCTTTGCAAGAACAGTCTTTACATAACCTGATTCAAGGATCATCTGAGCTGCCGTTACCGAAAAGAGAATTCCGCTCTTATCATTCTCATGAATTAGTTCGAGAATCTTCTCAGCAGCCTTGCCTTCGGAGATTCCTTCGAAGTCTTTTGCCTGAGTTCCGGCAGGTTTGGTCTTGTTTGTATAAACCACTTCTCCTGCTTCGTTAAAGACAGAATATCCATACGGGCAGGCCTTCTTGGCATTCTCAACCTGAACGTATGCCCCAAGCTGAGAATCAACATCCTTCCAACTCTTCCTAACTCTGAACCAGGTAGTGGTCACGATGTCGTCGTCATCTACTTTTCCGTTCATAGCGTTTGCTACAGCCTGACGGAAGGTATCCATGCTAAGACCAAAGCGATCCCATACGTGAGTTGGATCTACATGAGCTGAGGACAGTCCTGCTCTTCTACCCTCATCGTGAGAGGAGATAAGATAAAGGCCGCTTGCGAGCTTTGCCTTCGGGTTCCACTTATGTCTCTTACAAATCTCAGCGCAAAGCTGCACTGCAGTATCGTAGCCTCTGAAAATATCCCTTTTAAAGTTCTCTTCGTTGGTTACAGTGTAGTTAGCCCCGCCTGTGTACTTGATAAAGTCAGACTCTGCAATCTCGATCGTGATAAGATTTCGGTTGCCGTATCCTGCATCTGCCCATGAATAATAATCTTCGGGAAGGAGCTGGTACACTCTCCCGGAGACGTCCGCATCGCAAATATAAGTCGTGCAGGCGTTGACACCAGGCTGATCCCAGTAATCGCAGACAGCCTTAGCCGTGCCCTGACCGCACCCGATCGTATGAATCTGGATGCCAATAGCAGTTCTTTTTGCGCCTTTTCTATAACACCTGTTCTTAGTCAGGTGATTTTGAATTACGTTAAGTGCCAAATTTGATCACCTCCTTATTAAATATTGCGCCCCCACTGAATTGACGAATGAATTGGCGTGGTAAGGCCTGGGTAAGAGCCGTAAAAATGTATTGCCGTGTCGTCAAATTGCAGAGATACCCTACGGGAATCTTCAGCATCCGGAGAATCTTTAACAGCTCCTGCCAAATAAAAATGAGGCAAGTCATACCCCTGAACATGGTACAGAGATATTTCAATCTCTAAATAGTCATTGTTGGGGTCTCCGTTAATATATCCGCCTATTCTAAATGCTGGCGTGACCCTATCTTGCGGATCTAATTCGGTACCAATATCCATCGTAAAATTACCCGTACTGTCTTCATACGTTGCGGCATGAATAGTTCCGGAAATTTTAGCTTCACCTGCTTCGAGATACGCGGCGTTGACGGTCGGATTAGAGACATTTGATGTAACCGTTGCCTGCCTGTTTTTCAGCATGACAAGAACTCTATCGCCCACAGCAACACTTACAGAAGATGCACAGGGTGTAGAGTCAGTGGCTCCGTCAAATATAACGTCGATCGTTCCGTCTTCATTGATCTTATCTGCAGTACCGTAAAGAAAGCTTTCGCTCTTCTTCTTGGTAGTATCATTCGTCATCCTGACAAACTCTTTAACCAGTCTGTCTGATAGCTTCGCCAAAGATATCACCTCCATAAAGTTTCTTTGTGAAGACAGCCGTCTCCTGAACTGGGCATCCGGGTGCACACTCTATGACCTGCTTTGTAACCTTAGCCTTAGTGTTTCTAAATCCGGCTCTTGAGTAATTGAGCATCACACAGTCGCCAACCCTTACAGGGCAGTATCCATGCTTGTACGAAAGCTCAAAGTCAACAGACGACAGGCTTACGAGCTTGTTATGAGCATACTCGTCAAGCTGCTCTTGAGTTATTCCGTCAACAACATCTGGACTGCTGTCCCTGTAAGTAATCCATCTGCCCCTTGCCTGATACGAAACAATGCTCGTATCGTCATCGTTCTTATCTTCAGCTGTTAAAAACTCACCGCTGCTTGACGAAAAGACTACCTCTACCCTGTTTGGCACGCCAAAAATATCGCGAGAAGCTGACATGTCGGGATAAAGAATAGAGCTATTATTGTCTGTATAGATCCATCTTGGCTGCATAGCGTTGATGTCTCTGTCGGGGACAAATATAACTCTGCTAAGTTCGTCAAGCCCGAGGCTATACTTGGCGTTCACAAGAAGGTCTGACACAAAGGTAAGTCTTGAATCTTGCGGATCAGATAGAAAATCACCAGTAAGGGTCGTTGCGTCTTCGCACTCTCCAACAGGCGCTCTTAATGATGTGTCAAGCAAAATGCTCCTTGCTCTATCCACAACCTTCTCGCCTTTCCGCACAGCATAACCAATCGGCATTTGCTTCTCTGTAAGCTCAATTAGCGGAGTGTAGGCATCGTGGCTCACCGAATTAACTTTTCCATCAAACGATGTGCTCGGCGTCTGGGCAAGAAAAGTCCCAAGGGAAATCTTTTCTTTTTCATCCCCTTGGGTTGCAATAAGGTAAGCCCTTATATATTTGTCATTAAGGTCGTCGCTCGAATCAATAGACGCGCTTCCTAAAGTATCTAGCGTTAAATCTCTTGTGATAGTGCATGACTTAATTCTTGTAAGTCTTTCAACATCAAACCACGTGCTCGGATCAACGATATAGTATTCGAAGGTTTGGCGCATGGATTTTGTCCAGTCAATCATTAAGCGCCTCCTTCCACCCTTGTAATCGAGAATGATACAGGGATGCTAGCCTTACCGTGTGTTATGTTATACGAAACTTTAACATTAGCCCAGTATCCTGTGCCATACGGCTCTCTTACATATACATCGCCCTGATAGATAGCCAAAGCTCTGATTTTTGCAAGAGTATCGACGTCGCTTCTTGGAATCTCCGCGCTCCACCTTGAGGTAGAGCCTTCCTGAGTTCCGTAGTAGCTAACCGGATGACGCCTTCCTATATACTCAATCAAAGATACGTCTGGCGAATTATCATCAGATACATCTATATTATAAGGAAGCCTTAGAACCGTTCCTGCCCACTCGTCAACAATGTCGTCATAAACCTCGGGGTCTACGAAGAACGACCTCGCATCGCCATCCCACTGTATTACAGCACATCCTGCATTAACGGGAATTGGCTCCGGGTCCTCGTAGAAAACAACACCGGTCTTTAAATCCGTTGCCACAATTCTATATCTTGCGTAGTCCAGTGCCGGATGCGGGTCCGTTATGGTACGATTTTTGCTCGCATCAATTCCTGACTGAATCAAAGTCAAACGGCCGTCATAGTCAATTCGATATACGGCAAGGGTAAAACCTTTTCTATACTCAAATTCCCACTCGTCAGAACAAAACGGCCTGATGTAGGCTGTTAAAGTCGCCTCGTTGATGGAAATATCAGCGCCAGGGCTCCAGCTAGGAACCTCCCACTTAGCCATAAATCTGTTAGATGCTTCGGCTGTCAGCCCGTTTTGCATCGCCACGCTCATTCTAACCGTGTACATAGTTCCTTCGTTTAAATATAAGTCGCCGGGATTAAGCTCGATTGCGAGCTCATGGTCCGAAGATGCAATGTAATTCGAATAAATCTCCTCATCGATGTTGACGTGGACTTCCATCCCATCGTCTCCGGAAATATCATACTCCTCATTCGACGTAATCGATATGGTGTACGCCACAGGAGTTTGAGATGCCGGAGTTGTGAGTGCGTTTATTTTGATTGGAAACGACTCAACTACCGCATCAGTCTCTTCAGGATCCGCAACACCAACGCCAAAGGATATGCCGGGAGGCGAATAAACAACTGCCTCGCGATACTCAGACCAGTCGGACCACTCTTCTGGAATTCCCGCTACGCCCTTCGTGCAAACCCTCCAGCTAATCTTATCCCCATCGTTAAGATTAGTGGTGTTGTAACTATAGCTTGTATCTTTACCAAGATCCGGGGTAACGTTTTCTTCCCCGTCATTGATCTTGATTCCAACTTTAGCGCCAGACTGTTCTGACCCATCTTCAGAGCTGTGGGTCCAGTTTATGACAATCGGATCGCCGAGCTTTCCAACACTCGTATAAGACCAAACGGTAGGTACGTCAGGTTTCTTTCCAACAGGAACATCCTTAACGTCCGACCATTCACCTTCACTTCCGTTATCACTTCCAACGCCCCTCAGCCTGAAATACCATTTTTCCTTCCCCTCCTCTACCGTAAGAGAAGATGCCGGAAAATGGGTTGCTTTGATGTTGTCCTGCCTCTGAATTGAGCTGCTCTCTGTATCAAAGACAGGAACGCCATCAATCGTTTCGTTTGTATACTCAAGGGTATACGATTCCGCACCGGGCAAAGCATCCCACCTAACATCGACCGTCCCAAACGTTATTGTAACCAGGTCGTTGATTGTAGCCTTATCGGGCGGAGTATACTTATTCTCAGAATAGCTACTCCAGTCACTTGTTTCACCATGCTTTCCATAAGCAAGCGCCCTTGCTTTATAGCGGTGTCCGCCAACTTTAGCCTGGTCATAGGTTACGCTCGCAACACCAATGTTCACCTTATTCTTCATGATAGTCGCTTCGGGCGAACTGACCACGGTCGAATCATCCTCGACTATCTGAAACTTAAGTTTTCCATTTGAGTGCTCGTTTTGGTAATTTGTAACGCTCGCCGTTACGACATACCCATTCGAGCCTTTAGAAATACTAACATCGTGTATGCTTGGCGCGGACGGTGTTGTGTCTGTACTGCCGGCGGGAATATATCTTTCATTGGACAGAGCTTTGCCTGCCCATTTTGCTTTGTTGCCGGGGTTCGGCTTTACAGAAACTCTAACTTTAAGAGCATTGGAGGGCGGCGAGTATGTCGCGTTTAACTCTTTCGTGGTGCTGCTGGAGCCGGTAAACCAAATACCTTTGTTTCCAGTATAGTAATACCAGGTAACTGCATAACCGTCCTGCTTCGAATAAGAAGTCCTTTTCCAAGTCGAGAATACAGTTCTTGTGGTTCCGGCCTGAATTCCTATAGTTGGTTTCGCCTTTAGAGCTCTCTTCTTTTTAGCCATACTCTATCACGCCCTCCTTTCTACTCTAGCTGCCCTGATGATATCTCCGACCGCCGAAGCGATATTCGATCCATCGTCATAAGTTACTCCGTTGATGTTGTAAGTATCCCCAGGCCTATCGGAAGCCAAACTGTTTCCAAGCTCGCCCAGAGCATTTAGAATATCAGCGTTACTGTTTCTCTCCCTTATAGCCTCGGCGTTCTCCCCAATAGCGCTGAAGTTGCTAAGTAGCGTTGGGGAAGTGGGCATAAGAGACGCAATCCTGCTCGCTCCGTCCTGAACCTGAGTAAGATCAAGGATTGGAGTTATTACAGGCTGCTGATTACTGGTTCCTGCTAAAATATCATTAGTAGCAGCAACTGCTCTCCTGACACCATCAAGCGCCATGTTAGCAACATTTGACGCTTCGTTCGCTACGGCACCGGAATATCCATTAATGCCCTTTACAAAGCCAAGATCAAAGAACTTACCAAGTTTCTCAGTTTCCCTCGAAGGAGAATGAGAATCAAGCGTTCGCTTTGTAGCCTCCAAAGCAGCTTTTGCCACCTCAATAGCAGCGTTAATCGCAGCATATTTATTAAGCCTTATGCCCTGCCCAAGACCAGATGAGAAGTTCCATCCGGCTGTGGTAAAGGACGACTTATAACCTTCGGCAGCACTCAGCGCACTATCAAGTGCTGCTTTTAGAGACGATTTAATAGAGCCTGCGCCATTGATAATGGCAAGCCCAATCTTGGCCGTCATTGACGTACCAATGCTGCCAAAACCAGATGTATCAATACTTCCAAGAGCACTTGATAAAGCCGATGATACGCCAGATGAAATAGAGCTGGAATCGATGTTACTTGTAATGTTGCTTGTAATATCTTTTCCAGTATCAGATCCGGCGTCCGTACTTGAAAGATTTTGAGAAGCTTTCGACAGGTCTGCAGAGTTAATCTTACTCAAAGCGCCTGTAAACTTATCAACGCCGCTTGTGTCAATATCAACAAGCCCCTCGATCATGGAGCGAACCGTGTCAATATTAGTCTTTACTTTTGAAACTATATCATCATCGGTGAGATCACCCTCGCCAAACTTAACATTGGCAAGAAGCGACGCTCCCGATGCCAGCTGCTTTACCGCAAGGGCTACAGCTGAGAACGAGTCAACATCAGTAAAGGACGTTGAGAATGTGTTAAGGTTGGGAACAATATCAACAAGCTCCTGCGCAAAGTTTGTAAGAACACCGTCGTGGAACCAGCCGCCAAAGTCAACATCGCCAAGGGCAACACCGACTTCAGCCAGTTTCTTGATAGCATCCGTTGCAACCGTCATCTTCTCGGAGTCAAAGTCTTCCCCAAGAGAGTTGGCAAAATCGTTAATCGCTCCGCCAAGACCTTTAATTCCTTCAGTAAATGAACTATAGTCAGGAGTCGTGTCAACGCCAAAGAAATTAAGCATAGAATCTATGATTCCGCCTTCTTTGATCGTATCCAGAGCCTCTTTAAGCTTTGCGATATCATCTGTCGGGACTGTAAGCCCATCAAGAGGCGCCATATCGGTCTGCCAGTCAACAAGGGCGGTTGACAGCGTGCCCATATCTTCTGCAAACTGAGTAACCTGGGTCTTATCGTCTTCGCCAAGAAGAAGGCTTCCAAGACTTGTTAAAAGACCCTGCAGGCTAATCTGGCCAATAATCTCAATAATATCATCAAGGGATGTTGTGTCAATTTCAACATCATCAAATTCGCTCATTGCCGTGGCATAATCGGTAAACCCTGAAGCTAGCGTTGACATGTCTTCTGCGACAAGCGCAACAGCTGCTTTTCCAGTCCATGCTTCAGTAAGCTGAGACGTAAGACCGTCAACAAGACCCGAAAGAGATGCTGCCGTTACAGCCCCTATCGCATCCATTAAAGGCTGAGTATCAATCTCAATTCCTTCAAAGGAAGCCATAGCCGTTGCGTAGTTTGTAAAGCCCTCGGCAAGCGCTGTCATATCGTCAGCGACCATCTGCACTGCAGTCTTTCCTGTCACCATTTCAGTAACGATTGAAGTAAGACCGTCAATAAATCCGCCAATAGACGCCGCCACAACGGCTCTGATAGCATCCATTAACGGCTGAGTATTAATCTCAATACCATCCACGCTGTCCATCGCTGTCTGATATTCAACAAATGCAGAAGACAAAGCAACCATGTCATCCGCAAGCATCTGAGCTGAGGATTTACCCTCCTCGATTTCAGATACAATGGACAGAAGTGAATCTGCAAAGCCAACAGCAGAAACTCCGGCAATAGCAACTAGCGCTTCTGCCAGAGGGCCAATATCAACCATGCCGATTTCGTTAAGTCCGCTAAGATTGCTCATGAAATCGGTAATATCCTGCCCGATTTGTGGAAGCGCGTCAAACAGTTCGGTGCCGATTCCTGCAAAGAACGCACCAACAGCTTCTCCAAGCCCTCCAAGGACCATTTTGATAATATCAAGGCCCGTTTGGATCGTCGACATCTGATCGCCACCAAGCGCACCGATAGCCCATGCAAGAAGCGTAAATGCGGCAATAAACGCTGCCATCACGACCAACCCAAGAAGTGCTGGGCCTGCTGCCGTTCCTGCCGCTACCGCGCCATACATCGCAACGCCAAGACCTGCGAATATCAATCCAAGCCCCGCCGCTATTTGAGCAACAGTTTCTGGATTTGGAAGAGTTGCAAGCAGGAACAGAACCGTTCCAATGGCCGCAATAAGAACGGTCATCATCAAAAGTGACGTCAGGGCCGGTTTAACCTTTCCTGTAACCCCTGCTAGTACCGTAAGCATTAAAAGGATTACACTAATTGCGGCAACTGGTGCTATTAGTGCGGTTGGTTTGATTAATGATAAGATCGCGAGCGAGGCCGCTATGGCTAATATCACAGCCGCAAGCCCCACCATCGTGCCGAGACCTTTTTCCATTCCCTTTGCGGCGTATACTACTCCGGCTAAAACGCCCATCAATATACCAAGATAAACAACGCTTGGTAGTAACCTCTTGGGGTCAATCTTTGAAATAATCCATAAAGCCGCAGATATAGCAAGGATACACGCTGCAAGGCCGGCAATACCTATTGAAACAGAAAGCCCGTCTTTTGTTACTTTCTTTAAGATCCACATCATGCCGGCAAATATACCAAATAAGCCTATAAGCTTCTTTATGCCGCTTTTCATCCTATCAGCCGGCATGAAAGACAAAAGCATGATAAGGCCAAGTAAAGCATAAAGCGCTATTATGACGCTCATCATAGATTTGGCAGCGGCAAGACCTTTTGTTCCTCCACTTACCTTCTGCATGGCTTTCATCATGGCGAGCATTGCAATGAACAAAACTGCTGCTCCTCCAAGACCTGCAAGTGCTGTTGGTAGATCGTTCAAGACCACCTTACCAATAAGTACAATGGCGAGGATTGCAAGAATCATAGAGCCGGCCATCGACGACACCAGCGCTGACGCCGCGATCATTTTCTTCGGGTTAAGCTTATCCATTGACTTTGCAAACACCGTAATCATGATCATCATCGCGCCGATGGTAACGACACCTTTAATTACGTCACCCACCTTTATTCCGGAAAGAATCTTTAATGTTACTGCAAATAGCACAAACGCCCCAGCCATCTCAAGCAGCGCTGCTTTATTGAGGAAGTTGGCTTTGGCTTTGTGCTCTGCCGCCATTGCAGAAATCAGCTGTTCTATCGGTTTAACCAAGGTCCCGATAAACTTAAGTCCGGCAAACGCGGTAAGGGCCGCAACAATTCCGAGAATCTGCTCCGGCTTTATGCCGGTTACAAATTTAGCAAGCTTTTTAAAGAAGCCAAACAGAACCGATCCGAGTGTCTTCGATCCGTTCTTTACGCCTTCCTTCTTCTTTGTAAAGAAATCAATTATCTTCTGGAACGCTTCGGGGAACGAGAATCCTGTTACCGCATTCTTAATGCCTTTAAAGAATGCAACAATCCTGTTTTTGATTTCGCCAACGTTTACCCCAAGCTCGGCAAGTTTTTCCTTTACCTTTTCTTTAATTGTGGTAAATGCGGTAACAATAGGCTCAAATATCTTACTGTCTTTAAAATACTTGACTACCGTATCTTTAAAGGCTTTCCAAATCTCGCCTAAGTTTTCAAACTTAAGTCCGCCAAGACTCTTTACTTTTTCGATAAACTCTCCAAACTTAGCCTTAGCGCCTTCGACAAATGCGGGAATGCTTTTAAAGAACGATCCAATCGCGGTTCCAAGGGTAGTGAAGATATCTACTAAAAACTTACCGATCTTATGCTCTTCAAAGAAAGCATGGACTCCGTTCTTTATAGCTCTTAATTTATCTTTAATGGCCTGAATTTTAAGAAGAAGTCCAACCCAGATCTTTCCAAAAGCATTAAGTGAACCGTCAGCATTCTTCCCAAGATTTAAGAAAAAGTCACTGACGGTCGTCTTTATGGTTGAAAGGCCATTTTTAATCTTTTCGCCAATCCCCGACAGGGAAATGTTCTCTTTAAGATTAGAAAACGCCTTCTTGATGCCGGAGAAAATATCAATCTTATTGCCTTCTTCATCGATCCCCTCAAAAGCAAGGGTCATGTCGTCTTTGAATCTGGTAGCGCTGTCAGAAAGCTTTCCAAAAGTATTCTTGGTTCCATCTTCTTTCTTGCCAAGACCGGTAAAGAAATCTTTTATGGTTGTTCCAAGTGTTTTGAAAGAACCCTTAAAGTTCTTTACAAGAGTGCTTGCGGAAATATCTTTCCAAAGACCCTGAAATGCTAACTTAATACCCTTAAAGAATTCCTCAGGAGACTTGGTGTTTGAAAACGCATTTACGACTCTGTCTTTAAACGCCCCAAAACTCTTCCCCACATTATCTAAAATGTTCGGGAAATTGTCATAAATATAGCTAAACGCATTGCCAAAGCTATCGAGTACTCGCTGTACTCCGGGAAGAGCTTTAAATGCGTCGAACCAGCCTTTAATCTTCCCTGTCGCCACGCCAACGCCAGTTTCAATAGCACCAAACGTCTTCTCGACTATCTGATTTTGAACTGCCCAGTCATGGAGCATGGTAAGAAGATTGCCAAGCTTAGTGATAAAGCCTCCAATAGGGCCTGCCAGAGCGTTAAATATGGCTCCAAGTCCTTTAAAGACTGTTCCAAGAAGCCTCTTTCCAACGCTAAGTAGCAGGGAAAAGACAGAGAATATACCACGAAATGCGTTGCCAATATTTTCTGCGTTCTTCAGAGCAAATCTCCTAAGCGCTTTAGACGCATCGTTTATCGCTCTTGCGATATTGTAGATCATATCTCCGGTAGCCGGCGGAAACACATCGTTCCACGCGCCTTTAATAGACCCCGCAATCTTCTTAAACGCAAATATGCTCGTTACAATCGAATCAAAGAGGAGTTCTCTGCCGCTCTTTTTAAGTGATTTTGAATCCACTTTGTCGAGAATGTTGTCAAACTCGCCTGAGGTTCCTTTCATGGACTCCTCAAGCCCGACATTAGCGGCGGCCTGCTCTCTGATAGCATCAGTAACATTCCACGAATTTCCGGCAAGCTTGTACAGTTCGTTTACATACGCCTGAACTTTCTCACCGTCAAATCCTTCTTCGTTAAGCTGAGCAATTCGCTGTGGCATGTCGTTGCCAAAATCGCCCTTGATAACACGATCAGCAGCCTCGTTAATCTCGTCGAGGCTCTTACTCATACCCTCGCCGTCAACGCCCTCACTGTTAAGCTTCTTAACAGCACTGGAGAGCATGTCGGTGCTAAGCCATCCCTCTTTTAACGAGTTCATGAACCCGACGAAGTTATCCGATTCGAACGCAACGCCGTTGGCCTTCCCAACCTCCATAAGCTCCTTGTAAAGGAGTTTTGTCTGTCTTGTAGAAAGGTCAAGGTTCTTCCAGTACTCAGCCGTTACGGCCTCTGTAGGCTTACCAAGACCCTCTTTAAGAAGGTTGTTTCTTGCCTTTGCCTGAGCGTCTATAATACCGCCAAAGGTATCAGAAAGCAGGGTAAAGAGCTGTTTTGACTCATCAAAGTCACCAATCAAAAGCTCCCATGTCTGCGCCCAGCCAGAGCCTGCTGCTTCCTGCAAAGTGTCGATAAGCTGAGTAAATGTCTTAACCTCAGTCGCAGCTTTAGATGCTTTCTGTCCAAGCTCCGTTGTTTCGTCGGCGTATTTGCCAAGAGCTGTAGTAAGAACATCAGATGTCATCCACTGCGCTGACAAAGAATCATTAAACATCTTTGTTGCGTCAAACAGTTCAGACACATGGCCATTCATGTCTGTTGTAACGGACTGATACTCCTCACCTACTTTAGTGACTGTGCCAAGCTCAACTGCTGTATCGATAAGTGTCTGTTTGAAATCAACCGTCGCCATGTTGGCATTCTCGATTGATTTCCAGTCGATTAACTTTACATAGCCAGAAGACAGTGCCTGAGCGAAGTTATACATCGCGTGAGACGCCTGCTGAGAGTTAGCGCCCGCAAGAGCTGCCTCGTTCGAAATACCCTGAATTGCAGCAACTGCCGTATCAAGGTCAACACCGGCATTTGTAAACTTACCGATATTAGACGTCATATCCGAGAAAGAATAAATCGTCTTATCGGCGTAAGTGTTCAGCTCGTCAAGTTTCTGGTTGACCATGTCAAGGGTTACAGGAAGACCCTCTTTAGTCTTTGCGCCCATAAGGATCGTCTGCACTGACCCCATTTTGAGCTCGTACTCTTTAAAGCCATCCTGAACAGGCTTTGATGTGAACATCTGGGCGTACTGCATCGTAGTCTGCTCGATCTGGGAGCCAATCCTTGAAAAGAACCCAAACGATACAGCGTCAAGCGCCGAAATGCCCTGTCTTGCGGTGTTTATACCCGCCGCCATCGGGTTAAAGTCAACCTTCTTTAGAGATGAATTAAAATTATCAAGGCCGTCTTTAGATGTAGTGAAATTAAGAGCTTCTTTAAGCTTCTGGATAGTTGACAGAGATGTCGCTGCGTTTCTCTCAAAATTACTATTCTCCAAACTCATCTCAACAACTTTAGAGTCAACGACAGCGCTGCTCGATCTGCTCATTTCACCACCTCCTCCCAGGCCTCTTTGGCAAGCTCATCAAAAATGGGCTGAAGAGCTGGATTTATGTAATCCCTTCCTTCAACCCATCCGCCAGTTCCGGTTCCGTGTCCGTACTGCAATATCAGAGCTATGTTTACATGATTGTTTATGTTTGAATTGTGGAACTCTATTACCGCCCTTCCCTTTTCTCTTACAATCTCATAAGACCAACTGGCCGCTGTAAGACCGGAGTCAACAGGGGTCGCGTTCTTTAAAGCTTCCACTCCTAATTTTCCGTATTTATTTAGAATTCCTACATCGAAATTCTCTTTAAGATGCTCAAGCCATCCGGTAACTTTACCGAAATCGCCGTTCTGTTTTATTTCAATCATCAGCTCATCCTCTCATGTTATGCTTGGCCTTTCTTGCGGCATTTAAAGCCTTGTTTTGAGCCATGATTTCTCGCTTTGACATCTTCTTCTTCGGTTTGTTTTCTTCGCCGCAAACCCGAATAAGCATGATGAGCCTGTTTATATGCCACTTCTCAAATTCTGCAGGAATGTTAAACTGCACCATCCAGCAATAAATAAGCTCAGAAGTTACTTTTTGTGTCCTGCTTCTTTTCCCGTCATCCGTAATCACGGTCGCCGTCATCGGATCGTTGATATAATCATTAATCTTACTTATGTCATCTGCTGTTAAGAGATTTATATAAAAAGACTTCTCGTCGATTTCCCGATTCAGGATCATGCATCTTATATAATCAAGGGTTTGCTCATTTGTTTTCTCACTGTCAAAAAATGGAATATGCCACTTGGCCTCCCATTTAGAGATGGAGATGAGCGAATGCTCAAGATAAAGCGTCGTAGCTTTGACCGTTCCAAAGTGCTCTGTCTTCTCATCGAAATACTCCCTTTCGGGAATATCAATTCTAAGCACACGCTCACCTCCTTTTAATTTAGCCTACTACTTCTCCAGTTACCTTCTCGATCAGCTCAGGATTTGCCTCTGCTTTAGCAATCTCGCCGGCAATAGTGCTTGCAAACTTCGCCGGGAAGATGTTGATCATGAAGTCCTTAACAGTGTTGACATCGCCTTTGTACATGATGTCGTCCATCAGCTGCGCAAAAGCCGCAGAGCAGGCGAAGTTCTCAGTGATCTCTTTGTTCTTCTTAAACACCTTACCGTCTTCGCTCTTTTCGCCGTAAGCGGCAATGATCAGCGCCTGCAGAGCCTCAAGCATCTGAAGGTTATCCTTAGTCGCGATCAGGTTTGCAAGGCTCTTCTCGCTGAAAGACGGATTGTTATCCAGAAAATTCCTAAGCTGGGGCTCGGTGAAGTTGAAATATAATTCTTCTTCTCTCTCGTGCCCGTCAAAGTCCTCGTACTTCTGCTTGATTTTAAACATATAATTCTCCTTTCTTTAAAAAAGAGACCCTAGTAATCTACCAGGGCCTCAGAGCAGCTTATTTTGATTTCAATTTAACCCGGCAGGAACAAGGTCGTTCTTTGGATACGCCTTCTCTGACGGGTAACTCAAGGGGTTGTTGATGCCGCGAAGTGAGCAGCAACTTCGTCCGGAAGAGGCAGACGGCCGGTGGTTCCTTCAGCTCCGCCGGTACCATCAGTTCCGTACAGAATATCAAGGAAAGCATCCAGCTTATCCTTATCGACCTTCGTGGAGTCGATAACGACCGTTGCGGTCGGCTTCATGCCTTTGGTAGTAACTTCTGCCGGAGTCGTGGAGATCTCCCAGCTCGGGTTTGCAGCTTCCGGAGAGTCATTAACGGTCGCATGAGCTCTCTCAGAGGGAGATGCCTGGCAGTTGTATACAAGGTGGAGCTTGTAACCTTTCTCAGTACCCTCAGTATCGCTGCCGATAAGTGTTCTGTAGCAAAGGCCGAACAGGCGGCGAGACTGCTGTCCGATGTATACACCGGGAGCAATTTCCTTAGATCCGTCGCACTCTTCGAACTGATCCGGATAAGAGTATGCCTCCAGAGTACCTCCAAACTCCTCAGCACTCATCAGGTTCAGGTACTTGATGTTGTCAGCCCACAGAGCGGTCGGCTCTGCGCCGGACGGGCTCTCGTTGAACGCGGTGATGCCGTTCCAGGCGACTGCGTCCTTAAACGTCTTCGACGTCTTGTCGTAAAGATACAGGACCATATGGTCTACACCAGTTTCATAAATTCTTTCGCCAGTCTTGTCCCATACAAGTTTAGCCATAATATTACCTCCTTAGTAATATAAGATGTAGATTGTGTGATTGAGATTGTCCGCCTGGTAAGAACGATTAAAGCGTATGCCGGGTATTGTCGACACACGCTTTGAAATCTCGCTATCAGGATCTCTGTCAATCACGGTAATTTGGTACGCGGTATGCTGCAGATACACAAGATTGTCAGCAGCCACGTTATCTATGTCGTATAAGTTGTACCTTATACACGGGTATTGCATCACAAGCGATGCCGGCGGTTGGAAGTACACATTTCTTGATCCGAGCACTTCGCAAAGAAGCTCATGGAGTTTAAGCCTCCGGTCCATTGTACACACCTCCCGCCGATAGAATGAGTCTTGGGCTCTGAACGGTAACGGTTGCTACCTTCCATTTAGTGCCCATAAACTCAACGTACTTAATGTTGTGGAAATTCTCGTTTGCGTAGGCATCAGCGACAATACTAAACTCATTCGAGATGTTAATATCGTCCAAAACCTTATCCTGGCCAGATTCATGGCGTCTGGAATTGCGTATAATGTCGCCGTAGTAAGGTCTTGCGACCATGCTGTCTTCCCAGACACCCGGCCTTATTTCAGATACCGTAGCAAACCCGACGTTCCCGTAAAATCTGGCCATAGTTCCACCTCATTTTGATTCCATTACCGCTACGCCGGAATAAGCTCCTCCGAAGGGAAGAGCTCGTCCGACGGATAATTATGCGATAATGGCTTTACGCGTTTGGGCTTGCTGTGATCGCTCCGGTAGCCTTGGTGTAAGTCAGGGTGTAAGACTCGCAAACAGCGGTAACTGTGCCTGCAACCTTATTCTCAGAAGCCTTCGTAATAACCTCGAACTCGCCGTCCACATCCACGATCTGGCCAACGAAATCCTCGCCAAGCAGGAGCTTGTTGATGGAATTGACGGTTGCAGTATTGCCGTCAACAGTAACCTTGATCTGAAAATCCCCAGTTTCTCTTCTAAGTCTCATATTTTTCCCTCCTTAAGGTTGTGTGTTTTTCTCAGGAACCGATTGCTGTCTGAGAGTCAAAGTCAGAGTCGCCAACGATCTTGCTGGTACGACCAGTTGTGCTATTCGCATACAGAGTGATCGCGGAGAACGGCTTCATCAGGGAACCGGAGCAGCGGGTCTCAATCAGATACTTCATCTGGTTGTAGTCGATATCGAAATCGTCGAACATGTTGATGGATCCGCCCTTGTCGGCGCCAACGCTGTAGTCTGCCAGGTTGACAATGATAGCCAGGATCTCCTTGCCGCTGTAGGAAGCTCTCGCCATGACCTCATCCGGGATCGTCACGATGCGGGAAACACGGCACTTGGTTGCCAGTTCACCTTCGGTCTTGTACAGCGGGTGCTTCTGGGTGTCCTCAAGGAGCAGCATCTCGCAGAGCA
>Ga0326512_10000245_pt1 | contig 46136 bp, 41 predicted proteins | sample 1_2617_0518_D_FD_203652 | JGI IMG/M metagenome (GOLD analysis project Ga0326512, IMG submission 203652) | Bovine rumen microbial communities from UC Davis, California, United States - 1_2617_0518 | ecosystem: Host-associated > Mammals > Digestive system > Stomach > Rumen | place: USA...
GACTTGGAAATGGTGGAAGCCATGCCTGGAACGAAGTGGAAATCGATGGCTCTTGGTATATGGTTGATGTCACATGGGATGATCCAATCGGAACAAGCAATAATTCATTTAACTATTCATATTTCAATATAACAGATGAACAGTTGAGAAAAGATCACTCTGATTACGAGGATGAAGATTATGTCCCTGCCAATGGCACAAAGTATGGCAGCGACTATGCTTTTCGTTGCTTATTTACTGATGAAGCCAACCCTAACTATTTCTTAGATACTCAGTATGATGAAATTGAGGCCTACTACAGAAAGAAGAAGGCTGAAGGCGCAAGCAGCGTTGAAGTATATATTTTAAGAACTGACGGAAAACCAATATATGAAGTTGTAAATAACACAGTTGAGTGGGACAGAAACTGGTACAATCAGTACAAATTTGCAAAAGGTAGCTTGTCTTGCCCAAGTACAAAATATGCAATATTTAATTTCTGCTAGTTTTTATTATAATTTTTTGAAACAAGGTTCTGGATGGTGATGTTATGGCATTTGAGAAAAGCTTTTTGTGGAGAGTTTCACCCAAAAGAATAAAAAGATTCGAGTCTGAGATTGAAAAAGAAAATAAATTTGCCTTTAGATGGTTTATGTTGATGGGGATATTTGTAGCCGCGGTCAATGTTTTGATTCAGCTAGCTATAGGTAAACTAGCCTCATTTACTCAATCTGTCTTTATCTTATTATATTTTCTTATCATTTTTTGGATAGAGGGAAAGATAAGAGCCAAAAATAAGAACTACAGATTTAATGTGGGCTGTATATACTTAGTTCAGTTACCAATTATAAGCTTTGCAATCATGATGGGTTCTTTTTGGGATAAGAATCATGCAGCTGTCACTTTTTTGATGCTGATTTTGCTGTTTCCGATTTTTCTGCTGGATTATCCATATAAGACTATAGGATATTCAGCTTTTATCGCAATCCTTGCATCATTAGCATGTTTCATAGCTAAAGATAAGAGTGTATACGGCAGGGACATAGTACATATTATATCCTTTACCGTAGGTGGAATCTTAGCTAACCTATTTACAATGGCAGAGAGACTGAACGGAATAGAGAATCTGTCAAAGGTTAAGGAAAGTGCCAACCATGATGTTATCACGGGATTGAGAAACAGATATGCTCTCAATAAGGACAAGGACTCATATTTGAAAAAAAACATATTTGTTATCATGTTTGATATTGATGACTTTAAATTTTTTAATGATATGTATGGCCATACCATAGGTGAAAAGATTATAAAAACATTTGCCGAGGATATAAGTGATCTTTTTGGATCTTCAAACTGTTATAGGTATGGCGGCGATGAAATCTTAGTCATAAGAGAGGGAGATAATCTTGAGGAAATAGTTGATTTGTCCAATCAGTTGAAGAAGAAAATTAAGATGATTCAGCTCTTCTCGAAGAAAATTTTTCCAACATGTTCAGGTGGATATGTATATGGAACTCCTAACTATGAGGATGAGATCAATGACATGATCAGACAGGCTGATTTCTATCTCTATAAGGGTAAGAATGATCTTGATAGTGTCTTGGTTGGCTCTAGATTTGATGCCTCTAAACACAGCATAGACAGCATGATGAGTGATGGCAAGGTAGGTATGAATTCTGAGTATCAGGATTCATTGACTGGACTGGCAAATATGAATTATTTCAGAAACATGATTTCGGATTATCTGGATAATATGTTAAATCCTGATTCAGAGATTACCATAGCTTACTTTGATGTGGTCAATTTTAGTGCCTACAATGAGACATATGGATTTCAGCAGGGCGATGAACTCTTAAAGAAAATTTCTCTTTTACTCAAGACTACGTTTGGAGATGTTTTACTTGCCAGATTTGGTGCAGACCACTTTGTCTGTCTTGACTACAAGGATGGCATTGAGGACAAGATCAGAGCCTTCAACGATGATCTTGAGGACATAAGATATCTGAGAAAGGTGATTATTAAAACAGGTCTCTATGTCTATGACAGAAAGGAAGATATAAGCATTGCCTGCGATAGGGCTAAGGCGGCTTGCGACTCTATTAAGGAAGATTTTGCCACTGATATTAAGTTCTATGACACTAAGCTATCTGATAAATTGAAAAGAAAGCAGTATGTTGTCAATAATATTGATCAGGCTGTTGAGAGAGGTGATATCAAGGTTTATTACCAGCCTATAGTTGATATTAAGACAGGCAAGCTGATTGAACTTGAGGCCTTGGCTAGATGGGATGATGAGCTGTATGGCTTTATGTCTCCTATCGACTTTATACCTACTCTTGAGGAGGCTCACCTGATTTCTAAGCTGGACATATGTGTTATCAAGCAGGTTTGCAAGGATTGTAAAGACGTCTTTAGCAAGATGAAGGACAAGATATCAGTTTCTGTAAATCTCTCAAGATATGATTTTTCTATGCTTGATCTAGTGGATGAGGTCAAGGGTATGATTGATTCTTCTAGCTTGCCTTATAATATGATTCATCTTGAGGTTACTGAGTCTATTCTGACATCTGATATAGATGATTTGGGCAAGAAAATCAACAAGTTCAGGGATTTTGGCTTTGAAGTTTGGCTTGATGATTTTGGAAGCGGCTATTCATCACTTAATACTTTGCAAGACTTTAATTTCGATGTGATTAAAGTTGATATGAGATTTTTGAGATCTTATGGAACTAACAAGAATTCAGAGATTATCGTATCTTCGATTATTGATATGGCTAAAAAACTTGGAGTTAAGTCCTTGGTTGAAGGAGTTGAGACAGAAAAACAGTATAATTTCTTGAGAGATATTGGCTGTGATATGGCTCAGGGCTATCTCTTTAGCAAACCACAACCAAAAGAAATTTTGTTTCCAACGGCTTGATTGGAAGGAAGATTCTTTTCAAAACCGGATTAGAAGTGGCTTATATTAGGATTTTAAGGGAAGGGCAATGAATTTGCCCTTCTTTTATGCTTATAGGTTATTCCTATATCGTGATATAATTTTTAGGTATTTGTCAATGCTTTGATTATAAGTTATACTTTCAGACATAGAACAGAAAACAAAAACAGAAACAGAAAACAGAAACAGAAAACACAAACAAAAGAGATTACAAAAAACAAAAAATAAAGAGATTATAGGAGGCTTTTATTATGAGCAAATTACAGGACAGAGATTTAAAGTTTGAAACACTTTCACTTCACGTAGGACAGGAGGAAGCTGATCCAGTCACAGATGCTAGAGCAGTTCCAATCTACCAGACATCATCTTATGTATTCCACAATTCAGACCACGCTGAGGCAAGATTCGCACTCAAGGATTCTGGTAACATTTATGGAAGACTTACAAATCCTACAGAGGACGTATTTGAGAGAAGAATTGCAGCTCTTGAAGGTGGTGCGGCAGCACTCTCAGTTGCATCTGGTGCAGCAGCAGTTACATATGCTTTCCAGGCAGTAGCACATGCTGGTGATCACATCGTTTCAGCTAAGAATATTTATGGTGGTACATACAACTACCTCGCTCATACATTCACAGATTATGGTGTTACAACAACATTCGTTGATCCATTCAACTATGAGGAGATTGAGGCTGCAATCCAGGAGAACACAAAGGCTCTCTATGTTGAGACTCTTGGCAATCCTAACGGTGAAGTTACTGATCTTGAGAAATGGGCAGAAATCGCTCACAAGAATGGCCTTCCACTTATCGTAGACAATACATTTGCCACACCTTACCTTATCAGACCAATTGAGTATGGCGCTGATATCGTAGTTCACTCAGCTACAAAGTTCATCGGTGGACATGGTACAACAATCGGTGGAGTTATCGTTGATGGCGGTAAGTTTGATTGGGCTGCATCTGACAAGTGGCCATGGCTCAAGAATCCAAATCCTAGCTACCACGGCGTAAGCTTTGCTAAGGATGTTGCTCCAGTAGGTTTCGTAGTATACATCAGAGCTATCCTCTTAAGAGACACAGGTGCTACACTTTCTCCATTCCATAACTGGATTTTCCTTCAGGGCTTAGAGACACTTTCACTTAGAGTTGAGAGACATGTTGAGAATGCCTTAAAGGTTGTTGATTACCTTTCGAAGCACCCACAGGTTGAGTCTGTATCTCACCCAGCTGTTTCTTCTGATCCAGTTCAGCAGGAGCTTTACAAGAAGTATCTTCCAAACGGTGGTGGCTCTATCTTCACATTCAACATCAAGGGTGATGCTAGAAAGGCTAAGGATTTCATCGATAATCTTCAGCTCTTCTCACTTCTTGCAAATGTAGCTGATGTTAAGTCACTTGCTATCCATCCAGCATCTACAACACATTCTGAGGACAATGAGGAAGAACTCCTTGATCAGGGTATCCAGCAGAATACAATTCGTCTTTCAATCGGTGTTGAGCATATCGACGATATCCTCTTCGATCTTGACGAGGCTTTCAAGGCAGTAGCTGAATAATTAACTTAATATAAAGGCTAAGATTGACAGCCCGCTCCTACCTATATATAATTAGTATATATATAGGGTTAGGAGCGGGCTTTTATGAAATTGAGTGAAAAAGCTGAATTTAACAGAATTATTAATGAAATTAAATCAGACTCCAAGTCCATGAAGATGAAGGATTTTATCCAGCATGGCCGAGTTACAACCTATGATCACTGCATTAGAGTCGCAGCTATCAGTTTCTGGATAGCAAAAAAATTGAAGCTTAATTGCAACCTTGATTCCTTAGTTAAGGGCGCTTTTTTGCATGACTATTACCTTTACGACTGGCATGATTACAAGGGGGCCAAACTTCACGGTTTTCATCACCCTGAAGTTGCTATGAGGAATGCCTTTCGAGATTTTGGCCTGACCAAGAAGGAGGCCAATATAATCAAAAGCCATATGTGGCCTTTGACTTTGAGAAGTGTTCCGGCTTCTAAGGAAGCTGTATTGGTCTGCATTGCAGATAAGATTAGTTCGACGAAGGAGACTCTTACAGAGAGGTAGTGAATGTGAGCAATTCAAGTATATTTACCTATAAATTCAATAGATATTTTAGTCCCTATCAGATGGCTTGGATAGATTATGGCTTTGCTAAAAAAGCCGTTATGCCAGCACTTTTTCTTGCTTTTATCTTGCCAGTATTTGGTGCTATTATCTCTGCTTTAGGTATTTTTAGATTGAAAAAAGCAGAGACAGTGTTTGGAAAGGATCCAGAGGGAAGAGTGGCTGGATATTTGATAGTGGCTTTTATAATTTCAATTGCAGTCATTGTTGCTGAGATGATTTTGGCTTATGTAAAGATTTATTATGCATCCTTGCCTAAGGCTTAGCATTTATGAAAGCTTAAAAGATTTAAATACGAATTAATGAGAAGATAAATAGACGAAAAGACTAGAAGCTTTGCTTCTGGTCTTTTTTTGCCTGAATTATAAAAATTTCTTTTTGGCAAAACTAGACTGATAGGGACTTTGAATGCATTTTAGTCCATATTATGCACTTTGCGCATAATATAGAATAGATGAGAAATTGATGCCTTGATAAAATTGCAATTAGTAAAGTATCGGAGTAGGTTGCAATGGTTGAGAAGCAAAAGTTTGACAGTTTAGTAAATGCTAGAATTAAAGACTATTTTGCAAATAATAGTCAGGCTAAATCTAGGCTTTTGAATGAATTGCCATATTCTAGGGAGTATGCAAGTAAGATTATTTGTGGTATCACACCAGTGAGCTATGGCCTTTTAAAAACATTTGTCGATTATCTGGATATGGATATTGATCAAATACTTCTCGGACATGAAGGCTATTGCAATAAGAGTTTAAAGCTTTTAATTGATCTTGAGAGCGGCAGAAATAAGGGGGATGAGGAGAAGATTTTCAAGGCTTATCACAGGATGCGCCTGATTGTAGAGTTGATTACAATGCAGCTTTCCTATGACAAGAACTTGAATGATGGAAAAAAGGCAAAGATTATAGAGTGCGGCGAAATATGTGACATAAAGTATGAGAGTTTTTTACTAGATAAGATAACTGCAGAAATTTATAGGAAAATTCATGGGATTGAAAAGAGGAATTTTGTTAAAAATTCAAGTGCAATTTCACAATCTGGACAAGATGCTATGCTGATGAGATTACATATGATGAAGAACCAGTTGCGAAATATTGAGCAAAACAGAGCTAAACCTACACCTTATACCATGGTGGACACTTATGAGGCTTACAATATCAGTCCTATGTTTCAGTTGACAGGTAACATTGCTTATCTGAGAGATATGGGGGAAGCATATGACTCACTACTCAAGGATAAGATGGATAGATTTGAGTCAATGCTCTGATTAAAGTCAGAGGCATACTAGGGAGGTGGTATCATGAATATGGCCTTATGTGGGAAGATTGACCTAAACAAGGTGGTTCAGGCAATCTACAGTAAGAAAGAAGCCTGTGTTAACTTTTGCGATGATGAGGAACTGATAGAGGCCCTGAAGGCTGGAGAAAAGTTTTCGCTCTATGCTATTGAAGATCTCGGTGACATAATGGGCACCATAAATTTAATTAAGAATTTTGACGAGAATACTTGTATCATCATAACAAACCTAAAGAAAATGGACCGCCAAAGACAAGGCTCTATGTATAGGTTTAAATCCAATAAAATTGAGTATGCTGTACCTTATGAAGATATTATCAGAATTGAGTGTAACTTGAAGAAGAAATATATCATAACAAGTCATAAGTCCTATACAGTTTATGCCAATATGAATCAAATCCTTGAATCAATAACGGATTCATCTTTTGTACAGATTAGTACAGCTATTATTGTAAATTCCAGACATGTAGAAGAATTGACACCTGACACCATGCTTATGGATGATGGCCAGATCCTTGCTATAACAAAACCCTATAAAGAGAGGGTAAGACAAAAGTTTAAAGAAATATTTGGCTAAGATGTTTTTTTGAAAAATTTATCTGTCCATATATTAAAAATTATGCTATCATTTACGTATTCGTAATTAGGTTAGAAAGCCTCAAAATAAAAGAAAAGAGGTATAAAGCATGCTGACTATATATAAGACAGATGACAGCGTGATTCGAAAACTTTCGTCATACGAAGATGGTGCCTGGGTTAATCTTGCGCATCCGTCAAAGGAAGAGCTTACAAAGGTTTCGGAACGTTTTGAAATAGAGCTTGATGATTTGGCATCAGCGCTGGATGAAGAAGAGACTTCAAGACTTTCCTTGGAGAATGGATATACCTTGATTCTGGTTGATATCCCTGCTCCAGAGGTGAGACATCAGAAAAAGATGTACACAACCCTTCCTTTGGGTATTATTCTCAAACAGAATGTTATAATTACGGTTTGTAGAGAAGAGACACCGGTAATAGCACCATTTTTGACAGGTAAAATCAAAGATTTTAGTACTAAGAAGAAGATGAGGTTTGTATATCAGATTCTTCTAAGAGCATCAATGCTTTATCAGTCTTATCTTAGAGCTATTGATCAGAAAAGGGTTGAGATAGAGGGCAGAGCTAGTGCCAGTATGGAGTATAATCGTGGAGCTGAAGATATTATCGAACTTCATGAGTTAGAATCTACACTGGTTTACTTTATGACATCTCTTAAGGCAAATAGCACAGTTATAGACAGGTTTAAGAGATACAAGAGAATAGAGCAATATCCTGAAGATATGGAATTGTTAGATGATGTGCTTATCGAGTACAAGCAGGCTATCGAGATGTCTCAAATCTATAGAGATATTGTCGATGGTGCCAGGGACCTCTTGAGCGCTATTGCAGACAGCCGATTGAACAATGCTATGAAATACCTCACATCTATAACAGTTGTTATGACAATACCTACAATTATCTCCGGTATATATGGTATGAATGTCAGCGGCAAGTGGATGCCTTTTGCAGAAACTGCTCATGGATTTTCTATCGTGTGTGGTATCATCGTTCTTGTCTGCCTTGTAACCCTCGTATTTCTTAGAAAAAAGAAGATGTTGTAGAATAAAAATAATCACAATATATTGATTGGATAATTGACTAAAGCTACAAGATGTTGTATAATTCATCCTGCACATGATTCCATGTGCAGGAATTTTTTGGCAAAAAAAAGCCTTGAATTTGGCTGATCAAGAGGAGGTTTTTTCTGAATCTTGTATTGGGAAGAGGAAATTACTTGATCTTTAGTTGAGAAATTTCTGGGAGTGTAGCATTTTTTGGAGGAAAAGTATTTATGAAAATCATCAAGAGAAGCGGAAGTGAGGATACTTTCGATATCAAGAAAATTTACAACGCCGTATACAAGGCAAATATGGAAGTTGTACATAATGAAAGATTATCGAATGAACAGATTCAGCAGATAAGCGACAATGTGGAAAATATCTGCAATGATATGAATCGTTCTCTTAGTGTAGAGGAAATCCAGGATTTAGTTGAGAATCAGATTATGAATCTTAGAGCTTTCTCAGTTGCTAGAAAGTACATTACATATAGATATAAAAGAGCTTTAGTTAGAAAGTCAAACTCAACAGATGAGCAGATTTTGAGCTTGCTCGAGTGCAATAATGAGGAAGTTAAGCAGGAGAATTCAAACAAGAATCCTACTGTTAACAGTGTTCAGAGAGACTATATGGCTGGTGAGGTTAGTAAGGATATAACAAAAAGACTCCTTCTTCCACATGATATAGTAGAAGCTCATGAACAGGGTATAATCCATTTCCACGATGCTGATTATTTTGCTCAGCATATGCATAACTGCTGTCTTGTAAACCTTGAAGATATGCTTCAGAATGGTACAGTTATAAGTGAGACAATGCTTGAGAAACCACATAGCTTCTCAACAGCATGTAACATAGCTACACAGGCAATTGCGCAAATCGCTAGTTCACAGTATGGCGGACAGAGCATTTCCTTAGCTCATCTTGCACCTTTTGTTCAGGTGAGCAGAGAAAAGTTTGTGAGAAAAGTCAGAGAAGAGTTCGAAAATGCTGGTATCGAGGTAAGCGAAGAGAAGATAAAGGATGTAGCAGAACAGAGGGTAAGAGAAGAGATTAAAGATGGAGTACAGATGATTCAGTATCAGGTCATCACTCTTATGACAACTAATGGTCAGGCTCCTTTTGTCACTGTATTTATGTATCTTGATGAGGTTCCAGAAGGAAGACTCAGAGAGGATCTTGCACTCGTTACTGAAGAAGTTTTAAAACAGAGAATGCAGGGCGTTAAGAATGAAAAGGGTGTATGGATTACACCAGCCTTCCCTAAGTTGATCTATGTGCTTGAGGAGGACAATATTCACGAGGATTCAAAGTATTGGTATCTCACTCAGTTAGCTGCTAAATGTACTGCTAAGAGAATGGTTCCTGATTATATCTCAGAGAAGAAGATGAAGGAACTTAAGGTGGACAGCAAGGGTCAGGGAAATTGTTTCCCATGCATGGGATGTAGATCTTTCCTCACTACATATAGAGATGAGAATGATAAGCCAAAGTACTATGGAAGATTCAATCAGGGAGTTGTTACAATCAACCTTGTTGACGTAGCATGTTCTTCTAATGGAGATATGGATAAGTTCTGGAAGATTCTTGAAGATAGACTTGAACTTTGCCATAGAGCTTTGAGATGCAGACACGAGCGCTTGCTTGGAACACCATCTGATGTGGCACCAATTCTTTGGCAGTATGGAGCATTGGCCCGCCTTAAGAAGGGAGAGGTTATTGATAAGCTCCTCTATGGCGGTTACTCAACAATCAGTTTAGGCTACGCTGGTCTTTATGAGATGTGTGTTTATATGACTGGCAAGTCTCATACTGATCCTGAGGCAAAGGAATTTGCTCTCGATGTTATGCAGAAGTTGAATGATGCGTGTGCTGTATGGAAGAAAGCAGAAAATATTGACTATTCACTTTACGGAACACCACTCGAATCTACAACATACAAGTTCTCTAAGTGCTTACAGAAGAGATTTGGCAAGATTAAGAATGTGACAGATCACAACTACATTACTAATTCTTATCATGTAAATGTCAGAGAGAAGATTGATGCTTTCACAAAGCTTAAGTTTGAGTCAGACTTCCAGCGTTTAAGCCCAGGCGGCGCAATCAGCTATGTAGAAGTACCTGATATGCTCAACAATATTCCAGCAGTACTCAAGGTTATCCAGTATATTTATGACAATATCATGTATGCTGAGCTCAACACAAAGAGCGATTACTGTCAGTGCTGTGGTTATAATGGCCAGATTGAAATAATCACTGATGAGGATGGAAAGCTTGTTTGGAAATGTCCAAATTGCGGCAATACTGACCAGGATAAGATGAATGTTGCAAGAAGAACTTGTGGCTACATTGGAACTCAGTTCTGGAACCAAGGAAGAACTCAGGAAATAAAGGATAGAGTCCTTCACCTTTAAAATTATAATTGAAAAGAGTGAATGAAAATGGATCTTAATAAGATAAAAGAAGAGGCAAGTGAAATTGTCAAAGAGATAATTGACAAGGCTGGATTGAAAAAGGGCGACTTATTTGTTGTAGGTTGCTCTTCCAGCGAAGTCCATGGTGCTATGATTGGTACAGAGTCAAGCGTTGACATCGCAAATGCAATCTATGAGACTATTTATCCCCTTCTCCAAGAAAGAGGAATTGAGATGGCGGCTCAGTGCTGTGAACATCTCAACAGAGCCCTAGTTGTAGAGAGAAGGACCTTGGAAAAGTATGACTTGGAAGAGGTAAATGTTGTGCCACAGCCTAAGGCAGGTGGATCATGGGCTACATGTGCATATGAGCACTTTGATGATGCTGTCTTGGTTGAAAACCTTAGACAGAAGGCTGATGCAGGACTTGATATAGGTGGTACTTTGATTGGAATGCACATTCATCCGGTTGTTGTGCCATTGAGACTTGAAAATCGAAAGCTTGGAGAGGCTATTATTGTAGCTGCAAGAAGAAGACCTAAGTTTGTTGGTGGTCAGAGAGCTAAGTATGATGAATCATTGATGTAAAATAAAAGCTTATGAATTGCAAGAGCAGTTCATAAGCTTTTTGATTTTGGCTTTTTAATTTGGCTTTTAAATTTTGGCTTTTTATTCTAGCTTTAAGCTTTTTTTCTAATTGTTTTCGGTTTCAACTTCCTTCAAATCCTTCTTTAGGACCTTGCTTGAGATAAAGCCTGAAATTTTTTCGTACTTGACATAGAGTAGGAAGTAGAATATGCACATCATTAGAATTCCACCGATGACATCTAGTATACAGTGCTGCTTTGTAAAAAGGGTTGATAAACATATAAGTATGCAGCTTAGAATGTTAAATAACTGAAATAGGCCCTTTCCTTTGAGATGCCTTTCGCTATAAAGAGCAATACAGACAACAAGTGAATTGTAGACATGTATGCTTGGAAATACATTGGTAGAGGTATCTGTCTTGTAAATTCTTGCAACTAGGTGACCGCAGAAGGTATCAGGCAAGTCGTTAGGTCTTATGTTGATGCCGTTTGGGTAGAGAAGACTGAATATTATAAATATAGTCATTCCAATAGTCAGACTGTAGATGAACTGGTTGAATTGCTTATTATCAGCCTTAAATATCATATGTATGGCACTGAAGATGACATATATGAACCAGAAATAATAGGGAATAATAAACTCTGCTATAAAAGGAATCTGGTCGTCAAATGCGCTGTTGAGCATATGTATATTGCCGCTGTCAAGACTGATTGTCTGCTCTATAAAAAAGAAAGCAGGCAGGTAAAATACCAAATAAAGGGACCATAAAAACCTTTTTTTAATTACACTTATATTCATTATAATTGCCTTTCTCCAGAATACTAATTTATTGAGATTAAAAAATATATAATCAGTTATTAATTTTTGAAAAATTTGATATGATTGTATCATTGTAATTGATAATAATCAACTATAGAGAATTTGTATAGTTATAAGGCCCTCTATCAGCTATTATGGCTTGGCTTTGTTTACAAAAAGCGTTTTTCTTAATATAATAAGATTAAGAAGGAGTACTTATGATAGAGTTAGTTAAAATAAATAAGTTTTACGAAAAAAAGAAGCAAATCTTAAAAGATGTAAGCTTCATTTTTGAGGAAAATAAGATATATCCCCTGCTTGGTGGAAGAGATTCAGGCAAGACAAGTCTTCTTGAATGTATCTCAAACGACGTAAAGATTGATAGCGGTAAGGTTCTTAATGATAAGAAACAGGATCCTTACTTTGTATCGAAACAGGCAATATTGCCTATGTATATCACAGGCAGAGAGTATCTTGATTTTTTAAAAAAGACAAAAAGAAAGCAAACAATGTCGATAAAACAGGCATTTGAGCTGGTTGGTATAGATGATAAGCTTGCAGATACTATGATTTTTGACTGCAATTTTGAAGAGAAGAAGAGAATACAATTGGCATCGGTTCTTGTGCTGAATCCATATGCGGTTCTCTTTGATGAGCCTTTGGACTATTGTAGTGATGAGCTTTTTGAGACCTATATGGAGGTCCTTAATAAGTTTAAAGAAGGCCATATTGTAATAATTTCCACAGGCCTTTATAAAGTCGCAAGCAAGATAGATAAGGATATCCTGGTTCTCAATAAGGCTGAATTGAGCCTGGTTGAGGAGGAAATGTTTGAAATTGATGAAATCAAAAATGCGGTATTAGAGATAACTGGAGAATCAAAAAATGTTGTTAAATAAACTATTTGCTGACAGGAGACTCAGCTACCTTGAAAATACTAACAGATTCATGATTATGCTTGGCAGGCTCCCTCTTATAGGTGGCTTTTTTAGAAAATCAATGAATAAAAAATTGTATAAGGATATATGCGGGGCCTTGACTCAGCTGGCTTGGATATTTATTGAATTTGTCAAAAGATATATTTATGTTCTCCTTATGGTGGCTCTGCCAAGCTTAATACTTGCGGCAACAAATCCCAGAATAGCTATGCACAAGGAGACTTGTTTTGTTTATGTTTTCTTTATGTTGTCTACTCTTTGCGGAAGTATCGCAAACACAACCCTCTTGTCTATGGGCGACAGGGATTACATGATGGTTAGGGTTTTGAGAATTACACCTTATATGAATTTTGTGGGTAAGCTGATATTTAAGACTTTACTTGATCTCTTTTTATACCCATTTAGCTTGATTTTGATAGGTATGTCCGTGGAAAATGCTGTGCTTTTAGCATTCGTCACTGCATGTGCCAGACCAGTAGGTGAGGCGCTTGCTATATTTGCCTTTGATAATTTGAGCTTTGTTTACAATAAGAGAGGACTTTATAATGGTACTTTCATGGCCTTGTTTGTGATTTTGGCCTACATACTTCCTCTTCTTACTGGAAGAGTGACAGATGCTTGGCTTGCTATTGTGAGCCCATATTTCGCCCTCTTAGCCTTTGTGGCTAGTATAGTTTCTTGGTATATACTTTTGAAATATCGCAATTACCGCGATGTTTGCAGGGAGGCCCTCTACATAAGAAGAGAAATATAAGGCTAAAAAGGAAGATGATTAAGAAATCATGGCAATATATAACCTAAAATCGTAGTTAGGCATGTTTGGAAGGAGGCAGATTTTAGATGAGTAAAATGAAAAGAAATAAAAAAATCCTGATTAATATAATCTGCTTCTTGTGTGCACTAAGCATGTTTTTTGGCCTTATTTATGCCTATAAACAAAAGGAAAAGATAGCAGAGGTTAATATAAAATCCAGATATACATTTTCGGTGGATATTGATGAAAATGGAATTGAGCTTGAACAGTCTCAGCTTGATATGGATTCACATATGCTGGTTAACAGATTTGGAAGTTTGAGCTGCAAAGATATTGCCTCTATATGGATAAGCAACTTTTTAGAACAGTACAGTCAAAAATATGTGCCTTCGTCGCTTAAGTTGACTATTAATTCAATAGATGAGCCAATTATAATTGATGGTGATGAGAATATTTGCTTGATTACTTTTAGTGCAAGTAACCTGACAGGAAAGTATGATGCTTTTACTTCCTGGAATCCAAATGTTGATGGGGATAAATTTGAATGTGCTTGGGTTGTGACATTTAACCTTGATAAGCATAATGATGGAAGTGCCACAATAAGTGTTAAGTCAATCTCAAGTCCTGAGGACTATGGAATTGAGGATTATTCAAATGGAAACATAGTGGCGATTGACAATAAAGACATAGATGATAGCAAGTCTACGTCCTTGATTCACTATGAGATCAAAAATGATACCTTAGGAATTACCTATGATGGCGGTACAAGCTTCGCAAATGTGCCGATTGATATCAACTCCCTGATGATGGCAGAGAACACGGTGGATGGAGACGATGCTGCCAAGACTCAGGATAAGACTACTGTCTCTTCTACTGAGTTGAAAAAAGGCTCTTACTACATGACGACAACGAAAACGGCCTTTATGTATGGTGGCAAGGTTACCAGCTCAGGCAATATTCCTGTCACTATAGTCTATAGCAATGACATGGGAAAAAACTGGATTACAAGTGAGATTAGTGTAAGCTTTGATGCTGATTATTTCTACATAGATTTCTTTGATGAAAATCATGGAGTCTTTGTTATGGGCTATGCTAAGGATGTTGATAGTGAAAAGTATTCAATCTACAGGACTTCTAATGGAGGTCAGGATTGGGAACTCATTGGAAAGGGACCTGACACAAGGCAGATTGTCGGCGCCAGATATTTCAATGAGGATGTGGGATTTTTTGCTATGAAACACTCAGATTCATATGATACGAATCTATACATAACTAATAACGGCGGCGTTGATTTTAGCAAGGTAATACTTGAAGATCAGGAACTTGACAGTACAGCTACTGATTCCAAGGGCAATAAATTAACTTGGAAGGAAGTGTATAAAGATGCAAGTGTTCCTACTATAAATTCAGAGGGAACAATTACTGTCTATCTGACTCAGGGTACAGATAAGTTGTATAATCAAGGAAAGACAGCAGCTAAGTATCAGTCAACCGACAAGGGTAAGACCTTTAAATACATTGGACAGGTTGAACTGACTAACTAGAAGAAAAAATATTTTTGATTGGGTGAGCTAAAATTTGAGGCCCACCCAATTTTTAGATTGTGTAAATATTTATACATAAATTTTATCTTGAATTTGACACTTGCTTGTGCTAAAATCTATAAGATTTGTGGGGAAAAGACATCTTCTTGTCTTTTTTTTTGCGCAAAACTAGAAAAAAGGATAGGTGGCGCTCAATGAAAGCATATTTAATTCTTGAAGACGGTACCGTTTTTAACGGCACTAGCATAGGTTCTACACGCGAAGTCATCAGTGAGATAGTTTTCAATACGTCTATGACAGGTTATCTTGAGATCTTAACTGATCCATCATATGCTGGTCAGGCCGTAACGATGACATATCCACTAATTGGCAATTATGGTATTTGCTATAAAGACTGCGAGTCAAAGAAAGCATGGCCAGATGGCTACATTGTAAGAGAGCTTTCAAGAATCCCAAGTAACTTTAGATCAGAAGATACAATTGTCAAATTCCTCGAAGATAATGATATACCTGGAATTTCAGGAGTAGATACAAGAGCTCTCACAAAGATTCTTCGTGAGAAGGGTACTATGAATGGAATGATTACAACAAAGGAGTATGACAATCTTGACGAAGTATTGCCAAAGATTAAGGAATACACTGTCAGCGGCGTTGTAAAAAAGGTTTCATGCACTGAGAAAGAAGTACTTAAGGGCGATGGCCCAAAGGTTGCTCTTCTCGATTTTGGAGCAAAGAGAAATATCGCAAATTCTCTTAATAAGAGGGGTTGTGAGGTTACAATATATCCATGTGATACAAAGGCTGAGGACATAATTGCGACAAACCCTGATGGAATTATGTTGTCAAACGGCCCTGGAGATCCAAAGGAATGTACAGAAATCATAAAGGAAATCAAAAAGCTTTATGACACAGAGATTCCTATATTTGCTATTTGTTTAGGACATCAGCTTATGGCCTTGGCAACTGGCGCTGATACACATAAGATGAAGTATGGCCACAGAGGAGCTAACCATCCAGTTAAGGATCTTAGCACATCAAAGGTTTACATCTCTTCACAGAACCATGGTTATGTGGTAGATGAGTCTACTTTGAATCCTGAAGTTGCAGAGCCAGCATTTATCAATGTTAACGATGGAACTAACGAAGGTTTAGCTTACAAGAACAAGAAGATTTTTACTGTTCAGTTCCACCCAGAGGCTTGCGCAGGTCCACAGGATACAGCATTTTTGTTTGATAGATTTATAGATATGATGAAGGAGGACGCATAATGCCAAAGATTGACGGAATAAAGAAAGTTCTTGTAATCGGTTCTGGCCCAATTATCATCGGTCAGGCTGCTGAGTTCGACTATGCCGGAACACAGGCTTGCCGTTCACTTCACGAAGAGGGAGTAGAGGTTGTACTTATCAACTCTAACCCTGCTACAATCATGACAGATAAGGAAATCGCTGATGAGGTTTATATTGAGCCTCTTACAGTTGAAGCCTTAAAGGAAGTAATTATCAAGGAGAAGCCAGACAGCATTCTTCCAACACTCGGTGGACAGGCTGGACTTAACCTTGCTATGGAAATCGCTGAGACAGGTTTCCTTGAGGAGCACGGCGTAAAGCTTATCGGTACTACAGCCCTTACTATTAAGAAGGCTGAGGACCGTCTCATGTTTAAGGAGACAATGGAAAAGATTGGTGAGCCATGTGCAGCTTCCCTCGTAGTTAACGATGTTCCAACAGGTGAAGCATTTGCCGCAAAGATTGGTTACCCAGTTGTTTTGAGACCTGCCTACACACTTGGTGGTAGCGGCGGCGGTATCGCTCACAATGTTATGGAGTTAAGAGAGATTCTTGAGAATGGTCTTAGACTTTCAAGAGTTGGTGAGGTTTTAGTAGAGCGTTGTATCGCTGGTTGGAAGGAAATCGAGTACGAAGTAATGCGTGATTCTAACGGAAACTGCATTACAGTATGTAACATGGAAAATATTGATCCTGTAGGTGTACATACTGGTGACTCTATCGTAGTTGCTCCTTCTCAGACTCTTTCAGATAAGGAGTATCAGATGCTTAGAACATCTGCTCTCAACATTATCGATGAGTTGGGTATCACTGGTGGATGTAATGTACAGTATGCTTTGAATCCAGACAGCTTCGAGTACTGTGTAATCGAGGTTAACCCAAGAGTTAGCCGTTCTTCAGCTCTTGCTTCTAAGGCTACTGGTTACCCAATTGCTAAGGTTGCAGCTAAGATTGCTTTGGGTTACACACTTGACGAGATTAAGAATGCTATCACACACAAGACATATGCCAGCTTTGAGCCAGCACTTGATTACTGTGTTGTAAAGATTCCAAGACTTCCATTTGATAAGTTTATCTCTGCAAAGAGAACACTCACAACTCAGATGAAGGCAACTGGTGAGGTTATGGCTATTGCTAATAACTTTGAGGCAGGCCTTATGAAGGCAATCAGATCACTTGAGCAGCATGTTGACAGCCTTCTTTCATATGATTTTACTAGTCTTACAGATGAGGAACTCTTAGAGGAGCTTGCTGTTGTAGATGACTGTCGTATATGGAAGATAGCCGAGGGCCTCAGACGTCATATTGCACCTGCTAAGATGCATGAGATTACTAAGATTGATCTTTGGTTTATTGATAAATTAAAGCTTATTGTTGAGATGGAAACTTCTTTGAAGAATAAGCCTCTCACAAAGGAACTTTTGGCTGAGGCCAAGAGAATGGACTTCCCAGATTCAGTTATAGCACAGCTTTCTGGCAAGACTGAGGAAGAAGTTAAGGGCCTTAGAAATGAGTATGATATCCATGCAGCATTCAAGATGGTTGATACTTGTGCAGCCGAGTTTGAAGCTTCAACACCTTATTACTACTCAGTATATGGTAGCTTTAATGAGGCTCTTGAGACAAGCGATAGAAAGAAGGTTCTTGTACTTGGTTCAGGTCCTATCCGTATTGGACAGGGTATCGAATTTGACTTCTGTTCAGTTCACAGTACATGGGCATTTGAGAAGCAGGGCTACGAGACAATTATTATTAACAACAACCCAGAGACAGTTTCTACTGACTTTGATATAGCTGATAAGCTTTACTTCGAACCTTTGACAGAGGAAGATGTAGAAGAGATCGTTAATTTTGAGAAGCCAGACGGAGCTGTAGTTCAGTTTGGTGGACAGACAGCGATTAAGCTTACACAGGCTCTTATGAAGATGGGAGTTCCAATTCTTGGTACAAAGGCAGAAGATGTCGATGCAGCCGAAGATAGAGAGCTTTTTGATAAGATTCTTGAGGATTGCGAGATTCCTAGAGCTAAGGGTCAGACAGTATTTACTGTAGATGAGGCTCTTGCAGCAGCTCATGAGCTCGGTTATCCAGTCCTTGTAAGACCTTCTTATGTACTTGGTGGACAGGGTATGCAGATTGCAGTTTCTGATGAGGATATCGTTGAATTCATGAATATCATCAACAGAATCAAGCAGGATCACCCAATTCTTGTAGATAAGTATCTTATGGGTAAGGAGATTGAGGTTGATGCCGTATGTGATGGCGATGACATCTTAATTCCTGGAATTATGGAGCATATTGAGAGAGCTGGTATCCACTCAGGAGACAGTATTTCAGTATATCCAGCTAAGTCAATCTCACAGAAGATTGAGGATATGATTGTTGATTACACAATCAAGCTTGCTAGATCTCTTCACGTTAAGGGACTTATAAATATTCAGTTTATCGCTTACGAGGGGCAGGTATATGTAATCGAGGTAAATCCTAGATCAAGCCGTACAGTTCCATATATCAGTAAGGTAACTGGTATTCCAATAGTTGACCTTGCTACAAAGGTTATCACAGGAAGCAAGATCAGAGACTTAGGCTATGAGCCAGGTCTTCAGAAAAAGTCTGAGTATTATGCAATCAAGATGCCTGTATTCTCATTCGAGAAGATTAGGGGCGCTGATATCAGCTTAGGACCTGAGATGAAGTCTACAGGTGAGTGTCTTGGTATCTCTAAGAACTTTGATGAGGCTCTCTATAAGGCCTTTATCGGTTCTGGTATCAGACTTCCAAAGCATAAACAGATTATCATGACTGTTGCAGATAGAGAAAAAGAAGCCAGCGTAGATATAGCTAGACGTTTTGAGGCACTTGGCTATAAGGTTTATGCATCAAGAGGAACAGCTAAGGTTTACAGAGATCATGGTATCAATGCAATCCAGGTTAACAAGATTGGCCAGGAAGCACCTACCTTGCTTGATCTTATTCTTGAGCACAAGATTGATCTTGTTATTGATATTCCAGCAAATGGAATCGAGCATGCTCGTGATGGTTTCTTAATCCGTAGATATGCTATAGAGACTGGAGTTCACTGCCTTACAAGCCTTGATACTGCACATGCACTTATATCAAGTCTTGAGCATGCTTTCAATAGCTCACAGCTTTCAGTTGTAGATATTGCAAAGATAGATAAAAGGTGATATATTCAGTTATATCCGCACAATGGAGAAAACAAGGTGGGATGTAAATCCCACCTTAAATATTAATTATGGAGAATAGTGAATTAGTATGGATGCAAAAAGAGCACAGGATATTTTAAAACACATTACTAAAGACAAGGATTATGGCTTTACCATGATTGAAAAGATGACAATAGGTGAAGTCGTTGATATTGTAAATATTCTGTTACCAAATTGCTTGAAGGAAGCAGAGAAGAGTAATAATGCCAATGATGTGGGCTTCTTCAATTCTATGATAGACAGATACAGGGCAGTTGCTGTAAAGAAAATCATGGCAAAGGACCGTTTCTGGATTGCTTACAGTGATTTGACTGGCTATCCATATATGATTGACCATGATGAGATTGTTTTATATGATTTCAAAAAGGCTGATGAGATTGTAGACAGACTCAATAAGGCTGGCTACGGCGTAACATTTGGCGAAGTTGATAGCCGCACATTTAAGATGGAATTGGGCCATATGTACCGTAATGGTTACAAGAGGGTTAGATTCATGGACGGAGTTCATGAGCCTTTGATAGTTGAGAAGGAAGAGGTTTATCCATACGAAGATTTTTATGGAGAAGACACAATCTTGAATCCAGGCCTTGAAGCTAGCATGATTGACTTCTTCCAAGAGTTCAGAAAGAAGGCTAGTCTTGCTAACCGTGAGCAGATCTTAAAGAAGCGTGAGGATGTCATGCTTGATATGATTAAGAATGCTGAGTACATGGTGCCTTGCATTAAGACAGAGACTGAAGAGGAAGTTGAGATTCAGCATCCTTATATTGACCTTACAGGAAAGATTAGCCCATCTGAGGGTGAGGATAAGGTTATTGCCATTCCTGCATTTACTGACGGCTATGAGCTCAATAAGTGCTATGAGGGTCATCACGAGGATATGCTCTACAAGTATGATGAGCTTGTATCTTTGGTTGATGAGCTTGGAGCATCAGGAATTATCATCAATGCACTTGGAATCAGCTACTACCTTAGAAAAGACTTATTTGCTAAGATTAAGTAAAAAAGCTTGTAAAAGCCTTGTAAAAGACTTTTAAAAGGCTTATAAAAGACAATAAAAAAGCATCTCTTGGCGCTTATGCACTAAGAGATGCTTTTTTGATTCTTGGGACTAAGACTTAACTATAGTCGAGTCTTACTTATAAATATCAGCCCAGCTTTTAATTAATCTAAAAAGTCTTTTCTCATAGGGTTGAATACGTCGACAAGCTTACCTGCTTCAAGGCAAGTTACACCGTGTTCTGCATTGCTTGGCATATAGACAGAATCACCCTTGTTGACAATCTTTGTCTCACCGTCGATAGTGAACTCAAAGCTTCCTTCTGCTATGTAAGTAATCTGGAGATGCTCATGGCTGTGGAAATTACCCTTTGCACCCTTCTCGAAACTTATCTCACACATCATTAACTCATCAGTGTAAGTTAAAATTTTTCTTGTCACACCTGGCTCACAGTTCTGAATTTCACAATCCTTATTATACTTAAACATAAGACCTCCTAATTTTTGTTTTATAAGTAGATTTTATCACATAATTCAAAACTAGTCTTTGAAAAGAGTATGAAATAAGGCCAAGAATACTGATTTATAGACTCATTTTTGATTGATAGCTGCAAGCCTGTCCTTTAGGCTCTTGCAAAAAGGCTTATAAGTATATAAACTAACAATTTGGAATAATATTTTAAATTTTGGAGGATTTATGGACAAGGTTCTTTTGCTGCCTATGGCAATATCACTGATATATTATTTTATATGCCTTATCTATGCTGGGCCTGAGTCGAGCTTTATTTTTATGTGGCCTCTGATAGCAGCCTTTTGTCTGATAGAATTTCTCTTGTTAAGACTGGTCTCTCCTGAGAGAGGGCAAATATGGCTTCTTATCAGAGACTTTTACACAGCCTTTTTTATAGCTGGTCTTATACTTACCTTTGTATTTGAGGTGGTAGTAATATCTGGCATGTTTAAAAAAAGCAATGAAGATGTCGACTATTGCATAGTGCTCGGCTGTGCTGTTAAAGGCGATAGACCATCTGGCTCCCTGATTAAGAGATTGGATGCCTGCGTCGAATATGCTGATGAGCACAAGGATTGTAAGATAATTGTGACAGGCGGTAAGGGAGATGGAGAGAATAGGGCGGAAGCCCTTGTTATGAGAGATTATCTGATAGATAAGGGCATAGAGCAGGATAGAATAATTATAGAGGATAAGGCTCGCGATACTTATCAAAGCTTCAAGCTGATAGCTCAAATGATTGATAAGGACTCAAAAATTGCAATCCTCAGCTCTAATTTCCATATTTCTAGGTCTATAGCTCTAGCAAAAAAGCAGGGCTTCTCCTCTTGTATAGGAGTCCCTGCTAAAAGTGATAAAATTCTGATTTATAACTATATGATGAGAGAAATTATAGGCTACTTAAAAGAGATATCCTGTCATAATATCTGATCAATCAAGCTCAAAAAAGTCCTTGATTCTGTCAGCATTTACAATGCCTTTCTGAAATCCATCATTGTAGAGTTTGATAATCTTAGAGCGGTCCCTCTCAAGTCTTGAAAATCCTTTTGTGTTGTCTGGCCTTAGCACAATTACCTTCTTTTCAGCTTCGAGCTCAGCTAAGCGCTTGACGCTTGTATTGTATCGCTTGGCTCTCTTTAGGATGTCCTCAGCGATGTTAGGGTACTTGAGGTAGGCTCTAGAGAGCATACGTGTAGACTCGCTTGTCTGCTTTCTGTAGCTCTCCTCTCTGGTTAAGACAACCAGAAGACGGTCGCAGCCTGCTCTGAAAGCTTCCTCGTAAGGAATTGAGTCACTCAGCCCACCGTCTAGATAAGGAACGCCATCTATTGTGATTGTAGGGAAGAGGAAAGGCAGTGCGCAAGTGGCTTGTAAGACAAGATTTTGGCGGTCAGAAGTGCTGTACTTCATGTATTCGGCCTTACCTGTGTTGCAGTTAGTCACTGCAGCATAAAATTCGCCTTTCCACTCATCGTATGTTTTGTAGTCGAAAGGTGCCAGCTCCTCGGGAATTGTCTGATATACAAATTCCAAACCGTAATAAGAACGGTTATTCTTATCGAGCATATTGTTCATTCCCATATATCTCTTGTCATTGCAGTACTTTAAAAGAATATCAATGTTTCTTCTGTATTGTTTTGAAATATATGAAACTCCATAGGCTGCGCCTGCAGAGGTGCCAATGCAATAGTCGGGATATATGTTTTTCTTAATAAATGCGTCCATAACGCCACATGAGAAGACGGTTCGAAAAGCTCCGCCCTCAAAAACTATACCTGTTTTCATGGTATTTTCCTCGTTTTTCATTATAATTGTCTATGTGATAATAATATAAGCTTTAAATAAAAAACTCAAGTGTTAGATTGAAGAGGTGTTTTATGTTAGGTATATTTACTGCTCTTTACTGCGAGGCTAAGCTTGTCATAGATGCCTATGCTCTCAAGAGAAAAGAAGAGAATTCTTACGGTCAGGTCTTTATGAGCAAGGATGAGAACTTGGCCCTGTTTGTAACTGGCCCGGGCAAGCTGGCGGCGGCTATGAGTGCAACTTATTTTTTGAGTCAATATCCATCTATTTCATACTGTATCAATTTGGGCTCTTGTATGGGAAAGCCTGACATGATAGGCAGACTCTATAAGGTTAACAAGCTGATTGATTATTCAAGCAGAAGAACCTACTTTCCTGATATGGCTAAAGCTTATGATTATGAGGCCTCTTTAGTAACCTGCGACAGGGCCCTTAGCAAGGAACCTGCGGGTGACTTTGAATATGAAGATACAGTAATATATGATCTTGAGGGAAGTGGCTTTTATCAGGCCTTTATCCATAATATGATGCAAAATCAACTTATCTTTTTAAAGTTAGTGACTGACTCTGATTCCAAGCTTGATCAGGACCAGCTTTTGGCCTTATTTAAGGCTAAGGAGGATGAGATAAGAGGAATCATAGATGAGGTTTTAAGTGAACAAAACAGGCTTGCTTGCCTGGAAAGCGAAGAGAATATAAAAAAAGAAAAGATAGAGAATTTATTGCTCGACTTGGCACAGGGCCTTAAGATTTCTGTCTCTATGCAGCATGAACTAAGACAGTACTTAATATATGCTAGTATTAAAGCCTGGCCCTTTATTGATGACCTTAAGACTGAATTTTGGGAGAGAGTATCGTCTTGTAAAAATAAGAATGAGGGCAAAAAGATCTTTTCAGATTTAAAGGCCTATCTGCTAGAGTTGGATGAAAATCCTCCAAAGGCCAAGCTGCAAACTCTGAAAGAAGTCCCATCTGAGACTGGGCTAGAAGTTCAGTTGAAAGCTCAATCACAAAATCAGCTACAAGTCCCTTTGCAAGATAGCAAAGAGGGCGATATGTCTTATAAAAAGCGTTTTAGTCATATTTATATTGAGAGACAGGTGGCAGATGAGCCATTGACAAGGCAAATCCTTGATAAGTATAAGGATAGTCGCCTGGTTTTCATTAATAATTATAAGGAGATATTCTCAAGAAGGAATCAGGATCTTAGCTGGCAGAAAAGAAACCCAGCTTTGATACTTGCTAAAAAAGAGGGCAATCTTATCCAAAAGGGAGCCTGTGTCTGCCAGTCTTTTGACAATGAAAACTTTTATTATCAGTCAATGATTATGAATTGTATGTATGATTGCCAATACTGCTATCTTAAGGGCATGTACAATTCAGCACATATAGTAGCTTTTGTAAACCAGGAAGAAGTATTTGCTAAGGTCAAAGAGAGACTTAAAAGCGAAAAAATGTACATATGCGTCTCATATGACACTGATATGCTGGGACTGGAATGGCTGACTTCATACACTGCACGCTGGATAGAATTTGCTGCAAAAGAGGAAAATCTTCTGATAGAGATTAGAACAAAATGTGCACCTACAAGTCTCTTTGAAAGCTTTATTCCCTGTGACAGGGTCATATTTAGCTTTACCCTGTCACCTGAGAAGGTCATAAGAGAGTATGAAATAGGGGCGGCGAGCCTGGAAGCCAGGTTGAGGGCTATTCAATATGCTCATAAGGCAGGATTTAAGGTTAGGATTGCAATCGACCCTGTTATAAATGTTTCTGGCTGGGAAGAGCTTTATTGCGACATGATAGATCAGATTTTTTCAAAGATAGATAAGGAATGGCTTTTGGATTTGAGTCTTGGAACTTTTAGAATTTCACAGTCTTATCTAAAAAAGATGAGAGCTATAGATTTGAATTCTCCTCTTAGTCAGTATCCATACAGGCTCACAGAAGGCTATTATTACTATCCTCAAGAATTGAGGGGGCAAATGCAAACTTTGCTCTTGAAAAAACTGGAAAATTATCTGCCTTATGGTAAAATATACCAAGATGAATTTGCACTTTGATTGGCATAAAGAAAGGAAGAGGCGCTTTAGCTTCAAAAGATAATATGAAGACAAATAAAAAAGGCATGATTCTTGCCATCGATATGGGAAATACCAATATAGTACTAGGATGTATAGACAATGACAAGGTTTACTTTGAAGAGAGGCTGGCTACAGATATCAACAAGACAGAACTTGAATATGCTGTTATCTTTAAGACAGTTCTTGACTTATATGAGATAGATAAGGACAGAATTGCAGGAGCAATTATTTCATCTGTAGTTCCTCAGCTTGTCAATGTCGTAAAGAGCGCAGTTGAAAAGATTATAGATATAAGACCATATGTTGTGGGACCTGGAGTTAAGACAGGCCTTAACCTCCTCATGGATGAGCCAAGAAGAGTTGGATCTGATTTAGTTGTTGATGCAGTTGCTGCTATCAAAAACTATGGCACACCAGCTATTGTCATAGATTTGGGAACAGCTACAACAATGTCGGTAATAAACCGCAAGGGCGATTATGTCGGCGGAGTTATACTTCCTGGAATTCAGGTGGCACTTGATTCATTAGTATCAAGAACTGCCCAGTTGCCAAGAATAGCCCTTGAGGCTCCAGACAAGGTTGCAGGCAAGAATACTGTTGACTGTATGAAGAGTGGATCGATATTTGGAAATGCAGCTTGCATAGATGGAATGATTGACAGACTGGCCAAGGAGATGGGAGAGGATGTCGCTGACATACATATAGTGGCAACTGGAGGCTTGGCTAAGATTATGGTTCCAGAGTGTCAGCACGATATAGTATGTGACAATGAGCTTCTCTTAAAGGGCTTAAAAATCATCTACGATAAGAACCTTGCAGACTAATTCCTCGATTATTGAAAGGATTTTTTGATATGAATGATTTGAAGAATAAAACCCTTGTTTTAGGCGTCACTGGCAGTATAGCTGCCTACAAGGCCTGCGATTTGGTTAGCAGACTTGTCAAAACAGGCTTGAATGTAGAGGTTATAATGACAAATAATGCTACACACTTTGTGAGCCCTGAGGTCTTTGATACCTTGACTGGAAACAGGTGTATGGTTGAGACATTTGACCGAAATCATGCCTTTAATGTTGAGCATATAGCCCTTGCTAAAAGAGCTAATCTTTTTATGGTTGCGCCTGCCAGTGCTAATTTTATAGCTAAGGCGGCCAATGGCTTGGCAGATGATATGCTGACAACTACCTTTCTAGCAGCTTCATGCCCAAAGATAGTTGCACCTGCCATGAACACTGCTATGTATCTTAATCCTATCACCCAGGACAATATTAAAAAGCTTGAGTCCTATGGTATAGACTGCATGTCGCCTGCATTGGGAAGATTGGCCTGTGGAGATCAGGGCTTGGGAAAATTGCCCGAAGTTGACAGGCTCTTTGATGAGGTGCTTTTTAAGATAGCATATGAAAAGGATTTGATCGGCAAGAAGATTTTGGTGACTGCTGGACCAACTCAGGAGAGGATTGACCCAGTTCGCTATCTGACAAATCATTCAAGTGGTAAGATGGGCTATGCGATAGCTAAGATTGCAGCAATGAGAGGGGCTGATGTTACTCTTGTAGCTGGACCTACAGCCTTAAAGGATTTGGAACATGTTAATATGGTCCACATTGAATCTGCTAAGGAAATGTACGATGAAGTGAAAAAGATAAGTTCAGATTGTGATCTTATAGTAAAAGCTGCCGCAGTGGCTGACTACAGGCCAAAGACAGTATATGACAATAAGGTTAAAAAGTCGGACGATGAGTTGTCGATAGAACTGGAGAGGACAGACGATATACTTGCCTATCTTGGAGAACATAAGAAAGAGGGCCAGTGCCTGATTGGTTTTTCTATGGAAACCCAGGATATGCTTGAAAATTCTAAAAAGAAACTTGAAAAAAAGAAGCTTGATATGATCGTTGCCAATAACCTCAAGGTTAAGGGGGCTGGATTTGGCACGGATACTAATGTTGTCACACTTATTAGCAAGGACAGGCTTGAGGAATTGCCTCTTATGAGCAAAGAGGATGTGGCAGACAGAATTCTTACAGAATATACCGATTTTTTGCTTGTTTTTTAAGAAAACTTCTGTTGAAATGAAGCTATAAATTAATTATAATTACAGTATCAAAATTTAAGGAGAAATGAAATGGATAAAATTGTAGAATACATTGATAGCCTTCTTGACAGAAGTACTCTTGATTGTCCTGCATGGAACATTGAAAAGATGAAGCAGGGACTTAAGTCTAACTGGAATTACATCGATGGAGTTATGATTAAGTCAGTGCTTTCTATGTATGCCATCACAAAGAATGAGAAGTATCTTAAATTTGCAGATGATTTCATCGGATATCGTGTTCATGAGGATGGAAGCATTGAGGGATACAGCATTGGAGAGAAGAATATTGACAATGTAAATGCTGGTAAGACTCTTTTTGAGCTTTATGATCTTACAGGCAAGGAGAAGTACAGAAAGGCAATCGATCTTGTATATTCACAGATCAGCATTATGCCTAGATGTGAATCTGGTAACTTCTGGCACAAGGATATATATCCAAATCAAGTTTGGCTCGACGGAATGTATATGGGACAGCCTTTCTACATGGAATATGAGACTAAGTTCAATGATAGAAAGAATTATGATGATATCTTTAACCAGTTCAAGTTTGTAATTGAGAATATGAGAAATCCATTGAATGGTCTTTACTACCATGCTATGGATACTAGCAAGAAAGCTTTCTGGTGTGATAGGGTTACAGGTCTTTCACAGCACACATGGCTCAGAGCTATGGGTTGGTATGCAATGGCTCTTCTTGATACTTATGATTTGACTGATAATGCAGATCACAAGTATGACAAGGAATGCGATATGTTAAAGAATGCCTTCATAGATCTTATCGATTCTATGCTTAAGTATCAGGATGAGAGCGGTATGTGGTATCAGGTAGTAAACTTTGGCGAGTGCCATGACAACTATCTTGAGACAAGCGGAAGCTCAATTATGGCTTACTCAATACTTAAGGGTGTTAGACTTGGCGTACTTCCTGAGTCTTATCGCGCATACGCTTTCAAGGCAATCGATGGAATCACAGAGCGCTATCTTACAACAGGTGAGAATGGCGAACTCAATCTTGGCGGTATCTGCTTAGTTGCAGGTCTTGGTGGAAATAACAAGAGACCAGGAACATATGATTATTATATGTCTGAGCCAGTGGTTGAGAATGATGCTAAGGGTGTAGGCCCATTCCTTCTTGCATATACTGAAAAGCTTATGTTTGAGAACGAGAATAAGTAATTATTGATAATTTTTACTAATATCTATGGCAGCTTTTTACTTTTGTAGAAGCTGCCATATTTTCATAATATTAGAGAATTTGAGACTATTTATTAGATTAATATTTGAGATTATTTTTTGTATTTATGGAGGTGGCTATGAGGCCTATAATTACCTTGAAAGAAGCTTTGGAGAGAAGAGATTCATCAAAGAGCGGTTATGATTTATTGACTGAGGAGAATGGCTGCGTTAGCGGAGCAAAATCAGGAATAAGTATTTATTCCAACCAGGAATTTAATTCCCAAGCTGGTTTCCATGATGATCAGGAAGGCTTTTATGTCCTTGAAGGATCTGGCCAGGTAAAACTTGATGACGAGATATATGACATCTCTGAGGGGGACTCATTTATTGCTGCAGCAGGAGTTAGACATACAGTGAGAACAATTGATTCTGAAAAGCCTGTAAAAGTATTCTGGTTTCACAGTGCAATTTAGTAGATAATAAACATTTGTCTTTTTTTTACCGGAGTTTAGAAAATGAAAGATTCTGAATTTTTTAATGAGCAAGAAAAAAGTCTTGATGAAGATAAGCAAAGATGGTTATTTTTGGAAAACATAAGACTTGAACAGGAAAAGAAAGATTTAGAGGAAGAGAAGAGAAAGCTTGAGGAAGATAAGAAGAATCTAGATGATGAGAGAAGTCTTATCGAAATTCAAAAGGGGATGCTTTCGAGACAACAGAGAAAGAATATGTTGCTTAGCAAGCAACTTCACGATGAGAAGGAGCTTTTTGATAAGAAATGGAAACTTCTGGAAGATGAGACCAGGAGACTGGCTATTGACAAGGAGAGATTTGAGAGAGATAAGGCAGTTTTTAGGGATCAAGCCTATAGGGAGGCTAGAAAGTCTCAGCGTTTGGCGGAAAATGTTTCTATCTTTTTTAAGGGGGTCAATGACACGGAATCATTAAAGAAGCGCTATCATGCTCTGATTAAGATGTTTCACCCGGACAATGGCAATAGTGATAAAGATGTATTGACTGCTATTATGAAAGAATATGAAAAATTAAAGAGATTTTATATAGGAAGTTAATAATGCTGTTCTTGATAATGTTTGAAATATGTGCTAATATAGCAATGTTTGTTTAGAATACAAGAAAATGGGAGGTCGTATGGAAACAAAAGTCATGGATAATGATGACTCGGTAGAAGTTGATTTACTGCAAATATTTAGAGTTATTATGACACGTATTTGGGTGATACTACTGAGTGGTATTTTGACAGGAATAATAGCTTTGGTTATTACTCAGACACTTATTACACCTATGTATACATCATCTGTAAAGCTGTATGTTATCAGTAGACAGAGTGATCAGACAACAACCTTGTCGGATATTCAGTCATCTACACAGCTCGTTAAGGACTATAAGGTACTTGTTACTAGTTTGCCTGTTGTGGACCAGGTAATTACTGATTTAGGTCTTAACATTGATGATAATGATCTTATAAATAAGATTGAATGTACAATTGAGACTGATTCTCGAGTACTTGCTATCACAGTGACAGATGCAGACCCTGTACAGGCTAAGCATATTGCTGATGATCTTGCTGATGTATTCTCAAGCAGAATAACTCAGATTATGAAAATTGATTCGGTTAATGTTATCGAGTATGGCAGCGTTGCAGAGAGCCCAGCTAGTCCTAATGTTAAGAAGAATGTAGCTATCGGACTTTTAATTGGTATCTTGCTTTCTACATCAATAATCGTTATCAAGTTTATTGTTGATGATACAATTAAGACATCTGAGGATGTTGAAAGATATCTTGGAATCAGCACACTTTCACTTATTCCTCTTACAAGGGAAGAGTACAATGGTAAAAAGAGTAAGCGTAAGAGAAGATTGAGGAGGTAAGTTAAGATGGAGACATTGAATATTGAAACATTGAAGCAGTCTAACTTCCAAGTCAGAGAGTCTTATAAGAATCTTAGAACTAATGTTATGCTTTCAGGTAAGGAAAATAAGGTTGTAATGATTACAAGCTGCGGTCCTGATGAAGGAAAGTCAACTGTAGCATTTAACCTTGCAATATCGATTGCTGAGTCAGGCAAAAAGGTTCTTTTCCTTGATTTGGATCTTAGAAAATCAGTTCTTGTAGGACGTTATAAGATTAGAACAGTTATCAAGGGAGTTACACATTATCTTTCGGGTCAGAACAGTCTCAGTGAGGTTTTGTATAAGACTAATGTCAAGAATCTTAATGTAATCTTTTCAGGTCCTGTACCACCTAATCCAGCTGAGTTGCTTGGCGGTGATGATTTCAAGAATATGATAAAAGAACTTAAGAGACAGTATGACTATATTGTAGTTGATACACCACCTCTTGGATCTGTTATTGATGCTGCTATCGTAGCACAGAGCTGTGATGCTGCAATTCTTGTAATAGCTGTTAATCAGGTTAGTTACAAGTTCGCACAGAATGTTCTTGATCAGCTAAAGAAGACTAATATCAGAATTATTGGTTCAGTTCTAAATAAGGTAGATCTTGATTCAAATTCATATTATGGCAGGTACTATGGCAAGTACTATGGCAAGTACTATGGCAAGTATTACGGCAAGTACTATGGCAGTTATGGCAATACTCCATCACATGAATTTGACGAGGATAAGACTGATAGAGAAGAAAAAACATCGACTGACACTGAAGAGATTGATGGAGATGTATTAATGTAATATCTAAGGCACAGAACACTTGTTGTTCTGTGCCTTTTATTATATAATTACTCTAAAGCTAGTGGTGGACTTATTTCTGGTATAAAGAGGTGGATTGATATGAAAAAGAATTATGATGTTCCTATGATTGATATACATAACCATATCCTTTTTGGAGTAGATGATGGAGCGCAGGACTTGAGAACAAGCCTTGAGATGATTGACATAGCCCATGAAGATGGTATAAGGGGACTTATCCTTACTCCTCACTGTCACCCTCATAGAGGAATGTCGTCATATGAGAAAATATTGAGTCATTTCGAAGAGTTGAAAAAGGTAGCATCAGCTCAATTTCCTGATATGAACTTGTATCTTGGCAGAGAGGTCTATTTTAGGTCTGATGTCCTTGAAGAAGTAGAGGGTATGGACGCTTTGCAGATGTGTGGAAATAAGATTGCTTTAATCGAGTTTTCGTCCAATGTTCAGCCATCATATATCAAGTCGTCTATAGCAGATGTTCAAATGCAGGGCCTTATACCAATTGTAGCTCATGTTGAGAGGTATGCATGCACTATAGAGGATAAGAGCATAGTTGAAGAATTCTCAGATATGGGTGCATTTATACAGATTAATGCAGATGATTTGGTTGGCAATGTCAAACATGAAATGAAAAAGGTAGTTAAGTATCTTTTGAAAAACGACTTGGTTGACTTTGTGGCCAGTGATGCCCATGATACTGAGAGAAGGAGACCTCTTTTATCAGATGCCTACAGATATATAGCAAAGAAGTATGGCGAGGATTATGCCTATGATTTGATGTATGCAAATCCTATGAGAATAATTGAAGATAAACTATGATTATTAAAGAATAAAATATGCTATAATTTAGCTCGGACTTTGGTCCGAGCTTTTTTTGGAGGTATCAATGACAAATTCAGAGATTAAAATGACAAATTCAGAGATTAAAATGACAAATTCAGGGACTAAAATGACAAATTCAGAGACTAAAATGACAAATTCAGAGACTAAAATGGGATATTCAGAGACTAAAATGGGATATTATCAAAACCCAATAATATACGCAGATTACTCTGATCCTGATGCAATCAGGGTTGGAGATGATTATTATATGATTGCATCAAGCTTTTCCAACACACCAGGACTTCCAATTTTACACTCAAAAGATTTGGTAAATTGGAAGCTTGTGAATTATGCCTTGAAAAATATACCGGATTTCAAATACCAGTCCCCTATGCACGGCTGTGGCGTTTGGGCTCCATCTATAAGATATAATGAGGGCAAATTCTATATATGTTTTCCTATGCCTGATGAGGGAATCTATATGACTACTGCAAGCGATCCTTATGGTGAGTGGAGTCCAGCTGTCTGCATCAGACCAGGTGCAGGATGGATAGATCCATGTCCATTTTTTGACGATGACGGCAGGGTTTACCTTGTGGCTGGAGTTGCTAAGAGCCGTATAGGCTACAAGAGTGTTCTCAATATGGTGGAATTAAGCCCGGATGCTATGCATATAATTGGTCCGGAGAGAAGAATTTTTGATGGGGATAGCTGTGGTCAGGTGACCTGCGAGGGGCCTAAACTCTATAAGAGAAATGGCTATTATTACATCTTTGCGCCAGCTGGCGGCGTTAAGATGGGATGGCAGTTGGTTTTGAGATCAAAAAATATATATGGACCATATGAGCAAAAGATTGTCTTGAGACAGGCAGACACATGTGTAAATGGACCTCATCAGGGGGCGCTCGTAGATACCCAGACAGGAGAGTCATGGTTTTTACACTTTCAGGATGTCTTTGCAGCGGGTCGTATAGTTCATCTTCAGCCTGTTTGCTGGAAGGAAGACTGGCCTATTATTGGACAGCCTCTTGAAGGTGAAGATTATGGCAAGCCTGTTATGAGCTACAGAATGCCAGATATTGGTCAGAGTCAGGAAGAAGACCTAAATCAGCCTACTTATGCAAAAACTGGACTTGATACTGATGACAATTTTGAAGATGGCAAGTATGGCCTTATGTGGCAGTGGAATGCCAATCATAGGGATGATTGGATTATATCTAATGATGAAGTTGAAAAAGAGGCTGTAAAAGAAGCTGTAAATGAAGTTGTAAATGGAGCTGGAAATGAGGCTGAAAATGAAGCTGGAAATGAGACTAATAATGGCCTTAAGCTCAGACCTGTAAAGGTTGTTGATATAAGGCCAGTTGGAGATTACAGTAATATTCTTATGCAGAAGTGGCCTGCAGGTCAGTTTGACTCATTTATTGAGTTTGACTTGAGTCATCTTAAGGCTCATGGAATATTTGGTTTGATTTCCTTTGGCATGAAATATGATGCCCTGGAGTTTGAGAGGCTTGAAGATCAGTCTATCAGACTTACACATGTGCATGGAGAGCAAACATTTGACGCGGGAAGGGCTTATACAAAGGAAGACAGAAAAGTCTTGGAAAGCCTTAAATTGGATAAGGATAAGTTTTATGCCAGATATGCTGTCAGAAGGGTTGACACTGTCAGCAGAGAAGTAGATGGAATTATGGTAGAGCCAGTCTATGTTGAAGAGGCAAGCTTTGAAATTATGGATGATGAACATGAGAGAAAGATTGCCAGTATAAAGTTTGAACCTGTGGCTGGACGCTGGGTGGGCGTAAAGTCTGGATTTTATACTGTCAGCAAAAAGGGAGGAGATTGTGGATATGCCAAGGTTGAGAGCGTATCTTACACTATAAAAAATGATTGATTTAGACCTTTTTGATTATGAAGTAAGGGAAGGCGAGGCCTTTATTCTTGCCTATAAAGGGAATCAGGAGGCTTGCCTTGAGCTGCCTGAACTAATTGATGGTTGTAAATTAAGAGAAATTTCTCCTTTTGCCTTTAAGGAACACAGGGAGTTAGTTGAGCTTAAATGCCCTGATACTGTTGTGAAGATAGGGGCCCATGCCTTTTATAATTGCAGAAATCTTAAGGCTATAAGCCTTTGCGATGTCTGTCAGGATATTGGGGATGGTGCTTTTAAAAACTGCTTTGAATTGTCCAAGCTAAATGTGAAAAGAAAGGTGGACAATAGCAAACTCTTAAAGGGAATTCTTTCTGATGTGAACAATGAGGTGACTTTGAGCCTTATCTATCCTGATGGAGAAGCTAGACTGGTCTTTCCATACTTTCTCTATAATTATGAGGAGAATACACCTGCAAGAATTGTAAATCAAATTACAGAGGGCTCTGGAGTTCAGTACAGAGAGTGCATATCAAGCTCTGACATAGCTTATGATGCCTATGACAGGCTATTTCATGCGGCGAGCTTTATAGACCTTAAAGACTCCTCGATTCGCATTGCTATAAACAGACTGTCTTATCCCTATAAGTTGCTTGAAAAGGATAGAAAAAAATACTCTGATTATATAGACAATCATTTAAAAGACTATGTTCTTGAACTTATTGATAAGAACCAGGATCAAGACCTGATGTGGATCTTGTCTTTGAAGTATTTGAAAAAAGATGATTGTATGGACTTGATTGAGTATGCCAGACTAGAGGACAAAATGGATGCTCTGTCTAGGCTTATGGACTATAATCATTCTAATTTTCAGGAAGCAAAAAAGGGCAGAAGATATGAATTATGATTCTAATATGAGCGAGCTTGAGCTAGATATTAGGCGCCTTAAACTTGAGAGGGAGACTGCAGCAGGGGCTATGGATGAGCTCGCAGATATGTGTCTTGGCCAAGCAAAAAAAGAACTCTATCTTAATATGAGATATCTCTTTTTAGCTCTGAATTATCTTGAAACTAAGGCTGATAAGAGATTTGCTTTCACAAGCTGTGATGGAAAGACTTTTTACTACAATCCTCTAAATCTGGTGACAAAATATAGAGATGATCCGGTATATGTGAACAGGGCTTTTCTGCATTCTACTCTTCACTGCCTCTTTAAGCATATGTATTTATTTAAGAATAAAAAAGAGGATATATGGGATCTGGCATGCGACATAGCCATAGAGTATATAATAGACTCCATGGAGAACAGTGCTCTAATGAGAGTATATGACGAGAAAAGAGAAGAGATTTATAAAGATTTGTCCATGAAAAATCAGGTCATGTCAGCTCAGAATGTGTATATGAGTCTTTTGTCCTGGGATAGAAAGAAATTGGAAAAGGTCATGGCTATGCCTATCTTTGAGGTGGACGACCACGAAATATGGTATGACAGCCAGGATCAGAATCAGGATAAGAAGCAGAAGCAAAGCCAGGACGGCAATCAAGATAAGGATCAAGATAAAGAATCTGATGACGATATTGATAAGCAAGTGTCAGCTGCAGGTAGGCTGGATGAAAATTCAAAGAATTGGGAGAAATTGTCTAAAAATATAGAGTCAGCGCTTTCTTTCTCATCAGGTATGTCTAAGGATAAGAACTGTTTGAAAAGGGCTTTAAATGCCAGCAATCACAAAGAAGTATCATATAAGGATTTTTTGATGAAATTTGCCAGAATGAGTGAGGAGATTAAACCTGATTTGGATTCCTTTGATTATGGCTATTATTCTTATGGACTTAGAACTTACGGCAATATGCCCCTGATTGAGGAGTTGGAATACAGCGAAAAAGAAAGGCTGGAGGATTTCTGTCTTGTTATTGATACATCGGGTTCATGTGCAAGGGGCTTGATAGAGAAATTTTTTGCGACAACTTTTGAAATTCTCAATGAGAAGGGGACCTTCTTTGACAAGATGAGGGTCCATATAATACAGTGTGATGACCAAGTTAGAGAGGATGTTCTAATCAGTTCTAAGGACGACCTTGATGCCTATATGCAGAATTTTGAGGTCCTAGGTTTCGGTGGAACTGATTTTAGACCAGCATTTGCCCATATAGAAGGGCTTATGGATCAAGGGGCCTTGCCTGGCCTTAAGGGCATACTTTACTTTACAGATGGTTATGGCATATATCCACACTCTAGACCTAAGTTTAATACAGCATTTGTCTTTCCGTATGGTCATGATGAAGCTAGAAAGATACCGGCATGGGCTATGAGCATAGAGTTGCCTTATGAATTACAGATTGGAGATAATGATGAATATTAAGAGAGCTGGAGAGGAAATTAAAAACACAGTAAGAGCCTATCTGGAACTTGACGAGGATGGTAAAAGCCTTATTCCGATAGCTAGACAGAGGCCTATACTTTTGATTGGCCCACCAGGCATAGGCAAGACAGATATTGTAAAACAGGTTGCAGCAAGCCTTGATATACCTATACTCTCATACACTATGACTCATCACACCAGACAGAGTGTTATGGGACTGCCTTATATTGATAAGGATCAGTTTCAGGGGCAGGAATTTCAGATTACATCCTACACTATGAGTGAGATTATAGCTTCAGTTTACAAGATGATGAAGGAGACTGGAAGAGAACATGGAATTCTCTTTATTGATGAAATCAACTGTGTATCTGAGACCTTGGCACCTGTTATGCTTCAGTTTTTACAGGAGAAAAAGTTTGGAAACACAAAGCTTCCTGAGGGCTGGATTATAGTAGCGGCTGGTAATCCGCAGGAGTATAACAGGGCTGTTAGAGAATTTGATGTGGCTACACTGGACAGGGTGAGACTGATTAATGTTGAGCCTGATTATAAGACTTGGAAAGAGTATGCCGGCAAAGCGGGAATTCACCGCTCTATTCAGACCTATTTGGGTCAGAAGGAAGAGAATTTCTATAAGATTGAGACCACAGTTGATGGAAAGCGTTTTGTGACTGCAAGAGGATGGGAGGATCTGTCCAATATATTAAAAGCCTATGAGAGACTTGGCATAGGTCTGGATGAGAGCATTGTTGAGGAATATATTCAGCACTCTGAAACTGCCATTGATTTTGCAAACTATCTTGAGCTCTATGCTAAGTATGAGAAAATGATTGATATGCAGCAGGTTCTTGAGGCTAAACTTGGACAGGAGACCATAGCTAAGGTTGCAGAGGCCAGCTTTGATGAAAAGATAAGTATAGTTAGCTTACTGCTTGGTACTTTAGACATTGATTTCAGGTCATATTATCTGAAAGATAAGGCGACAGGACTTGTATTTGAAGACATCAAGAGTCTTAAGAAGAATTCTCTTTCGTCTTTGTCTGATGCTATAAAAATAAGAGAGGACCAATTGCTTAAAAAACGCAAGGGTGGCATGATTGATAGGGATGATGAGCTCATCTATGATGAACTTATTGCAATGCTTAAAGAGCTTAATGACATGGCACTAGACCAGTCTGATGATGAGGCGGCTATGAAGAGCATAGAGGAGGGATTTTACTCTATGTCAGATGAAGTCGAGGCTGCGATTGAGAAGCTTAACAGAGAACTTGAGAATGCCTATGACTTCGCAGACCAGGCATTTGGTCTGGGACCAGAGATGGTTCTTTTTATAACAGAGTTGTCAGCTGGTTTTTACAGCTTATACTATCTCAAGGACAATGGATCTGAGAGATTCTATAAGTATAACTCGATAATGCTTAAAGACAGCGGCAGAGAGGATTGCATCAATTCAATTGATCAGAAGCTGGCATCAATGATCTGAGGTTTACTTTTTTACTTTAATGTTGTAAAATTTAAAAGTAAATAAATGCTCGTGAGGTAATTGCATGAATACGAAATTAAGAAAAACTGAGGTCGATCAGCTCTTTAATGCTATCATGAAGCTTGAGGATTTGGATGAGTGCTATAATTTTTTTGAGGATATATGTACAGTGAACGAGATACAGTCCTTATCTCAGAGATTTGAGGTTGCCAGAATGCTTAGAGATAATAAAACCTATGTTGAGATTGCAAGTAAGACAGGGGCTTCAACAGCAACTATAAGCAGAGTGAACAGATCGCTTAATTATGGCAATGATGCCATAGATCTGGCTATTGAGAGAATAAAGTAGTAAAGAGCTAATTGAAAAAGCTAATTAAAAGATAATAGAAGCTAATAAGTAATAAAATAGCTGATTTAAAATGTTATGTTTTAAAATGTTAATGATTTAAAATGTTAAAAGGATTAGACTTTTAGAGTCTAATCCTTTTTCTTTTTTGAGCTTGATTTTGATGCTTTGTCTGAAGGCTTATTTGAGCTTGTATAATCATCAATAATAGCCTGAATCATATTCTTTTTAATATAGACATCAAAGCTTAGCATAGAGACAAGAGAGAAGATCTTTAGGAAATTGCGCTCTTCCTCATCCTCTATATCACTGAAGGCGTGATCTGCTTTGTGAGACTTCTTCATAATGTCTTTTGCAAGCATAGGACCCTCATCCTGGCACATCTTATGAATCTGTTCATAGACCATGTCCATGTCTGATTTTTCCTCAGACTCATCTTTGCCAAAAGCATATTGGGTGAGTGGGGTTAAAAGACTCTGTATATCACTGATTGAGAGTAAGTTCTTGAGATAATAGATATATGTGAGCATATAGATATGATCTTTTGAATATTTCTTTTTTTCAGGTGGAGGAAGCAAATCATTCTTTGTATAGTTGTTGATCATAGTTTTGGTGAGAATTTTGTCACTCTCATGTCTCTTACCGTCGCTTAGATGGGCATCCATAAAAGCTGTCACTTGATCCATATATAGGTTGATGTTAGGTACTTCTCCAGGTTGTATGTAATTTAAGCTTGTCAGCTTTCTTAAAACTGAAGCCACATATTGTATATCATAGTCAGTCATTCGTAAAACCTGCCTTATCTTATTGTCTATTATTTAGTATAGACAGATTTATTATATAGTTTTTAAAACTACTTATCAAGTAAAAAAAGCACCAAAGCAAAGCTTTGGTGCTTAAATAATCATAATTTAGATGATTATCACTCTTTATCAATGAGGTGGATACCACCGATGATTGGAAGTGGCTTCTCCTCTTCCTTGATAGCGTTGATAAGACCCATAATCCAGAATACGAAAATTGCGATTCCGCCAACGAAACCAATAATCAATCCAAGAATTGGGATTACATAAACAAATGTTAAGATAAAACTTGCAATATTAAGTACAAGTGACTGGTTAAGGTGGAACTTAGCACCTTCCTTATCTCCGGCTAAAAATGCAATAAGCCAGCCAATCCAACCGATGTATCCAACGATACCTGTAACCTTAGCGTCCATAAAATCCTCCTAAAGAAAAATGTTTTAAACGCATTTATTATATATTTTATAAATTGAATTGTCAATTGAGACTTATTAACAAATGGATAATAAATAACATATTTTTTATATTTTGAGAAAGACTTTTATAAAAAACAGCTCCAAGAAGATGATTTATTGCGGTCACTGGCTCTCAAGATGGCAATTTTTATCTAATTATGTTATCATGTCACAAAGTAAGGAAGGGAGATATTATGATCTATCTTGATAATGCAGCGACAACAAAACCTTATGATCAGGTGTGTGACCTGGTTTACAATGAGATGAAAAATGATTATGTCAATGCATCGGCTGTATATGACTATGCCAATCATGCTAAGAGTGTGGTAGACAGAGCAAGACGCGATATAGCGCAGACAATAGGTGCTATAACTGATGAGATATACTTTACTTCCTGCGGATCTGAGTCTGACAACTGGGCTCTCAAGGCGGTTGCGGAAGCTTATAGCAATAAGGGACGCCATATAATTACAAGTAAAATTGAACATCATGCTATATTAAATACTTGTCAATACCTTGAGTCCAGGGGCTTTGAGATAACATATCTGGCTGTAGATAAGGCGGGAAATGTATCTAGCAGGGACCTTTTACAAGCTATAAGACCAGATACAATCCTGATTTCAATTATGATGGCCAATAACGAAATTGGTACAATAGAGCCAATTGCTGAGCTTGCAAAGCTTGCTCATGAGAGAGGGATACTCTTTCACACAGATGCTGTTCAGGCCTATGACCATATACCTATAGATGTAAATGAACTTGGAGTGGACTTGATGAGTGTGAGTGGACATAAATTCAGGGGCCCTAAGGGTGTAGGTTTCTTATATATAAAAAGACAGGTGAAAATTGGTTCTTTTATACATGGAGGAGCTCAAGAGAGACAGAGGAGGGCAGGCACGGTCAATGTTGCTGGCATTGCAGGCATGGGATTGGCTGCCAAGATGGCTCATGAAAGCCTTGACTTGGTGAGAGATGAGACTTCAAAGCTTAGAGATTACTTAGCATGCAAAATTTTAAGTACAATTGACGATGTAGAACTCAACGGACCGGGTTTAAAAGATAATAGACTGGCTAACAATCTCAATGTTATCTTTCATGGGGTCAGAGGTGAGTCCTTGCTGATAATGGCTGACAGAGAGGGGATAGCTATAAGCTCAGGATCAGCTTGTGCTACAGGTTCACTAGAACCTTCACATGTCTTGAAGGCTATCGGTCTGTCTGACGATGAGGCCTACAGCTCTATAAGACTTACAGTTTCTGAGCTTAATACATATGAGGAACTTGATTTGGCAGTTTCAAAACTTGCCAAAATTGTAGAGGATTTGAGAAGAATTCGCCGCGAACGCTTATAAGTAAAATTATTGGATATAGATTTGTTTTTGATTTAGGAGTTATTTATGAAGAAAAAAGTTGTTGTAGGTATGTCTGGAGGAGTTGACTCATCAGTTACAGCCTACCTTTTGAAGGAAGCTGGTTATGATGTGATTGGTGTAACCATGGAAATCTGGAAGGATATGGATCCAGCTGCTCAGGCCCTAGAAGGGGGCTGCTGTGGCCTTTCTGCGGTCGATGATGCCAGAAGAGTTGCCGATGTGATTGGAATTCCATATTATGTCATGAACTTCAAGGCGGATTTCCAAAAGCATGTAATTGATTACTTCGTCAGAGAATATCAGCAGGGAAGAACTCCTAATCCATGTATAGCTTGTAATAGGTATGTTAAGTGGGAGTCTTTGCTTGACAGAGCTCTTGAGATAGGAGCTGACTATGTGGCTACTGGTCACTATGCTAAGATTATTCAGTTGCCAAATGGCAGATACACAGTGGCAAATTCTGAGTCTATAGACAAGGATCAAACCTATGTGCTCTACAATTTGACCCAGGATCAGTTGGCTCACACTCTTATGCCAGTTGGCGATTATGACAAGAGCCAGATAAGAAAGATTGCCGAGGAGGTAGGACTTCCCGTTGCTCACAAACATGATAGTCAGGATATCTGCTTTGTACCAGATCACGATTATGCATCCTTTATTGAGAGGGAGACAGGTCTTAAGCAGAAGGAAGGCAATTTTGTAGACCTTGAGGGTAATGTTCTTGGCAGACATAAGGGAATTATCCACTATACAGTAGGCCAGAGGAAGGGCCTTGGAATTGCCTCAACTGAGCCTTATTTTGTAAAGGAAGTAAGACCAGAGTCCAATGAGGTTCTTCTTGTTAGAAGTAAGGACCTTTTTGCAGACACTCTCTACTGCGATGATATAAACTTTATGGACCGCGAGACTATCACTGAGCCAATTAGAGTTTTGGGTAAAATCAGATACTCCCACAAGGGGGCTATGTGTACCCTCTCACTGGAAAATGACCGCTTAAAAGCAGTATTTGACGAGCCTCAGAGAGCTTTTACCAAGGGTCAGGCTGCTGTCTTTTATGAGGACGGTCACATTGTTGCTGGTGGCGTGATTGTATAAATCAGGCTGGGACTGGCAAACTTGACATAAGAATATATGAGTGTTATAGTTTATGAGAATTTTGGAAACGTAGAGGTTGCGTCAAAGAAGAGTATAGCCGGGTATGTTGCTGGACAGATGATACGGCTAGAAAGGCAATGACGCCGAAGTTGGGCAGGATTGCAACTGCTTGGCTGGGGACAGGGTTAAGAGTCCTGTAACTGTCATCACACCGTACCTTGTTAAGGGTTGATGGGGCGCTACTGTTAATTTTTTTAACATGTCGATTAAAGCCCTTTCTAGTTTTAGAAAGGGCTTTTTTACATTAGCAGTGATTAACGCTTCCTAGAGTAAAAATTATGGAGGAATTATGGCTATTTTTAAAGGAGCAGGTGTTGCTATTGTCACACCTATGAAAAGTAACACTGAGGTTGATTACGATAAGTTAGCTGAGCTTCTCGACTATCAGATCAACAATTCAACAGATGCTATTGTTATATGTGGAACAACTGGTGAGTCTTCGACTCTTACTGAGGAAGAGCATATGGAGACAATCAGATTTACCGCTGATTATGTAAATAAGAGAGTTCCTGTGGTTGCAGGTACTGGCTCTAACTGTACTGAGACTGCTATCAAGCTTTCACGTGAGGCACAGAGCGTAGGTGTTGATGGATGTTTGGTTGTTACACCTTACTACAATAAGGCATCTCAGAAGGGTCTTTATAAGCACTATGAAGCTATTGCTAAGGCTATTGATATTCCAATTATCATGTACAATGTACCTGGCAGAACAGGCTGCAATATCCTTCCAGAGACAGCAGTAAAGATTGCTAAGGATATCGACAATGTAGTAGCTATTAAGGCTGCAACAGGTAATATTGCTCAGGAAAGTAAGACTATGATGTTAGCTGAGGGCTGCCTTGATATGTACTCTGGTGAGGATGGTCTTATTCTTCCTCTCATGTCTATCGGTGCATGTGGTGTTATTTCAGTACTTTCAAATGTAGCACCTAAGCAGACCCATGATATCTGTCAGGCCTTCTTTGACGGCGATATCAATAAGGCTCGTGAGCTTCAGTTTAAGGCTATTGATCTTGTAGATGCTCTTTTCTGTGAGGTAAATCCAATTCCAGTTAAGCACGCACTCAACCTTATGGGATTTGAGGTTGGCCCACTTCGTATGCCACTCTGTGAGATGGAAACTGCTAATCTTGAGCGCTTGAAGAAGGCTATGATTGAGTATGGCCTTGATGTAAAGAATAAGTAATATCTTAATCTATATGAGATTCTTGATATGATTTTCTATAAGACTAAGTTCTTCTAAAGGAGTAATCATGGTAAATATTATTATGAATGGCTGTAATGGCCATATGGGACAGGTTATAACATCTATCGTTGAAAAAGACAGCGAGATGGAGATTGTAGCAGGAATTGATCCATTCGATGATGGACACAATTCATACCCTGTATTTAAGTCACCTGCAGATTGTGATATTGATGCAGACGTTATTATAGACTTTTCAAATGCTAAGGCTATAGATGCCCTTCTTGATTATGTTGAGGCTAGAGAGATACCTGTAGTTCTTTGTACAACAGGTTTAAACGAGGCTCAGCTCGACAGGGTCAGAGAGGTTTCAAAGAAGGTTGCTGTCCTTAAGTCGGCAAATATGTCGCTTGGAATCAACACTCTTTTCGAGATTTTAAAGAATGCCACAAAGGTTTTAGGACCAGCAGGCTATGATATTGAAATCGTGGAGAAGCACCACAATCAGAAGCTTGACGCACCTTCTGGTACAGCGCTTGCCCTTGCTGATGCTATCAATGAGGCAGCAGATGGACAGTATAAGTATGTATATGACAGAAGTCAGGTTCACGCAAAGAGGGATTCTAAGGAACTTGGAATCAGTGCAGTTAGAGGCGGAACCATCGTTGGAATTCATGATGTAATATTTGCCGGAGAGGATGAAGTTATCGAATTCACCCATACAGCTTACTCTAAGTCAGTATTTGCCAAGGGTGCAGTTGAAGCTGCAAGATACCTCAAGGGTAAGGGTCCTGGCAGATATGATATGTCAGATGTTATAGCATCAAGAAGCTGATTTAGGACCTTCTTTTATACAAAGTAATAAGGCGCTTTTTCAATCGTCTTAAAGCCGCAGTTCTCATATAACTTGAGGGCTGCGGTATTTTTTTCGCTCACTTGAAGGTAGAGGGGAGACTTGTATGCCTTGAAATAGGCCTTTATAAATTCACTAACCATAAGGCTGCCCAGCCTTTTGCCTCTCATTTCTTCATCTATGTAGACGTCATAGATAAATGTGCGATTTGGGCTGAAACTGAGCCCTATATGGCCGATTTCCTTATCGTCAGCTTCGATGATATAAGTTTCCTTGCCATCAAAACGGCAGAGAGCTTGAACTTGAGCTTTTAGGGCTGATTCAGCAGGACTGTTTGAAGCCTTGTAAATTGATTCAGCTATGTCTTCAAAATTTAAGGCCATCATGAGCTCATTGTAGGCAAAAGCCTTGAGGAGGCTGGATGTTTGCAAGGAAGGGCCTTGCTTGCTTGGCTGAGCAAGGAATTTTGGCATATCTTCCAAATAGTATTCGTCATTGATTTTGTCAATAATTGCGCCTCTGAGAGCGGTGTAAATGCCCTTATTCCTAAATTTTTTAAGAGTATAAGCTGTGATTTCCAAAGTATTGTCCGAGTTTGGATATTCGATTTCATCTCTCAAAACTGATATGAGGCCTGCAAATTTGGAATTTACATAGGCTTTAAGCTCTAGCACTTCCTGGCTTTTCTGATCAAAATAGGGAGTGTAGCCTTCAGATTCAAGTAGTATTTTTGAAATTTCTTCTTCACTTGCAATATGGTCACTTATCTTAAATTCAAAGCCATCAGACATAAGGTGCATCTCTTTTTTTGATGCATGGCTGCTCTTGCTTAGCTTGTCTTCATATTTGTTCATATCTTTAAATCCTATCCTTTAAGCAGTATTCTTGGATCTATGTGAGGGAAAGAACCTCTTTGGGTCAGTATACAATGGAAATATATATCTTGTAAAACTTTGAGTTTTTTTTGACATATAGTCATTTTTTGTGTAAAATATTATTATTGTTCAAATTATGAGCATTTAAAAGGAGTAGTGATGAGTAAAGTAGCAATTATCACAGATAGCAACAGTGGTATTACTCAGCTTGAGGGTAGAGAGCTCGGGTTAAAAGTAATACCTATGCCATTTTTTATTGATGGTAAGCAGTATCTGGAAGATATCAACTTGACTCAGGAAGAATTCTATGAAAAGCTTCAGTCCGACACTGAAATTTCAACATCACAGCCTTCTGTAGGAGAGATGCAGAGCGTATTTGATGAGGCCTTAAAAGAGGCCGATGAACTTGTTGTAATTCCAATGTCTAGCGGATTGAGTGGCTCTTGTCAGACTGCAACTATGGTTGCGGCTGATTATGATGGAAAAGTTCAGGTCGTTGATAATCAAAGAATTTCAGTAACACAGAGACAGTCAGTTCTAGACGCAATAGAGCTTGCAAAAAAAGGCTATGATGCGGCTAAAATCAAGGAGATTCTTGAAAGAGATAAGATGAATTCAAGAATTTTTATCACCCTTGACACCTTAAAGTATCTCAAAAAGGGAGGAAGAATCACACCAGCTGCAGCAGCAATTGGTACAGTCTTAAGGATTCTCCCTGTTCTTCAGATCTTTGGTGAAAAGCTTGATGCCTATGCCAAGACAAGAGGTAAGGCTTCAGCTAAAAAGATTATGATTGATGCCATGAAGAAGGATCTTGAAGAGAGATTCCCTGAACAGTATGCAGCAAAGAAGGTTCACCTTGCGGCAGCATATTCTTATGATGAGGAAGAAGCTAAAGTCTGGGCTGAGGAAATTCAAAAAGAGTTTCCTGGTTTTGACTTTGTAGTTAAGCCTTTGTCTTTAAGCGTTGCGTGTCATATAGGACCAGGAGCATTAGCGATTGCTTCATCTGTTGACATTGAGGATTGATTTTTTAATTTGTATTTGTAGGGCGGCTTTTTAAGCCGCTCTTTTTTCTTGATTATTTTGAGGTGATTTTTTGTTTTTTTTCTCGGCTTTTGTTTTTTTGAAAAAAAGTCAATTTTTTTTATATTTTATGCTTGACATGTTATTGGGTTTAATGTAATATATGTCTTGCGTTCGCAAGAGCGCAAATGCAGAGATCAAGACTGTTTGGTTTCTCTTTCAATAATATATGCGCGAGTGGCTCAGCGGTGGAGCACCTCCTTGCCAAGGAGGGGGTCGCGGGTTCGATTCCCGTCTCGCGCTTTTTAAGGCAGAAAAGGCAACCCTTTAAGGGTTGCCTTTTTTCTGCCTTACGAACCACGAGGGACCTCGTCCCCGTGGTTCGTTCTCCGCTCCGCTCCGGTCGGCGCAAAACCGAGGTCCACTGGACCTCGTGCGCCCCGTCTCGCGCGCCATACTTTATGATTGTTTTGTTGGCCTCGCTGCGCTCGGCTTGTGGTGGGGGTGACGCCCGAGCTTACGCCGGGCTGGCTTGTGGTGGAGTTGTGGTGGGGGAGGATGCCCGAGCTTACGCCGGGC
>Ga0326512_10000246_pt1 | contig 46059 bp, 72 predicted proteins | sample 1_2617_0518_D_FD_203652 | JGI IMG/M metagenome (GOLD analysis project Ga0326512, IMG submission 203652) | Bovine rumen microbial communities from UC Davis, California, United States - 1_2617_0518 | ecosystem: Host-associated > Mammals > Digestive system > Stomach > Rumen | place: USA...
ATATTAATTATTTTTGCTATAATTCCTTGTGGTGTTCTTACATAATCTCCTACTTTCATAATTTTATTCTCCTATTCCTAATATCTCCTTACATTTATCATTTTCTAATACTTCATTTATAGGCATATTTTCACATCTGTTCTTGTCATATAATTCAGCTAACATCATACCTATTCCTAATAACAATATCAATGTTATTATCATCACTAATAATCTAGTTTTATCCATTATTTTTCACTTCTCTTTCTAATTGATAATATTCTCTTTTTAACTCTACATTTTCATTTGTTAATTTATTTATTTTATTTACCAATTTATCTCTTTTGTTACTTTCATTTAATGAATACATAAATAAGAACATAAGCATTGTTAATATAATTACAATAACAAATAATATATAATAAATTAAATTTCTCATTTCTTCTTTACCTCTTTCAATTTTGTTTTTAGTTTTTCTATTTCATTGATATATTTATCTAATGTTTCTTTAAATTCATCTCTTTCAGCCTGATTTATTAATTTTTGTGTATTATATTTTAATGTCATTTCTTGTAAATCTTCTTTTATACATTCACAATGTAATTCTAATTTGTTATACTTTTTTCTTGTTTTTAAATGTTCATATATATGTTTTAACATAATTATTTCTCCTTTTTTAATATTTTTTGCATATCTGTTTTAATAATTTGTATTTTTAAACTATTTCTATCATCAATTAATTCTACATAATCTCTTAAAGCTTTTATTTGACTTTCTAATCTTTTAGATTTTTTCTTTAAATATTTTATCATTTCTTCATTAATATTTTCCATATTATTTTCCTCCTAATTCCTTATCAATATCTATCATTTTTTGAGCAAAGAACTCATCATTAAAATCTTGTTGATTCATTAAAGCTTCATAGTTCATATAATCTACACAATATTTACCTTGACTTACTAATAAGTAATATAATGGTTTCTTTGTTTGTCCTACTCTATTTAATCTACCCTTAGCTTGATAAAATTCTATATATGAATCTGGTAAACAATAGAATATTCCTACATAACTTTTCTTTAACCAATCTACACCAGTAGAGCCACTTTTATATTGTACTAATATAACTGCATTATCATTATCTTCAAATACTTCCTTTTCTTTATAAGCACTACAATATCTAGCACATGGTCTTTTTAGTTTGTTGCTTATCATATCATATAATTGATCTCTTTGATGATCATACATATAGAATATAACAACTCTTTCATTAAAACCATCTAAGAACTCTTTAACCCAATCTAATTTATTAGTATTTAATTGATATTCTTTATGTATATCTTCAAAATCTACAAGTGCATTACCTATAATAGTACCACTACATAATGACTTTAAAGCAATTCTTTTCATACCTATTTTATCTAGTACTATATCTTCATAAACTCTATCTTTTGATATTTTATTGTATTTCTTTTCAAGTTTTATAGGTATCATAACTTCTTCTGGTACAAGTTCATCATCTAGTTTTCTTTCATAATATCTTGCATATTTATTAACTAATAAATCTAATTCATCAGTATTAACATAACTTGATATTTGTTTAAATGGTTTCATACCAGGTATATAAACTAATTTTTCAACACAATATTTATCTTTAAATGCTTGTAAAGTACCTCCAAGTAAACCTAAGAAATATAGTTGATTATATAAATCTATGTAACCATTTCCCATAGGTGTAGCTGTAAGTATAATTTTATAATTAGTATTATAAGATATACTTTGCATAAACTTTCCTACTTTTGTTTCACTAGATTTTATTTTATGACTTTCATCTATAATAATCATAGTTCTTTCACTTATTCTTAAAAGTTCAGTAAATCTCCATGTCTTTTCAAAGTTTATTATACAAATATCATAATCATTATTTCTAAATTGTTCTTTTGATTTTTCATTATCTATAACTAACACTTTACTAAATGGGAACCACTTTTCACAATCAGCTTTCCACTCTTCAATTTTAGCACATAAACAAATGATTATTAATTTATCACACTTATTTTGTAATGTTTTTTGCTCATATAAAGCTAAACTTGTAATTGACTTACCAGTACCTACATCCATAAAAAGACCACAACTATCATAACCTTTTAAATCATCAACAATTTTCTTTTGGTATTCATATAATAAATTATATAACATTTCAATTCTCCTTTCTTCTATTTTTCTTCACAATTCATACATTTATAACTATTATCATCAGTTATTAACATATCTTCATCACAATTAGGACATTTAATATTAGATATTCTACATATTTCTTTTAATTCTTTTAATTCTGTATCATCTAATATCATACTATCTTTAATTGTATTATATACTTTTCTAAGTAATTCTATTTGATAATAATTAACATTATAAATACTTTCACTAGGTTTAATTAAAATACCCTTATCAGTATCTACAACCTCAACAGATTTACCATACTCTAAATTATATTTATTTCTAAATTCTTTAGGTATAATAATTCTATTTCCTTTATCAATTCTTTGCATATTTTATTCATCTCCTTTATATGTACCTCTTAATTTTTTATTTCTAATGTTATTATATTTATTTTTTTCTTTTTGTTTTTCAATAATAACACTTAACATATCATCAAGTTCATTTACTAAATATTCTTCATTGTATTCATATAGTTTATTTCTCACATCTTTTAGTAAATCAAATTGTTCTCTTGTAATATACATTAAAATCACTTCCTCTCTATAATAAATAGTTTATAACATAGTTGTAATAGTTGTCAACTACTTTTTAATTATTCCTTTATCTTCTAAATTATCTCTTATTTTTTCTAGTTCTTCATATTGTTTATTTGTTAAGTTTTTACTATGATATTCAAAATAATAAACACTATCTAATAGTTTTTCTATGTTTTCTTCTAATCTTTCAATGACATAGTCAATTCTAATTGTTTCTGTTCCTTTTATTTTTTGATTACTTTTTAATTCTTCTACAAACTCTTTCATCCTAATATACCTCCATTTCTAATTTATCAGTATCTTCCCACCAATCAAATGTCATACCCATACCATTATCATAGTTAATACATATTATTGTATTATCTTCTAAATCTTCTAATGTTTCTACTATTTCCTGGTAATCTTCTTCCTCAATTAATTGTGCCTCATTTTGTCTTTTTGTATATTCTAAAATATCTCTTTTAGTTCCTAATAACATTTCTCCATTATCATATAAATTATTCATTATAAAACCTCCTCAAAATTACTTTCTACAATAATTCTTTCTCCTATTCTAGTTACTGCATACCATAAATCTAAATCAATTAAATCTTCTTCATCATTTCCTAATGTAAACATTACTTTAAAATCTTCAAAATCATTATCATAATCACTTTTAAAACCATAATCTTTTACTTTATAACCATAATTTTCAATTCTTTCATTAATTTTATCTTTTAAATCTTCAAATGTTGTAAATCTTGTTAAAATTATATTTTTATCAATATATGTTTCAACTAAATGTCTATTTATATCATTTATTTTCATATTTATTTCATCTCCTCTTCTATCATTTTTAAAGTTTGTTCTATGCAGTCGTTAGGATAACTTGGTGCTCCTATACCATGTTTATATGCTTGGTAGTTACTTAAATCTCTTTGTAATTGTGTTAAGTCCATAACATACCAACCAAATGTTCCTAATTGTTTTATAACTTCTCGTGTTTGGTAATGTTCTTTTGCAAAACTTTTAAATAAATTTATATTATATTTAAAACCCTCAATATTATCATTTTCATAACAATTTATTGTATCATCATTTAATTCATTAAGTAAAAGTTCCAATAGTTCTTCATAATTCATTAATCTATTACTTGCATAATCATTATCATCACATACTAAATATATTTTATTTTTCATTTTCAATACCTCCATTTATTAATTTTTCTAAATAATTTATATACTTAAAATAATCATTTATTGCTCCAAAACTATCAAAATTATTATCTCTATAATTATCTATATCTACATAAACTTGTTCTATTTCATTTACTACATAATAATCATAGTTCTTATTAGATAAATCTTTTAAATCTTCTTGTAAATCTATTATTGTTTCTTGTAATGTATTTCTTAATTTATCTTCATCCACATACCAACTTCCCATAGGGTTATAACTTAATATCACATAATCACTATATTCATAATCAATTAAAGTTTCAAATATATTACTTGTTGCTTTTATCATATCTACATAATCTTCTAGTTCTTCATTTTCATAACTTAAATACTTTGTTAATTCTTCTACAAAATACTTTTCAATGTCATAAACATAACCACTTATATAATTATCTTCAACTTCTAATTCAAATTTACTCATTTTACTCACTCTCCTTTAATCTTTTATTATCTAATACAAAATTATCTAATAAATCATTTATAAAATTATAATTGTTATTATCATACCAACTTATATATGTATGTATATCATAATATAGACTATAACCTGGTGCATATACTTTGTGTCCATATATAAATAGTCCATTTTTAGTTATTCTAGTTCTTCTAATGTAGTTTTGTCTTTTACCATACTCTCTTTCAATATATTTATAACAATAATCTTTTAATTCTTCTAAATCTTTTCTAATATTCATTATTTATCACTCTCCTTATCTTCTTCATATATTACACATACTAAATTATCTTTATAAATCTTTGGTAGTTTATTAATTAATGTTTCTTCACAACATTGACACTCATCATCTTCACACCATTTAAAATAATTATCTTCTAAATTATCAAATAGTTCTTTATTACTATAATCTTCAAAATCTCTAAATATTAATATCATTGACCTTTCAAAACAATTTACATAGTATTCAAATTGTTTTGCACTATTCCAACACTCTATATCTTTTACTTTCATATTTACACCACCTTTATACCATAATTATTTTTTATATATTCTATATCATTTTCTCTTTGCTCATAATCAAAATATTCCCACTGACTAAATAATAATTTTATACATTGTTTTAAACAATAATTATTATCACACTTTTTCTCAACTAATTTTAACCATAATTGTATTGTTATTTCACTACCTTTATAATTATCTTCTAAATATTCCCAAGTATCATTTAAAATCTTTTCATATTTCATATTATTCACTCTCACTTTCAATTATATCTTTTAATTCTTCATTTAATAGTCCACTTATTGTTTTACTTTCCATAAACTCTTCATAAACCTTTTCCAAGAATTCTATATCTTTATCAGTAATGTCATCTTCTATTATATAATCTAGTTTTTCAAAAACTATAAGTGCTCCAAACAAGTCCTTATAGTTCTCATTTTCAAATTGTTTTACTAATTCTTTTACATTATTCTTATTCATCCTAATCACTCTCCTAATAATTTATTTTTCCTAATAATACTACTCTCTCTATGTCCTTATTCATTAAGATAATCATATTTTTATTATTTTTATTTGTATATATCTTTATATCTTTATTTCCTATAATATCAATAATATCTTTTAGATATTTATAATCAAATGAATATGTTACTTCTTTATCTTGATAATCTTTGCCTTTGAATATATCATTTTTATAATCAGTTTTTGTTTTAATTGCATAACTTAAATCTTCTAGTGTTATATCTAGTTTTTCTAATTCTATTTTAAAATCTATATTTGATAAACTTTCAATAGGAAAACTATTTTTGTTTTCTTCAAAGTTGCAACTATCTTTTAGTACTGCATACATATAACTATCAGTAAACCAATATTTATTATCTTTTACTGCATAACCTTTTAAATTAAGTCTACTTGCTTTTTCAACTCTTTTTTCTAATCTTTTTAGTGCACTATATCTACTTTTTGAGTTTGTTTTTAGTGCTCCACTTTTTCTTATTTCTTCTTCTAGTTGCTCCTTTAAATCTTCTAAAACTGCTATGTTTTCACTTTCCATAAATTCTTTTAATAATTCTAAATATTTTATTTCATTTATCATTTTTATCTTCTCCTTTACTTTCCAAAAAAGTTACAAGTGTAACCTTTTTCTAAATCACATTTTTCTAAATATTCTAAATAGTTATTTATTGCATATTTTAATATCATAAATAGTAGAATTGCTCCTACTACTGCAATTAGTACTTTTACCCAAGTTTTTAGTTTATATCTTTTCATATTGCATACTCCTTTTACATTTCTTCTTCTTTTATCATTTTAATGTTACCTTTTTCAAGTTGTTGTTGTATGTATTGCTTTTTGTTATTTACTTGTTGTAATCTATAACCTATCATATTATTAGTATCATCCCTTTGAGTTGTATATAACTCTATAAAGTTATAAAGTTGTTTTAATGTTGTTTGTGAATAGTCCCACTTATAAGTTAAGTAAAGTCCATAATTGTTATGTTTTTTGTCATTTAATTCTATTGTATTGCATACTTTTGCAACTACACTTTCATAACTTATAAAATAAGTCCACTCTTTATTCTCTAAAATAGTCATATTATTTTTATTCTCTAATACTTTCATTTTTCTTTTCTCCTTTCCTTATTCTTCATCCCATAGTTTAGTGTTTAATACTTCTTCTATGTATTCAGTATCAAACCATATAAAATCATTTAATTGTGTGTCAGTCCACTTAATATTATCTAGTGAATTCATTTCTAGAATATCATTTAAAATTGCTATGAATTCATCTTCTAGTCCTTTTTCTTCTATTGCTTCTAATGTTTGTAGTGCTCCACTCCAACTAGCACTTTTCAAGTCATAAAAGTTTGTTACTCCTAAAATATATGTTTCTTTTTCCATATTTAATCACTCCTTTTTTATTTTTTGGAAAAATAGCACTCACTTTTTGAGTACTCTACAACCTACAAACTTTGTAAATCATAGACTACCCAAAAAGATAGTCATAGTCTTTTTTTTTAGTTGCCTTTTATTGTATAGTTTGCACTCTATACTTTTTGCTAGTTAAAAGGATTTCCACCTACCTAGCAAGGTCTATAATTCTATAATATTTCTAAGATTTCCTCTTTCACTCTACTATTTTTCTAGTTGTAACAACTTTTTTAGTCTTAAAATAGTGCAAGATTTTATAAATAAGTCTGCCCCTTATTGACTTGCTTTCAGTCCTAAAATATTATAGTTTTCTTTGTCTTTGTGTCTTTTTCTTGTTGGTAATTCAATTGTAACATACTTTTTAAAAGTTGTCAACAATTTTTTAATTTTAATAAAAGTTTTTGTTATTTACTTGTTAGACCTTTGCTAGTCTAGAAATAGATTTATCAAGTTTTACATGCATTAAGCAATACTTGTACTATATTCGACCTATTTAACTTTTTAGCAAGTATATATTTTAATAAATAACTAAAATATTAAAATAAACTTGTTGCACTTTTTCAAGTACAAGACAATTGTATCATATATAGTTGAAGTTGTCAACAATTATTTTTTTTAATGTTATTTTTTGGATGTTGTTTTTGTTGCTTTTTTCAACTGACAAGACAATTGTACCATATAACTAAAATAGTTGTCAACAATTTTATTAAAAAATTTTATTTTTAGATGTAAATTTTAGACAAAAATTGTTATTTTTTGTTGATTTTATGGGAAAAAATAGAAAAATGTTTTTTTTTGTCTTTTTTGTCTACTTTATAAAAAAGTATATAATGAAATTTTTTTTCTTAATTTTCTTTAGTTTACTTTTTTATTAAACTTTACTTATATTTTAAATATGACAATAGTTTATCCAAAAGCACTTTATACTTTTTTTTATATTTTAGAAAAAATATTAAATTGTAAACAACTTATAAAAAAATTAAAAAAACTTATTCAGAATTAAAAAAAAACTTTCATTATATAGTTTTTTATAAAGTTTGTCGTTTTTGTCGTTTTTTGTCTTTTATGTTTTAATTTGTATTTTAAAATTGATAAATAAACATATGTTCGTGCTGTGTGTTGTTATATAAAAACATTTGTTCGAGTGGTAGGGGTGGGTTTGAAAAATGAATTTTTGTGAATACTTGCCTCATGTGTGTATATGATATTAGTTTTCCACTCTCCACTCACAAAAAATAAAAAATTGACAAAAATAAAATTTATGATATACTAAAGTTGGTGATATGATATGAAAGTAAGTAAGAAAGAGGAAATAGATGACATATTTAGCAGTATAGATAGTATAACAGCAGAAGATAATATATATTCTAGGGATTCAGCAGCATATAAGAAAGCACAAATGATAAATAGTGCTAATAGAGAGTCAACAAATGTGAATGATCCACTAACAGATGCACTAAGAGAGGCAAAACATATAAAAGATGACATAAAAGATACATATATACATTTAGCTGAGCTCTATTTAGAGGATATGCAGGACAATTTATTTGAAAACCAGTTTCAATTAGCTGAAAAATACCCTGAATATAGTGCTGATGTATGGAATGACTTCCTCTCAGATAGAATAGTAGGTGTATATATACAAAAACATAAGAGAACACTATTAAAAACAGCAGCTGAAGATAATTTAGCCAACCCTCTAGCCAAGAATAAGAGGGATAACTTAAAATTAATAGAGAATATTAAAGAAGAAGAACAACAAGAGGCACAAAAGAATGTAGTAATAATAAGAATACCTGATATATATGATGACTAAGATAGCTAATTGCTGGTAGTTAGTAGAGCTCAAGTTCACAATAAATCTCCTAATTTGTAAAGAATACTGATTTTTTCATAATATATATTTCTTCTATTTAATATATAATTAAAATCCAATTAATCAAACTTTTATATCAGATATAAAAACCTTTTTATTCATTTTTTGAGCTCTACTGAGTACTAGTAATTAGTACTAAATTTATAGTTGTAGGTCTTAGTACACACTATCTTTTATAGGTAGTGTACTACTAACAGTTTTGTTTTCCATCTTACTTTGGCTGTTGGTAGTACAGTACTCATAAAAGAGTACTATATAGCCACATCCTAAAAGCTACCATTATAGGTAGCATTGAGTAGATATATAGATGTTTGTTGGTTTTACCCAGTATATCTATTCTATGGTGCTTATAAGGGAGGTATATTATGCATAAAATAATGGAAGATGAAAGTGTAATAATATATAAATGTCCCTACTGTGGAACAGGAGAAATAACAATACAGAAAAATGGAGCACATAAGTATGGTTATTGTAATACATGTGATGCTGCATATATACACTATATACCACTACCACATCAATTAGACATGCACAAAGATAAGCATAAAATAAAGTTAATGATAGGTGGAATGGGTAGTGCCAAATCAAATGCAGGAGTAATGGAGATTATAAATCATGCACTAACAGTACCAAATGGACAAACTATATTATTAGCACAAACATTAAAACAGTTAAGTGAAGCTATAATGCCTATATTTGATGAGTATTTACCAAGAAAATTTGTAATAAAATGGACAAATACTAAGCAAGAGATAAAGATAGTATTAAATAATGGGCATATATTAACAGGATTTGCAAGTGATGATGAAGAGAAGTTTCGTTCAATGAACATAACAGCATTTTATATAGAAGAAGCATCAGGAGTAAATCCTAAAATATTCCAAGAATGTATTCGAAGATTAAGAAATACACATGGTATTATTAATGGTGTATCACATTTTGTAGGTGTTATATGTTCAAACCCTGCACAAGGATTCATAAGAGATTTATTATTCACATCTGATGTAATAAAAGGTAGTAAGTCAATAGAGAAAACAGTATCTATGTATAAAGATAGAATTACTAATAGAAATCCTGATTTAGCAGCATTTTTAAGTAGTTCTAGGGATAATCCACATTTACCACCTGGATTTATACAATCAGTAATAAATTCATTAACACCAGCACAAGTAAGATTATATGTAGATTGTATAATTGAGTATGCTGAAGGTGCAGTATATCCTGACATATTAAGTATGACAGAGGAACCATTTGAAATACCAGACACATGGGAGAGATATATGGCACACGATCCAGGAATACATGATCCAGCTGCAATATTAATAGGTGCAATAGAACCTGAAACAGGAATAATTCATTTTTATAGAGAATATTACAAAACAGATCAAGTATTAGCACAAGTAGCATCAGCTTGGAAAAGTATGATAAAAGATATACCACAAGGATGCCTACATATGCCACTAATAGACCCAAGTGCAAATAAAAGAAGTAAAGTAACAGGAAGAACATATAAACAACAATTACAGATAGAGCATGGGATAGTAACAAAAGAAGCAAATAATAGTATAGAAGATGGAATACAAAGGGTAAAGAATTTAATGTACTATGGAAAAGTAAGATTTTTCAATAATTTATCAGAAACATTAAGAGAGGGTTGTGAATATAGATACCCCACACAAGAGGAAAGAAATAAAAACAAGAATTTAGGAGATACTCCATTAGATAAAAATAACCACTTGATGGACTGTTTAAGATATATAATACAGGATTTACCATATGATTTTCTTGATACAAAAAGGGTATTTAATAATAATTACTTAAGATTTTTTAATGGAATAGGAAAAAATGGTAATAAAAAGGACACAGAGTCCTTGTCATTTAAGGAATTAATTGGTATAATTAACACAGAATATAGTGAAGAGAATTTCTCTTCAGATTCTAGTGAATATTTTGGAGGTTATAGATTATGAAAATAATAAAAAGATTTAAAGATTTAAAATGGTTACTTGATAATAAAGAAGAAATTGAGAAAAAATTAAAGAATATTAAGAAAAATGATGAAAAGAGGTATTCATTAGAGGGGGTACCTGAATTTCAAAGACAATATGTTGATGATATACTAAGTAAAAGTAAATAAGGAGGATTAGCTTTATGGAAGGAAAAGAATTTAGCATAGATTCTGAAGCTACACAAAAGTTAGAAAAGAAACTTGGAAATTTAATTAAGAAAGCCACAGAATTTAGACAATCTCAAAGAGATAAAGAATATATAAATAATAGAGCACACTATGAAGGATTACAATGGAATTTAGCAGAAAATAAACAAGATTCACCATTTTTATTAAGAAGTGATATAAACCACTTAAAAAATGCAGTTGATTTAAGATTAGGAAGTTTATGTTCTGATAAATATTGGGGTGAATTAAGACCATTAAGTCCAGATGATATAGAAGGTGTAGAAAAACTAAATATACTATATAGAAATGAATGGGATAGATTAAATGCTGATGATGTAGTAGAAGAAGTAGTTAAGAATGGTGCTATATGTGATAATGGATATGTTCAAATAAACTTTGATCCTAATAAAATTGTAGGAGGAACATCAAATAGAAGAGAAGGTGCTATTACATTAAAAGTACTAGATACAGCAGCAGTATATCTTGATCCATCAGCTACATGTATAGAAGATTGTGATTTTTATGTAGTAAAGACAAGAAGATCAGAGAATTGGATGAAAAGAAATAAACCAGATTGGTTAGAAAAGATAAAATCATTAGATATAAAACCTGGAACAGTAGATTCAATAGATGAAGGATATATTTACACAGGTAGAGAACCATCTAATAACCAAGATAACTTATATGAATTAAATACAGTTTATCTTAAAGAAAGAAAAGAAGTAGAAGTTGAAATTGATGATGAAGAAACAGGAGAAAAAATAAAAGATAAAACTTCAAGGACAGTAATAAAGGAATATTTCTTAATAAGTAAACATTTAATAGATGTAAATGATAAATACCCATTTGAGGAGTTCCCTATAATACCATTCCAATGGGAAGAAGAACCACAAAGTCCTTATGGAATACCATTACTTAGAGGTTTAACAGTACCTCAAAAAGTAGCAAACTTAATAGAAAGTGCTGCAAATAATATAGCTATGCACTACACAATACCAACATGGTTAGTAAGTGAAGATAGTGGAATAGATATAGAAAAATTTGCAAAATTAAATAATGCACTAGGTATGGCATGGAAAGTAAGTGGAGATCCAGCAAGAGCTGTAAAACAAATGGACCCACCTGAAGTTAATCAAGAAATGATAGCAATAAAAGAAAACTTTGTACAAAACATAAAGCTATATGCAGGTGTATCTGATACATATATAGGTAGTATAGGAACAGCAGGATCAACAGCAGAAGGTACTTCATTAGCAGTTAATCGTGCTACTATAATAGATAATGCACCAGTAAAACAAATCCAAAAATTTGTTGAGAAATTATCAAGAATGATAATAAAATATATGGTAAGATACTATAAAGGTACAAAAATATATGTAAGAGATACAAAAAAGTTACCAAATGGTGAAGAGAACTTTAATTTTAAAGAACTTGATGTAGAAGATAAGTTAGAAAATATGAATTATGAATTTGCAGTTGATTTAGCAAGTAGAAGCAAAACAGATAAGAATAGACAATTCAATATAATGAAAGACTTGTATCAATTACAAAATCAATATAAAGATTCTAATAGAGTAATTAATATACCTGATTTAGTAAAAGCAGCTCAATTAGATAATTATAATGAAATGTATAAGAGATTGTCTGATATGAGTGAAGAAGCTTTCCAAGAAAAAGCTGATTTAATAGTACAAATACTAGATATAGGAAGTACATCAACACCAAATGGAGAACCTCTAATATCAGCAGAAGAAATGCAACAAGGAATTATAGATGTATTAAATGATGATGGTGATTTAAGTGTTGTTGAAGGAATATTTAACCAATATGAAGAATATCAAACTGAAATAACACAATTAAAAAATGATATGGAAAATCAACAAAGAGAAGCTGATTTAGCACAAATAGAACAAGCACAACAATCTCAAGATGACTTAATTAATCAATTAATGCAAGGTAGAGCTAATCTAATTAATCCACCTGAAGAACAACAAGGAGGACAAAATGTATAGATTATTTGGATATATAGCAGGAGTAAAAGAATTAGATAGATCAGAAAATGAAGCTGATATAATAGAAACATTAGGTGAATATATAAGTATGCATAGTGATATATACTATACAATAGTATTAAGAACACCAGAACAAGATATACCTTATAAAATAATACAAAGTATTGAAGATTATGCATCATATTTAAAAGAATATGAAACTAAAATAAAAGAACAAAAGAAACTTGTAAAAGTTAAGAGGTAATAATACCTCTTTTTGTTGTTGACATTATAATAAAAAAGTGGTATATTTTTCTTAGAGTTAGAATAATGCTCCCATAATACTTTGTGTCCAACCGAAAGGACCAAAAATAAGATCGAGAAGGAGGGTATAATATGGAAAATGTATTCGAAGAGGCAGTTACTGATAATACATCAGTAGAAGAGCCAACATTAGGTGAAGAATATAACCTAGATTTAGAATCTGATGATGAGGAAGAAGTTACAGCTGAAACTGAATCTACATCTGAAGAAGGAGCTACTGATATAGATAACTATATAGATAGCCCAACAAATCAAGCATTTGCTCAAATGAGAACACAAAATAAGGAATATTCAACAAAATTAAATGAGTTAGATGCAATAGCAAAAGCTGCAGGACTAAAAGATGTTGATGAGCTTATTGCTAGATCTAAAGAAGCTCAAATTAAGCAACAAGCAAAAGATGAAGGTATTCCTGAATCTGTTGCAAGAGAACTTGCAGAAATGAGAGAATTTAGAGAAGAAATTAAACAAAGGGATATTCAACAAGAGTATCAAGCTAGGGAAGAGAACTTAGTAAGAAATTTGGAAGATTTCATTTCTAAAAATAATTTATCAGGAGATTCTGTAAAAAGAATGAGTGATGAATTAATGAGAGATGGATTATCTAATGATTATTTAATGGACTTACCAAAAGCTGCATTAAATAAAGTACTAAGTGCTTATGCAGGAACTAGTACACAAAAATTACTTGAGAAAAAGGAAGCTATCAAAAGTGAGTTGCCATTAGATCAGACCTCTCAAACTTCAAATGAAACAATAAATAAACAAATTGATGATTTAGCCAGACAATTTGCTGGTAAATAAAATTGAAAGGAATGATTTATATGAATAATAACTTAAACACTTTAACAGCTATTAGAACAGCTACACCTGGTTTAGCAAATGAAAAAATTGATAATAATATATTATTAAGAGCTTTAGCTTATGCTTTAAGTGATCATGTGCTATATAACACAGGTAAAAAACAATCTGTAAAAAGAAATGCAGGAACTAATAAAGTTCAATGGAGAGGATACAAACCACTACCTGTTGCTGATAACAGACATATCATAACTGAAGGTGTAAACCCAGATGGTATGAAGGTAGGAGCTAGAACAGTAGAAGGTACTGTAGCAGTATATGGTGCTTATATCGAAGTTACTAGACAAGTAGAATCTTATAACTTAGATCAATTATTAGTAGAATATGGACCACTAATAACTAATCATGCAGCTGAAACTCTTGAATTAGTTACTCGTGATGCTATTGAAGAAGATGGAGGAGTTTATTATGTAGTACCAGCTGGTACAACTACTCCAAGTGATGCAGCAATTACAGCATCTAACATCTTAACATTAGATGTATGTCGTTTAGTTGCTAATCAAATGAAGGTTTCTCGTAGAAGAGGACATGAAAAAGCAAACTTCGGAAAATATTTAGTAGTTACATCAGTAGAAAGTATGCAAGACTTACTAGATGATGAAAAATTATTACAAAGAGCTATGGTTCCAGGAAACACTAACAAACCTGTTATGGATAATGGACTAGAAAGTTATGATGTTTATAACTTAAGATTCATTGAATATAACTATCCAGTTATTGATACAACAGGAAGTGTTCCAGTTTACCATACTTATGTATTTGGTGAAAATGCTTATGCAGTTATGGACCTTGCTTCAGCAGGAATTGAAATGAAAAGATTTGGATTTGAAGCTAAAAAAGGAGATAATTTAGGACAAATTGCTTCTTTAGGATGGATTACAATGGGATATGGAGCACAAGTACTTGATACAGTTGCTTGTACAGTAATTCACCATGCAGTATCTAATCCATTAACAAGACCTTCTGATATATATGCTTCTCAAAGCTAATAATTAAATAAAAGTGAAAGGAGGCTGACAATATGGCAGCAAAAAAAGATTTAGTAGAAACAGTTGAAGAAGAAGTTAAAGAAGAAACTAAAGCTGAAACTGAAAAATTAAATACTACAAAATCTATATTTAAAGATAGCAAATCAAGTGATGCAGAACTTTCAATAAAGAGTATGAAAGAAAGTTCAAAATTAGTAAAAGGAGAAAGAGTTAAATATGAATGTAAAATTGAGTATGCAGCTCTTTATCCACATGGTTTTGAATCAACTTGTCAAGGTATTTATATATATCTAATCTTTGATGGAAGAACTGTTGAGTTACCTAAATTTATAGCTGATTATGTTGATAAGAAAATCAAAGCAAAAGCTTTAAGTTTAATTGACAAAAAGACAAGAAATGCTAGTAAAAAGCAAGAATATCTTGGTATGGAATATGTAGGATAATAAAATTTAAAGAGGCTTATAATTTGTAAGCCTCTTTTTATTTAATTTAAGAAAGGAGATATATTATGACATTACAAGGAATAGCAGAAACATCTAATTATGTTACAGATGAAGAAATTGCACAAATGAATTTATTAGGTTCAGCTAATGCTGCAATAGCAGAAATAAATGCTTATTGTGGATGTTTATTACCTTTATTTGAAGAAGAATCACTTACTGATGAAACAGCATACACATCATTAAAAGATACATGGCAAATAAGATTAATAGAACCTTACTATGCTTATAGTATAGCAGCAAATGATGGTGATACAAATGCTAGAGATTTTCATTATAATAGATTCTTAAAAGCACTTGATCAATTTAAAGGTGCATCATCAGGTGCAGGAGGTGTATCTGACTTATCTGATGAAGAAAAAGGTGGTTCTGATAGAATGAAACCTATAGATGTAAGTGAAGTAACAGTTCATTGGGAGGGGTGGATTTAATGGCACAAAGACAACCACTAAAAGGACCTCTAACACAAAATAATGCTGGTAAAGTTTATGATGTGTTAATGAACTTTAATAAAGGTATTGATAAGAAAACAGCAGATGATGTTTCTTTAGATTCATCATTTAAAAATTTAAAGAATTTCTATAATCAAGCTGAAGGTTATCTTTCAAAAAGACCAGGAGTTTATAATACAAATATTTCTGATCTTATGAAAGAATTAGCTAAATATAATTTTACAGTACCTGTTTTCAATATAGTTACAAATAAATTTAATGAAACAGCACAGGACTTAATACCTAGATTACAAGATTTATATAGTACTATATTTTTAAGTGAAGAAAAGATGGGTGCACAATTTAAGTTTAAATTAGATAAGATTATAGGATTTCAAGTATTAAAAAATTCATTTTTCCTAGAATTTATTCAACATTATGAAGATATACTAGAGGGTAACCACCCAGAAAATATAGGTAGTGATACTATTGAATTTTCTTGTATAATTGTTGGTGGTGGTTACTATAAAGCATTAAATGAAACTTCATTAGGAAGGCATGGATTATATATAAGTAGAATTAATGTTGTATTTACTTATGATGAAACTAATAGTAGATATGATGTTAATTTAGAAATAGATAATGTAGATGCTACAATGAATCCTTATGAAAAAGATGGTAATTATTTATGTAGATGGCAATATTTACCAGATAATTATGTAGAAGGTGATACTGATGGACAACCTGCATTACCTATAGATGTATCAAACTATAATGGATTTAGTTACATAGCTACAGGAACTAATTATATAGTTAAAATAGCACAAAACCCTGATGTAAAAACAGCAGATGCTAACCATCCAGGTGAATCAAATATAATTCAACAAATAGGTGGTTATGAACAAGAAAATTTATATAGACCAACAGCTATAGAATTGAATCAAATAGGATTTAATGTATTATCACATGATCCATTAACTTATGTTGATAGAACAGGTTCAACAAGTAAAACTAAAGGTGTATTTTATAGTATAGATGTTACTAAAGATGGTGAAACATTTAAACAACCTGTAACAAAAGTACCATATAATTCAGAATTTTATATGCATATAATATATACAGGTAATACAGCACCAAGTGAAATAAAATACAGACCTGATAATGGAGAAACTGATACAGAAAAGAATCCATATAAAAACTTTCCTGGTGCATGGTATGACAATGATCATACTATATGGAAATGTACAGGTATAGACAGTGACCAAAAATTTGAAATTTATATTAAGCTTGGAAATGATGAATTTAGAACATTTATAACTACTACATCAAATCCAGTTGATGAAACAGGTTATATAAATGAAATAAGTAAACTTGTTTATTCATCAACAAGAAGTAAGATAATAAATAACCAATTAGTTCTATATGGTGGACATGGTTACTTATTCTTTAGTGAATATGATAATTTCTCTTACTATCCTAACTATTATTATGTATATATAGCAAGTGAGGCAGGAGAAGAAGAGGTAACAAATATATCATATTTTAGACAATATTATGCAATATTTACTAATAAAAGGATTAAAAGAATGACAGGTTCATTTGGAACAGAAGAATTTGGTATATATCCATTAAGTGATTATATAGGATGCCCTAATGGTAGAACTGTAAAATCAATAGGAAATAATTTATTATTTCTTGGAAATGATGGTATTTATAAACTAAAACAAGGTTATTTAGGAGAAGGTACAGAAAATATTGAAAAGATAGATGAAATATTGGGTGGTGACTTAAACTTAAATAATGTAGTACAAGCATTTGTTATGAACAATAACTATATAGTAATAAAAAATGATGGTACTTCTTGGATTGTATTCAATTCATTAACAGAGGCATTTTATGAATATAATTTGGAATCAAAAGTAGGTAGAGTATATAAAGGTAAAGAATTAGATAAAGAAATGGCAGCTAAAACATTACCATTTTATTCAGCATTTCAATCTAATTTATATGATTCAAATGGTGATTTTCTAATAGTACCAATGTATAATTATACATACAATCTTGATTATACAAATTATTCAATAAGTAGTATTGACTTTATGTTATTTAGGTTTCATGATTTAGATTTTCTAAATGAAGAAAACAGACATAAAGATGGTGAGGCTTTTATATCAATGTTAGAAACTCATTCAATGAATATGGGATATCCAACACATACAAAGAAATTTAAAGATGTATTCATAAAAATATTTAATGAAACAGGTAGAGTTATACCTTTGTATGTAACAATAAAAGTTGATGATACAACAGTAATAGACCCATCAGATTATTATGTTTATTATAATGAAGAAAATGATACATATTATTATTTAGAAAAAATAGAAAGTAATGCTGAAATTGATATTGGTAAAGCACTTGGTGAGTTTACTATAGGTGTTGACCCATTAGGTGATAGAACAATACAACAAATAAGATTTAGAGTAAGATATAAAGGAAGATCAATAAAAATAATACTAAGTGATGGTTATAATGACTATACAACAATAACAACAAGTGAAGGACAAAGAGGAATACCTATAAGACAAAGAAATTTACATGATTTTTCAATATCATCAATAGGTATAGTTTATAAACTTAAGAAAGTGAGGGAAGGATAATGAGTAAAATCAGTATAAAATATGACTTTAAAAATGGTGATAAGTTATATGATGTTGACTTAAATAATAACTTTAGAGTAATTGAAGCTGGAGTAAATGCAAATGAAGAAAATCTTGAACAGGTTATAGAAGATGCTGAGGAAAGATTAACAAATGTATTTGAGGAAGAATCAGCAGCAACAGAAGCAAGAATAGCAGCAGATAACTTAGCAACAAAAAATGCTATAATAGCAGATAATGATGCTACAGAACAAGCTATAAAAGATGATAATGATGAAACTGAAGCTAATATAGAAGCAAATAATGCAGCAACAGTAACACAAATAAGAAATTTAGTTGTTAATGAAGGCTGGGATTGGGGTGGAACTACTACAGAAAGAGTAAGATTCTTTAAAGGAAATACTTCTGCAGTAAACCAACAACCTATTACAAATGGACAGTTGCTTTTTGATAAAGAAAGTGGTATTATATCATTAGATGATAATAATGCTAGAACACTTCTAGGAGGAGCTCTATGGGAAGAAAATCCTAAGAAATCAGTAAAATATAAGAGAAAGACAACAGCTGAAATAGCTTTATTACCAGTAGAAGATGGTTCTATAATCTATAATACAGATAATGGTAAGCAATTTATGGATATAGGAAATAATAGAATACCAACAGGAGGAGCTGGAGGAGAAGTAGTATTAGATGAAAGTGATATAACAGATGATACTAAATTAATAATAGAAGATGAAGATTTAGAGTTTCAACAAGATGATGCTTTAAATGAATACAGTAATAGTACAACAGAATCATATAGTGCTAATTATACTAATAATTTAGTAAAAGATATATATTCAACAGAAGAAGTAAAGACTAATAAAGTATACAAAGGAAAACCTGTATATAGAAAAATGTTTGAAAATATACCATTAGAAAATTCAGGAAGTGCAACAAACAAAACATTAGGAGTTCTTGAAAACTTTGAAGAATCAGTAATAATGTATGCTGAAATAAAAACTCCTACAAATATAATTTATACTGGATATGCAAGTAATGCAGTTTATATAGAGCCATGGATTGATGCTAAGGGTAATGCTAAAATTATTTATGTATTTAATGGTACAGGGCAAAAAGGAAAAGCAATATTTGAATACACAAAAACAACTGATTAAAGGAGATGATTAAATGAAAGCAAAAGATAAAACAACAGGACAATTTAAGAAAGTTTATGTAAAAGCTATGGATGCTTTACCAGTAGGAACTGAATTAGATTTTGATGGTTCTTTAGCAGATTTACCTGAAGGATGGGTAGAGGTACCTAATCCTGAAGAATATTTACCTACTGAAGTAAAAACAAATAAAACATGGATAGATGGTAAACCTATTTATAGGAAAGTTATTGCAGGAACAGCACCTGGGACATCAGGTTGGTATAGTGTGAATGCTGGACTATCAAATGTTAGTGAAGTCATCAATATCTACGGAAGTTTAAGTCCAGAAACAGGAAGATGGTTGGCATTACCTTATAGTGAATCAGGTTATGCTATTGCATTAGATTGCACACCACCAAATTTAGAAATTAACTTTCAATATGGTATGCCAGGTTCATTTAAAATAATATTAGAATACACAAAAACAACAGATTAAGGAGGTTAAAATATGAGAATAAAAAAGATAAATGATGTAGTACCAAAAGCTAGTCATACAGTAAATGAATATAGTGAAAGTACAAAAAACACTTATAGTTGTGATTATGCCAATAAGCATCAAATTGTTTATCCAACTACTGAAACAGTAGTAGGTACTTATAATGGTAAACCTGTATATAGAAATGTAACAGTAGCAACACAAAGTATAGCAGGTGGTGGTGGAGATATGGGTGCTGGTAACTATAATATACCAACAGGAGCATCAAATATTGACATATTATTAAAATTTGAAGGTTATATGTATGAAAGTAATTCTTCAAATATAAGGTCCATAAATCAATCTAGTTTTACAACTGTAAATGAAAGAATAACAGGTGTAATTATAAATGGTACAAATGTATCAATTGGTGGTAGAACAGCATATTCAGTAAACAAAGAAGTAATTATATTAGAATATACAAAAACAACTGATTAAGGAGGTGATTTAGATGAAATTAAACAATAAAATATATAAAATACTAAAATGGGGATTGATTATATTTATACCAGCTTTAATCACACTTTTAGGAACACTTGGACAAATATATTCATTCGATACTGAAAAAATAGTATTAACTATATCAGCAATTTCTACATTTTTAGGTGTTATTACTGGTATATCAAATTATAATTATAAAAATAAAGGAGATGAATAATATGGAAAATGAAGTAAAAACAAATACTGAGGAAGAAGCAGAAATCTATGGAGAAGTTGGAGGTGAAGAATAATGCAAAAAGGACAAAAATCAGTTCGTGGTGGGATAGAAGATTTTCTATGCCCATTCACTGATATGTATATAACTCAAGGCTCTAATAGTAGACCAAGCCACATGGGAATTATGGCAAATGATGTTAGAGGTGTAGAAAAAGGTGTAAGATACCCTTATTATGCACCATGTACTTGTAAATGTATAAGAACATATCCAAGTTCAGGACAAGCTATGTGGCAATCAGTAAATAAAGTTAGATTTGCAAATGGTAGAATTGATTATGCAACATTCATGACAGTTCATGATGATACATTTGATGCAAAAGTAGGTCAAGTTGTATCTCAAGGTTCTCAATTAGGAAATATGGGAACAAAAGGAAATGCAACAGGAGTTCATTGTCATATAGAAATAGAACAAGGTGCTGATACATCTTGGACTAAAAATAGTTATGGAGTATGGCATTTTCATAATGAATATGATACAGATGATTGCTATTTTGTAGATAATACAAATATAATAAATGGAATGGGAGGTAATTGGAGAACCACTAATCATGTACCAGTAACACCTGCTGATACTAGAAATTTTGTTAATTTACCACCATCAATAGATAAATGGAATTTCTATGACTTAAATGTAGCACCAGTAAAGAAAAATGCAAAAGGTAGTTTAAATCCTAAAAAATTTGGTGGATTAAGCTATTATGTATATGCCTACCATGATGACAATACAACAGCAGAAATACAAACACAACAATTTGGTAGAGTTAAAATATATATAAAAGATACTTGTGCTTCTATTACAATAGGTTCTTACAAATACGAAGCTGGTAACCATAATGTATAGTTGGGAAATTGCTCAATTATTAGATTTAAAACAATGGTTATTAGAATATCAAGAATACTTAAATGTAATACAAACAAGTCCACAAATAAACTATGTAGAGTATTTATCAAATGAAGATTGTTTACACATAACAACAGATGATAGATATGACCTCAAGTTTAAAGTTAAAAGAATAGATGAAAATAAAGAGAGGAACAATAATGGAAATGATTAATATAGCATTAGCTTTAAGTATATTAGGAACAGTAATTAGTGTAAGTAATTTTGTATTAAGCAGAAGAGATAAAGCCATCAAAGATAAAGAAGAAACTGATAATGAATGTGCAGACCAAAAATTAATAAGTTATAGATTAGATAAAGTTGAACAAAAACTTGATAAAATATTAGATAAACTAGATGATTATGATAAAGAAATTAATGATATTGTCACTAATGCTTTAGAACAACATATAAAAATATACCATAAAGGGGAAAAGTAATATGAATTTAAAAGATGACATTATAGAAATGAAAAAAGAAGTTAAAGAACTTTCAGCACATAGTATGGCATGGGAAATGTTAAAAGATAGTAAAAAAAGTAATAAAAGAATTTGTATTGCATTTACAATTGTTATTGCTATGTTAATCATAAGTTTATCTATAACTGTTTATTATTTAATAACAGTATTAAATGACACAGTAACAGTTACTACTACAACAAGTAAAACTCAAGAAATATCTGATATTGGTACTATGAATGATAATAATATAGTAAATGGAGATTATAATGGCAATAATAAAGCAAACAAATAAGACAACCACAACCTATAAGTTTAGGAAATCAAAAGGTAATAATAAACATTGTCCTGTTTGTGGAAAATTTATGACCAAAAATAAATCTACAAAGAAGAAGTGATAAAGTGAACTTTTTTGATTTTACTAAAGAAGAGTATCAATATATCATAGATAAATGTATGTTCAATGAAGAATTATCTACTATCTTAGAAATGAGAATAAAAGGTTATTCTATTACACAAATAAGTATGGAACTTGTTTTGAGTGAAAGTACAGTAAAAAGAAGAATAAGTAAGATTAAACATAAAATAAAGAAGGTTATATAACCTTCTTTTTTATGTGCTCTAAAAATGACCTTTTTTGGGTATAAAGATGATACTTCATGATTCAATTTATATGAAATAATGTTTATGAAAGGAGAGGAAACTACATAAAGCATTTAAAAGTGTATTTATTTAGGTAATCTTCTTTCTTTTATTTTTTAAGGAGGGAATAGTATGTATAACACACCATATATAAACACATATAATCCACAAAATAGTATAGATAGAATCAATAATCAAATAGCTGAATTAGAAAGAATGAAACAACAAATACCACAAGCTAATACAACACAACCAACTAATTTAACTCAAAATTTTCAATTAGCACCTAATAACAATAATACTATGAGATATGCTGATTCTATTGATGAAGTACAAAAAGATTTTGTAATAGGTGATACACCATTTTTTAGTAAAGACTTATCAATATTATGGATAAAAAACACTAAGAATGAAATTAAAACTTATGAATTAACTGAAATAATACCTAAAGATGAAAAAGATTTACAGATAGAATTATTAACAGCTCAAATAAATGAATTGAAAGGAATGATTAAAGATGAACAATCTACTACAGATATTATCGAGTCAGATGATGCAACAAGCACCACAAAGAGTAATAAATCAACTAGAACAACAACTAAAAAGAACTAATCCACAGGTATATAAGGAATTTCAACAAGCAAAGCAAAATAATGAGGACCCTAATGAATACCTAAATAGAATAACAAATAAATACACACCTGAGCAAAGACAACAATGGAATAATTTAATGAATGGTATCAACACTAAATAAGTGTTTGATATAAATATTTAGAAAGGAGAGATCATCTATGAATGGAAATAATGGAATAGTACCTACTGTTGATTTAGCAACTAACAATGCTTATCCATATTATAATGGTGGAGCTTTTGGAAATGCCTTTGGTGGGGATGGAATCTGGGCTATTGTTTTGATCGCTTTATTATTTGGTAATAATGGATGGGGTGGATTTGGTAACAATGGTTGGAATAATGTTGCCACTACTGATTTTGTTTCTAGTGAGTTCACTCAAAGAGATATTTCTCAATTAGGAACAGAAGTTGCTAATGGATTCACAAACACTAATACTAACATTTGTAATTTAAAAGGTGAAGTATTAGAAAATAGATATGCTAATCAATTATCAGCTTGTAACACTCAAAGAGATATTCTAATGCAAACTAATGAATTAAATACTAATTTATTAACTACAGCATTACAAGGACAAGCAAGATTAGATTCATGTTGCTGTGAATTAAAAGCACAAGGTATAGAAAACACTCAAAAGATACTTGATGCTATGAACCAAAATGTTATTGATGGACTAAGATCAGAAGTAAATGACTTAAAGAACACTATAACAGCTAATGGAATAGGAACAAGTATAGTAAACCAAGTAAGACCTTATCCAATTCCTGCTTATCCAGTAAGCTCACCTTATACAGGTTTCTATGGATTTAATAATGGATTTTATGGAAATGGTTTCTATGGAAACACAATAGTATAGCATAATGTCTTTTAGACAATCTCAAATGAGAACTTGCTAATCACTTCCCTTATGGGTAATTAGAGATAGACAAGTTCTATCTCTATTTTTATGAAAGGAGATAGATAGAATGATACAAAGTGTACAAGAGCAAGAATTAGTATTGACATCAAATACAGCACCAATAACTTTTGCTGATACTGACCTAAGAACAGCAAGTGCAAATTGTTTTAATGGTTGGTTAAATCATAATGAAGGAAGTGCTACTTTTAATTTAGTTGCAGGGGGAATTTATGAAATAGTATTTAATGCCAATGTAACAAGTGCTACTCCTGGTAATATAGCATTTGGAATATTTACAGATGGTGTAAAACTAAATGGTTCTGAGGTTAATACTGTTATAGCTGCAGCAGGTGATTATGAAAATGTATCTATGACTAAATATGTAAGAGTATGTGGTCGTGGAAATGTAACAGTAACAATAAATAGTTTACCTACTGTTGTTTATGATGAAACAAGTGAAGATACGCAAATACCAATAGTTAAAAATGCTAATATCATAATAAGAAGGTATGCATAGTAACAGTATAGATATAACTTCATTATTTCTTCAAGCATTAAGTCTTGAGATATTATTTAAGGACTTTAATAATAGTGATTTAATGAAGGAATTACAAAATCAAGATACTAATTATCTTGAAAAAATAATAAAACAGAATGATGAAATTCTAAAGCTTCTTAAAGAAAGGAGGAATAATGATGGAAGAAAGAGTAATTGATAAAGTTGAAGAGAAGATAAAAGTAATACTTGATGAAGATATAAATGTAAATAATTTAGATCATTTGTATAAATTAAGTAAAATAAAACACATGGCAAAGGAGGATAAACATATGAATTATGGTAATTATGGAAGAAACTACTATGGTGAAAGTTATGGAAGAGATTCTTATGGTGAAAGCTATGGAAGAAGAGGTTATGATGCAAAATATCGTGGATATGAACATTTAGATAGAATAGCTGATAATTATGGAAGATATGAAGAAGGTCGTTCAAGATATGGTGCAAATGAAGATACAAAAAGAAGCCTTGAATATATGTTAAGATGTATGGAAGATTTTGTACATATGTTAAAAGAAGAAGCACAATCACAAGAAGAACTAATGATGATTAAAGAAACAACAAAAAGAATAGCTAATATGTAATTATGTATAAATTTCACAATAACAATAGCTTAGGTAAATTTGAGAATGATTGTGTTATAAGAGCAATTAGTTGTGCTACAGATAGAAGTTGGGATCATGTGTATGATTATTTAAGTGATGTAGCACAAAGTGAGGGCACAATGATGGATGACAGAGATTTTGTTAGAAACTACTTGTCCAGAAGATATAGAAAATTATACAATATACCTAGAACAGTAGGTCAAGTTGCAGGAGCTTATCCTAATAGAATATTATTAATAACAATGAATGGGCATATAACTTGTTCTAAGTATGGTGTAATTTATGATAGTTTTGATTGTAGAGATAGAATAGCTGAAGAAGTATGGATAGTAATGTAATAATGTATTGACTTTTTATGCTATATTTTATATAATTAAATCGTATAATAATATTGCATAATATATTGATACCAATAAAAAGTAGATTGCCTCATCTACTTTTTGTTGTGTTTATAAAAGTTATGTGCTATAATTAAATTGAAATAAACTATAATAAAGGAGGTAGATTAAATGCCAATGGTAAATGTAGGTAAGCAAATACGAGATGCAGCACCAAAAATTAAAGCAGCTGCTGGTGATCCTTATGATTTTATACCAGAATCTTATAGCTATGATGATATTTACAATGCTTTATTACGAAGTGGTGGAGGTTCATCTGGTAGTTCAGGTGGTGGTGTTTATAAACCAAATATAGATTCATTACTTAATGCATATGATCAACAAAGAGATGCAACAAATGCTGCAGCAAAGGCTAAATATGATGCTGATAGAACAACAATTCTTAATAATATAAAAAGAGCACAAGCTCAAAATGAAATTAATGTAGCAGCACAAAATCAAGCACATATTAATGATTTATCATCATTAGAATCTGCAGCAAATCAGGCAGCAAGGCAAAATAAAATAGGTGATATATCAAAAGGTCTTGGTGGAAGTGGTATTCAGCAATTAAATCAGCTAAGAAATTTAGCAACACAAGGAAATAGAGCAAATACAATATCACAAAAGAATACTGAATCTTTAGAAAAATTAAGAGAATCATTAGCAACTTCAAATACTCAAGCACAATCTAATTTAGATAAGATTTTAGGAACATATAATGATACTATTACTAAAGCTGGTGATACAGCTGCAGCAAATAAAGCAAAAGCTATATGGCAAAATGAATCTAATTATGCTGAGGCACTTGCTAGAGCATCAGCTTCAAGAGCATCAAGTGGAGGTAGTTCAGATTATAGAGAAGCAGCAAATGACATATACACTAATTTAAGAAGTATGACATCATCATTAAAGAACAATCTAAATGCAATAAATAACATGTCAACAAAAGAACTTAAAGCATTTGCTAAAAGTAATGGTATTGATTTAAAATCACTTGGTGATAGTGCAACTAAAAAACAATACAGAAATTATATTGCAGATTCATTAGAAAAATCAAGCTATAACTTAGTAAATGAGTTAAATCAAACATATGGAATGAACCCAGAGGACTTTAGAAGAGCTAATAGTAATATAGCAGGTTTAATGGCACCTTATTATGAAGATGATTATTCAGAATCACAACCTAATTATGACTTTAGCTTGGGAGTTTATAGACCTTCAACATTATTAATGCCTCAAGCAGGTCTTTATAGTGTTATAGCAGAATTACTTAGTGGTGGTAAAGTTAAAATTTAATGTAAAGAAAGGAAAGTGATTAAATATGATTTCAAAAGTAGGTAAAGCAATAAGAGATACAGCAAGAGCAATAGGTGGTGGCTATAATTTATTAGATTACTCATTAGATGATTTATATAGAAGTGCATCAAGTGGTGGAGGAGTTGGAGCTTATAGACCTGATGTTTCAGGAGCTATAAACTCATATAGACAACAAGCAGATGCTAATAAAGCAAATGCTGCAAATGTTTATAATACTACAAGAAATGATTTATTAACATCATTAAAAAGATTTCAAGAAAATAATGCTAAACAAGTAAGTAACCAAAAACAAAGTTATTTATCTGATCAATCAGCTATGGATATGGCAAAAGAACAAGCTAATAGACAATCAAGAATTGGAACAGCTGCAAGAGGTTTAGGAGGTAGTGGACTTCAAAGATTAGCAGAAGTTCAAAATGATTTAGGTTTACAAGGAGATGAAAGTCAACTTGCTAATAAAAATCAATCTATCTTAGATGCCTTAAAATCAGCTTTAGTTCAAGAAACTGAAGATACAAATAATAAAATAAATACAGCAAAAACTAATTATAATAATCAAATAAGAAGTATTGATGCTAATTTAGCACAACAAATTGCTGCAATAAATTATCAAGCTGACCAACAATATGCACAAAGTTTAGCTCAAGCAAGAGCTTATGGTTCTGCTAGTAGAGCTAATGCAAATAATGCTTACAATGTTTTAGTTGGAAACACTAGAGCACTTGAGGATGCTTTAAAAAATCAAAATAGAAGTCAATTAAAATCTACTTATGGAGCAAGTAGTAATAAGGCACTTGGTTCAACTATAGCTAATTATTATGGTAATTTATTTGCAAATACATCAGGTATGAGTGGTGCACAATATGACAGAGCTATGAATAATGTAGATACTTTATTAAAATATTATGGACTAATTTAGTATTAGAAGGAGGTTGTTTGCATGGGAAGGAATGTTAGATGGCAAGGTAGAACTGTAAACAGAGGAAGTACAAGAAGGGCTTCCTCTTCTTCTAGTTCTGGTGGACAATCAATGAGTCACAAAATATCTAATTATAAGACAAGATTTGCTAGTGTTGGTGTTGATGTAGATAAAGAATTAGATAAAAGAAATGCAATAGAAAAGGCTCTTAATTTAAAGAAAGATCAGAATGCATTATTTGATATATTTGAAATATTAGGAAGACCACAACAAGCTTTATTTGGTGCAATAAATGCAGCACAAAAAGGTAAAGATGTTGGTAAGGGTGCTTTAAAAGGTATAACTGGTGAAAAGACAGTATCAGGTAAAGATATATTAAAAACAGCAGGTATGAGTGATAGAAAAGGAAAACTTGATGTATCAGATGTTTTAGGATTTGGTATGGATGTATTTGTTGACCCACTTAGTTTTGCAGTAGTACCAGCTAAAGGAGCAACAGCAGCAGCAAAGGCAACAAAAGCATTAGATGCAGCAGGTGATGCACAAAAAGCTTTAAGAGCAGCTAGAGCAGCTGGAGATGCTACAAAAATAGCTAAAGCTTCTGAAAAGGTAGCAAAAACAGCTAAAGCAGTTGATGTTACACAGGATGCTTTAAAAGCAGCATCTAAAAGTGTTTTATATAATGGAGGTAAAGCAACAACATCTATAAACAATATTATAGGTAAGGGTGTAGGAAAAGCAGCTAAAGGTGCTATAAAAGGTGCTGATAAGTTAATTGAAGCTGGATTAGGAGTAAGTGATAAAGCTTATGAATCAAGATTAGCTACACAAATAGATAAAGCTACTAAAACACTTGATAAAGCACAAAAATCTGGTAATGTTACTAAAGCAGTACAAGCTCAAAGTTTCTTAGATGAATTAGCTAAAATGGAACCAACAAGTAAAAAACTTGAAGCTTATAAATCATTTAAGAAAGGTGTTAGAGAAACACTTGATAGTAATAAAGCTTTAGGAGGATTTGTTGGTAGAGCAAGACAGGCAGCAGCATCAGAGGATGTAGCTACTAATATACAAAAAGAACAAATTAAATCTAATATGAAATTAGTAGAAAAAGAAATAAAGAAGGTAGCAGATACAAAAGGACAAAAAGCAGCAGATGAACTTAGAAATATGGTATATAAGAGAATGGGACTTGCTGATATTATAGAATATGATAGAGATTATTCAGTAAAAGGTGAAAACATACTTAAGGGATTAGGTAAGAATAATCCTAATGAAATTAAAGGTATAGATGATGAATCTTTATCTAAGATAAAAAGTTATTTAGGTAAAAATAGTATAGATTTTACTGATATTGATGATGGTATTAAAATAACTCAACCTGATATAGGTGATATAAAGTCTAATCCTGAAATGCAAAAGTTCTTTAAAGACCTAAATATAACTAAGAAACATTATTATACACCTGAACAAGTTGAGGAACTTGATAAAGGCTTAAAATATTTTAAAACTAATTACCCAGATCTTTATAAGCAGCAAAAAGCTTTCACAGGTGAATTAGCAAAAACAAGAAATATTACAACAGGTACTGACTTTACAGGTATTACTGATAGAGAAGGTTATCTTAAAAAAGCTCTTAGTGATAGTTATGCAGATAGTAAACAATATAAAGGTGCCCTAGATAATTTAAAAGGTGGAGGTTTAATTAATGAAAAGGCATATGGTGGTAGAATAGCACCATCAGGATTAGAAGTTGAGAATATCATTGAAGAGGAAAGAGCTCAAGCACTTGCTATGGGTGAGAATAAAATTATGTCACTTGAATCTAAAATGACTAAACCTAGAATAGAATCATTAGAATTACAAAAAGCAGATATAATAAATAGAAGTACTACAGAAGAAAAGAAATTATTAAAACAACTTGAAAAGGCAGGTATCAATAAAGAAAAATATACAAAAGGTATAGATGATTTAAGGCAACAAAGAAATATTATAAAAGGTAAATTTTCAGATACAACAATAGATAAAATAAACAAAGTTAAAGACCAAAGTTTAAAAAGAAACTTAGTAAGAGCACAAGATGATTATTTTAAAGCAACAGATCAAACAAATAAAATATTAAAACAAATTGAAAGTGGTACTGATAATACAAAAGATTTAGGAAAGATATATGAACAAGCTAAACTAAATGAAAATAAAGCATACATAAAATTACAAGGACATATGGATGCTTTAGATAAGTTTACAGAAAGAAAGACATCAGAGTTATTAAGTGCTGCTAGTAGAGATGCTGATAAAGTTGCAAAAAATGCTACAAAGATGGATAAGTTACAAACTAAATTGGCAGAATCATCACAAAAATATAGTGAATTGAGTAATTCTTTAGATGATTTAATAGGTAGTAGAGAAAATCAATTAAATCAATTACAATTTAAAATAGATAGTTTAAAAAATGCAGACCCTACTAGAGATGAAGGAATAATTAAAGAAATAAGCAAAATACAACAGGATATAGATATACTTAAGAGTAAAGAAGGACAAGAAATATTTAAACACCAATTTAATGATTATCTTAATGCCTTTGTTGATTCTAGTGGTAGATATGCAAAAGGTGCTAAAGTGTATAATGAAGCAGTTGTGTCAGGTACACTAACAAATCCTGAATTTATAAAAGTTGTTGAAAACAGTGCAGAAGAAGTACCAACAGGGTTTATTAAGGTGTCAGGTGATAAATTAAGTAAACAATTAAATGCAGCATCATCAGTACTTCCAGAAAACTCTGAATTATTTAAAAATGTAATTGATAAATATGCAGGTAAAGATGTGTATATGGATAAAACTCTTGCAACAATGTTGGGTATGACTAATAAGTCTAATGAATCAGCAAAAGTATTAACAAAAATGTTAAATAAAGTTAATAACACATTTAAAAAGTTTAGTGTATTAACACCTGGATTCCAAATGAGAAATATGGTAGGTAACTGGTCTAACATGTATTTAGCAGGTATGCCAATGCAAAGTATGCCTACTTATATGAATAAAGCAACTAAAGTTTTAAATAGTTCTGATGATATATTTAAGAAATTAAGAAATGGTGCTACACTAACAGCAGCAGAACAAAAGAATCTTGATTTATTAATGCAGTTCTATGAAGCTGGTTTTGATAAAGCAGGAGATGCAGTAAGAGATTTAGAACAATTAAGAGGAGCTGTCACTAAAGGTACAGGACCTATAAATAAAGTAGCAGAGTTTAACATGAATATGAATAGTAAAATGGATAACTTAAATCGTATGACAATGTTAATGTATGCAAATGAGCATCCAGAAATTATGACTAATTTAGGCAAAACAAATCCAGCAGATGTAGTTAGATTTGCTTTGATGGATCCTAATAACATGAGTGAATTTGAAAAGAATACATTAAAGAAATTTATACCATTTTATACATTTACTAAACAAAATTTGATGTTCCAAGCTGATAATATAATGAGAAATACACCAAAATATGCTAAATTGATGCATAGTATCAATTCATTATATGATAATTTAGATGAGAACCAATATTGGGATTATCAAAAAGAATCAATGCAAATACCTATACCATTTGGTGATGGTAAGAATACATTATTCTTAAAGACTAATTTACCACTATCTGATTTAGGTGAATGGATGAGTAATCCTGTACAAAGACTTGCAGCATCATCAAATCCATTATTAAAAATGTCATTTGAAACAGCAACAGGTAAAGACACATATACAGGACAAGATTTGAATTATAAGAATACTACAAAATTACTAAATGCTTTAGGTGTAAAAAATGTACCTAAAGATATTAGAAATACAACAGCAGCTGCAGAACATATACTAGCAGGGTTAGGTTTAAATAATGTATCTAATAATATAGTTAAGAAAGTAACTAAAGTATTAGAAAGTGCTAAAGGTGGAGATGTTGCACCTGAAGCTCTATGGGCAGAAATATTCAGGTCTATATTACAAAATACTAATCAAGATAGTGTAGAAAGTGTAAAACAATATCAAGAACTACAAGATTATCAACAACTAATGAAAGAATTAAAAGGACAAGGTATAGATGTACCTAGTATAAGAGATTTAACAAAATCTAATAAGATTAAAGTAACTAATTTAAAAAGAAAAAGAGCAATTAGAAGTAGATACTAATTACTCTTTTTTATTTCACTTAATTTTTCTTTAACAATATCCAAATTATCAGCCCAGAATCCTATACCACCTGCTTTATTAATTGCATCTAAGAAAGCATTTTGAATAGGTTTAGGTTTTTGTCCTGGTCTTTTAACTTCAATTCCTACAAATCTACCATAGTAACATACAAGTAAGTCAGGAACACCTGCTTGAGCATATATTCCTATTTGATTTTGTTTAATAGGTAAACCACCAATAGATCTCACATAATTTATAATAGATGTTTGAATATCCTGTTCTTTATGTTGTTTCATTATCATCACCAACTAAATCTAGTAATACTGTATAATCATCTTGAAAGAATAAGAAATCTTTATATGGTAATGTAGCATAATCATCATCAGGATATTTTCCCCATTGAAATTCTATATCATTTTGATGAAATATAACTTCATCTATTGATACAGGTTTTGAAAATTTTCCTGTTTCTTTATCTAATAATTTAATTACTATCATATCATTTATACTCCTTTTCAGTAAGTTTTATAGTATATTCTCTAGGTCTTTCCAAATAACCATATTTTATCAACTCTCTAACTAATAAAGATATATAAGTTTTACTAAGATTAGTCATGTCACAAACCTGAGCATAACTAGGAGAATAACCATTTTTAATTATGAAGTTTTTATAACATTTATAGACTTTTTTTAGTGCACTTTTTCTTTTCATATTTCTACCTCCTTTTTAGCATACCTCCAAATGTACCCTCCTGCACTTTTTTGTTTTCCTTTGCAGCATCTAATAATACTTGCATTATCAATACCTGTTTCTCTTTCTGCATCACTTATACATCTATATGTCTTACCATATTGCTTATTAGTGTAAATCATAGTAACAGGTTTCCCTTTAGAATGTATGCAATTTTCTTGAGGTGTACACCACTCTAAATTATTAACACAATTATTCCTTTTATTTTCATCTTTATGATTAACTTCCTTTAAATTATAAGGATTAGGTATAAATGTGTTTGCAACAATTCTATGTACAAGCTCATGTTTTGCTTGTTTTTTAGTAATATAAAGGCTAACTCTTAAATAACCCCATTTTTTGTCTGTTTCAGGTTTAAGCAATTTTTTAGTTCTCTTATTACGAATTTCACCATTTTCATTTACTTCATATTTATCATAATTTTTAACAGTTTTCCACATATTATACCTCCACTTCATGTTTTGCTGCCCAATTAGTTTCTGTCATTTCCACTTCAGCTACCATAGGCAAATATTTTATAACATCTCCTACACTTTCCATAAATTCTTTTATTTTCTTTGGTACTTCATCTTCTTCATCAGGATGTACTTCAATAGCAAGTTCATCATGAATAGGTAATATAAACCTAGATTTTTTATCTTTTAAATAATCACATATTTTTATTTCAACTTCTTTTAGTGCATCAGCACCAGTTCCTTGTATTACATAATTATTTCCTTTATAGTAATTAGTTGACTTCTCTATGTAGTACCTTCTACCATATAGATTAGATACATAACCTTTTAGAGCAAGTTGTGCTTGTACTGCTTTTTGATATTCTATAACACCTGGATAAGCTTCATTATATGCATTAGAAAGCTTTGTAGCTGTTTCTATATCTATGTCTAAATTCTCAGCAAGTGTAGCAGCACCACAGCCATAGTTCTTCACTCTGTTATCGTAAGAGCTTTTTATCTCTTACTTCTAACACTTCATCTTCGTGTTAGGTCAGCATATCTTTTCATCTGTTAAGATGTCCCTGCCTCGTGGGTGGATTATATCTTTTCACCACCTATGCGTTGCCCCTGACTATACTTAGTATAGCCTTCGGTTCGGATTAGCATCTCAGCCTTCCCGCTTAATTCAGGGATTTTATTTCGCCAAGTATTTTCCTGTTTATTGAGTGTGTCTAGCGAAGTTAGTTGATTTTCCTAAATATCTATATTTCTTTTTAAATATAGTTTCATCAGTTCTTCCTTCAAATTCAGGAAATGCTGTAAGTGTAGTTTTAGTATGTAAATCAGTATTTTCCCATTTAGAATTATCTGAATTGTTATACCATTTACCATTATAAGCATTTTTAATATGATCAGGATTTTTATAATCAAATTGTATCATATTAAAATCTTCATCTAATGTATAACAATCAAGTGGCATATATGCTCTACATAAGTTATAATCTGTATGACCTACTAATATAGTGAAATATGCTTGTAACCTTAATTCCATTTGAGAATAATCTTCAAAATATAGTTTATAACCATCACTAGCTATAACAAATTTTCTAGGATGAAATAACTCATGATTATCTTCTTCATCACAAACTGATTCATCAATTAATAAATTACCATCATCATCTGTTTCTAATATAGGTAATTTAGGCATCTGTTGCAAATCACAACTAACTCTACCACTAATAGCACCATTGTTATTTACTGATGTAAATAATCTCCATTCACCATTTACCTCTATAATTTTATTTAATACACCATCTATGTATGTAGATAACCACTTATCAACTGTCCTTAATTTAATGATTATTTTAGCTATTTTAGCCACTTTTTCATTTTCATGATGACTTAGCTTACTTATACTTTTTTTATCAGCAGAAGCAAGTTCTATACCAAATTCTCTACTAAAATAATCCTTTATTTCTTTATGTTGACCTATTTTCCAAGTATCATTAGTTAATTCATGTAATTTATCATATAGCTTTTCTTGAAATTCAGCAACTTTATAATGTGATTTTATTAGATAATCAACATCAACTTTAAATCCATTTCTTTCCATAGTAGCAATACCACGAATAAGTTTATTTTCTTGTTTCCAAATTCTAGTATCAACTGAATTAGTTTTACTATCCCAATATTTTTTAGCATATATTTTACCAGCTTTATCTAAGAACTCTAAAATAATAACAACATCATCATAAGCATAAAACTTAACTAATTCTGGATTTTCTTTAAAAGCATCATAATAAGTAGGTTCTTTGTAATCTTCAAAAGCTTCATGATATTTAGTAATAAATCTTATTCTGTTTATATAGTTATCCCAAGCATCTTTGAATGATTTTTCACCTGTTAATGCTTTATAATTCATACATACTTCTTTCTTTCTATCAGCTTTCATATGCTCTAATAGTTTCTTTATATCATGTCCTGCAAATTTTGCATCAGGATCAACATATTTTTCACCTAATTTTTCTAATCTCATAGATTGAAAATCATCATCACAATCACTTATTAATCTAAATAATGTGATACTATCAGATAACTCAATATCATCAGGAATAGGTGTACCTATATTATGTAACATATGATAATCATATTTAGCATTATGAGCAAATAACATTTTATTAGTTTTTTGTACTATTCTAAACATAGCTTCAGTAGCCTCTTTATAATTAGCATCCCATTGATATACATAACCTTTAAACCCAAATATAACTAAGAAAGGTTTATCTTGCATAAAATTAAGTCCTGTTGTTTCAGTATCATAAGCAAAATATCTAACATCACTCATAGTGAAATCTAATTCCATTTGTTTTATATCATCTTCAGTTTTTATTTCTAATATTTTATAATTGAATTTTTTAAATAAGAACTCAGGTGTATTAGACATCATAATCTATAAATTCATGAAGAATAGCAATAAACTTTTTAACAGATAGTACATCCATACCTTCCCAATCAACTGTAGGATAATATTGCCATGCTCTATCTTCTTCAGGAATTACTTTATTAAATAAACTAGCATTATTATACAAGTAAGAAGCATTTCTTCCAAAAACCTCAGTACCTATTGTACCTTTAGAGTAACCTCTTAATGTAAATAATGTAAATAATTCCTGTTTAAAGTAAGGTGAATTATATCTAAAATTAGGAAATGATCTATTTATTAAGTGTATATTATTTTTTAAGTTATTAATTGTTGAATAATCTAATTCAAAAACATTACATAAATTATAAATAAATTTAGATATGAAACTGTCATTTCTGTATAGTTCACATAATTTATTATATATAAGATAAAAATCTATTTCTAATGTTCTTTTTTCATCAAGTTCATTTATAACAGTATTGCTAGTAGGTACTTTAAATTTCTCAATAAAATTTATAATTTGATCAACCATAAATTCACTTTTTTTATTAGTTAATGTAGGTTCTAGATTATCTATAAAATCTTTATCAAATTCTCTAGTAACCTCACCTCTATACCTATAATCAAATCCTGCAGTTGTTAAATTTAACCTTTTAGCTATTTGATTTTTTGAAAAATAATTTCTATAACAACTAATAATTTCTTTATTAGAAGCACCTACTAAACCATCACATACACTAGCTTTTAGTATTTCTGTAAATGCATCTTTTACATCATCACCAAATGATGTTGCTAAACTTGCTAGTACATTTACTAATCTAAAATATTGCATTTTATCTTTTGTTTTATCTATATGATTTAGATATATTCCTAATTTTATCTCCTTTAATCTTTTATTCTCCATTTTATCCTCCTAAAATACACTTTCTTCTATTTCTTCATTAATATCTGATAAATTAAAATTCTTATTTATAAGCCTATATGTTTTTCTGAATTTAACTGTTGGAGCAACTTGTTCACGACTTATTTTAATAAACTTTCGTGCAACTAATACATTAAATATTTTATTAAAATCATCTCTATTTAATCCTGCAACAGTTTGCAATTCATTTCTATTTACTTTAGATGTATTTGCTAAGAAATCAATAAATGTTACATTTTTAGGGTATAGTTTTTCTAATTCTTTTGTGTCATTATCAACTACTTCCTTATAAGACTTTTCTTCATTAGCAAATTCTTTTAATCTAAATATTCCATTATCATATAAACTTTTAATAAATTCAACTATAAAATCTACATGTTCTTTAGTAACTATTATATGTTCATAATCATCAGTGCTACATAGCATACAAGCTAATGCAGCAGACAATCTTGCTATTTTTTTATCTGTTTCACTTCCAAATAATGTAAAACTACTTTCAAATATATTATTTAATTCTATACCTTTTTTAAATATGTAATCCCCTAATGAGTTATCAATAACAACATTTTCATAAGATAATGATTTAATCCATTTCATTTTATTTTTATAATGTTCACCATCTATTTTTAAATTGTTATTAACTTTCATAGTAAAGGGATTAGTTAAATCCTCAATTTGAGGAACTAAAATAAATGCATCATATCTAGCAATATCCTCAGGGGATTTTATTAATTCATTAATAGGTTCTACACCATTAGGATAACTAGATAATGTCATTAAATTACCATTTTCACTAACTGGATTTGATATAGTTATCATTCTGATCTTACAAGGTGCTTGTACATCTCCTGCAACACGATAAATCTTAACCATACTACTAGATCTTATTTCAGTTAAAGTTTTAATAAAATCTAATGGAGCTCCACTAAATTCTTCCATAACTACTAATGCTTTATGAAATCTAGGAAGAACTCCTAATTTAGTTCTTTTTAGTTTATCATCAGTACCACCAATTAATGATGCTACAGTTGATGTTTTCAAAGGAACTACTTCTCCAAAATCATATAAATCTTTTAAAGCTCTTGATGTTTCAGATTTACCTGTTCTAGTATCTCCTAAAACAAATACATCTAAAGCACCTCTCATAACTTTGTTATATGTTATATCAAGTGGAGAATTAAAAACTAAATCCATTAAAAGCCATAAGTCCTTATTTAAGTATGGAGCTATATGACATCTAGCACTTTCATATAATTCATTTATTTTATTTTCAATTGGTCCATCACATTTAAACTTATTAAGACTTTCAATATAATTTTCATTATCATAATCAAATTCATAACTTGTTGCTTGTATTTCTTCAGCAATAGCTATAGTTTTTCTTCCTTGTTTAGGATGAGGATATAGTCTGTATGTTATCTCATATATACTACCTATATCCAAAGGTTCTCTTGAATATAAATCAATAGTAAATTCTGATGCTTTTTCATCATCTTCTCTAGCTAAATCAGCAACAGTTACTTTATATATTGTTTGCAAATCCCCTAAAGATACATTATAAACATTTTGCCATTTAGGTGTTAAATTTAATTGTTTTGCTATAATATCAGTAACTTGATTCTTAACTACTTTACCTTCAATTAATTCAAGAAAGTTTTCTTTACTTGTATTTGCATACCAAGATTTTATACTTGGAGCTTCACCATCAGAGAAATCTAAATCTTCTCTAGGTTTAAATATAGCAAATTCAGGTACAGCATAAGTTTCTGTACATGTTGCTATAATTTGTAAAACTGATTTTAAACTCTTGTTAAATTTGCTGTTTTGGATATTTGTTTCCATTTTTGTAATAGGTAATTCATATTTATTTTTTACCTCTTTTAAATCTTCTTCTGTTAATTTCTTTGAATTATTATCAAGAATATTTTTAAAGTCTATAGCACTCTTACCATACTTAACAAAGAAATCAGTTATATCTTCTTTATTATTTACACATACACTACTAATATCAGTAACATATAAATTAGAACAATAACTTTGTAATTCTTTGTATATCTTTTTAGAGCCTGTTCTTCCAGCATTATCATTATCATAGCATATATAGACATCTCTACCTTTAAAGTATTCTAAATATTCTTTTTGAAATAAACTTTGAGAACCTCCTGTAAGTGTTATAGCATTAAATCCATGACTTCTAGCAACTATCATATCCTTTTCCCCCTCACAGATAATAGTTCTATCAAAATCATCTTTCCATATATCAAATGGTACTATATCACCTGAATTAGTATTTTGATTATACCTAACCTTAGGAACATCTTCTATTTTGTTAATATTATATCTAACTATATTTATTAAATCTCCATTTTTAAATACAGGAATAGCTAAACAATTAGTAACATATCCAAGATTAAGTTTATCAATAATCTCATCAGTTATTTTTAATTCATGTAATTTTTCTATAACACTCATTTCACCAAGTAAATGTTTATGCTGCATATCTCTCCAATTTTGAGAAGCAGTTTTTAATGTTTCACGAGAAACATTCTCTTTTATAACTTCATCTCTTGTTTTACCTGTTATTTGTTCTGCAAACTCAATTTCATTATAAACTCTGTCACAAGTAAAACAATGAAAGACTCCCATTTCTAAATTAATGCTAGAACTAGGAATCTTTTCAAAGTATTTAACTTCTTTTGTTTCCCAAGTAAGTGGGTCCAATTCTTCTTTAGTATGTTCAAATGGACAACACAACATTACATTTCCTTTTTTATCAGGAACATTACTCTCAATAAGCCCCTCATTATATAGTTTTTCTATATAAGATTCAAAAAAATGTAATTTCATATATTCTAGCCTAATATGTCATTATTTATAATAATTTGAGGTATTTCTTCTTCAAAGTATTTAACTTTTGATTTACCTGTTATATAACCAGGTGTAACCATATATTTTAAAGGTTTAAATAAGGTATATTTTCTATCTATATCAATAGCTTCATGTTCACTACAAATATGATCTTCCTTAACTAAAACAACATTAACAATAGCCATTTTTCTCTTAGCTGATTCATCATTACTACAATATAATAATTCATAACCTTGATTTATATACTTTTTATATAACTCACTATTTCTAACTTGTACTGGTAGTTTTGAAGTAAATTGTTTTATTAAACCCTCCTTTTGTTTATCTTCTAAATCTTCAAATGTTTCATTAACTACTTTACTAATAAATTCTTTATTATCTTTATACTTGATTTCATTTATTTTATAGTATAAATAACCTGACATAAATGAATCAATTATTTGAACTTTAGTACCTGCTCCTAATTCAGGTTTTTTAGCTCCCTCCAGCATAGCTTCCATTATTTCATAATTATTACCTGGAAGTCTTTTAATATAATAACAACAATTATTATAATCTTTATGATAACCTATAAAATCAAAACCTCTTAGTTTTATAGGTTGTCCTTTTTTCTTTGTAAATATATTCATATTATTTCCTCCTATTCATTTTCATTCATTATATCTTCAAATTCTTTATCAAATGCTAAATTAAAAGCTTGATTTAGCACTTCTTTAGGTATTTTACAATCTTTATTAAGCACATAAGTCATTTGTGTAAATATTTGTAATACTTCTAATATTGTACCTTTAACACCAATACCTCCTCTATTAGTTATTACTAAATAACTTTCAGGATCTTCCACAAGATGTTGAAGTATATTATCCAAATTTTTTGTACTTTCATCTTCTTTAACTTTTTTATACATTATATCCTCCTAAGCAAATGGGTCAACTGTTACATTATTACTTTCAGATTTTTCTTTTCTAACATTAATTGACACATTAGAACATACTATTCTTTTATTAATGTATGTTTTACCATCTTTCTCACTTTTATCTTCTTCTAATCTACCCATAACTGTTATAGGTGTTCCTTTAGATGCTTGTTTACATAACATTTCAGCATCTCTTCCAAATACTAGGATGTCAAAAAACATTGAATCTCTTTGATTCCCCTCTTTATCTTTTCCATTATATACACCTATTTTATTATAAGCATATATCTTACCATCTCTTTCATTTGATTGCATATCATTTACTAAATTTCCACTAACTATAAATTGATTAAACATAATTATTCTCCTACCTTTCTATCAACTATTTTTTTAATCTCTTCAAAATGTGCTTCGGTTAAGTATGGTACATCTACACCTAACTCTTTAGCAGCTTCAACTATTTCTTCTCTAGGATCAAGTCCTTTTTCTTTCATATAATTTGCAAGTTCTACTTTGTGGTCCATTGTCATTAGATCACTTGTATCTCCTGTTGTTTCTTCCTTTGATTCTTCTTTAATCTCTTCTTTAGGTTCTTCCTTTACTTCAACTTTCTTTGTAGACACTGTCTTTGTTGCTGGTTTTGCAGCTGTTGTTTTCTTAGTTTCAACTTTTTCAGGTTTACCTGTGTTTTCTTCTACTATATCATTTTCAACTATTTCAAATAAATCCATATACATATATCTCTTCATATATGTAGATTTACCACCTAAATTTTGAATAGGTTGTGATGCTGTCATTTTAACATCTGCTGTTTCTTTAGATAATAATATTCTATCTTCAGTATCATCTAAATTAGTTGCCTCAATAAAAGCAAATTCCTTAACTTCAAAATTTTCTTCTTCTGTAATAGTTTCACCTATTTTAACACCATTTTCATCAAATTGAATTGATGTTGTTTTCTTACCAGGCAACTCTACTTTCTTATAATCTATCCAATATTGAATAAATACACCATGTTTATTAGATAATTTAATAACTTGTGGTATAAAATCTTTTAATTGAAAGTAGTCATAATGACTATAATCATTCTTTCCTGATTTACCTAGTCCAGCTAATAATTCCTCTCTCATTTCTCCTATTTTACTCATTAAATTAACATTTTCTTTACTCATAACTTATCTTCTCCTTTTTCATAAATTCACATACTTTTTCATAACTTTCTTTATTTCTAATTGTAATTGTATAAATCTCTGTTGATAATCCTTCAAATGGATCAGTATTTGCTAATTTATCAGCATCTACTATTTCTTTTAAACTATCATCAGTTGCTTTAAGAATCTTCTCAATTCTTTTACTTGTTTCTTCAAAGTCTTGAATAGGTTCTTTATAAGCTTTAACCATAGCCTTTCTATTATCAGCAACTAAAGTCATAGCTTTTCTAACTTTAGTTCTTTCAGCTTTAACTGTCTTAATATCAGAAGTAAAGCTATCATCTTCTAACAATTTAGCATAAAAATCACTAAGTTCATTTGCAAATACCTCAACTTTACCTAAATCATGTTTTATAGGTTCAAGTTTAGGTATTTCAATATCCATATTAACCTTTAATTGAGGTCTTTCTAATTCATTAATCATACTTATTATCCTCCTTTATTTTATATTAGAACACTACTAAATTCTTAGGTTCTATCTCCTTTCTTACATAATTTTCCCAAAAATCAACACATTCTTTTAGAACTTCTTGACAATACTCTTTAACATCTTCTCTATTTATTCTTCTTGGTCTTAAAAATTCCATATCTCTATCAAATGTTCCATCATCATCTCCATAATTTACTAGAGCATAGAATACTACAAAGTCTGCATTAGTAACATTAAAATAATGAATAGCTTGATCAATATACTCTTGAGGTATTCCTCTATCTCCATTAGAATAATACCATTTAGATTTTTTAAATTGTACTGTCTTGATTTCTAATATACCAACTTTATTAGTTGATTTTTCTACAAGTACTCCATCAAGTGAAGCTTGTAAATAAGGTATAAATAAATTACTAAACATTGTATCTTTATAATTTAAAGTAGCATAACTATCTTTATACTTATGTTTAAAAGATTCAAATATAATAGGTTCAAAATTATTTCCAAATTCTATTGCATCATTACTTACTTGTTCTCCTAATTCAAATTTACTCTTATAAACATCTTTTCTATTTCTCCATTTATTATGCCCCATTATACTAGATACATCAGAACCTCCTATACCTTTCATTCTTAACTTTAACCACTCTTCTCTTGTATCAAATGTTTCAACATTACATGTTTCACTAAAGAAGTCATCAGCTAAAGCCTTATATTCTATTTCTTCCATTACATATAACTACCTCCTTGTATTATCATAATAACATTTATTGAACCTTTGTGCAATACTTTTTGTAAAAAAATTTTCATTTTCTTAATTCTAGTTTATTTAGTATTGTTTCATAAGCTTCGATTTTACCTTTAAAATTATGGTAAACACTTGGTATCATGTCTTTATTTTTATTTATCATTTCCCTATATTCTTCGATTGACTTTTTAACATATTTCTTTATGTATTTTCTATTAGCCATTACTTCCTCTAAATCAAGATCATTGACATAATATCTTCCATTTTCTTTTTTAACTTTCATATTAACCTCCCATATATTCAGCCAACCAAACATTCCCCTGTTCTATTTGTTTTTCCAAATAACTATATTGTAAACTCTTCCACCAAGCTGTATGCCATATTTTATCTCTTATGTATATAAATGTAGCACTTTCTAATTCACTCATTTTAGTTACTTGTTTAGATTTCTGGTATTTCCTCTTTGTCATAAACATCACCTGTTAATATATTTTTAATATTACTATAAGTGTCTTTAGGTAACCCTAAAGTGCCTATATAAGCTAAAGCATTATTTATTCTTTCTCTATCTCTTTTATAAAACTCTAAATCAGTTTTTAATATTTTATTCTCATCAACTAGTTTAATATTAGCCTCTATTAGTTTATCATTAGCTGTTTTTGAATCTTTATCCCTTTCTTTTAATCTTTTAATTTCAATATCTCTTTTATTCATTTCTATTTGTATTCTATCATAAGCACTTTTAGCCATCATTAACACCTACCTTTTCTAATATATCTTTTATTATAAGTTTTGATTCTATACCTGATACTTTCTCATTATGTACTATTCTATCAATTTCATTAATAATATTTTTAAGATTTTCTAATTCTTTAAAAGCCCACATTGAATAATTATAGCTAAATTCGTTAGGATCACTCCACTCTAATTGATATAATATATCATCAGTTGTCATGTTTTCATAATTATCCATTTAATCACTTCCTTTTAGTTCTCTAACTTTATCAAGTATTTCTTCATATATAATATAAGCATCACTTACTTCTGTTTCTTCATCATAAGCATTTTTACTTTCTTCTTCTAATTTTGATATTACATATTCTTCTAATATATCTAACTTATTATTTTTCATTGTTATCTCCTTTCAATTCTTTTAATTTATCTAACTTTTCTTGAATTGATATTCTAACATCAATATTAGACATATCAGCATAGACTATTGATTCAATTTCATCTATTATATTATTTAATCTTTCTATTTCAAAAAATTGATGTTTAATAACTTCATCAACTCTATCCATATCATCACCATTTAATATATTTAATAATTTATCAAGGTTTTCTACTTCACCATTTTCATCTCCAAAAAGGTATTCATAAAATGGTTGTGGATTATTCATAGACTTTTCAATATATTCTATTGCTTTTTCATTTCTTGATTTGTAATCAGAATTATTATTACAACCAACACATATATTAAATTCTTGCGCTACTTTAATTGCTTCTTGTAATCTTTCATTTTCTTGTTTTAAAATATCGTTTTCTTCTTGTAGTTTTTTTAATGTTTTGTATTTATCAATTGACTTTTCTTGTTCTAGGTTTGTTATTTTATTTTGTAAATTTTTAATGTATTTTAAAAATTCAAATGCTTTATCTTCGGTTTCAATATTTTTAAATATATCACCTAATGTTATTATTTTTATTTCTTTTGTTTTTTCGTTCATTATTCTTTACCTATACAAATAACTTTTTTGTTATTATTTCCTTTACATCTTTTTTGATATGTTGGTGTTCCATAAAACATTACTGTCTTTTCTTTTATACCTAAATATTCAGCAATTTCTTTTCTAGTTCCATCTGTAATATATTTATCGCCCTTATACAAAGCATATATCTTTGTCATATTATCACTCCTTAACTATTATTTGTGTATCTCTCGCTCCACTTTCACTTGATACAAACAAATCAATTCTTCCTGTTTTCATACAGTTGCCGCAGCTATCTTTAACTACTGCTGGGTAATCTACACCATCTATGTTTAGTGTTATCTCATCACCATATTTATATGTATGTACTCCATCAGCTAAATACCAACCTTGATTTGCTAGATAGGTAGTTGCTGTTGCTACTACTAACTTACCTTGATATGTGTACCAACCTTTATCATTTACTTCAAAATCCCAACTACATAGACCAGAACCAGTACAATTTCCTGTTCCATAACCATCATCAGCCCAATAACTTGTCATTCTTGTTGTGTAGATACTTTCAGGTTCTTCAACTACTTCTTTTATCACTTCTTCTTGTTTTATTTCTTGTTTAATAATATTCTCATCTACTTTTATTTTATTTACTTTCTTACTTTCTATTGTACTCGGTAATGCTGATAGTACAGCCAACCCTATTATTAATAATTTATTCATTTTATTCTCCTATCTTATATTTTATACTTTCAAATTGTTCTTTTGTTACTATTGATTTAATATCTTCATTCATTAATTCTAAAATACAATTACTTAAATTAAGTATTCTTTGCCCATCTTCATCAAAACATATTCTTGTAACTTGCATACCATTAACATAATCTCCAACTTCTATTAAATCTATTATGTTTGGACTATGCTTAAAATTTTCTCCAATAGTTATATTTTTATCTGCTATATAGTTTTTGCTTTCTAAACTAACTGCATTACCATTTAAAAAATATTGCCCTGTATCTTCTTGTATATTAATTATTTTTGCTATAATTCCTTGTGGTGTTCTTACATAATCTCCTACTTTCATAATTTTATTCTCCTATTCCTAATATCTCCTTACATTTATCATTTTCTAATACTTCATTTATAGGCATA
>Ga0326512_10000247_pt1 | contig 45979 bp, 60 predicted proteins | sample 1_2617_0518_D_FD_203652 | JGI IMG/M metagenome (GOLD analysis project Ga0326512, IMG submission 203652) | Bovine rumen microbial communities from UC Davis, California, United States - 1_2617_0518 | ecosystem: Host-associated > Mammals > Digestive system > Stomach > Rumen | place: USA...
CCAAACAGACACCAAACAAAAAAAGAAGAAGAAATTTCTATTTTTCTAGTCCACGCAAAATTTTCAGGTCCTTTTATGAGAGGGAAGAGTTATAAGTGGCGTTTGTTGCTTTCTCTTCTTTTTTTTTTTTGTTTAAGGAGAAACTTATGTATGAAACAGAACTCTACCATCATGGTGTAAAAGGCCAACGTTGGGGCGTAAGGCGATATCAGAACTATGATGGTACACTTACTGCTAAGGGTAAAAAGAGAGATCTAAAAACAGCTGGTCAATATAAAAAGGCTCTTAACCGTATTGATCAGGGTCTTGCTGAAGAAGGGCACTATTTAAGGAAATCTCAGGAGAAAGTTAAGCGCCTTGATAAAAAATCGGATAAAGCTTACCAGAAGTATTTGGATTCTGTAACTAATGTTGATGGTGCTTGGAAAGATCCAAAATACTATAACGACGGACCGCCTAGCAACAAGTATAGTAAAAAGCTAGATAAAATAAACAGAAAACTTGGGGCTGCACAAGATGAGGTGAAACAGCATCAGTCCTATATCGATGCCGGACAAAAACTTAGTACAAGGCTTATAAATGAAGCTAAACAAAAAGGTTATAAAGTAGAGTCTAAAGAGGTTTCGAGAATAGCAAATACCGGTCATTATTATTTACATGCGTATCTGTTGGGAGCTCCTATCTCAGCAGCTATGAATGCCGAATATGTTACTGGTAAATCTTACAAGGTAAATAAACCCAAAAAACAGTACGTTGAGGAATAATTCAAAATGGCACTATCGAACACTGCTGTACCGAAGTATTACGGCATGTTTCGAGATGCCGTGATAAGAGGAGAGATTCCTGTTAACGAACAAATCTCTCTAGAGATGAACAGGATCGACAAGCTGATTGATGATCCTAAAATTTACTACGATGAATCTGTTGTTGAAGGATGGATTTACTTCTGTGAAAACGAAATGACGCTTACTGATGGAGGGGACGTACATGTCCTCTTTTCTTTTAAGCTTTGGGCAGAGCAACTTTACGGTTGGTACTATTTTATTGAGAAAAGCGTATACAAACCAAACGGAGATGGTTCCGGTGGACACTATGTCACAAAGCGAATAAAGAAACGTCTTATCAATATTCAGTATTTAATCGTAGGACGAGGTGCGGCTAAGTCTTTGTACGACACATTTGTCCAGGCTTATACACTTGTAGTAGATCGATCAACCACACATCAGATAACGACTTCTCCGACGATGAAACAGTCAGAGGAAGTTATGCAGCCTTTCGCTACAGCTATTACAAGAGCCAAAGGTCCTGTGTTTCAGCTCATGACTCAGGGCTCTGTTCAGAATACAACTGGTAATCGAATGAATCGTAAGCATTTGTATTCGTCTAAGAAAGGTATTGAAAACAACTTTACAAATAGTTACTTGGAGATTCGTCCACTCAAGATTGACAAACTTCAGGGATTACGAGTTAAATGTGCAACGCTTGACGAATGGCTTTCTGGTGATCTTCCGGAAAACCCTATTACGGCTATTCAACAGGGCGGAGCGAAAGGTCTAGCTCCAGATTACATCATTCTAGCTACCAGTTCAGAGGGAACGACACGAAACGGCATTGGCGACACAATTAAGATGGAGCTAATGGACATTCTTACTGGTAAGTATAACAATCCGCATGTATCGATCTGGTGGTACAAACTTGACGATATTAAGGAAGTTGACAATCCAGACATGTGGGTTAAAGCAAACCCGAATCTTGATCTCACTGTTTCTTATGAGACCTATCAGGAAGAAGTTCAGAAGATGAAAAACGTCCCTTCGGCCAGGAACGAAATCTTGGCGAAGAGATTTGGCATTCCCACAGAAGGTCACACGTACTTCTTTACTTATGAAGAAACTCTCTTACACCGAAAAAGAGAATTCTGGCAGCTACCGTGTGCTATGGGTGGCGACTTGTCGATGGGTGATGACTTCTGCTCTTTCACGTTTCTATTCCCTTTTCAAAATGGGGCATTTGGAGTCAAGACACATAACTACATAACAGAACATACACTATTTAAACTTCATCCGTCTTTGCGTCAGCAGTATGACAAGTTCATAGACGAAGGGAGTTTAATCATCATGCCAGGAACGGTTCTTGACATGATCGATGTGTATGAAGATCTGATCAAATACATCGATGATAACCAGTATGATGTCAGATGCTTTGGTTACGATCCGTATAACGCAAAAGATTTCGTAGAACGTTGGGCAAAAGAGAATTCTCCTTATGGGATAGAGAAGGTGATTCAAGGAGCCCGTACAGAGTCAGTTCCTCTTGGTGAGTTAAAGAAACTTGCTGAGGAGCGGCTTCTTTTGTTTGACGAGGAACTTATGAAATTTGCGATGGGTAACTGCATTACTTTGGAGGATACAAACGGTAACAGAAAACTTTATAAGCGGCGATACGATCAGAAGATTGATGCGGTTGCCGCTATGATGGATGCCTATGTGGCATATAAGTTGAACAGAGAGGCATTCGAATAATGTATTACGATGAACTTTACCACCATGGTATTAAAGGCCAGCGGTGGGGTGTGAGACGATTCCAAAATAAGGATGGATCGCTTACAAAATTAGGACAAAAACGAGTTGATAAGGCTCAGAGAAAAGCTACTAAATCGGAACGTGGCGGATTTCTTGTTAAAAAGAAAACCCCAACAGTTGAACGGGCCACAACGGATGAGCCCGTTAATCCGAATGATCTTAACGCCAGATTTAGGCAAATGACTGGTGATAACACAAAATCCGCAGGTAGAGGTCGAGTATCGGAACTTGCGGGATTGGCTGGTATTGCTGGTATTGCTGGTAGTGCGGCGGCTTTATACAAGTTGAATAACAGTAAAGTGGATAAACCCGAAGCTTTTACAAAAAAGGCACCAGAACGACCAAAAGTGCCAGAAGACGTTATGACCAACACCGAGTCTTATCAAAAATTTAATAGAGCTAAAGGTATTTACGACTACGAAAATAAGAACTTTAATGCCGAGAAAGCCGAATACGACAACAAAATGGCCAAGTATAACGAAAAGCTTAACGCCAGGTTAAACTTGACCAAATCCGCTTTAGATGCTACCAAAGGCGCTTCTACCGGAATTGTCAACATGATGGAAAAATCCAATGAGCGAAAGGCTGAGCAAAAGGCAGCGTCTCTTGATCTCTCTCATTACTCGGAGAAAGAACTTAGAGATTACGTTAACCGATACCAGGCGGAAGAAGCATTTCGCAATGTTGCTAAGAAACAATACAATTCTGGGCGATCAAAGACGATGGAATATATAGAAACCGCCGGAGCTTTAGCCGGTGTTGGCGCATCTATACTCGGTTTCTATACAGCGTATAAACAGGCCACGAGAAAGTAAAAGGAGAATTCAAAATGCCGGACTTTTCAATAGGTTCTAGGCTTAAACAGGCTTGGAACGCATTCTTTAACAAAGACCCCACTCCGGAATACGATCTGGGTTCTTCCTATTACCATCGGCCGGACAGGACGCACTATACGAGAGGAAATGACAGATCTATTGTAACGTCTGTGTTTAACAGAATTTCTCTCGATGTAGCGTCTATAGGACTTAAACATGCTCAGCTTGACAAAGATGGGCGTTATGAAAAAGACATACTGTCTGGATTAAATAACTGCTTAACTCTTGACGCCAACCTTGACCAGACTGGTCGCGCTTTCATTCAAGATGTCGTTGCGTCGATGATGGATGAGGGATGTGTTGCTATTTGCCCAATAGTCACAGATGACGATCCAACCAAATCCGACTCCTATGGGATCGAAAACATTAGGGCGGGCAGAATTGTACAGTGGCACCCATCTAAGGTTCGCGTCGAACTATACAACGAATTCACTGGCAAAAAAGAAGAGGTCGTTTACCAAAAGCGTATGGTTGCTATTGTAGAAAATCCTCTTTACGCAGTTGTTAATGAACCAAACTCTACAGCGAAACGTCTCATGAGAAAGCTTTCTCTATTGGACTTTATTGATGAACGTAACGGATCGGACAAACTCAACATGCTGATTCAGCTACCTTACGGAACAAGTAGAGATCGACTTAGAGACAGAGCTCAGAAGAACATTGCAAGTATTGAAGAGCAGCTTGCTAATTCTCGTTTCGGAATAGCTTATACAGATTCTGCAGAGCATGTGTTTCAGCTTAACCGCCCTTTGGACAACACGCTCCTTGGGCAGATTGAATTCCTTACTGGTCTTCTTTACAGTCAGCTTGGAATAACCAAGGAGATTATGGATGGTACGGCTACTCCCGAAACCATGCTCAATTACTACACCAGAACTATTGAACCAATTTTGGCTGCTATTGCCGACGAGATGAAACGTAAGTTTCTTACTCAGAATGCCAGAACAAGAGGGCAGACAATTGCCTACTATAGAGACCAGTTTAGATTGGTTCCTCTTGACAAGCTTTCTGAAATGCTTGGAACAATGATTACAAACCGAGTAATGACTTCCAATGAGGCGAGACAGATTATCGGCATGAAACCGTCCGATGATCCTAATGCTGATAAGTTGACTAATCCAAATGTTGACACGGTCGAAAGCACCGGCAAGGTCTCGGAAGAATCACCGAAAACAAAAGAATCAGAAGACAAAGGAGAAATTCAAAATGTCGAGGAAACCTGACTTTTGCGGGTATGTAACTCGCAATGACGTTTTGTGCTCCGACGGAAGAATCATCAGAAAAGACGCCTTTAAAGATTGCGACGGTCAGACAGTGCCGCTTGTGTACAATCATGACCATACCAACTTGGACGCTGTGATCGGTCATGCGGAACTGATCAATCGTCCAGATGGTGTGTTTAGTAATTGCTATCTCAACACGGATGTTGAGAACGGAAAACTTGCTAAAGCACTTATCGCACATGGCGATATTACGGGTCTATCCATTTATGCTAATCGTCTTAAGCAGAATGGTTCTGATGTGATCCATGGAAAGATCCGTGAAGTAAGCATCGTTCTTGCTGGAGCGAATCCAGGAGCATTTATTGAGCCACAAAGTGTTACCCATTCCGAAGATGGAGCTGAAACAGTCGATGAGGCTGTTATTTTTATGGGCGAAAACTTTGAGCTCTATCACGCTGATGAAAAGGAGAAAAAAGTGGCTGAAGATTCTACAAAGAAAGCGGACACAAAACCCGAGTCCGAAGAAAAAGACACTGATGATGGCGAGGAAACCATCAAAGATGTGTTTGAAACAATGAACGAAAAACAGAAAAAAGTCGTTTACGCTCTTGTTGGCGCTGCTATCGAAGATGCCAAAGAGGGTGGCGATAAAGACGAGGAGAAAGAAGATATGAAACACAACGTATTCGATCAGGATACACAGCAGGGCGACGTTCTCACTCACTCTGATCTCAATGAGATCGTTGTTTCCGCGAAGACCGCCAACGCATCCTTCAGGGATACCTTCAACGGCTACCTTGCACAGAACAACCTCGAGCTGGTTCATGATGGACTTACCAGCAGCGGTTTCAATCAGGACACTACTGTTGATGGAAACATTACATGGCTTTTCCCTGATTATCAGCTTCATGGCCCAAAGACCCCGCAGCTTCTGACCGATGATCGCAGCTGGGTGTCTTCTATCATCAACGGAACCACCAAGCTTCCTTACAGCAGAGTAAGGACTCGCCATGTCGATATCAGAAATGTCAACGGCAACCACGATGATCTTCGTGCAAGAGGATACCAGAAGGGCGAGCAGAAAGATTTCGTCGGCAACTATGAGCTGATGCGCAGAGAGACCGATCCTCAGACCATCTATGTCGAGTCCGAGCTCGAGCGAGATGATGTCATCGATATCACTGACTTCGATTACGTCCAGTGGCAGTACAACATTGATCGTGGTCAGCTTGAGCAGGAGCTTGCAACCGCGATTCTGCTTGGCGATGGAAGGCCCAACGGCACTAAGGGCAAGATCTATCCTACTCATATTCGTCCTATCTGGACTGATGACGATCTTTATACAATTCACAAAGACCTCGACATCGCTGCTGCTCGTACCGAGATCCAGGGTACCGATACCGCAACATATTTCAGTGACAACTTTGTCTACACCGAGGCCCTGATCGCAGCCGTTCAGGATGCATTCATCGACTTCATGGGCACCGGAACTCCCGATATGTACATCGACCCCTGGATGCTCAATAAGCTTATGCAGGCTCGTGATCGCAATGGCCGTAGAATTCGCAGCAATGTCAATGAGCTGGCCAGCGAACTCAACGTTGGATCCATCCATCGTGTACAGCAGTTCAAGAACCGGATCAGAACTGACGCCCAGGGCAAACAGCATAAGCTGCTTTGCATCATCGGTAACATGAAAGACTATGGCGTCGGAAGCACCAAGGGCGGCGAGATCACCCACTTTACTGATTTCGATATTCGTTTCAACCAGCTGATCTCTCTGATCGAGACCCGTCTGTCTGGCGCTACCATGGGCCTGTACTCCTTCCTTGTAATCGAGGAGCCTGTTACTACAACCGTAACACCCGCAGAGCCTGGACAGTCCTGATCTAGCAAATCAAAGGGGATTTCAAAATGAGCAAATATTTTGGAAAAATCGGCTTCGGTGTAACTGAGGAAGTTCGACCTGGTGTTAGTTTGCCTAAAATCACCGAGGGAGAATATTATGGCGAAATCGTGAGGAACTCACGCCGTTTAGAAAACGGTGGTAAAGTCAACGACGATCTGAATATTAACATGACTCTCAGCATCGTGGCCGACCCCTTTGCATATCAGAACTTTCACAGTATTAAATACGCGGAATACATGGGCGCAAAATGGAAAGCGACATCAGTAGAACCGCAGTATCCAAGACTGATTCTGACATTAGGAGGTGTGTATAATGGCGAAGATGATGAACGATCGTCTGGCATTACATGAACTTCTTTGTGAAAAACTCGGAAGTAGAAATGTATATTTTCAACCTCCAGAGTCAGTAAAAATGAAGTATCCGGCTATACGATACAGTCGGAACAGAATAGAAAATACGTCAGCCGATAACATTGTCTATAAACAAGCTGTGTCTTATACCATTACGGTTATTGATAGAGATCCTGACAGCGCGATTGTTGAACGGGTTTCTACAATACCGCACATTATGTATGACAGATCCTATATCGCTGACAATTTAAACCACGACGTATTCAGATTATTTGTATAAGGAGAAATATTATGCCTAATACTAAGCCTAAACTTGTATGGGACAAAGTTGGTGAAAAGCTGTGGGAGACAGGTGTAGATCGCACTGTTCTGTTTCCTATGAACTCTTCCGGTGGCTATGCCGCTGGAGTCGCTTGGAGCGGCATCACAGCTATTAACGAGTCTCCATCCGGCGCGGAGCCTACTAAAATCTATGCTGACAACATTGTATACGGCATTCTCATGAGTCCTGAGGAAGATGCTCTTACGATCGAAGCATTTACCTATCCTGATGAGTATGCAGAGTGCATCGGTGAAGCCAATGTCGGCACAGGAGCTGTTATCAAGCAGCAGTCTCATAAGCATTTCGGTCTTGCATATCGTACTATGATCGGTAATGATACCGTTGGTACCGACCACGGCTATAAGCTTCACATCTTCTGGGATTGCATCGCTGGTGCATCTGAGGATAGCAACTCTACAATCAACGACAGCCCTGAGCAGAAGACCTTCTCTTGGTCTGTATCTACTCTTCCGGTTGCTGCTACAGGATTCCAGCCTACAGCTTGCATGGTTATTGATTCCACAACTATCCCGGAAGGCAAGCTTACTCAGATCGAGAATCTTCTGTATGGCGTCGCAGGTGAAGGCCAGGCGCAGGGTACCGATGCTTCCCTTCCCACTTTTGATCAGATCAAGGCTATTCTCGACGCAACTTGATCTAAGATCGGTTTTTCAAAATAACGAATTTTTAGGGCTACTTGGACGAGATCTGAGTAGCCTTTTATTTTTTCACTTGAAAGGAGTACCAAATGATTAGTAGAACAGTTAAGTATGTTGACTATTTCGGCGTAGAAAAAGAGGAAACCTTTTGGTTCAACATGTCCAGAACAGATCTTATGCGTCTGGAAGCAAGCGAAGAAGGAGGATGGGAAGATCGACTTCGTAAGATGATTGATACAAAGGATGCAAATCAGGCTTATCTCTTCTTCGAGCAGTTCATCAAAGAATCGTACGGCGTAAGAACTCCTTCTGGCGGATTCGACAAAGACGAGCGCCATTACAAAGAGTTCAGATCGTCCGCGGCTTATGACGAATTCGTATGGTATTTCATTGAGCATCCTGAGGAAGCCGGAGCGTTTATCAACGGTATCGTTGCTTCTGTAAAGAAGAGCGAGGCTTCTGATAAGATCGATGCCATCATTGCCGAGCAGACAAAGCTTACAGGAAGTAAGGTGATGGACTTTGTTACACCTGCTAATCCCTGAACGCGATCTGTGGGATCCAGTTAGAGAAATATTTATTCATGTTGACGAAGTCAGTATAGATCTCGAGCATAGTCTTGCCGCGGTTTCAAAATGGGAGGCCAAATGGCACATACCGTTTCACGACGACCGGAAAGAAAAGACCTTTGAGCAGAACATTGACTACATACGATGTATGTGCTTAACCAAAGGCGTTGATCCGAATCTATTTTATTGCATAACGGAAGAAAATGTTAAAGAGATTATGGATTATATTGGTGATTCTAATACGGCAACGTGGTTTAACGACACTAATAAACGACGTACCGGAAAACGAGAAATCATCACTGCAGAGATTATCTATTACTGGATGACTACGTATAACATTCCTTCCGAATACGAGCATTGGCATTTGAACAAGTTAATGACGCTTCTTAGAGTTTGTGCTGAAAAGAATAATCCTGACAAAAAGAAGACAAAGGGCGTCGATATGGCTGCACAAAGACGTGCTCTTAATGCTGCCAGAAGACAGAAGTATAAAACTAGGGGGTAGAACATGATCTCTTTTGAACAAAAGGGTGATTTCTCAAAACTTACTAGTTTTCTGAATAATTTAAAAGGAGTCTTTGGCTTAAGCGATCTCGATAAGTATGGAAAACGAGGCGTTGATGCATTGGCTTCTGCTACTCCGTATGACACAGGTAATACGGCTGGGGCATGGTATTACAAAATTAATAGAGAAGGAAGTTCTGTTTCTATTGAATTTTGTAATAGAAATGTTAACCAGGGAGTGCCCATCGCAATCATACTGCAATATGGGCATGGGACTGGAACCGGAGGCTGGATAGAAGGGCGAGATTACATCAATCCCACTATTCAGCCTATTTTTGACGAGATATTAAACGACGTGTGGAAGGAGGTTTGCAAGTGAGCAATACGATTGACGAACGCGTTGTGAAGATGCAATTCGATAATGCATCATTTGAAAAAAACGTGCAGACCTCTTTAAGCACGATTGCTAATCTTAAGAATGCTTTGAATTTCGGAAAGGTAGATCTTTCTGGGATTGCATCAAACATTGAAAAGATTACAGATAAAGTCACCGGTATGGGCGGCATATGGGACACTGTTTGTAACAGAATGGTCAACTTAGCAGTTGATACTGGACAGAAGATTGCCAAGGCTTTTGTTTTTGATCCGCCTTCTGACGGCTTTAAAGAGTATGAACTTAAAATGGACTCTCTTAAAGTTATTATGGAGAGTTCGCACGAATCGTTAGAGACGGTTAATAAGTATCTGAATGAGTTGAATACATATTCTGATCAGACTATTTATTCGTTCTCTGATATGACAAATAACATTGGTAAATTTACCAATGCTGGCGTTAGCTTAGATGCCTCTGTCGCAGCTATCAAGGGTGTGGCTAATGCAGCTGCTTTAGCTGGATCTAACACTCAGCAGGCGTCTCATGCGATGTATAACTTTGCCCAAGCGCTAAGTTCTGGATCCGTTAAACGACAGGACTGGATGTCTATCGAGACGGCTAGCATGGGTACAAAGGATTTCAAAGAGGCCCTTATAGATACTGCCGTAGCACTTGGCACGGTAAAAAAAACTGAAGACGGTTATATTTCGACAACAACCAATCTTCAGGGAAAAGTGTCAGATGCATTTAGTGCTACAAGCAACTGGAACGATTCCCTTGCTCATCAGTGGCTTACAACCGATGTTTTAACGAATACACTTAGAGCATATTCAACAGATGTTACTAAAATGACGGAAGTTGAAAAAGCAGCGTACGAAGAAGAGTTAAAAGGTTTAAATTATACCGATGAGCAGATAAAAAAGCTAGAGGATTTAGGAACAAGGGCCACTAAAGCTGCTACTGAAGTAAGAACATTTTCTGCTATGATGGATGCCCTCAAGGAAGCTGTTGGTTCCGGATGGGCACAGACATGGGAAATTATATTCGGTAACATGGAAGAAGCTACCGAATTTTGGACAAGTATAAACGACGTTCTTAGCGGATTTATTGATAAATTTTCTGACGCTAGAAATACTGTTCTTCAGGGATGGAAAGATCTCGGGGGAAGAGCAAAGCTTATCGAGGGTCTTACAAACGTTTTTCATATTTTTGGCAATGTTCTTAAACCGTTAAAAGATGCAATCACTCTTGTTTTTCCTCCGATTACTGCTAAAAACATTGTTGATATAACCAATAAATTTGCCGAATTTACTGGGAAAATCAGGGAAGCAACCGAATTCTTTCCGATGAAGATATTCGGCGATAAAGATACTAAGGGGCTTGATACTGAAGCGCAGCGCCTTGAAAAATTTGCTGAAAAGAGCAGCAAACTCGGAAAGACTGCTACTGACGTTTCAAAAGAGACAAAGGAAGCCGCGGAAGAGATAACTAAAGATTGGAGTAAGGTAAGAGAAACCGCAAAAGCTGTTATTAATGGCGATTATGGCAATGATTCTAATCGAAAAGATGCTCTCAAGAAAGCAGGTTTTGATCCCGACGAGATTCAGGCTTATGTTGATAAAGTTCATGAGCTGTCTAATGGAACTTGGGATCTGTCTGATAAGACTCTTGACGCGGTTGAGAAATCTCTTGGAGCAGTAGAAAAGACTGGTAAAGGAGCTGAAAAAGCGTCTGATAAAGCTACTGATGCCACAAAGAAAACCGGCGAAGAAGCCGAAAAGACGGCCAATAAGGTAGAAGAATCTGCGAAGAAGACAGCAACTGCGGAGGAAAAAGCTAACGCTGATATTCAGCGTACAATGAACGAATGGAGCAATAAAACATTCGAAATAACCGAAGCGGGTAATCTTCTTACATTTTCTATTGCCAACGGTATGTCTGGCGTTATTAATATTTTTAAAAGCGCGGGACAGATTTTGGGTGTATTTGGTAATGCCTGGAGAGATTCATTTTCTAGTGTTACTATCACCATGGATCATCTCGTTGCCGTTGACGAAGCAATGGGTAACTTTGCTAATAAGATGCAAATTAGCGAAGGCAGTTTAAATAAATTTTACGACGTTTTTAAGCAGGTTTTCAGCTTGTTCAAAGATGCTCGTGACTCTGTTATTAAACTTGCCATTGTTGCTTTTCCGATATTACTAAACATTATTAATGAAGCTATAACAGTTGGCGGGAATATATTAAATGTTATTGGCGACGTAATTAGCACCATTGTTGATTTCGTAAACAAAACAAGACTAATTCAAAATGTGTTCTCTGCATTGTCGTTTGTTCTTAAAGAAGTTGGATCGGCGCTGCTGTTTGTTTTAAAAACAATCGGATATTTATCGGGAGTCATATCTAGCGGCATTAAGTATGTGGCTAATTATGTCAAAAACTGGAATACGATGGAATTTCTTGGCTATCGTATTGCAGCTGCTTTTAGAAGATTGAAAGGCGCTTATGTCGATCTAAAAGAGAAACTTTCGGAAAAGTTAGGTTTTGCTAGTTTCGATGAATTTACTGAGAAAGCTGATAAAGTTGTTGCTAAATTAAAGGAATTCCTTATTCCCGCATTCCAGGGATTTATGGGGATTATCAATAATTTTGCTAGAGGAAGAACGATCTCGTTTGATTTCTTTAAAGGATTCAAAGGTGGTTCTATATTTAGCGGACTCATTGACTTTAATAAAGAGCAGGGTCTCGGCAAAAAGATTATTCAGTTCTATGGCGTCCTTAAGGAAAAACTCGGAAACATTGTAGATAGTTTCAAGAAGATATTCTTAAAGAAACAAACCCCAATAGACGTTCTCAGCAGACTGATTCCGTTCAAGAAAGAGCAGACGTTCGCTCAAAAGCTGATTGCGTTTTTTGGAGCTGTTGCAAAGAATCTAAAGGAACTCGCTAGTTCTTTTGTTAATATTTTTATTGTAAAGAAAAAGAAAGACGGATTTATTGAAGGACTGATTCCGTTAAAGAAAGAAGAAGAGTCTGTAAGTAAGATTATTAACTTCTTTAATCGAGCCAGGGAGCTTATTCACAATGCTATTAACGGCATGATTGAAAAGCTTTCTAAGTCCTCAGCAAACACAAAAACAGCAGATATTTCTTCAGCACTTGCTGGCGCTGTTAATATGTCGTCGTTTAAGAAAGCTACTAAAGGTTCCGAAAAGCCTTTGGATTCTTTCCTAAATACAATCAAGAATCTTAAAACTAATCTCTCTAAGGTTAATATCGGAGAAACTTTTAAGAAGGCTTTTTCTTTTCTTAAAGACAAAGCTATTCCAACCGGTATAGATTTCTTATGCGATGCTTTTGGTCGCTTCGAAATGTTTGTAGCTAAGCTTGATTTCAAGAAACTTCTTCTCGCAGCAAAGACTCTTAGAACAGTTTCTATGATTTTCAACGGTAGAAAGCTTACTAAGTCTTTCTCCGGTATGGCTGATAGTATTGGCGGTTTCTTTGACAGTATCAGCGGAAAGTATGGTAAAGCGCAAGAATCCAAAACTACTTCTCTTATCAAAATAGCGGCTTCTATTGCGTTGGTTGCTAAGGCAATTAACATGATAGCCAGTATACCTGAAGATCGTTTGGATTCGTCTGTTGGTATTGTTGCCGGAATAGGTCTCGTTCTTAGTGGGTTGGCAATAGCTCTTAGTAAAATAAAGTCCACAGAAGGTTCTGATCTTGGTGGAGCTACGAAATACGCTCTTTCAATGGCTGTTTCGGTTCTTCTTATAGCAAAAGCTATTGCAACTATTGGCGCTATAGATAAGACACAATTGCGCGCTGCCGAAGAAACTATTGCTGTTGTTACTCTTGTTTTAACAGCAGCCACGGTGGCTTTGTCCAGAACAAAAGGTACTTCGATGGCGTCTGTAGCAGGGCCTATCGGGTTTGCATTGGCGTTGCATAAACTTGCTAAGACAATAGTGTTTATTGGAAACATTCCCGATGAAACTCTTAAAAAGGGAGAGAAGAATATTTCTAAGATCGGAAGAGCTCTTGCTGTGGCTATGGTTGCTATCGGAATGGCTAAGCTAACTCCGTCGGCAGTGTTTGCACCTTTGGCATTTGCTGTTGCTGTATTTATTTTAGCAACACAGGTAATGGCTCTTGGCATGCTGTCATTTAAGACGTTACTCAAGGGTGCCGGTGTTATTAAATTTCTTGAAAACACTATAAAGTCTGCCATGAAAGGCCTTGGCGAGGCGAAGATTGACCCCGGAGTCGTTGCTGCTCCGTTAGCCTTTGCGGCAGGTGTGTTCATTCTCGGCAGAACAGTTGCTAAGTTAGGCAAACTGGATCTTGGTACATTAGCCAAAGGTATTATTGCAGTAGGTTTCATAGCTGCAATACTTGTTGGCACAATGAAGCTCCTTACAATGGCTACGAAAGATGCTTCATTAGACGGTTCTATTCTTAAGGGAATGATTGTTGCGGCGGCATCCATATTTATTCTTGGATACACTGTTGCTAAACTCGGAAAACTTGACGGTGGAACATTAGCAAAAGGTATTATTGCTATAGGTTTTATAGCCGCTATTTTGTCTGCCGTAGTTATTATTGTTAGTAAATTCGCCACAGCAATCGACCCGTCTGTTATATTTGGCTTAATACCATTTACGTTGGCAATAGTTGTACTATCGGCAACTGCTGCTCTGATAGGATTAACTCCACGAAGTGCTTTACGTAAGGGAGTCTCAGTAATAACGGATATGGCAGCAATACTAACCGTTGCTATGATCATGCTCGGAGTAGTTACTGTATCACCGTCAGCTATATTTAGCTTAATACCATTTACGTTGGCAATAGTAGTATTAGCAACGACTGCGGCGTTGATAGGCTTGGTTCCACGAAGTGCTTTGCGTAAGGGTGTTTCGGTAATAACGTCTATGGCCGCAATATTAGTTGTAGCTATGGTCATGCTTGGTGTAGTTAATGTGTCGCCATCAGCTATATTTGGAATAATAGCATTCGTATTGGCTGTCAACGAATTAGCTATGGTTGTATTAGCGATAGGCGTTATTCCGAGAGCAATATTACTTAAAGGTCTTGGTGTAGTATTAGCTCTTGGTGCAGTACTAGCTGCTAGTCTGTTTTTAGTTGGAAACTCGTCGATGGATCCGACCAAAGTAGCAGCTATCATAGTATTTATGGCGTCTATTCAAGCGCTGTGCTTTAGTGTTCTTAGCATTGGCGTATTACCAGCACCTGTTATAGCAAAAGGACTTGGCGTTATTACTGCTTTGGCGGTTATTCTCGACGCTTCTCTCAAGCTTATTAGTAACAATAATTTCGGTATTATTGACATTGTTGCACCGTTAGCACTTATTGGTGCTATCTTAATATTAGCAGTTGCGGTTATCAAACTTGGCTCACTTGATTTTGGAACCTTGGCGAAGGGGTTGGGCGCTATTGGATTAATAGCAGCCGGACTTGTTATAGCGCTTAAAGAGCTTTCCACAATTATGGGGCAGCTTATATTAATGAATACTGCTATTCCTGCTCTGATGGCATTTGTAGCGGTTATCGGTGTTCTGTCTTATGTTGTAACAGTTCTTGGTAAAATGACTGTTGGCGACTTGGGCAAAGGTCTTGGTGGACTTGTGGTTATTGTCGCAACAATGGTTATAGCATTCAAAATGTTGAGTGCCATTTCACCAGACATACTGATTGTAAGTGCTGCGTTTCTTGTGTTTGGTATAGCAGCGTCGTTTATTGGTGATGCGTTTATTAAAGTAGCCACCGCGCTAATGATATTTACTCAGGCGTTAATGCTGTTCACAACCTTGAAGAGCGAAGAGCAATTTGCCGGCCTTGCTGCAGGACTCGCGACACTGAGCACTGTATTAATAGTGTTTATTGGTATCGTTGTAGGCTTTGTTGCTGTCCTGGCTATATTCCCAGCATTGATCATTCCTTTAATGGCTTTTGCTGGGGCAATGCTAATGATCGGTGCTGGCTTATATTTGCTGGTATCCGCTATTGAGAAATTTATAGCAATTTCCGGTCAGATCGGTAGTGCTATTGTAAATGCTATTTCTTCAATAGTTAGTAGCGCCGGACAGATACTTAGTCTGATTGGAGACGCAATTTCTAAAGCGCTTAAGTATATTGTTGACAATGCTCCGGCTTTCATGGCAAAAGCAGGCGAGTTGATCAAGTCTGCAGTAGCTGGAATCTCAAAGAACGGACCTAATATTACCAAGAAAGTTGGAGAATTTATTAATAAGGCTGTTCAATGGATTAAGAAGAATCTTCCCAAATGGCTTTCTGCAGGTAAAGATCTCATTCTCAAACTTGTTGCCGGTATAGCTGCTATGGCTCCTAAACTTCCCGGAAAGATCGGAGAACTTCTGTCTAAAGGTATTTCCGCTATTCAGAAGAATCTTCCTAAATGGCTTTCCATGGGTAAGGAGCTTATTTCGAAGCTTATAATGGGTCTTATCAGTCTTGCTGGAAAGATTGCGAGCGAAGCTGGTAAACTTGCAAAGAAAGCTCTTCAGGCTATTAAAAATAAGGTCGGCGAATGGAAACAAGTTGGTAAAGATATGGCATCTGGACTAGCCAAAGGTATTATGTCTAAAGCGTCGCAGATTGCTGAAAAAGCGAAGAGTCTTGTAAAAGGCGCTATTGATGCAGCCAAGAGAAAACTGGATTCAAATTCACCTTCTAAAGTCTTTATTAAGATAGGTGAGGACATCGATAATGGTCTTTTGATTGGTATTGATAATAACGCCAGAAAAGCTGCTTCTAGATCTAGAGTAATGGCTGAGAGAGTAATGCTTGCTGCTAAGAAACCTCTAGACATGCTTGCAGATCTGCTTAGCGGAGACATTGTTACTGATCCAACAATAACTCCTACAATGGATCTGTCAGAAATTCAAAATGACACTAGAAAACTGTATTCTATGATGTCTGATATGGATCGGTTATCGTTCAACGGCAATATTACTCTCGCCGATAATACTAATCGAAGCGTGACAGCCGATCAGCGTCGTAAAGAACAGTCTGAGAATGATACAATGAGCGCGCTGATTAATGCTATTAACGGTTTGTCGGCTCTCATTGGTAATACTGGTAATGTTTATAATGTAAACGGCGTAACATACGATGACGGCAGTAATGTATCGTCTGCTGTTAGATCGCTTATTCGTGCCGCTAAGATAGAAGGGAGGGCGTGATGCCTACTGTTATTATGGACACCACTCCTAATATGGTGACGAACTTTAAAGTGCGATTACAAAGCGGGAGCGATCGTTTGTTATATGCTACCTGGGTATGGAAAAAAGGAAACACTGCTAAATACAAGGTGACCTGGAGATATTATACAGGTGACGGAGTATGGTTCATTGGCAGTGAAAGCGAAGAAGAATATGGCAGTGCTGGGTGGTCCGTGCGAGTTACTTACACGGCCCCCAGTAACGCTTTAAAGGTGGCTTGCACAGTACAACCGATTTCTAAGACTTACGAGAAGAAAACTGGTAAAAATTCTACAGCAACAGTTTCTTATTGGACGGCCCAGTCCGCAACAGAAACTTACGAATTTGCAAACTCTGGCCTTCCGGCTACACCGGGTGTTCCCACAATAAGTGTGGATAAAAATTACAAACTTACGGTGGAACTTAGTGTTCCTGATAGAAACACAGAATCTATTGAGTTAGAAATTGTACAGGATAATAGAAAAACTTTTGCGACCCCGATTGTTAGTGTTACAAAACAATACGTTCGATATACATGTAAGATAACTGGCGGAAGTCAGTATAAAGTCAGGGCTAGGGGTCGCGTGAACGGATTACCGTATTTCAGTTCGACTGCAAAAACTAAAAGCATAAAAGTCGGCAAGGTATATATACACGAAGCCGTATATCCTTTTTATGCGTCTGCTTGGTCTGATTATTCGTCAAACGTTTCTACAGTTCCAAAAGCGCCGACTAAGATAACAAAGCACACCGTTGTTAGTCTTAATCGAGTAAACATAGTATGGACACCGGTTGCAAATGTAAATGGTTATACTCTCGAATATACGGTTAACAAAATTTTCTTTGACCGATCATCAGAAGTAAAATCATTAACTGTAAACGAGTCAGAAGCAGCTGTCACTGGGCTCGATCCAGGGCAAACATGGTATTTTCGTGTAAAAGCAACAAATGCTCAGGGTGATTCCGGTTGGTCTCCAATATATTCTTTGATTCTTGGCGTAGCACCGTCTGCGCCGACAACCTGGTCAGAAACAGCCACGGCAGTTGTTGGTGATACAGTACGATTTTATTGGCTTCATAATTCTGAAGATAGTTCAACACAGCAAGATGCAGAAATTCAGGTTGCCGTCGGCGATGGTGAATGGCAAACTAAAACACCGACATACAAGTCACCAAATCCTGGCGAACCAAGCTACCTTTCCTATGAAACGTTTCTTTATACGTCGGGAGAACTTGTTGACGCTCTTGGTGAACGCATTTTGGACGAAGATGGTAATGTTGTATCGACAGCAGTTTATTCCGCATATTCAGAAGGCACTGTTATTCGTTGGCGAGTACGGACATTAGGTGTTCTTCCAGATGCTTGGAGTCCATGGTCCACAGAAAGAGCTTTGATGTTATATGCTCCGCCAACATTAGGCTTAGTTGTAACCGATACAGAGGATTCCGAACGTTCGGTATTTACGTTTACGTCATTTCCTATTTACTTAACTGCCACGGCTCATCCGGATACTCAAAGAGCGGTCAGTTGGCATATTTCAGTTATTGCTAACGAGTCTTATGAGACTCTTGATTCTATTGGAAATCCTAAAATTGTAGTTGCTGGAGATGAAGTGTATTCCGAATATGTTAGTCAAACAGAAGAGGATAATGTTCTAAAAAGAGCCTTCAATGCGGGAAACATAGACCTTGAAAACGACGTTGGTTATACAATAACGGTCAAGGTAGGCATGAGTTCTGGTATGTCCGTGGAATCATCACAGAATATTACTATTGACTGGACTGATGTTAACATTTGGCCAAATGCCGAGATCGGAATTGACCAGGAACAATTATGCGCTTATATTCGTCCCTACTGTGTCGATGAAGAGGAAAATCTTATAGAAGGTATTGTCCTTTCTGTTTACAGACGAGACTATGATGGTAGATTTACGGAGATAGCTACCGGAATCAAAAATCTAGGTACAACTGTTGTGGTCGATCCTCATCCATCTCTTGACTATGCTAGGTATCGTATTGTTGGAATTGATACCGAAACTGGTTCTATTGGATATTACGATATGCCTGGCGAACCTGTTGGCGAAACGGGAATAGTTATTCAATGGGACGAAGCCTGGAGCGATTTTAACATGCCTTCCGGTGACGGAGATGCTCTAGCGTCACGAGTATGGGCTGGCTCTATGGTAAAACTACCGTTTAACGTTAAAGTGTCGGAATCCACCGCGATTGATAAAAACTTGGTAGAATACATCGGGCGTTCAGCCCCAGTTGCATATTATGGGACACAACTTGGCGTTAGCGGAAGCTGGTCCTCTGATATTCCGGCAACTGATATTAACACTCGCTATGCTCTTCGAAGATTGCAGATCTGGAGGGGCAATGCATATGTCAGAGAACCTAATGGCGTAGGTTATTGGGCTAGTGTTGAAGTGTCGTTTAATAATGATTACGATAATCTTCTTATACCTGTAACAATTGAAGTAACAAGAGTCGAAGGAGGAATGTAATGCCTGACTGGACTGCTTCGATGCAGCAAACATATGAGTATTACGAGGTCGATCCGGCTACATGGGAGGATCGCCGAAAAATCGATATTGTTACTTCTTCGAGTATCACGAGAGACGTTAGTTCGGACACTGGCGGCAGTGCTTCGTTTAACGTCTCTTCTGATCTTGGAGAACTTTATATTAGAGTATATCTTATTACAACACAGAATCGTATTACAGAGAAATTTCCTCTTGGTACATTTTTGTGTCAAACTACTGGGGATAACTTTGATGGAAAAGTAAAAGATGTAACCATGGATGCTTACGCTCCTTTACTTGAGTTAAAGGAAAAGAATCCGCCACTAGGATATTCTATTGGACAAGGTGTGAATATTTTAGAGGCGGCTACAAATATTGTGTCCAAAAATGTTAGAGCGCCATCTGTCGGTAGTGAATTAGACGGCGAAGACTATACGCTGTCCTATCCATTTGTAGCCGAACTTAACGATACTTGGTACACATTTATCAGTGATTTGCTCGCCAGTATTCGGTACAGTATGGACATCGATGAGCTTGGAAGAATTATATTTACACCAGATCAAGACGCTAATTCTTTGCAACCTGTCTGGACATATGACGACGACAATAGCTCGATTTTACAACCAGATTTCGATATTAGTAGAGATTTATATGGTATTCCAAACGTTCTCGAAGTGATTTATACAAAAGAAAACGGAAGCTACGTATATTCTAAAGTGGTTAATAACGACCCCGACAGTCCTATATCTACTGTGACTCGCGGTAGAGAGGTTATGCACCGAATAACAGATCCCGATATTTTTGGAAGCCCAACACAAGTTCAACTCGATGATTACGCAAAGCAGACTCTTAGGAATTTGTCAACCATCGAATACACATTAACGTATACTCATGGCTACTGTCCGGTAAGAGTTGGCGATTGCGTGCTAATAAATTACGAACGAGCAGGATTGACCAATCAACGAGCTAAAGTCATTCGCCAGAATATTAAGTGCGAAACTGGCTGCCAGGTTGAAGAAACTGCCGTATACACGCTTAGTCTTTGGAGGTGATATTTTGGAACTTCAAGATAGTGTTCTGAAAGCGTTTGCTGATGCGGTGAATGGTTCCGGCAGCACCTCTCCAGACGCGATGACTTTTTATGCTATTGTGGTGCGAAAAACTCCTAATCAGAGCACCGGTAAGGATGATATTTTTGTACGTTTTTATGGTGCTGACGAATCTGTTGAAACGCCGGTGACCACTACGGTTGAGGTTGGCGTTGATGACGTTGTTATGGTTCGGATGAAAGACCATAAAGCGACTATTATTGGCAACATTAGTTATCCATCTCTAACTAGAGCTGGTAGTTTTTATATAACACTCACGGCTGACGGATTAGTCGTTGGCAAATTAAGCAAGCTTAACATCCCGACTGGTACGCACATTCTTATCACAGATACCAACTTTCAACTTATCGGTGCTAATGGTGCTGTATTAGCCAAGTTTGGTTCCGACGTTGAACTTGGACCGGTAGGAAGTGTTCGATCAACTATCACATCTAAGGGACTTAAAGTTTTCAACGCTAGCGGAACCATGATAGCTCAGTTTGGCGCAACTGCTCAGATAGGTCCTTCAACTTCGGCTCATGTTATTATTAACGGCTCCAACATGATTTTTTACAATGCCAGCGGAGCTGAAGTGCTGAGAGCTGGAACTAGTACATCTACGTGGAACGGTTTTAAAGGCCTTGAAACTCAGGGAACTATCGTTGCTAATAACGGACGTATATTGTCATACATGTCCGGCGACAGTGCTAATGGGCGTGTTACGGCCGGCAACGGAGCTTTGATTGGAGATCTATCGGGTGGAATGCCAATACCAGAGCATGACATTGAACTGATTGCTTCTAAGGATCGGGTTGGGTTGTTTTCACACAATATTTCTGGGTGGCTTTCATATTACAACTTAAATGACTCTAAAGGATATTTATATAGTCACACGAACGGAACTTCAGCAGATGTTGTGGCTATTCCAAACCTACTTAGAGGCGGTGTCGGTCAATTATGGTCAGGCACATTAAGTGTCACTGCGAACAGCACCGATTGGTCTGAAGTAGCTGTAACTGCTTTGGCTAACTGGAACGTCGCGGCTCTTAGAGTGCACTGCGGTAGGATATATTCTACTGTGATTGCTATTCGAAGCGAGGGCTTTGCTGAGCATCGCGTTGGCGACTATGATTATACATACGATGGTACTAGCCAAACGTTTATAGCAAGTGTCCGCGTTAACTGGGCTGCTGGTCCAACGATCGGAATCAAACGAGTGGTAGGACCTGCTGACAGTGGCGCTACTGATTATTTTCAGATAATGGCTGTGCACGGTATTGTCCGAGCAGTAGGATAAGGAGAACATTATGGTAACTATTGTAAGGGGTACAACTCCATCGCTTAATGTGGACTTTTCTGATGTTCCCGAGTATCCCGATTTCGACATAAATGACATTACCGCAGTTTCGCTTATCATCAAGGGACGAAATGTGAGTATGGAGCTCGGTCTTTCTGATATGACGATCGACGGCAGTGTTATGTCATATCATTTTACTCAAGAACAGACTCTCTCGTTCAACGCACATGAAACATTGCGTCTGGACATGCACGTCGTCGCTAACGGTGAACGCATGAAAGTAGAAGGAGAATTCCCTCAGCGAATTAGGGTTGAAAATACTGAAAAGAATGAGGTGATGTAATGGCAAAGGATATAACCGTAAAGGCTAATTTGTCCAAAAACATTACAGCAAAAGCGTCATTCGGCCAGACAGTTGTCGTCGGCGGTACATCTCTTCGTCCAGCTACTAAGACAAGCCTTGGCGGAATAATCGTCGGTGAGGACCTGGACATCACATCCAACGGTGTTTTATCCGTGGTAAAAGCTGATAAAGCAGAACAGGACAATACACATCCAATCACTTCCGCCGCTGTCTATACTGAGATCGGCAATATCGATGCGCTTTTGCAAACTATATAGGAGAGTAAAACATGAGTATTGCAACAGAAATTACCAGAATCCAGACCGCACGAAACAAGCTCCGCACAAAGGCCGTAGAGCTCGGCATCGGCACATCTACCGATAAGCTTCCTGCCCTTGCGGATGCTTTTGATGGTATTGTAAATCGCGGCGGCATTTCTGCGCAGGTGCAGGAAGGCGACACATACACGATCCCCGCAGGACTGCATGACGGGACCGGTACTGTTTCCGGCGTGTCGGGAGGCGGCAACTACACGCTCCAGTCAAAGTCTGTAACGCCTACAAAGTCACAGCAGTCGATCGCTCCTGATACTGGATATTATGGTCTGTCTGCGGTAACTGTAGCACCAATCCCAGATGCTTATCAGGATGTGTCGTCTGTTACCGCAACCGCTCCGCACGTCCTTGCGAATGATATTTTCGTGGACTCAGAGGGTACCGTGACACCAGGTACTATGCCCAATAATGGTACTCTCGCGTTGACGATCGATGGTATCACAGCATCATCGGTTAATATTCCGACTGGTTATGCGGCTGGTGGCACTGTAAGTCTGACAAATGATATAGAAACACAGCTTGCGGCGATTTGAGGGGGGTGATATTTTGCCTGCTCCGTACAGTTATGAAACAACAGAAGAATTTTTGAGAAGCTCGGAATTAGGACGGCAGATTATAAGAATACGCGAAAATGTATCAGCAGCATTAACAGCTATCGGAGCAAAGGGTGTGACGGTTCCTTCTGGGTCGAACAGTGATGATCTTGCAGACCTGATTGCTGAAATAACAGGCGACCTCACCACCAAGACCATCACTCTCAACGGTTCGTATTCCGCAGAGGATGATTCCGCAAACGGCTACAGTGAAGTGACCGTAAACGTACAGGGCGGAGCATCCATGACGGAAGTTGCTAATACCTACGGCACGGAACTCGTTATTACTTCTGCCCCTGGTTCTGCTCCGTCAGCAACGAGGCACACACTCTATTTCGAGTACGAGGACGAGACCACAGAGACCGTCTATGCTTACTACGATGATTCTCTTATCGGGAGTGCAATCACTGCCACAACTCCGACTACGCATAATAACAAGACTGTAACTTCCGCACAGCTTGACGGGGTGGAGTGGTACAGTTATACGCCTACTCCCGGCCCTACTCCGGGTGGAGATTGGACATCCATTTATGACGGCTCAATCACAGTATCCAACAGAGAATTTAGCCTCACGAGTATCACAGATACATTTACTCTCAACGATGTATGGCGTGCAACCCTTGATGGCACTGCGTACACATTTACTGTACAGCACGCAGATGCATACGACACAAACTATATCGGCAACATTGCTATCATCGCAGACTGGGCATCGAGTGGAGACCCCATTGTTTGTTACAACATTGCCGGATACATCATGGGAAACACCTATCTCGCGGATGGGTCACATACACTTAAGTTAGAGAGGCAGGTGAGCGCGTAATGGCACACAACAAATTTACGGTAGACGGCACAACATACATCGACCTCTCTACGACTGGCATCGAATCTGCCGACGATATTCCCGCAGGAAAATACGGCTATCTGCGGACAGGCGAGAGGGTACTCGGAACAGGGGGCAACATGGCATCAAATCCATTAAGCGGTAAAATCCTCGCGGTGACAGGAGATTCACTCTGCGCAGGAACAGGATACACAGGCGGTTATGCGAAAATCATTGCTGATGATAACGGCATGACCTTGCAGAACATTGCGGTCGGTGGTGCTACGGTGGCAAATATCGGAGCGGAATTTACCATCTGTGAATCCATTACTGACCTGCGTGCAGATGCAGACTATGTGATTCTTGAGGGTGGAGGCAACGATGCGCAGTACAACAACATAGGCGTGACATTAGGGAGTATCACAAGCGGGTACACTGATACGCTGAACATTAACACGTTTGCCGGGGCAATGGAGCAGATGTTTAAGTCCGCTATCGCACGATTCCCTGCAGCAAAGATAGGATATATCTTTATCCATAAGTGTGTGGACAATTTTGATTCCCGTGTGGCAAACAGCTATTACGGAATCGCAAAACAGGCGTGTGAGAAGTGGGGAATCCCTTACTGCGACCTCAACACTATGTGTCCTGCTATCGGTCATATAGCATCATTGGCAAGCATATACACGGTCAACGGTGGGGACGGAATCCATCTCAATGAGCAAGGATACAGGCTGTTCTATGTCCCGAAAATCGTTGCATGGATGAAAGGACTGTAACATGCTGACATACTGCTTTGAGAGCGTATCGGTACGGTTATGTATAATAAAAAGGAATTAAATGAATGGAATTCTGGTCACAAATAATACTAAATATATTTACATCGGTTCTGGCGTCCTCTGGCCTGTGGGCGTTTCTGAGTACCAGGTTCGACAAAAGAGATGCCGAAAGAAAGATTCTGATCGGGATCGGCCACATCGAAATTGTGTTCTTTGGACTGCAGTATATCGACCGTGGCTGGATTACTCAGGACGAATACGACACTTTGCGCGAGCTATACGAACCTTATGTAAAACTCGGCGGTAATGGCTCCGGAACCAAAATCATGAAAGAAGTAGAAAAGCTTCCAATTAAAGGAGGTCTTAAATGAAAACAATTCTTAGCGATAAGGCTTATGATATTCTCAAGTGGGTAGCACTTGTGTTGCTGCCGGCTCTTGGAGCATTATATTTTGGACTTGCCGGGATCTGGGGGTTCCCTTACGGCGAGCAGATCGTAGGTACTATTACGGTACTCGACACCTTCCTCGGCGTGATCCTGGGTATCAGTACCATCCAGTATAATAAGAAGGAGTAAACCATTGGGAAGAGTTATATCTTACGGTGAGAAAACCGGATACAACGACGGCGATTATTTGCTCCTTGATAACGGTGAGGGCGGGACCAAGCGTATTCACCCCAGTCTAGTAGGCCCTCGTGTTGATTCTTCTCCTGCGGCAAACAGCACCAACGCGGTGCAGTCTGGTGGCGTTAAGAGCGCACTGGATGCATTACAGGCGCAGATTCCGCAGATTGACCCCACCCTCTCCCAGAGCGGACAGGCGGCGGATGCTAAAGCGGTGGGGGATGCTCTGGCACAGAATGACACCATCCTCGATGTGAGACTTTTCGAAGGCATAAACAAAATCAACCCGTCTGCTCTTACAGATGGTAGATATTTGTATAACGGCACGTTTCAGGATAGCACATCATATAAAACGACCGATTATATTGCTGTAAATACTGGCGATGTGATTGCGTTTTATAGAAAAACCAGTGCTGTTGTTAATGTTGAGCGCAACACCGGCGAGAGACTTGCGCTGTTTGATGCGTCAAAAAATTATCTTGGTGTATCAGGCCAGTATCCGATAAAAACGGATACATATTATACCGTTGAAAACGAATCAGCTAAATTTATTAGACTTAGTTACCCGGCATCGTTGGGTGATGTGGAATTAACTATAAATCAGACGGTTGACGAGTTTACGGAATACGCACCCGCCACCTATGACAGCATCAGACTTGCAAGGATTGAGAAAAACATCGGAGCAACCACATCCTCAAAAATCATTGACTGCTGGGGAGACAGCCGAACAGACATGAGCGATGACGGAACATCGTACTGCGATTATTTGCAGACCCTTTTAGGCACATCATGGATAGCGCAGAACAGAGGAATATATGGGCAGGCAAGCGGACAGGTGTCTGCGCGTTTTGGGAGCAACGAGGTTTTCCTCACTCTTGAGAACAACCAGATTCCGGCAAGCGGGAGCGCGTTGATAACAGGATGGAAGGTATCAACGGGAACGGATACAAACATGCGCGGCGGAGATTCCACATATGGAGTGCATGGGATTTTAAACGGAGTACCGGGGAAATACATACATGCCACAGGTGGAAACATCAATTTTGTGCGAGATTATGAAGGCGTTGCAGTAAAAGTGAAACCTCGTACAAAGCTGATTCCTGACCCGTATTTTAATGCTGAACACTGTCAAATCCTTTGGTGTGGGAAAAACGATTTTTCATATGCTTATCCGAATGTAGTTAGCGGAATCGAAGGAAATTATAATGGCATGATCTCCAAAATTCCGCATGATAAATTCCTCATCCTTGGAGAGACGAACGGCATCGGTGACACATATCTTCCGGGGCACAGTAACCGCGACTATGTAGACAGCATCAACGCATATCTTGCGCAAAAATATCCTGATAATTTTATCGATATACAAGCGGAATTGATTGAGAACGGATTGACTCTTGAAGGAATAACTCCGACATCAGCAGACGAGAGCAACATTGCAAATGGATGGATCCCCGACAGCCTTATGGCTGACGATACACATCCAAATCAGTATGGCAGGGAAGCCATTGCGAAGATTATTTATGCATGGATGCAGGAAAAGGGGTGGGCATGACATTTATCATCATCGGCACTACGCCAACGATTACATACAAATTCAAGATTGTCTCCCCGTCCGATTTTTACAACTAATCTTAGCCCAGATGATACAAGAGTATCATTAATTCGCACAGCTTAAAGGAGTAACCAATGTACCAATACTACGTAACGGAAGTCCGTAAGTCTGCTGCTGGTAAGTTGGAGCATGACGTTTTCTGGCTTTACGACGAGGTCGAAGAGAAAGCCCGTCTTAAAGGAGAATCCAAGTACCATGAGGTCATGAGCCGTGCGGCAGTGTCTACATACGCTGAGCATGGTGCAATATTGTTCAGCAGTCAGTGTAACCCGATTAAAAACGGGTGTTATATTCATACGCCAGACCCAACCGCCTAAATACTCATGTATAGTGGTAGAGTCACGTAAAAGGGATGGTTTGCCGCAAGGTTTACTGTCCCTTTTATTTTTTGCGCGAATTTTACAACGACTTATATGAGAAGGAGGATAATAAATATGAAAAAAATTATGAAACAGCTTAAAGAAATCATATATCTCAAAAAGATTGAAGCAATACTGGAGAGTTATGATCCAGTTATTAGAAATCCAGTAAAGAGATTATGTGTGAAAACGTTGTGGCGTATTTGTGAGTTTATTAATCAATAATTCTGAAAAGCACGAGGACTGCACATCCTTATGCTTTTTCTTTTTGCGCTAAATTTGCAATGAGTATTATGAGAAGAGCATAAAAGACGGATAAGCATAGGCTATATCGGGGTTAGAATACCATATACCCGAAGATAGGACGAAGCAAGACCAGCATAAAGACAGGAGATCTGGGAGCGTTGATATAGCTTATAAAAGGTATTATAGGGACAGCTGACACTTTTCTTTTTTTTTTGCGCTAAATTTACAGGTCATATTATAGGAATGAAACCTATTTTCAGAAAGGAGAAATGATATGAGGCGTAAATTTAGTGTATTATTCGACGAGAAGATTATGGTTTGTGGTAGCACTAGCACCACCATTCAGGATCAAAAAGAGCTTGAAAACCTGGGAATGTATATCCAGGAGTCAATCTACTTTGAGAACGGAATGGTAGTTTATAAGGGCTACACATCCAAGCTTAACAAGAATAAGGACGAAATTCTGTCCAAATATGCATCTGTAATGATGAAAAAGTGAATTTCAAAAGGACGAGGACTGCACATCCTTATCCTTTTTCTTTTTGCGCGAAAATTACAACGACTTATATGAGAAGGAAGTAAGCGAGGCTTGTAGGAATAGTAGAAGTGAAACAGCTGAAAGGCACCACCTTCCTGATGGAGTGAGACCCTCCCATCAGGCCTTCTTTTTTAGGATGGCGAGACTGTCGTAAAATCGACAATGAGCCTTAATTTTTTGCACCAAATTTACATCCTCTATTATAGGAATAAACCCTATTTTTAAAGGAGGATATTATGGGAATTAAAGGATTAAAGTGGTTTAAACAGAAACCGAAGACATTTAAGGTTGTCGTTGATCAGGACTATGCTCATGACATGGGTGTTGCTCTTGGAAGGCTGGGACTAACAGCCGACTATGTAACATACACCGGTGAATACGAGTATACGATCACTGGTCAATGGACACCTGGAATCTACGGCGATCGTAGAACCATGGAAGCGCTGACCCTGCTCCCCGTTAGGGAAGCGGTTGTATTCTGAAAGACTAACAGCTTTGTATGATATTTGAAAAACAATATCTGCAAGGCTGTTTTTCTTTTTCGAATCTCAAAAATTCCCGGGTGAGAAATTTCAGAAATTCATTTTTAAAGGAGGTATCTATGGTTGCTACGTTGTGTTTTATTTTTGTTGCACTTGTCGGCGTACTGATCGGTGTTATGTTTGATCGAGAATACGGTCCAAACAATGTCTTACCAGATTGCGGCGGAACTGTCCTGATCTATACGCAGGACGGAGAAGCATATTTATTCCTCGATACCGAATTAACCCCAGACGAGTTATCAAAGAAATCTGAGGTTATTTTTAAGGTCGAAACGCGAAACGTGCAAGCTCCATTATGAGTAACCGAAAATCTTTATATTTATGAAAGGAGTAACTTATGGAAAACCGTAACGAAGAGATCAGGGAACTGTACGACGAAGCCGTAGCGTCTTCGCTCGAACATCTAGACACTCTTCCGAAAGACTCAAAGGAGTACGCAGACTGCGTGGACAGCATGACCAAGATGTATCGGCTCCGAATGGAGCAGGCCAAAGCTGACGATGAGTACGAAGACGCCTATAAAAGACGGATCGAGGAAATCGAGAAGCGTCAGGCGGACAACGAACTTCGCAAACAGCAGATGGCTCAGCAACACAAAGAGTTTAAGATGAAACTCTTGGCCGACGTTGTAACCAATGGAGTCAAGATCGGAACCTTTGTGGTCGTCGGAAAGTGGTCGGCGGTGCTTGAATCCGGAGGCGTAATTGCTTCTGGTACGGCGAAAAATCTCATCAGAGGTGTCCAGAAGTTTGTTGATTTCAACAAATATTAAGGGCATCGGCTAACTCGGCAACCAGCCCTGTAGGTATCTAAGTGATATTTACAGGGCTTTTTGTTTTTCGCAAGGAGGATTTATGAGATACCATTACGAGAAGCCTGACATCTCTGTTCCGATGTATGGCGAGACTTATTATTGTGAACATCACCCGGTATATTTCGTCTGCACGTTGTACAAAATGGGTGATGTGGGTCTAGCAGTTATTCAGCAGAAATATAGGATAGATACAAAGTCAACCTGGTGGACCAGAATAGATCCGGAGTTGCGTAACGAGTTATATTTGCATCCCGGTTTCCTCGAATATTTCAAAAAGATGGCAGGACCTTGTAAAAACGGATGCTATCCAACGGTGACTATCAGGCAGATTATGTGGGCGTTGAAGATGAAACCGCTCAAACGCGAACCCTGGGAAACTTGCTTCGATCATTGCCCTATTTAGAGCGCGAAAATTACAGGTCATATTATGAAGAAAAAACATCTATTTTTTAGTAAAACAAGGAGGAAAACTATGAATATTTTACTTAACAGCGGATGGATGAAGGCTCTGATTGCCAAAGCGATCAAGATCGGAATGTCTAAGAAGGCTGGTATTAAAGCAGGCTTGGACATTAACGATCTCAAGATCAGCGATGACGAATCTGGAGTAAAGCTTCATCTCGACCTGGACGTAACTATGAGTAGGGATGAACTTGAAAGGCTTATCAAAGGCCTGATGTGATCTTCGCCGAAAGGGTTCTGTAAGATTTGCAGGGCTCTTTCATTTTTTCGCACGATTTACATTCACCATTATGGAACTATTCATAGTAGTGAAAGGAGGAACTATGTCACCTATAGATATGTATGTTGCGACTAGTCAGCCGCAGCTTATGCATATAATTATTGTGGGCGTTATTGCCCTGGCGTTGCTTTTGAACAGATTCTGAAAGGAGGAGACGGATGGAATTAGGAGGATTCACGATACTCGTAATCGGAATCGCCGTAGTTTGCATCTTGTCGGATTGGAACAAATCTAACAAGAAGTAAGTAACGGTGATCTGAATTACAACTCGGAGACTTTGCGATATTTGCAGGGTCTCCTCTTTTTTCGCCTCCGCAGAATTTACAGGTGACATTATAGAAACCAATAACTTTTTCAAAAAAGGAGGATATTATGTTTAAGATGCCTACGATGCCGAATGGCGAGACAAAGAAGAAACCGAGAACTATTTTCGGTATCAGCGATGGTATGTATAACGACGTACAGCCGGACCTGTTCTCCGTTAACGGCGACGTACATTTTCATCAGTACGTCAAAGAGATAAATGGAGTAAAGGAAATCCTGTATGACGCAACAATCGTCTGTGATATCGAGCAGTTTATCGAACTTCGAGTCCGTCTGGGCAAGAAGGGATACAACACGATCACAACTGAAGAAGAAAAGAAATAAGTTTCTGAGCGAGGGCTCACTGTGATATTTACAGTGAGTCTTCTGTTTTTTCTAATACGGATAAGGAGGATAAAATGGATATTTCTATATCGACTAATCGCGAACTTTCCAACCTTGCAAAAGAAATAGAAACCGAGTTAAAGAAACGTGCCGGCGATACAAAGTTTTTAGATTCTCTTACTGGATATTACTTCAGAGCATCTAAAGACGATGTGTATAAAACAATGAGCACGCTTCGGCAAAGATGTTTTAATGATTGTACTTTATCGTTAAGCGAATATTGTAACGCGTTTAATTTACCCATGTCCTGTATTGCAAACAGTCTTGTATGGGACATTAAAGACAATCCGTTTAGTCCTAATTTTGTACCAGTAACGTCTGACGATATTAATGCTGATATGATGATCCAGTTCGATTATATGCCCGCAACAGATCATGGCTTTTGTTAAGGAGGATAAAATGAATAAGAAGTTTACAATTTGCATTCCATACGAAGCCGACTTTGAACATGACAAAGACACCGAAACGATGCTGATCCATTGTCACGCCAACTACGTTAACGATCTGCTTAAGTTTCACGGCACCATATCACTTAATGAAGTTCTCAGATCGTTATATTATACCACTCGCACTACATATTCTTATCGATGGGGATGGGATCTGTCGAGAGGGCATTGTATTGACATTAAAATAATCAGCAATCCAGTAAACCTGAAAATGGTATATTTGAAAATCACAGCTTACGACATTGTCGATTGAGTCCGCAAAATTTACAAACGGTATTGTGGAGAGACAGCGACGGCTTATTTGTGGCTAGATCGAGAAATCGATTGTCGCTGTTTCTCTTTTTCGTTCACTTATATTTTTCAGAAAGGAGTAACTGATGTCAAAGAAATGGACCATTATTGAAGGTGCTGCGGAAGTTGTCGGATTTGTAGCTACTATTGTCGGTCTTGTCGCCGGGTTTAAGAACGACGAAGATTTTGACGACAGAGTAAAACGAGTAATGTACGAAGAAAAGGAGGATGAATAATGAAACTGCCTAAGATCAAGATGACACGTATCAGAAAACTCAGGATCGCAGAATTTGTTTCGATCGCAGTATACGCAATCGGTGTTGGACTGTATGCCGGAACAGCACACGAAGAAGGATACGACAAAGGATTCAAAGCCGGTGCTGAAGCTATGCAAGATGCGTATGAGCTGCAGAAAGAGGCAGATGAACTGGCCAAAAAGTATAAGGAGGATAAGTAATGAAAAAGCCAAAGATCAGTAGAAAAACCGCTACTAAAATCGTGAACGGCGTTGGTCTGATTCTGTATGGGGTCGGAGCTGCTATGTACGGATATTTCAGCTTCAAAGAAGGTCAGCAGGCTGAATGGAACTATATTGCTGATAATGCGGACAAGGATGGCGGCGTAGTGATGCACGATGGTGATGTCGGCCGATCAGACAATGTGTATCTGATATATGGCAGAGATATATCTTTCAAGATCCTTGAAAAGATCAAAGAAAGTAGAGAAGCCAAAAATGAACAGGAGAATGAGTAAAGCCTTTGTCATCAAGCGGATGCGGATATATTTAGCAAGCCTACAAGATCCATTACACGCAAGCAGCAAAGAGCTTATTGCTAACAATTCGTGGAGCCGGACAACAGTGTTATATTTGATAAAGGAGGTTGAAAACACCGACGCTGATCCGGCTCTAGTTGTATCAGAGTTTATTAAGATGTTTGATAGGCGATCTGGGATTATGTTCCGGGTCGCCTATGACATTGCCGTAGATTTGTATGATCATGTATTTTTGTAATGCGCAAAATTTACAACGGCTATTATGGAAAGACTTCGGTCTAATGGGTGGACGCTACCAGCAATGGTAGAGGGAGTAGGTTCGAATCCTACAGGTCTTTCTTTTTTCATTCACTTATATTTTTTCAGAAAGGAGCAACTATGAAAACTACTATCGGATTCGTGTGCGGAGTAATCGGACTTATCTTCGGTTTTGCATCATTTCTTGTCGGTCTTGTTGCCGGATTCAAACTCGGGATCAGCGATAAGGTAAATGTCACCAAGAAGGAGGGCTGATATTTATGAAGAAGCTTACTAAGGTCAGAAAGAAACTGTGCGATGCATCTTATGCGGTATTCCATATTGCGGTACGTGTTGCAGTTGTTGCGTTTGCTGTAAACACGGCGTGCGGAGACTTTGGTGGAGGAAAGAAATGAAGATCAAGCCGTTGCTTAAACTGGCTAGGTCCGGTCTGGTTAAACACGCACCGCAGATTGCAGCAGGTATCGGAATCGGATTGGCTCTTGTAGCTGGTATACGAGCAGTACAGAAAACTCCGGAAGCGGTCAGACTCATCGAGAAGAAAAAGGAGGAGTTAAAAAAGGATGAGCTGACAGTGGTAGAGACAGTGCAGACAACCTGGAAATGCTATCTGCCTTCTATCATTATATTTATACTCGCCTGCCTTCTGATTATTGGAGGGCAGAGGGTTTCTATAAGGAGGGCAGTGGCGGCAACAACCGCCTGCTCGCTATATGAAACTCAGTTACAGCAGTATCAGGAAGCGGCCAAAGAGGTTCTCGGAGAAAAGAAGGAGGCCGAGATAAGAACCCAAATGGCTCGAAACGAAGTTAATAGCAGACCGCCAATGCATGGAGAAGATATTATCTCTACCGGACGAGGAAATGCTTTGTTCTATGATGAACTGTCTAAGCGATATTTTTGGTCCGATCCGGCATTTGTAGACAAAGCTATTCAAACGCTCAACTACAGAATGCTGGACGAGATGTATATTTCTCTGAATGATTATTGGAGCGAATTGAAGCTTCCAACTACACAGCCTGGAGATTGTCTGTGCTGGAGAGTTGAAGACGGAAAGATCGATCCTGGCGATGATGTCATCCTGGTAGAGTCTGGCCCATATGCAGGATATCCTTGCAGAGTCTTGGATTTCTATGTATGCCCGACATATAGCTATCAAGATCGGCATTAGTCCGCATAATTAACAACGGATATTATAGACGCATCAACATTCAGTTCTCAGAAAGGAGAAAAACTATGCCCGAGAACGAAACTACAACAACCGAAGTGATCACAACACCGTATGACAGCAGTGAAGACACTGACGAAACCGATGGAACTCCCGTCGGATTGATCCTCGTAGCAGGAGGATTTATCGTGGGAGGACTGATCGGGCTCGGAAGAAAGCTCTTCAAGAAAAAGAAGTACGCGGAAGTGGACCGCGGAGAGGGGGTTACGATCGTTAAGGATAAGTAACTCACAAGACAACTGAATAAAGGGTGGTCAACAACTGGAGTGGCTGTGCAAAACGTACAACCACTCCTTTTGTTTTTGGCATAAGCACGGATAAGACATATTTCCAAGGAGGTAATTATGCGTAAAGGACTGAAGAAACTGGTTATATTTGGTGGCATTGTTGCTGCTGGGATTATCGCATATCGCAAACTGAAAAAATCCGAAGAGGAGAATTTCGTAAAAGAGGTTTCAAACACTATTAAAGATAAGGTCGATGAAACCATGAAGGAAGCTGACGTAAAAGAATTTATTGACAAGAAGGCGAAGAAGATCGTTGATGAACTTTCTTTCGGAAAGTCGATCGAACGTCTTGCCGATAAGATGGTGGACGGGATCATTCGCAAAGTAAGACGAACGATATTTGAAAAAGTAACTCGCTATACGTTCTTTGCCGAGTGGCTTAAGTAGAGAGGAGACTGATATTTTTGGAAGATTACAGAAAAAAATCTGATAGTGCCAAAAAAGATACAGAAGAAAAGAAATCTTCTGGAAAGAAGGTCGAGCAGATTACAAAAGGCTCGGTAAAGTCCAAAAAGAAATCTGGTTTTAGAAAATTCATGGACGCCTTCATCCAGGAAGATGCTGGCACCGTTAAAAATTATATTTGGAACGACGTTCTTGTTCCTGCAGTAAAGAAGACATTCTCAGATACAGTAACAAACGCTCTGGACATGTTCCTTTGGGGTAAAAACGGTGGACGCCGACCCAGAGGAAATGCAGAACGCATATCTTACAGGAGTTATTATGATCGACCCGGTGTAGGTTCCAGAGAATCTGACAGACGACAGAGATCATACGACTACGATGATGTAATACTCGATAGCAGAGAAGAAGCTGATGAAGTCCTGGCAAGGATGGATGAGCTTCTGCAAGATTACAAAATGGTAAGCGTAGCAGACTTCTATGATCTGGTAGGAATCACCGGGAAGACAACAGACAACCGTTATGGCTGGACTGATCTACGTAATGCGTCGGTAGTTCGAGACAGAGACGGATATTTGATCAAACTGCCTAGGGCAGAAGCACTCGATTGAAAGGAGTACCCATGAACAAACTCGGAAAATCTCTGAAAAAGGTATTCAAACACAAGAAGCCTGAGATCTGCATGGCCGCTGGTGTTATATTTAGCGCAGCGGCAATAGTTTCAGCATGCATCCAGACTAAAAAGGGTTTGGACAAAGTCGTAGACGATCACAAAGTAAGGATTGAAAAAGCCAGGGCATTGCCGGATGACGATCCGAAGAAAGGCCGCGAAATCCTTGTCGCATACGGCAAGACAACTGTCGCCGGAGCAAGACTTCTTGCTGGACCTACGGCGTTATTTACATTGTCCATGCTGTCATTCTTCTCTGCTCATCATGAAATGAAGCTTCGCAATGCAGGTCTTGCGGCAACAGCAGCTGGTCTGAGAAAGACTCTCAGGGACTATCGCGGCCGTGTTGCAGACGATATCGGTACAGAAGCTGAAGAGAAGTTATATTTCGGAACAAAGTCTGGTGAGATCAGTGAATCTACTGTCGATGCGGACGGAAACGAGACGTTTGAGACTGTTCTGGCAGATGATATTGTGGACGATGTTGAACGTAGTGACTTTGTCAAATACCTGGTTAAGGGTAATGACAAGTGGGACAGATCACCTGATATGGTCCGGTTCACTCTGGAGTGCCAGCAGAATCTTGCGAATGATATTCTCAAGAACAAAGGTGAGATCACTTTGAACGAGGTGTACGACATGCTTGGCTTTGAGCATACAGAGGCGGGCATGGTTTATGGCTGGATCTACGATAAATACAATCCTTTCGGCGATAACAAGGTAGAATTCCGAGTCAAGAGAGTTCATGTGCCTAATGAAAACGATCCTAGAAAGGGATATTCTATCGGCTATGCTATCGACTTCAATGTCGACGGTAATATCTATGAGGAGAGGCTCAAAAGGCGGAGGATTAAATCGTCTGGGAAGCGGTAATTGGATGGCTGATCTGTTTGATTATCCATGGCTATTCAATTAAGGAGAATTATGATGAAAAAAGCATTATATTTGGTGACATTTGTTGCAGGAGCAGTCTTTGGTGCTGTTGCGGGGATCACATATGTTAAAAAGAATTATGATATTTCGGAGAAAAAGGAAGAGGCTGAAACAGCTTCTGAGCCTGTCGAAACGAATAATGAGCCAGAGATGGTTAAAGACGATCGCGAAGAACTCATCAGACGGACTAATGCTGAAATTTTAAAGTCCGTTAAAGATCCTGACAGGAAGGAACACATGAAGGACCTTCTTAACGAGTACGCTACCGTGACTGCCATCTATGGTGGAGATGAAGTTGTTGAACACGACAGACCGTATAAGATTCTGCCGGATCAGTTTAGCGAGTTTGAAGATTATAGTGCTATTGAACTCACACTGTTCGCTGACGGCGTCCTTGCGGATGATCGTGACGAAGTTATAGAGAATGCGGACGAGCTACTCGGAGAGGGGTTTGAAAAGTTATTTGACGAAGGATCTGATGAACTATTCATTCGAAATGACGAACGATGTACCGATTACGCCATTTACAAAGACGTTCAGACTTTCGAATCATTTGACGAGACACGTCCGCACTTCACAGTGGAGGACTAATGAATGATATTTCGAAAGATTACTTCAAGTGGTTATGCAAACTGATTGATCATGGCGGAAAGGTTAAGGTCTACAAAAAGACCTTAGCTCTTCTGTATGAACAAGACTTTATATTTGTAATACCAAAGGATGGTAATCGATCTGAAGATGGTATTGAGCTTAGATACCGGTATGGACGCGAGAACAATGTAGATTCATACACAATTGAGGATCTGTTAGACAACAGACCGTGCAGCGTGTTCGAAATGATGGTCGCATTAGCGGTCAGGATGGAAGACCACATCATGTATGATCCCGACAAAGGGGATCGTCAGAGTAAGTGGTTTTGGGTTATGTTCGATAATCTAGGTTTAAAACCTATGACGAATTCGAAGTTCGATGAACACTACGCTGATATTATCGAGATCATAGATCGGCTCAACTACAGAGAGTATGAGCCAGATGGCACGGGCGGGCTGTTTGTTACACACGATCCAACCAAGAATATGCTTGAGGAAGAAATCTGGTATCAGATGCAGCAATACCTAAATGAACTGGAGTAAAAATGGACTTTTTCATGATTTCGACACGGCCCGGAAAGAAGAAGGGCGTTATAGAAATCTATCCTAGGTTTATTATTCCGACGAGAAAGAAGAGTTCAGACTTGATGATCCGTGGCGGTGATTTTTACGCCGTCTGGATGGAAGATAAGGGCTTGTGGTCAACAGATGAGGGAGACGTTCTTCAGGCTATTGACCATGAGCTTGACTTATTTTTGGAAAAGAAAAAGGAAGAATTCAGAGACTACGATCTAAAAGTCCTGCACATGTGGGACGCTCAGACCGGAATGATTGACACCTGGCATAAGTATTGCCAGAAGCAACTCAGAGATTCGTATCACACTCTGGACGAGAAACTTATATTTTCCAATGTTGAATCTAAAAAGGAGGATTATGCATCAAAGCGGCTTAGCTACCCGCTTGAAAAAGGAAGTATCGAAGCATACGACAAGCTGATGTCGGTGTTATATTCTGAGGAGGAACGACGCAAGATCGAATGGGCGATAGGATCTATCGTTGCAGGAGATTCAAAGACCATCCAGAAGTTCATTGTTTTGTATGGTGAGGCTGGTACCGGTAAGTCTACTGTACTTAACATTATCGATTCGTTATTTGAGGATTATTGCATATCCTTCGAATCAAAAACTCTTGGACAGGCTAATGCGTCGTTCGCCTTGGAACAATTCAAAGGAAACCCTCTTGTGGCTATCGATCACGAGGGTAAGCTATCCACTCTGGAAGACAACACCAGGCTTAACAGCATCGTTTCTCACGACAAGATGATAGTCAATGAGAAGTTCAAATCCCCTTATGAAAACCGTTTTAAGTGCTTCTTATTTATAGGCACCAACGAACCGGTCAGGATTACAAATGCCAAATCAGGTCTACTCAGACGATTAATCGACGTATCACCTACAGGTAACAAGGTTCCAAGCAGAGAATACAAAAAACTCGTAAAGCAGATTAATTTCGAGCTGGGCGCAATTGCCCAACACTGCCTCGAAGTATATTCTGAGAATCCGGATCTTTACGACGACTATGTTCCAACCACAATGCTTGGTGCCACTAACGATTTCTATAACTTTGTACTTGATTCGTACCTTATATTTAAAAAAGACGATGGGGTTTCTCTTAAGGTGGCGTACGAAATGTACAAAACCTACTGCGATGATGCCAGAGTTCCCTATCCATATTCCAAAAGAGTCTTCAAAGAGGAACTCAAGAACTATTTCAGAGAGTATCTCGAAAGATACCAACTTGAAGACGGAACAAGAGTAAGAAGCTATTACAAAAATTTCCGGGTGGAAAAATTCGAAGAACCAAATGAAACGCCAAAAGAGCCAGAAAAAAAGGAGGATGAAAACTGGCTGGAGTTTAGGGAGCAACACTCCCTCTTCGACGATTTATATTCTGATTGTCCCGCTCAGTATGCCAATTCTGAGGAGACGCCGATTATGGCTTGGAGCAAAGTCACTACTACTCTGAAGGATCTTGAAACTAACAAGCTCCATTACATTTTGACCCAAGCCAAGGAACCGAATCTTATTGTCATAGACTTCGACATCAAAGACCCAGAGACAGGAGAAAAGAGCTACGAACTTAACTACGCTGCAGCAAGTAAGTGGCCAAAGACCTATGCAGAGCTTAGCAAGAGTGGAAAGGCTATTCATCTGCATTATATTTACAACGGCGATGTATCAAAGTTGAGTAGGGTCTATGATGACGACATCGAGATAAAAGTATTCACCGGTAAGAGCTCTTTGCGCAGGACTCTTACCCTTTGCAATGATATTTCGATAGCGACGATAAGTAGCGGATTACCACTCAAGAAAGGAGATAAAGTGGTAAATGAGAAAGTCATCAAGAGCGAAAAAGGTATTCGCAGATTAATAATAAAGAATCTGAATAAGGAGATACATCCGTCAACCGCATCAAGTGTGGACTTCATCTATCATATTTTGGAAGATGCTTACAATGGTGGAGTTAGCTATGACGTTACTGATCTGAAACCAGGTATCATCACGTTTGCGGCATCAAGTTCCAATCAGAGTAAGAAATGTCTGGACTTGGTAGCCAAGATGCGGTTCAAATCTGACGATGAGGCAGACGCTGTTGACAGTGCGACTGATATTTTGGTCTTCTACGATTGTGAAGTCTTTCCTAACCTTTTTGTTTTGAATTGGAAAAAGCAAGGAAAAGAGAACAAGGTCATACGAATGATCAACCCTACAAGCGAGCAGATCAACAATCTTATTCAGTTCAAACTTGTTGGATTTAACTGTAGACGGTACGACAATCACATCATTTATGCCAGAATGATGGGTTACGACAATCAGCAGTTGTATGAATTGTCTCAGAGAATTATATCTGGAGATAGAAATGCATTTTTCGGTAGTGCATACAATCTTAGTTTTACCGACGTATATGATTTTTGTTCCAAGAAGCAATCTCTGAAGAAATGGGAGATTGAGCTTGGAATACACCATCAGGAGCTCGGTCTTCCATGGGATCAACCAGTTCCGGAAGAACTTTGGAATAAGGTTGCAGAGTATTGTGACAATGACGTAATAGCCACAGAAGCGGTATTTGAAGCAAGACAGGCAGACTTCATAGCACGAGAAATCCTGGCAGATGTTGCCGGTAGTATTCCAAACGATACCACGAACGGACTTACAACCAAAATTATATTTGGAAACAATAAGCATCCGCAATCACAGTTCAACTATCGTGATATGGGCGATATATCTCAGGCAAGAATAACTCTTTCTCTTTCTTTAGACAGCCCACATCAGTGCTATAGTCTGTTCGACGATAAAGGTAGACCTATATTTCCTGGATACAAGTACGAAGCCGGTAAATCCACATACAGAGGAGAAGAAGTAGGAGAAGGAGGCTACGTATATTCTGAGCCGGGAATGTACTTCAATGTTGCCCTACTTGACATCGCATCAATGCATCCATCCAGTATCGTTGCGGAAGAGCTGTTCGGACCAGAATACACTGCCCGTTTCGAGGATATTTTACAGGCTCGTATTGCAATCAAGCATAAAGACTTTGGCAAAGCCAGAACTATGCTTGGAGGTAAGCTTGCTAAGTATCTTACGGACGAAAGCGCTGCAAAAGATCTGGCCCAGGCTCTGAAGATTGCGATCAATTCTGTATATGGTCTTACAGCGGCTCTCTTTGACAATCCTTTCCGTGATGTTCGTAATAAGGACAACATTGTGGCTAAACGTGGAGCTTTGTTTATGGTCAACCTTAAGCATGAGGTACAGAATCGAGGATTTACTGTGGCTCATATTAAGACAGATTCGATCAAGATTCCAAACGCTACTCCGGAGATCATTGAGTTTGTAACAGAGTACGGGAAAGCCTACGGATACAACTTCGAACATGAGGCCACTTACGATCGTATGTGCCTGGTTAATGATGCGGTTTATATTTGCAAGCATGACGGAAAGTGGGATGCTACTGGAACTCAGTTTGCGGTTCCATACGTATTCAAAACGCTCTTCAGTCATGAACCGATTAAGTTCTCAGACATGTGCGAGACTAAAGAGGTTAAGAAGGGCGAGTTATATTTGGACATGAACGAGTCTCTTCCGGACGTTACCATGCTGGAAAAAGAACTTGAGAAAGCCACTCAGAAGTATAAGAAAGGGCTTATCTCTGATATTTCCTACGACGAAATTAAAGCTAGATTAGAACCAGAGATCGAGGAAGGCCATTCGTACCAGTTTGTAGGACGTATTGGATCGTTCTGTCCGATCAAACCTGGATATGGCGGTGGTGTTTTGTATAGGAAGCAAGATGGTAAATTCTACGCTGCTGCTGGAACTAAAGGATATCGTTGGTTAGAGTCAGAGATTGTAAAGGATTTGACAGACGCATCTCAGATCATAGACGAATCCTATTATATTTCTCTGGTAGACGATGCCGTCGAAACCATTTCGCAGTATGGCGATTTTGAGATGTTTGTTTCGGATGATCCTCTTGCTCCGTATATGAATATTCCGGAAAACGCAGATGAGGAAATGCCGTTCTCCGCATGATTAGCAACTTCCTTTATAGAACTATTAGCTGCTTTTATAAAGAAAGGACTATTTATGAAAAGATCGACAAAGACATTGTTGCTGTTGCTGAATGCAGCCGAAATATGGTTTGCTTACAAGATGTACAAAGGTCTGAAAGAGGCGGCCAAAGCGGCTTATCAGAAAGGCCGTACAGACTGTGTGGACGACTTTGTGAAGGGATTCTGCTTCTGCAACGGCGACACAATCACCGTCGAGTCAGAACATAACGGCTCGATCGTAGTAAAAGTAATGAGATAGGACTAAGCGGGAGGCTATGCAGGACAAGCATGGCCTCTTGCTGTTTGCAAACTTATATTTAAGAAAAGGAGAATAACTATGGAAAAACATTTTGTAGCACCTGAGAATTTTGAAAACGCAACGATCATTTTTCGCAATTTCAGCGGCGCAGGATCTAGATTCAACAAAGAAGGTGATCGAAAATTCACATATGAGTTTTATGATGCTGACGAAGCTGATCGTCTGAAAGATATTGGCTGGTATGTCAAGACCAAGCTTCCAAACGAGGAAGGCGATCCAATCCGCTATCGCATCGATGTATCTGTCAGCTTCAGATCGTTCCCAAACATCCCTCCGGCAGCAGTTTATATTTACTCAAACGGTGTGAAAACAAGGCTGGACGAGGACACTGTGGGAATGCTGGATTCTGCTGAGATCCGCAGCGTAGACATGACTATCAGACCTCGCTGGTGGCTCGATGATCGAACCAACGAATGGAAGGTCAAGGCTTATCTGAAAGAGATGCATGTCACTCTCGAGCCTTCTCCATGGGCTAACAAGTATTCCGACTACGAGGAAGAATGACATTTACGCACAATTAACATCCTCCTTTATGAGTAACTAACATTTTTTGCAATAACTTGTAAAGGAGGTTTATTATGACAACTGCAACATTTTTGAAGAACGTGGTAACTTATGCTGCTGGTGGCTTTTGTGCCGTCATGGCGATCGTTGCCTTGTCTGCTCATGAGGATGCTGAAAGAGAAAAGATTCGTAAAGAAGCATATGCCGAAGGAGAAGATAAAGGCAAGTGGAAAGTCTTAGACAACATCGATAGAGAGACCAGATATCATGGTGAGAAGCGTTTTGAGTATATTGTTAAAGACCAATGGTCTGACGAACTGAAACAGTACAAATTCGTAGCAAAAAAGATTAGTGACAAATAATTAGCACTGGCCTCTGTAGGTATCGAAATGATATTTGCAGAGGCTTTTGCTTTTTTCGCACAATTTACACCCCCTATTATGCAAACAAAAACTTATTTTTGTATAAAAAGGAGGAACTATTATGTTAGAAAACAGAAAATTTAATGGTATTCATTATTCCCGATATATTGCGAGCTATCAAAACAAAGGAGGCGTCGTGAACTATGGCGAGAAAAATGGTTTCTATAGATGGATGAAATCATTAGGAGCCACAGACACGATGATCCGCGAAATGGTAGACATTGCACGTATGGGAAAACTGGAACTTGAAATTGATTGTGAGAAATTCATAAACAAAAACTAAAAATATATAATAAAAGTTTAATTTGCAAGCGAGGGGCTCACTGCGATATTTACAGTGAGTCTTAGCTTTTTCGCATAATTTACATCCTCCTTTATAGAAGTAACAATTCAAATCAACTTTATTATAAGGAGGATATTATGATTAAAAATTGGCTTGACAAACCGGTAACATGGAGAAGATATTTCAAGATGTGCGGGATATGTAGCATTATCTCGATCATCTACTGTATCTGGCTCTATGTCAAGATCGGGCTTATCGAGCTGCCCAAAATCAAAATTCCCTTCCTGAAGAAAAAGGAAGACGAAGAAAAGTAACATTCTGAGCGGAGGCTCATCGTGATATTTACGATGGGTCTTCTGCTTTCGCGAAATTAACAGGCCTCCTTATAGGTAACTATTAACGTAACAACTATTTTACAACCAATAAGGAGGATAAAAATGAAGATTTTTAAGAAACTTGCCAAATGGTACCTGATTTGGAACACGTTCGTTATGTACGTTACGTACACTGGAATCTGTATGGATTACATGTACAAGCGTAGAGGACGGACGGCGGACCTTGTTCACGGACCAATGGCAGCACACGAGAAGTCATTCAGAAACGCCAAGTATGGTTGGCGGAAATGGCTGGATTCGTTCACTAAGTAAGACCTGACAAACGGACCCTGCGGTATCGGTAAAAAGATATTTGCAGGGTCTTTTTGTTTTTCAATATTTTAGCTAATAAACCTGCTGCGAAAATCCTGTAGCCCTAACGGGTTATTGAAACTTTTTGGTTTACCTCCTTTCTTATTATTTGCCTACCTCCACTAAGGACAAGTACCAGCAGGTTTATTATATATTTGGAGGAACTATGGACTATAGATACAAAATTGTAAAGTTTGATGAATACTGTCACAAATGCAAGCACAAGGACGTTAAGGAAACTGAGAATCCTTGTGATATTTGTCTTAGTATTCCAGTTAGAGAAGCAACCAGAATGCCTGAAAAATTTGAGGAGGAGAAGAATGGCAGATAATGTAAACCATCCGTCACACTATGAGGCTTCTACATCGATCGAATGCATCGAATCTATGGAAATCACGTTTGGTAAGTATAATGTCGCCGTGTTTTGTGTACTTAATGCATACAAGTATATTTGGCGGCACAAATACAAGAATGGTCTTGAAGATCTAGAGAAGGCTCAATGGTATCTTAACAGAGTGAAATCATATGGAGTGGAAGATGTAAACATAGACCAGCTGCGTGATCTACTTGAAAAGAAGAAAAAAGAATGGCAGGGATCTCACTAAGACAATACCAGATTGATGCCGTTAATCGTATGAAAAAGGGCTGCATTCTCTGTGGTGGTGTTGGAAGCGGTAAGTCCAGAACCGCCTTAGCCTACTATTATATTTGCAATGGTGGAAAACTTGACACAGATGACTATGTAAAGATGAAAAACCCTAAAAATCTTTACATCATTACAACAGCTCGTAAACGTGATACCTGCGAATGGGAGCAAGAGTTAAGTCCGTTCATGCTTACTACCAATCTTGAAGTAACTTTATACGAAGGCCTGAAAGTGGTTGTGGATTCTTGGAACAATATTAAGAAGTATGAAAACGTCATCGATTCCTTCTTTATATTTGACGAACAAAGAGTCGTTGGATCCGGACAGTGGGTAAAATCGTTTTTGAAAATTTGCCGCAATGGGAATTTTTGGATTTTGCTTTCAGCCACACCAGGAGACAACTGGCTTGATTATATTCCTGTGTTCATTGCAAACGGCTTTTACAGAAATCGCACAGAGTTTATGCAGGAACATGTAGTACGCAATGGCTATGTCAAGTTCTTTAAAGTAGAAAGATATTTAGGTACTCGCAGATTAGAGCGTCTTAGAAACAGTATCCTAATAAACATGGATTTTAGACGGCCTACGATCCAGCATCACGAAGACATCTGGGTTGAATACGACCATCAAGGCTATCGTGATATTTGTAGACACCGATGGAATCCCTGGGAGAACGAGCCTATTAAAAATGCCAGTGAGTTCTGTCAGTGTCTGAGAAAGATCGTCAATCTGGACGAGTCGAGATTGACTATGCTACTTCAGATCCTGGAGAAGCATCCGAAAGCTATTATATTTTACAACTACGACTACGAGCTTGAGATTCTCAGAGACATTGGAGACTATTTCTATCCTAGCTTAGAAATTGCAGAGTGGAATGGACATAAGCATCAGCCAATACCTGAGGGAGAAAGGTGGATCTATCTTGTACAATACAATGCCGGAGCAGAAGGTTGGAACTGCATCAGGACAGACACTATTATATTTTACTCTCAGAATTACAGCTATAAGGTTATGGTGCAAGCGTCTGGACGAATAGACAGAATGAACACACCTTACACAGACTTATATTTTTACCATCTGAAGTCTCGCAGCGGTATCGATCTGGCAATAGCTAAAGCGCTTAAAGACAAGAAAAAGTTTAACGAGACTAGGTTTTACGCAAAATAAACAACTCTCATTATAGAAGTAACTAATTTTATATTTCTAATTAAAAGGAGGAAACAAAAATGAAAGAAATGAAATCTGTTAGGATTGAGAGTTCTCTGCTTAACAAGGAGCTCACTGTCATGTGGGAAACGGACATGGGCGTTACAGAGCTCAGTGTTCTTCTGGCACGCAGCAGATCTGACGGATGGTACTTTGTAATTTTGAGAGACGAAGTAGGTAATTTTCTTGAGGTAATGAAAATGACCGACAAGTCTACAAAGGAATACAAGGTATTCAGATCTCAGCTCGAGCATGCTTTTGGAACCATTGAGGTCGAGGTAACGATCGACGTGGAATACAGACGGTGGACGGTAGAAATCAGATAAGACAAGAACTTTCAACCCGGAGGTGGCTCTTAATTGAGTTGCCTCCTTTTTTTTTTCGCTAAACCTACAATCTCCTTTATGGTAACTGATATTTTAGTAAAGGAGGTTAAAATGACAGAAAAAGGAAAAGAAGCTTATAAACAACTGGTGCGTAGTCAACTATATCTGAGTTTAGATGTCGGCATACGATTGGCCATGCTGCAGGATATTATTAATTATCGTGTAGCATTGGAAGAAGATGCAATGACTGAAAGATTAAAAATACGTTATGAACACGCATTGGAAATTATTAAAATTTGTGACCAGATGTCAGATAAAGAAGAAAGATTATTAGGAAATCAGTAACCAACAGGGAGACCTGGCGTGATATTTACGCTGGGTCTTTTCTTTTGCGCATTTATTACATATCCTATTATGGAAATAACCCAACATTATAGGAGGTATAAATATGTTTAATGAAAGAAAATTCGCATATGTTGGAGTTGCTATGGATAGAGGAGACGAAATGATTTTG